>Ga0325404_1000308_pt1 | contig 48842 bp, 24 predicted proteins | sample PopdelMetagenome_18_FD_205664 | JGI IMG/M metagenome (GOLD analysis project Ga0325404, IMG submission 205664) | Populus deltoides microbial communities from Bellville, Georgia, United States - Xylem-Control-R1 | ecosystem: Host-associated > Plants > Phyllosphere > Stem > Wood/Secondary xylem...
TAATTAAAATAAGTATTTCATCATCTGTAAAAAAAATAAACATAACCTTTTATTTTTTCTCCTCCTATAAACATAAGGACTTTGTATTTCATGTTACCTTTTCTTTTAAGGAAAACTATGTATTTCAGCTGACCTTTTCATTAAAACCGTACGTGAATACATTTCTTTTCTGGAAAGAATAAAATATTGCTACCTGCATGTCACTCATTTGATTCTTAAATTTTTTTTAAATATTTATATAGATATTTATATGATTGTTAATTTTAAAGTTTGTAAAATTAAATTTTAGGATTTGCAAAATTATTATAAGTTAACAGAATATTCATATTTAAAAAAAAATCATCTGTGAAGCTCTATTCACTTTGGTCCGACATTCTTCACCTCTCCACCTGAGCTCGCTTTCCCTCCTCCGCTCTAGGAAACAGCCGCCTCCGCCGCCAACTCAACCAATAAGGCTTCAATCTCCACCAGGTGCTTCCTTTTCTATCATGTTTTTTATTTTTAAAATTTACGTCTGCGTTTTCATTTATTTAACTGAAATTCTTGTCCAGAGAGAGAAATTCGATTTTAATAACTAAATTAAAAAGATATATAATCGGACTTGATGAAATCGCTGCTCGTCAACGCAACTTGAAGAAAGGCGCAATCAGCCGATTCTAATATGGGTGGAGCATTTAGTATGGTCAGGGTTATTGTGTTGTCTGTTCAAAGAAAGATGCGCCTATAAATTTGTTAAGTTGATTCTTATCAGTCTGCTCTTTAGAGTTGATGATAACATGAAATATTCATTGTTAATGCTCGTTTTCTTCGTCTTTTTCCAAGACTAAAACATCCTAGACAATCTCTTTGGGATGGGTTAGAGTTTCTGGCATCTTCATCTTCTATTTGTGCTGTGGTATTTAGTCTGCTGATATTCATTGGGGATTGAAAAGCCTCGTTTTACGACTTTGTTTTGTCTTCTACTTTTTTCTTTTTTTCTTTATTCTTTTGGGGATGTGGTATTTTCCTCTTTCTTTTTACACTATTTGCTCCCTACAATATTTATTCTTTCAGAGAAGTAAATATATGCAAAAATAACAAGAACAGGAGGGCAAGGGGAGTGGGGTTTGACAGTAAGTATTTTCTTAGAAGGGAATGCTTCTTTGGTTTAGAAGCACCATGAAGATTCTTTGCTTTGAATGACCAAATACCCAGGATCCTAGCACCTTGGCCTGAATGGTTGTGTATATTTGTTATGCATCCATATTTGGCTGAATTCTTTAATAAAGTACATGATATTAGATGGAAGTTCTTTTTAAATCTATTTAAGTCTGAATAAACTGATTTTCCATTTTCCATGTTCTTGATGTGCTTTTCTCATCTTGCCGTTCCTGACTTTCTTTTCAGGGTCTATTCTAACATGCAATATGATTTTTTTTTTCCTTTTTGGTTGGCCCACTGTCCCAGGCGGAGAACCTGTCATGGACACGGGTGATTGGAGAATTCAATTGTGACCTGACTAACGGAAAAGAATAGTCGACAAAATGTATGTGCCAGTGCTGCAAAATAGTAAATTTTTTATTTATATGAAAGAAAAGGAGAATGACAAAGGGTTAATTAAAATCAGCAGGATTGCCCTGAGGCAACCTCAAGTATCACACACCTCTTTTTTTCTTTTTCTTTTTATTTTGTTTCATCTTTTCATGTGTTTCTCACGAGAAGCAAACTTGAGGGAACATAAAGTGCTGGGAAGTAATTTTTGTTGGAATTTCTTGTGTAATCTCTTCTTTTGATGATGACCTCTTAGATGGCTGCATGAAGCTTGTTCCGCTTTTAATTTCAAGGTTAATCTATTGCTATGAGCATACGTGTTTCAATTTAAAACTCGAGTTGCAATTGAACTTAAATGAATGGTGTTGGATTTGGGCCTTCTATTTGTTTTAACTTCTACAGGGTTGAAATGATAGTGATCTTAAAGTTGAAAAGCAGCAGACAAAAATCAATTAGCCACAATGGTGCATGGTTTCCTAGTTTCTTAGCATAAAGTTGAATGTTTTGTTGACCTCTCTACATCCAAAATCATATAGACAGCTACTTCTGGCACTTGCATTGGTCAATGAATACTGTAGAGTATATATTGCAGTGTGAGATAAGGTTAACTCGTTGCATTTTCATATATTGAAAGGATTTCTCTTCTTTTCTTTGTCAGTTACAGCACATGCAAAGAAGTGCTCTTGCTCAGAGTAAATGCTATTGTAATGTTTTCACACAGACTCCCCTAGTTTGCAACTAATTCACTTATATATCTTGGAACATAGCCATAAATAAAGGTCCTTCCAGTTCAAGAAAATTAACCATGAAGTCGTAGCTAGAATTTTTAGACAGAAGGGTGGCCAAGTAAACTCCTATACTCTATACCTCTAGAGGAAGTAAAAATAGACGTCTGTATTTTGATGCCTATATTACTTGACCGACACTTGCTTATGTCATTATTTGTTTTTACTTTTTGCTAATGATTCCACACATTTCTGATATTGGTGTGGTTTATGAGTTCAGGATTCCTGCTCGCTGCTACTAACTTCTCTATACTTGCCGGGTCATTAAAAAGGAAACGTAATGATTTCCATGTGCTGAATGGAGACATTAAAGAGGCATCTTCCGTTTTCTAGTCAGGAGGGATTACAAGAACTCAAGAAAATTGCCATATGACTTGAGGAAAAGATTTATACTACCGCCACCAATCATGTATTTGCCTAATGCGAGGTTCGATAATTACGATATTCTTTAGACATGAATATACACATGCATTTATGCATGTACAAATGTGTGTGTAGTGTGCCTACACTTCCTCACCGTTCATTCTGTATGCAAGGCTAATTGGGAGTTCACATCTTTTTGTTAATTCTCTTGACAAGTGTTTTATTGAGAGTGACCAGGTTCAAGTATTGGGGAAGTGTGCAAAAAGCAAATAGCAAATCAATACATAAATAATTAAATTAAAAGAGAGGAAACAGAACTATATCCTCACAGAAGATGAAATGATAGAGCATATATCCATTTTCCCCCTTCTCTTGGAACATGGATTGCTCTGAGAGCTAATGTTTTGTTATTGATATCTGATTTCAGTCTGATTATCTGCGTAAAATATCTCTGGAGATTCTTTCAATGGAAATCAGGTCTCAAAACGCCATGCCCACTGCCCCCATGGATCCATAAGGTAATAATGCAGCCAAGCATTGAATTTCTAAACATCTTACCTTTTGTTTTTCTTTTCACAATGTTATCGAACTCTTTTACATTTTATTGCTGCATATTGTTATGTATTTCGCCTTGCTGGAAAAATCTCATGATCACCTCCACGATGCTAATTCTGTAATGCATGAGAAGTGTTTCATCCTTAACTTGTTAAGGAACAAGGATTGTGATGCCTGGCTATTTTATATTTTATGATTGAGATGGTAGATTTTAAAGATTTTCCTGTTTAGGAGGTAAGACGTCACTTTCTTGCTTTTCTTCCAAGAGAAAGTATTTGATCTTTTTTTCATATATAATAATGCTGCCAAGCATTGAATTTCTAAACATCTTACCTTTTGTTTTGTTTGTCGCATTGTTATCAAACTCTTTTGCATTTAATTGCAGTATATTGCTATGTGTACAGCATGCTTTAATAAAAAAGTTGAGGACTCGATGAATGTTAGGCAAGAAAATTACTGATTATTTTTGTTTTGTCATATTATTTTTGTTCTCAGCCGCCTCTTCTTCCCCCAACCCTGAAAATTGTCAGAGGACACTTTTATGCTTTGAATCAAATCCATCCTAATTCTTTCGCTTATAACTTTATGTGTGAACTGCTGATGTTTCATTTATCTTCCTTGTTCAGTGCCTTCTTTTTTTCTTTGACATGGTTTCGCTTTTTGCCTTTTATCTTGAACAGCATCCCATAGTATGCCCCCTCAAGTTCAGAATCATGGGCTATTTCTCCCTATCCTATTGTCCACTGATCAATCTCAAGCACGCCAGCAGTTGTTACAAGCGGCACTGCCTCCTGTCTCCGGTGTAACCCAGACTATCCCCAACACTGCTGTCCAGAATCCTAACATGAAGAGTATCCCCGGTGTTTCACAGAACTCAGTGGGGAATTCGATGGGACAAGGGATTCCCTTCACTATGTTTGCCAATTCTCAGAGACAAATGCCAGGTAATGCTCTTTTTGGTAGCTTTATGTGCCACTGCTGCCACTGCTATTGGAACTATTGCAATCATACATGCATTTGGCACCGCACGATGCCCTTCAGTGCTCTGCACCAACTTTTCACCTCTCATAGTGGTTCTAGTCAGCAATGCTCTTTTAGGTAGCTTTATGTGTTACTGCTGCCACTTATGGCATTAGTAATGCCACTGCTGTTGAAACCATTGCAATCACACACACATTTGTTACCACATCATACCCTCCAGTGCATTGCACCAGCTGTTCACCTCTCATTCTGGATTTATAGGGTCTGTCCATCTGTTTGAATGATTACATAACGTTTAGATGGAGTTCCTAGTACTCCTAGTCCAAAAAGGACTTGTATTCCTCTGTAGGAAAATACTAATAGTCCTATCTAGAATAGGAAAAACCTAATGAAGCTCGCTATACTTTGAGATAATAAAATACTAAATGGAAAATAAAACTGAGACTTGCAATATTCCATAATTTTCAGCAAGTGTGAAAATTACAGAAATACCCTTGTATATGGAAAACACAAAAATACATGAATTCTAATCTTTTGTTGCCCCATTGAAATTTTTGTACCATCCGTAGATTCTACAGCACAGACTAGACATGCAAAAGGTGCTGATTGGCCAAGAAAGTGGATATACCACTATCTCTTCTTCATAGCACTACTGGCCAAGAAAGGTTGTGAACGCGAATGCTTGACTTGCTGTGTGCCATTTTGATTTTTAAACACAACCATGCAGGTAATGCTCTTTTTGGTAGCTTTATGTGTCACTGCTATTGGAACTATTGCAATCACACATGCATTTGTCACCACACGATGCCCTCCAGTGCGCTGCACCAACTGGACATGCAAAAGGCGCTAATTGGCAAGAGGAGATCTATCAGAAGGTAATTTCTGTGATTTACTGTTCATTAGATGGAGTTCATGTATGCCATAGTCTTGCAAGATTTTGATGGAAAAAGGTCTCCTGGGATTGGTCCAAGTAATTTTATTCAGCTATGGTTGGGATTAGTTAGGAAGCATTGGAAGTTCCATGATTGCAGCAACTAAGAAACGATTAATCATTAATAAGATGAATGAAGGTAAAAATATTCAGATTTCTAGGTCAAGAGGATTGCTTTCTTGGTTCTGGCACGCCAGTTTTTTGTTGCAAACCTCTCCCTTTCTATTTTTTTCCCTATATTTGTTGTGTGGTGAATTATTATTTTATTATTTATTTCCAACGAGTCCTATTGTTAGTACTTCTTACTGCATTGGACAGACTTAAAAATAACAGTGCGCTATTTTTGAATGACTTATAGTTTATCTTTGGTTAAGTGAACAGTTATTTGCATGATTGCAATCAATTCGTTCTGAAACCTATTGAATCATGACCATATTCAGTATTGTTGAATTTTATAGAAAATGAGGTTGAAATTCTGAATGTCTCAAAGTCATAACTGCATATTTGAATTTTATAGAAAATAAGTGGTCATCCTTAGGATCTAAGGCTAAGAAGCGTTGCTAAAGTTGTGACTTCCATTGACTTGAGCTAGAACAGCAGAAAACAATGATGAGTAGTTTGCAGTGAGACAAAGTAACTGAACTTAACCAACTCCTGAATCTTCTCTGAAGGTTCAATTACACAGTCCTTTGCATCTTTCCATTCCATCAATATCGACATCCTCTTGAGTTTCCAGCATTAATTCCACTCTGCTATTTTTATCTCAACTAATTTATACTGTCCTCTGCCCTTCTTTTTTTTTTTTTATCAATTCTCGTGAAACTGTAAAGAAGGCAATCACTCAAATTATGATGGGTGAAGAAGCAGAGGAAATGAGGAGCAGAGCAAAGAAGCTAGGAGAAACGGCCAGGAAGGCTGTTGAAGAAGGTGGATCTTCTTGCTCCGATTTCAATGCTTTGATTGAATAACTGAGCTGGGGTCGCCTTGAAACATTGGCAGATGAAAGTGTTGCTCACATGCATAAAATATTTTGTTTCTACTTGGTAGTGGTTTTGGCAATTTATTTTCAGACAAGTCTTGAGAGTTGAAAGAGTAATCACACCCGAGTCAATGACCAATCCAAATCAGTTCCCTTCCTAATGGTTCAGGAATGACAAGTCTAGCTTATATATTTAGCCCAAATAACTAATCAAATAGAAAGGCTGAGCTTAGACAGTACACTACAAATCAAGCACCTAATAGCTAGACATACAATCATAGCAAATTCATCTTCTGAAGTCGGAGAACTTGCGAAAACTAGCCACCACAAAATAGTAGCAAGTATCTATGCAATCTTCGATGAAGTACAACCACCTGCGACGCCAATATGGATTGATGTAGAGAACAGCTGCAATCGTCATCACCACAACCGTGTAACATACACCGAAAGTGATGTAGAAAAACTCCATGTCTATGAAACCATCATCTCTTTGGTCATCATTATGCACTGGCTGCGACGGCACTGCTTTCTCACTACAATTGTTTTGCAATGGAGGTCCACACAAGAAAGGATTTCCTTCGTAACAGCTTTCATCGAAGGTCCCAAACTGAAATTTTCTCTCGGGTGTCTTACCTGACAAGTTATTGTGCGCCACACTAAAAACTTCTAGTGTGGTAATTTCAGCAAGTTGTGGAGGGATGGCACCATTCAAGTCGTTGTAAGAAAGATCCAAACTCTCAATCTGCTTTAGGTTTGAGAATGTTGTAGGGATAGATCCAGTAAGATTGTTGTGTGATAAGTTTAATGCCAGTATCTCACTTAAGTTTCCAAATTCTAGTGGGATTGCTCCTACAAAGTTGTTATTGGAGAGATCAATACCAAACATGTAGCTGAGAATCTTCCCCTTGTAACCATAATACATATTTTTAGTTGTAAATTCTATCGCTTCTTCTACTGTAAAGTTATACGTAGAAAACATTTCGAACATATACATAGTATTCACTAGTGGTGCACCCATTCTTTCATAATAAGCTTTTTCTGTGAACCCTGATTCAAACTCTACCCAAAACGCGAACGCTTTCTTTGAACTTTTCTTGAAAGTAAGATTGCCCAAACAAGAGGGTAGTGGACCAAAGAGCTGGTTTTGTGAAACATCCAAAATGCTTAATTGTTCTAACAAGCATAACTGAACAGGGAGCTCACCATCAAAGTGATTAGCCCTCAGAAGAAGAAAACTCAATGATGAATGATTGCCAATCCAATTTGGAATAGAGCCGGTGAAGCTGTTGTCTCTAAGATCCATCGAAACCAGGGAAGAGCTGTTAAAAAATCTATATGTTAATCGACCGTTCAATCTATTTTTGGATAGATGAATGTGGGTTAGATGTTGTGGACTGAAACATGATGGTATATATCCAGACAAGTTGTTCTCAGAAAGGTCCAAATATTCAAGCTGGTCAAGCTGACAAAAGTCTCTTGGGATCGGACCCTTAAAATGGTTTTTGGACAAATCAAGAGCTTCAAGTTCCGTAGAATTGACGGACCATCTTGGAAGCATGCCTGAAAATTGATTGTTACTCAAATCCAATACAGTCCACATATTCCACCCATATAATGGAAAATCTGATATCTGACCCCAAAAGTTGTTACCACCTAGGTAGAGATATTTTAAGGTAGAAGAATTGAGCACCGAGATCGGTATTTGCCCACCCAAATTGTTGTTTGACAGCTTGAGAAACTGTATTGTTGTTAGTTGTTCTAGTTTTACTGTGGACAATTGATTTTTGGATAAATCTAAAACTGAAAGAGAGCTAATATTTCCTAAACAAGAAGGAATACAACCTGTGAATCCATTCATAGCCATCCTTAAGCTGTTTAGATTTGGAAAGATCAGACAAATATATTTTGGAATTTGACCGTTCATGTTGTTGTTGGATATATCTAAATAGGTCATATTCGGATTGGGGTGATCTTGCAACTGCAAAGCCCCGACAAAGGAGTTCTCGCTCATATATAGTTGCTCCAATCGTGTATTGTTCTTAAGCAACCACGATGGAAACATTCCGGTGATGTTGTTGCGGGAGAGATCAAGGGTTCTTAAATCGTATTGGTAATAGAGGAAGTCGGGAATTTCTACATTGAGTGCTTCCATTGTTGGACTACTTGACAAGATAAAAAAGACTAGTTGGAACTTTGGAATCAAATTATCAAAGGTAGTAGGTTCTGTTACTAGTCTGTTGTTCTCACCGGAGAAGAACTTGAGGCTTGAGTGGTTCATAAAAGGCTTCATTGAAGTGGGAACTTCAAAGAGGTTATTTGATAGTGAGAGGAATTCAAGGGATACGAGGTTGGTAAGAGGACCGGGGGCAATATTTCCAATAAACTGGTTTTTAGAAACATCTAATAGTTGTAGAGATGACAAGTTCCCCAAACAATTTGGGAGCGCACCTCCAAAATTATTTCTAGCGAGATCTAACTGCTTCAGATTCTTCAATTCACACCAACCTGTACAATTTATCTCGAAACAGTCAAAACAGTGTTGAAAGAATCTTTTGTTGATGATGTAATTATAGGCGGATGGAGAGTTGTTAATTTACCTTGAGCGGGTAGGGTGCCATGGAGATCACATTCAGCAACAGACAAAGCTTTAAGAGCAGGCAATGCTCCAATGTTCTGGAGAAAGTTTACTGGGAGAGAAGTACGATCTAGATGCAATTCTTCAAGGGTGCTAGAATCGAAGAAAGTCCCTGTTAAAAAGAAAGAAGAAGAAAAAAGATATGATGAAAATAATGGTGGTATAGAATAGCCAATCCATTCAATATTATTAATTAAGATTTTAAGAAACTAAACTATAACTGCAGGAAGTCCAGCTTCCTTGAACCTATGATTTGTAGAATTGAAAACACGCAATCAAGTAAGTAGTGAAATTAAGTGTTATCTTGATCGAGTTCTTAAACCTATGATAAAGAATTGATACTTTTGTAGTGAGATGATTTTTGGATATAAACAACAAATTGCCAGAAAAATCTAGAGATTTCAAAAGGTATTGTAAATAACAGAACCTTACCATTGATAGTCGTCGATCTTAACAACATACTGCCTGATAAATTTAAAGACTTGAGATAAGAAAATCCACGCAGATGTGATAAAAAGCTGTCGTTGAATATATTATTATAGCTAAGGTCCAGGTTCTCGAGTTTCCCCAATTGTGATGATATGATCTCAAAACCTGCAAGAGAGTTGTTTCTAAGAGTAAGTCATAATTATGAGCTCATGATATGCATAATAACTTTAATCAAACATGATTAGTAAATGAATATAAAGTCCTCAATTTTCTTGATAAAGGAGATCTTATCAATGAGTATAAAAGAATATATAAAAGAATGTCACGTAAAGCAGTTAGTTAGAAATTATATTTAACTTACTATTGATACCAGCAGATCTTTACGTAGATATAAAGTCGTCCTCATTTTTGTTGATAAACAAACAATATAATTAAGAGAATGTCATGTGTAGCCTTTAGGTAGGTAGAAACTGTGTATTATACCTGATCCTGTCAGCTGATTGCCTGATAGATCCAAAGACTTGAGGGATGAAAACCCAGTTAGAGATGGAAAAATGCTATCGTTGTATTGATTCTCTCTTAGAAGAAGGTTCTCCAGCTTTTTCAACCTTGATGACAAGACTTTGAAACCTGCATGATGTTTCTCAAAAGCATATTGGAAGGAAATAATTAAATGCGTAGAAAAAATTGATATGAGAAGGAGAAAAGAAAAGGTTTCGAAGCTAAATAATTAAAAGGTTACCATAGAAGCTACCTCCTGATCCAGCTGTCAACTCATTGTCTGATAGATCCAAAGACTTGAGAGTGGAAAGGTTACCATTGAAACATGACAAAATGCTTTTATCATTATCAAATCCGTTATAACTTAGGTAAAGTTCCCTCAGTTTTGATGATAGGACTTCGAAGCCTGGAAAGAGAATCATCAAAGCAAGATAATTGACATTAAACTCCAATCAACCTTCATTTATTTTATGATTATAATTAAGTGCAGAAACATTGAACTAACCTTCATTCTCCAAGCAACCAGCCAATCCAGTAAATCCCAATTCAAGACTTTGCAATTCTTTAAAAGGCTGAAACAAAGATGCGTTGAGAACCCAATCGCCCAAGCTGAAATCCCTTCTACTGAAAAGAGAGAGCTGGATCACTCGTCTTGTAGTGTTATCACACTCGATCCCACGCCACTCACAACAATTACTATTGTTGTCCACCCAATGATCTGTCAAGGAAACGCCATCTGGGTCGATCAAAGATTGGATCTCCAAGAGACCAATCCTCTCTTCCTCCAAACACCCATAACAACGACCATGCCATTCGCCAACCAAAGTCAATAATGCTAGCAACATCCAAGCCCCCATTCTTTTCAACATCATCGTAGGTAATTCTATGAACTACTACGTAGAATATTGTTGTTTGTTATCTGCCTTTGGGCAACCATAGAGGTCCTATTTATACTACACTCTGGCCATTTCCATGACTTTGAGATGTTTTCTTTATTTCATTTCTTTTTGGAATATTTTTGGATTTGAATATTATTTTATTTTATTGTTTAGCACTTATTCTATTTGCATTTAATTATATTTTGGTTACTAATTATCCGATTTATATATATAAAACAAATTGTTGCAGTACTTTAATATTGTTGCAGTATTCCCTGTAATTCCGTATAAGATCCATTTAACTTTAATAATTGTACTTTTCTCGTCATAATTTAGAATCATTTAAGAGCCTACTTGCGTGGTGTCATCACTATCATAAATATAATTAAATGCATAAATTATCAATAATAATAAACTTGGAATAATTATAAATTTTATCCCTGTGGATTGTGTGGCTATAGTATTGTTTACAAAAACTTCAAATATATATATATATATATATATATATATATATATATATATATATATATATATATATTAGAGACACTTCTGTTTTTATGTTTGGAAAGGTATTCTTGACTTGTTTTTATTACAATTCAATATTAAATATATATATATATATATATATATATATATATATATATATATATATTTTCAATCTAGTCAAAGATATACCATTTATATTAGAATGAGAAGACTAATCAATTCCTCTAGTTTTCTCCCTAATTATAAAATACATCTGGTTTTTCAAGTCCAGATTTTAAGATAAAAGGAATTTATTTCTTGAAATTAATGCATCAAACAATATAAAAATATTTTTTAAAAATTAAAATAGTTGTAAAAGTAAATTTAGTTTTGAATTGAAGTGTAAACTAGTGGTAAATGAACAAAAAAAAACTTTATTGATTATCTAATGAGTTACTTCTCCAAAAAGAATATATATATTATTGAATATCTAATGGAAAGGATTCATGAAACTCCGTCTAATATATATATATTTATATAAGAGAGAAATTGTCGATAATAGCAATCATTTTCTTATCTCTTGTATCATTCATATCTTCCACAAATCTCAAGTAATTGACTTTTCTGGTGTGTGGCATTTTGATGTTTAAACACAACCAATTATCTTATCAAAAAGAATGCTAAAAGTGACACTCTCTTGGGTGACCACCACAAGCCCATCTAAAACACAGAAGCCATACTTAGGTTTAAGAGGTTTGTTTTTTCTGTGATCTCAGGTTCGAGTTTTGTGGTTGCTCATATAATGGCCACTGGAAGCTTATATGGTCTTTAATTTCAGAGCTGTGGGATTAGTCGAGATGCGCGTAAATTGACTCGGACACCCATATTAATCTAAAATAAAGAACACACAAGCCATATAAAAATCACACGAAAGCCAATTACCTTATCTTGTGAGAAAAAGATTAAAAAAAATAAAAAGCATTTTCTCGGGTGTGCAATCACTGCCAATCTTTCTCGTTATGACATTCAATGCTCTGTTAGAAGTTGCATGATGCTCTCATGGGGAGCAAAAGCATAAACCTTTCTCTATGCTCTTCTAAGATATTAAAAATGTCAAACATGCATCAATAATAAAAAGACATTGGAACAGTTACGCAAAACGAGGTTTTTCTTTGCAAAAAAAAAAAAAAAATAGAATGCTATACAAATGGAGCTTCCAACAAAAAGATATGGGAAAAAAATGATTAGTTAATTCAAAACAGCAGCAGTAAGTAATAATTACAAAACACGATACCAAAACCAAATTGAAAAGTGCGCAAGAATACAAAACTGGTTACTCTACAAGTAGCTCATCAAAATATATGTTGTAAATTGCAAACACGTGCTAACAATAAATTGAGGCCACAGGATTTGCTTCGATCCCAGAGGGCATTGAGGATATTCGTCAAGGAAAGGCTCGCCCTCTTGATTTATTATTTAATTTTCTGGGTCTAGCTAGTATGCTTAGGCCTTACATCATTACAATTCAAAGGCTTTATGTTACTAATGTGTGATGATTCTCTGCAGTTAGTAATTGTTGTTTTTTTTCTTGAAAGAAGCTGATAGTATTAAATAAGACATAATTATGTTATGCAATCACATTATATATAATAGAAATTTGTTGAATAAACTAGCTAAATATATAAACATAATCTTTAGATGAATTAAGATCTTTCCACCGTTTGTTCCCTTCATAGTAACCAAAACATTGCCTCAAAATACCATGAGCTGCATAAGCTAAACATATTACCAGCAGATTATCTAGGAGGGTCATAGCCAAGCAACAAAATCAAATATTCTGTGCACTCCTTATTTAACGAGGTGATTTATCATATGATTACTTTCAATGAGTGTTGATGCTGAAGAAATTAAGAGAAAATGAGGGGGGCCTTATAATGGCAGCGTCAAAGGGAACACCAGAAGCTATGCAACTATTGTCAAGCATGGGATCAAATATGTAATTTTTTTAAAATTTGAGGATTAACTTAAATTTTTATAAATTAAAAGATCAAAACTGAAATTTTATCATCTTCAACCTCAAACCCAGATTTTTCACAGATCACCTACTAATATATCAAGATTTTTAACTCAAATTCATCATTTAAACAAACCATATCTTAAAATCATTATTTTTTACCTAAAATTTTTAAAAATAAACTACATAACTCATTACCCATAAAAGTCAATTCGCTAAGTTATTACTCCTTATGCTTCTTCTTCTTTTTTTATAATAGTCGAGTGCTACAGCCAAAATTAGAGGTTATCTAGCATAAAAGGAAAACAGACAGGCCAGGGAGGAAGTAATAACATAATATATATATATATTAAAAAAAATTTGAGTTAACTCGTCAAGTTTATGATCAAGATCATGAGATCAGGATAAACAAACTCAATATTAAAAAAAAATAAAGAAAAAAACTATAAAAACATATATGGTTTAATAATATTAATCAATTATTAAAATCTTTCATTTTATATGTATTAAAAATAAATATTAATAACTATTACATCAATTTGTGAATGTTTCAATTTGGATGCAAATAGATGTTTAATTATATATGATATTTTTCTTAAAAAACCAAAGTTATTAAACATGGTTAGATTTAATACCTAGATGAGGGTTTAGGTTATAGATTGGCTTAATACTCGAATCAAGATTTGGGTTATAGATCGAACAAATTAGCTTATTGACCTTTGTTAATAAAAAATTGTGTCATTTTAAGATTGTTTTAGAAAAAATCAACATCACATAGTTAAAAAAAGTAAAATTAGTTTTTGACATAGTTAACTAGGTTATGGGTTGATTTATCTAGTCGATTAGGTTTGATTGAATCAACTCTCACTTGGTTTTTTCTAAATATAAATCGGGTCAGGTTCAGATTAAAATGTTAGGCTTGAATTAAATTTAATAACGCTGATTAAAACCACATTATAGAAAAAAAATTTTGAATTGCATAAAAGTAATTAACCAAAAACTTGTATTCCTTCTTATAAAGTTGAACCCATGTCAGTTTCTTTTAAGAAAAAATATGAATCAAAGGTTAACGCTAGGCAGCTAGCTTTGCCTGACAATGACGGATAAAGAAGACTTGCTACTTTCTTTATGGGAATAACGTGTGGAAAATCATGCCTTAATTTTGATAGTGATGGCAAAATAAAACAGTATTGTTGATAAAATGAACCACAAATGATATTATTTCTAAAATCCATCTGGTAATTGTCATAACAATAAGTCTTCTTCTTTTTCTTTCTAAAGTACTTATCAATTTATTTTTTGTAACACAATCAACAAGTAAGATGGATAGGAATTTGCAGTGTGAGATGAGTTTGTGAGACTATTGTCATCTGTATTTTTAATTTCCACGATATAGGCCAGTGGGATGGTCCATGAGACCATTGCTATCAAGCATTTTTTCTACGAGATGGGTCCTTAGACCATTGCCCCGTAAGCTCAGGAATGGATAATATGCTTGAATTTCAATTTAGTTTACAAAAAAAAAAAAAAATTAAATGCTTAAGCATACAAATTAAATCTCAAGTGTTAGAATATTGCAACCACCGATTAATTAATGGACAACGGCCCTTTGATTAGTTAATATATGACACATCTTTCAATGAAAATGTAAATGCTTTACTAGAATATCAATTTTTTTTTTGTATTTCTTTTTTTATATTTAATTTTTCATTAATATTCCTAACGTAAATTACTACGTATTTTGAATCTTGAAAGATGAAAAACAAAAAAGAAAGAGAGACAAGACAGCTCAAAAGAAGAAGAAAAAAGAGCAATAATAATGAAAGAAAGAGAAGAGAACAAAAGTGGAGCAGTTTTTATTAACTATATAAATTACATAATTACTAATATTAAATTCAAAATATGTACATATTGCAAATATGTAAACATATCATGTGGTTAAAAGAAATGACTTTTATAAAAATATATGGCTTAACAATATTAATCGACTCTTAATATGTTTCATTTTATATATATTAAAAGTAAATATTAAAACTTATTATATTAATTTGTGACGGTATTTACTTGGATGCAAATTATATTTCTAATTTTTTATTAAAAAAATCTATGTACTACAACTAACTTAAGAAAGTCATGTTCATCAGGATCATAGAGTAAAAAAGAGAAAAAAATGAATTGCATAAAAGTTTCACTATAAATGTTATTCTTAGAAAATATCTTCGTTCCTTTATAGAACTCGCTAAACTACTGTATGTCTTTAACAGTGAAAATATCACTATAAATGGCGGCAATCCTCCTATCACTATAAATGCATTTATGAGTTCGTGAGACCATATCCCTGATACCGTTGCCATCATGTATTTTTCCTCGAGGAGAGACCGTGAGACTTCCTCTTCCAACCATCATGCATTTTTTCCACGAGATGGGTTCGTGGAAAAACTTTGGTTTAATTGAGAATGCTGTTATTGATTGGAATATTTTTAAGTTTTTTCTACGAGATGGGTCCGTGAGAACATTTCTATCTGCACATTGGTCCCTAAGACCGTTGCCATCATGCATTTTTCCTCGAGGAGAGGCCGTGAGACGTCCTCTTCCAACCATCATGCATTTTTTCCACGAGATGGGGCCGTACCCTTGGGGCTTTGAAAGCTATGGTTTTTAATTTTATTATGTCACGTCTACAATGACAGGTATATTTTATTTCAATTTAAAAAACTAAATAAATTTAAAGATATTTCATCTCGTTTAGTTTCTTATCTTGTTCCATGAATTTCACTTAAATTCTGACCGGAATGATTGGGTTCTATTCCAGCCATTCATTTTATTATGGCCAAATAATGTTTTGTTTTGCTTTCATGAAAACAAATATAACTATTTTTACGATATTAATTATATTTTTTAATCTAATTGTTAGATTAAACTGAAATTTTATAAGAAATCTTCTGATATATATTTATATCGCAAGTTAAAATTTTAGGGCAATCAAAGTTTAGAAAAACTTTGCGAGATTGCTGATGATATTTTCATAATTTTATTCAAATTCATAATTTTGTTTCAAAAGGTTATTTTTTGTGCATATTTTTAGATTAATTTTTTTTTCAATTTCATAATTCAACAATAGGTTTATTGAAAATTATGATTCATAATTTCTTTTGATTTGTTTTATTTTGGTTATTATGATCTCATGATCCGTATCATAGATTTAAAAGGTTAACCCAGATTGACCCGGGCCGATCCAATATGTTGTTGTGTTAATACTTTTTTTAAAAAATATGTTATCTTGAACGTTTTTAAGTACAACTATATTTTTACCAGTCGTCCAGACTATCTTTGAACTCATCGAATCGATCGACTCATATCGTTTCATCTCTTATTTTTTTACTTATATTTAAAATTTAAATTGTATAATTTCAAGTTAGTTTATCTTTAAGTGATATTATTTCTAAAATACTTCTTTTCATTGTCATGACAACAAGTCTTCTTCTTTTTCTTTCTAAAGAGTCTATTTTTTATAACATAATTAACAAGTAAGATGGATAGGAATTTACAGTGTAAGATGAGCCTGTGAGACAATATACTCCCATCTGTATTTTTTCCACGATATAGGCTAGTGGAATGGTCCATGAGACCATTGCTATCAAGCGTTTTTCCTATAAATGTTTAGGGAATTTTACCAAAGAACAAAGATATTTTCGGAGAATAACATTTATAGTGAAATTTTCACTATTAAAAAAATTTTCATTTATAGTGAAATTTTCATTTATACTCATGTATGTATCTAACAGTGAAAATTTCACTATAAATGAGTCCCTGAGACCGTTGCCATCATGCACATTGGTCCCTAAAACCGTTGCCATCATGCATTTTTTCTCGAGGAGAGGCCGTGAGACGTCCTCTTCCAACCATCATGCATTTTTTCCACGGCATGGGTTCGTGGAAATACTTTGATTTAATTGGGAATGTTTTACTGTATTTGTTTTCTGGTTATATTTATTTTTTCATCAATATTCCTGAATAGCGTATTTTGAATCCTAAAAAGCACGTGGAAAAGAGAGGGATGGTGAAAATGACATGTAAGGGACTGTTTGGCAGTGCGCATAGAAAAGGGAAAATGTCATTGCCAGTTTGAGTGGTGTGTTTGCATTTGATTTGTTAATTTCGAGTTTTGTCAAAGAGTGATTACTGGTCAACAAGCTTTTAATTTATCCTGTCATGTGAAGGGCCAAACCTGTCATTCATTGCCAGTCACAGTCACAAGTCTTGGTCTTACCATTTTACTATTTATTTATTAATTAATTGTTTGATTAATCAACGAAACTGTGCGTTTCTCATGTGATTTCTCGAAGACGGCCATGAATGATATATATACAACTTTTCAAAACAAAAAGGATTTTGATGGAGAGGACATTGCAACAAATTATCCTCGTGATACCATTGTCATCATTCATTTTTTCCCACGAGATGGAGCCGTATGCTTGGGGCTGTAAAAGCTATTGTTTTTTTCCACGAGATGGGGCGTATGACAGGTACATTTCATTTCAATTTAAAAAATAGAATAAATTAGAAGATATTTCATCTTCAAAATCTTATTTTGTTTTATGAATTTCACCTAAATTTTGACTAGAATATTTTGATTATCTTCCGGTCATTTTATTATAATCAGATAATATTTTGTTTTCCTTTTATAAAAAAAAATATAATCTAGTCTTACAGTATCAATCATATCATTCAATTTAACTGCTGAATTGGACTAAAATTTTACGAGAAATCTCCTAATATATATTTATATTACAAATTTAAATTTTAAAGCAATCAGAATTTAGAAAAATTTTGTGAAATTACCGGTGACATTTGCATAATTTTATTCAAATTTATAATTTTGTTATGAAATGTCATTTTTTGTTTTTTTTAGATTGAATTATTTCCAAAATATTTCTTGTCATTGTCATGATAATAAATCTTCTTTTTTTTTTTTTTAAAGAGTCTATTTTTTGTAACACAACCAACACGTAAGATAGATACGAATTCACAGTGTGAGATGTATTTGTAAGACTTTTACCATCTGCAATTTTTTCCACGCCAGTGAGATGGTCTATAAGACCATTGCCCCGTAAGCATTTATGAGTTCGTGAGATCATTTCCACTTGCACCCTGAGACCGTTGCCATCATGCATTTTTTCCACGAGATGGGTTCGTGGAAATACTTTGGTTTAATATGGAATGTTGTTATTGATTGGAAAATTTTTAATTAAAATAAATTTGATTATTTGATTGGAAGAAATCCTTAAATGTTATTAACACAAGAAATGAATTTATTTTCTTAAGAAAAAAATATTGTAACCATATAAGTAATTTATTTATTTATTTTAATGAAATATAAAATAGTTTTAAATCTTGTGGTATATTTCTTGTCTTTAAAAGCTATGAACTTATATCGCAAAACTTGAAAACTAATATAAAGATATTAAGTGATCATTAAGTGTGTGTATATATAATCTTTTTCAAAACAAAATGGATTTTGATGGAGATCAGGACATTGCAACAAATTATCCACCACGAGATGGGTCAGTGATACCATTGTCATCATGCAATTTTTTCCCACGAGATGGGGTCGTACGCTTGGGGCTCTAAAAAGCTATGATTTTTAATTTCATTATGTCACATCTAGAATGGCAGGTATATTTTATTTCAATTTAAACAATGGAATAAATTTGAAGATATTTCATCTAGTTTAGAATGTTATCTTCTTATAAGAAATTCACTTAAATTCTGGCCGGAATGTTTAGGTTATATTCTAGCTATTCTGTTATGGCCAAATGATATTTTGTTTTGCTTTTATAAAAAAAATAGTCTAATTTTACTGTATCAATCATATTTTTTAATCTGATTGTTAAATTATATTGAAATTTTACAAGAAATCTCCTAACATATATTTAAGGCAATCAAAGTTTAGAAAGACTTTGCAAGATTGTCGATGATATTTTTATAATTTTATTCAAATTCATAATTTTGTTTCGAAAAGTCATTTTTTATGTTTTTTTTAGATCATTTTTTTTCAATTTCATAATTCAACAATATGTTTATTGAAAATTAAGATTCATAATTTGTTTTAATTTATTTTATTTGAGGTTATTATAGTCTCATGACCTGAGTCATGAATTTTAAAGGTTAACCCATATTGACCAAAATCGATTCAATATGTAATTATCTCAATATTTTTTTAAAAAAAATATATGTCATCTTGAACTTTTTTAAGTAAAACTATATTTTTATTAGTTGTCCAGACTATCTTTGAGCTTATTGAATCGATCGAGTCATACTGATTCAGCTTTTATTTTTTTAGTTATATTTAAAATTTAAATTGCATAATTTCAAGTTAGTTTATCTTTAGATTTAAATTGAGATTATGTTTGTTAAATTAATATTTTAAATTATATATATATATAAAACTAAGTCAAGATATTCAAAAACCAAAACATATTGGTACAAATAAAAAAAATAAATCACTAATTATAACTCAAAAACCAAACCATTTGCAAGAGATAATTACTTATACCAGTAGCAATTTAGTGATGATTGATCAGCATTTATATTAAGATAGGGCTATTAATTCAAATGTTAATGGCGTTAGTAACAATGATTTTCTTGGAAGGATGGCTGCCTCTTGATTACTTGAAAATATATGGTTTTTTTAGTTCAAATCTATTAATAAAAATATAGTTTTATTGAATTTTTTTATATACTTTTATTAGAGAATTTAATTTAAACACATTTATATACATACACTAGTTTATCAAGTACTTAAATAGAAAAAAAAATCAATTAGAGTACTTAAAAAAAATATATAAATTATAAGCATTTTACATATCTTTATTGTTTATGAATTAAAAATAAAATAAAATCAATCCAGACTCATCTAAAAAGAATTAACTATGTCATCATCATTCTAATAATAAAACTAATAAAGATATTTTATTGATTAAATTTCATGAATATAAGTATTCAAATTGAAAAAAAAAAGACATTATACAAGCTTTTAAGTAAAAAAAAATATAAAATAAATATAATTTGTATTTGTCATTGTATCTTTTGCATTGCTAACACTTAACAAATTGAATATATAATTCTCGTGTGAATAGCGTCAAAATAAATTTAGTTGCATGATGTCATAACCCATTTTTGGGTTATTCCCCACTTCACATTTTTTACTCTCTCTTAAAAAAATATAATACAAAAAAATCAAAAAAATATAACAGTGAAAAGAGGATGTTGGAACGCTTAGAAAATAGTCAAAATTTGGTTGGGGACTTTTAAAAATACAAAAATTAAAATTTAACAGTATTTTATTGACTGATGATAGCCCTGTTGACAAAGAAAATTCAATTTGAGGAAGAAAAGTCCAAAATTAGATGTTGGTGGACTCAATTAAATTATATTGAAGGTTTGATTGAATTTATGGAGGGTTTGATTGTAAGAAAAATTGATTTTGGAGTTAATTTGGGTTTTAATTAAAAGAAATTAAAGTTCTGGGGTCAAATTATAATTTTTGAGAGTTAATTTGGTCAAATCAAGGGCTTAATTGCATAAATATTGAAGTTTGATGGCCAATTGGGGATTTAATTGAAGAAATCTGAGACCAAGGACTAAAATGCAAAACACGCGTAAATTGAAGGATTGGCTTGAAATCAGGCGCTTTGGCGCCAGTTTTCATTTAAATGAAACGACACGTTTTAAGCAAAACGACACCGTTTCATGCGTTTGAAAAAAAAGGACGAAACGATGCCGTTTTGAGGCGGCACTGTTTCTTCTTCTTCCCCTGGACGTGCAGCAGGGGAAGAAAAGTTTTGTTTTCTTCCCCTTGTCTCTTCCTCCCACGTGCTTTAGAGCTGAAGTCAGACACCACCCATCTCATGATGAGATGCTAGAGCAGCCGTGTCCCGCAAGCAACGCCTCCATTGGCCACCGCAGTCGGTGCCGTGGCAGAGCAGGCGACGTGCACCCATGCATGGGTGGCGATGGGATGGGGCAAGGTCGACCCCGCTCCCCCTGCCTCTATAAATACCACCCAAACACAGAAGAGAAGGGAGGAAAAAAAAGAACGGCAGAAAACAGGGAGGGAAACCGAGAGAGTGAAACCGACAGTGTTGAGAGAGAAAGAACCGAAACAGTAGAAATCGAAAACCGGGGATATCGACAGGGAGACCGAGAGAGGCAAACAGAGAAAAGGAAGAAAAAAGGACAGAAAGAGTGAACCGGAGTGGCCTGGTGTCCCTATGCTGTGGAGAAGAAGAACCGCCACTGTCATCAGGCTTCTCAGTAACCACCACCGCAGCGCCACCGAGAAGTAGAACAGTCGCCAGCACCACCGTCAGCTCAGCCATCCGAGATCATCGCCTCAGGTAAATTCCCTTCCCCTCCATAGCCGCCAGTCATTAGCCATCTTCTTGCTTGCAGAACGTGCACTGTGCACATTCTGCATGCAAGAAGAAATAAATAGCCAGTTACTGTGTTGCGCATGCACAGTAACCAGTTATGGTTTTTTGTTTTTTCTTTGGGCTGGAACATTAGCCCAGCCCACACGGCTGGGCTGAGTCCTGCCCTGTTTTTTTGCTTTGGGCTGGAACATCAACCCAGCCTACACGGCTGGGCTGAGTCCAGCCCTGTTTTCTGCAGGCTGGAACATCAGCTCAACCCACGCCGCTGGGCTGAGTCCAGTCCATTTCATTTTTTTATTTTTTATTTTTTTTCTTTACTCCTTTTTGTTTTGTGTATTTTATTATTATTATTATTATTATTATTATTATTATTATTATTATTATTATATATTTTAAAGTTGTGATTTTCGCAGGGAGTTTTCTACGTCATTTCGACTAATATTGGTCTATATTTTTATATCTTAAAAATACAAATTCGGTATTAAAAATACCTGGTTTTCAAAAAAAAAAACTTTTGTTTTCATGCATACGGCCAAGTCTCTCAAAGCTAAAAAATCATATTGTATTTTTATACAACAAAGAAAACTTCAAAAAAAAAATATTATTTTAGCATGCATTTTGGCTTTAATAACCGGTTTATTAAAGTCATGAGAACTTTGGCTAATATTTAAAAAAATAAAAAAAATATTTCGTTTTGTTTTAATGTCTGGGATTACGAATTTATACGTAAAACGTAATCCTGATATTAAAAAGGTAGTTCTTTTATAGACATTAGACCGGTTAAGTTTCGCCCCATAAGATAAGAACCTCCTTACCGAGGAGGGCTTTTCGTGAACCATAGACGGACCAACATGATAAGACCTTAGATTTTTTTTATCAGACAATAAAACAATGCAGCTTACCTTAGGTAGGGCGTATTTGGGGTGCTAATACCTTCCCTTTACGCAACCAATCTCCGTACCCAATCTCTGAGACCAGTTAGGGTTCCTAGTGACCAAAATAATAGGTGGCGACTCCCATTCCATTTTTCACCGCTAAGAGGCAAAGAATTTCTTGTTTCACCATATTTTCCAGAATAGATAGACATACCACACCTGATGATGGGGGGTGGTGGGCGATCGCCGCGACGCCGCACACGTGCGATAGAATGGCAACTCCACTGGGGACCTTGTGGACTAAGCTTTGTTTTTGTCTGATTATTGTGTTTTATTGTTTGGTTTGTGTCCTTGTTAATATGTATTTCCTCATTTTCTCATACGTTTTAATTTTGTACATATTTGTTTGTATTGTAAAATTGCTTCATGCATCATTCACATTTTAAGGGAATTTATATCGAAAAACTTTAAGTTAGGTGAGGGACTAGCAGCTTACCTTACGCTTGGGGCTCTAAAAAGCTATGGTTTTTAATTTCATTATGTCACATCTAGAATGGCAGGTATATTTTATTTCAATTTAAACAATGGAATAAATTAGAAGATATTTCATCTCATTTAGAATCTTATCTCATTTCATGAATTTCACCTAAATTCTGGCTGGAATATTTTGGTTCTATTCCAGCCATTGTATTATGATCAAATAATGTTTTGTTTTGCTTTTATATATATAAAAATATAGTCTAGTTTTACGGTATCAATTATATCTCTCAATTCGACGGTTGAATTAGACTAAAATTTTATGAGGAATCTCCTAACATATTTTTATATCGCAAGTTAAAATTTTAGAATAATTAGAGTTTAGAAAGACTTTGTGAGATTGCCAATGACATTTTCATAATTTTATTTAAATTCATAATTTGGTTTTGTAAGGTCATTTTTTGTGTCTTCTTTTAGATTGATTTGTTTTTTCAATTTCATAATTCAACAATAGGTTTATTAAAAATTGAGATTCATAATTTGTTTTTATTTGAGATTATTATGGTCTCATGATCTGGGTCACGGATTTAAAAGATTAACCTAGATTAGCCCGAGTCAATCCAGTATGTCGTTGTCTCAATATTTTTAACAAACATAATTTTAATTAACATTTAAAAATAAACTAACTTGAAATTATACAATTTAAATTTCAAATATAAGTAAAAATAAAGAGTTAAATCGATATGACCCATTCGATTTCATGAGTCCAAAGTATATATAGAACAATCCAAAATGACACATCAAAATACTTAAAAATAAAAATATATTGTTACAATTAAAAAAATAAAACACCAATTAAAATGGAATTGACAACATTACTTCATAGAAGCCTAAACTCCTCGCTGCCATTTGCAAGAGATAGTTATACCAATAGCAATTTAGTAATGATCGGTCAGAATTTAATATCCTTCTCGATAAGAAGATCCTTATCTTATCGGATAAAACCTAACTGTTCTAACGTCAATAAAAGAATTTAATATCCGGAATACATCTTACGTATAAGCTTGTAACCCCAAATACTAAAAGAAAAACATAATATTTTTGGAATTTTTGAAATATTGGCCTAGTTCTCGTGACTTTAATAAACTAGTTATTAAAACTAAAATGCATGTTAATACATATTTTAAAATTTTTGCTGTATGAAAATATGATATGATTTTTTTCTTTGAGATACTTGGCCGTATGCATGAAAATAAAAACATGTTTTTTTTTTAATTTTTCAATGTTTTGACGAAAATTGGATATTTTAATTTCAGATTTGTATCTTTACAGTATAAAAATACAAATCAATACTAAGAAAAATTCAATAGAAAAATATGCGGGGAAATCACAGATATTTTAAAATGATTTTTTTTGAAGAATTTTTTTTTTTTGACTGGGTAGGCGTTGTTTGGGTCAGAAAACTAAAACAAACAGTGAAGAGACTATCTGCTGTTCACATGCAATGTGAACAGTGGAGCGGCCTGGAGAAGACTAAGAAGAAGAGGAGGAAGAGGAAGAAACAGACCTGCGGCCTTGTGGTGCTGCCAATGGCGGTGGACGGTGTTGCGGTTGCGGACCGTGGTGCTGACTGGCCGGTGGTTCTTCTTTCTTTCTCTGCGTTTACCTTCTACTTTTTTTCCTCTTATGCTCTGTTCTTCCTCTTGTTCCCTGTTTTATTCTTTCTCTCCCTCTCTGGTCCTCTCAAACATTCCCTGGAGCTGCTGCCTGAAGATGAAGACAAAGTTAAGGGTGATCAGTGCTTTGATCGGGCAACGTTTCTTTCTTTCCTTATGCTACTGTTTTCTTTTCTGATTCTCCTTTTCCTTCAATTCTTATTTGCACTCTTCTTCTTCTTCGTCTCTGGTTTTTGAAATGACGAAGACGATGGCAACGCTGGTTTTGGTCTCAACGATTTCCTCTGCTTACATTCTTTCCTTCTGCTCATTTCCGTCTCCCTCTCGTGCTACTCCCTACTTTCTCTCTTGTCCTGCTAGCTCTCCCTCCTTGTCTCCTCCTTCTTCTTTTTTTCTTGCTCGTCTCTCCTCTGGCTTTTTATAGCGAGAGGATGCATGCTTTTCGGGATTTATTGCAGGAAGGTTGTAATGGCCGGAGTGCATCATGGTGGAGAAGGATATCAGCCGTGAGACATGCTCCCCTGATTGAAGCAGCTCCACCGCTAACATCTTCACTGCCTTTTACTGTAGAAACCGTTGTTGATGAAGAAGGTAATGAACAGTTGTCAAGGAAATGGTACCGTTTTAAAATTCAAAATGAATATTTCCGATTTGGTCATTGGATTTTTTGCAATTTTGTAATTAAGCCCTCACATAAATTGTAATTCGATCCCTAGATTTTAGCCCCATTTACAAGACAATCTTTGGTTCTGGATTCATGCAATTTGACCCTCAATTGATCAATAAACTTCTAATTTCTTCAATTTAGCCCCTGAGTTGGTCAATTGCAGCCTCTCTATTTACGTGTCTTTTCCGATTTGGTCCTTGGTTTCATATTTTTTCAATTAAGTCCCTAATTGCCCAAAAAAACTTTAATAATTATGCAATTAAGCTCCTGATTTGACCAAATCAACTCTTCAAAATTATAATTGTACCCTAGAACTTTAATTTCTTTCAATCAAACCCTCCATAAATTCAATTAAACCCTCAATAAAATTTAATTTAGTCCATAAACATCTGATTTTGGATATATTTTTTTAAAATGAATTTTCTTTGTCAACAGGGCTCTCATAAGTCAATGATATACTGTAAAATTTCAATCTTTGTATTTTTTAACCTTCTCAACCAATTTTTAGCCATTTTGGGCGGTCCAACAGCTTTTCTCACTGCGACATATATTTTTATTTATTTATTTATTATTATTATTTATTTAATTTGTTTTCGACTCTTACTTTTTGTATTTTTTTCCTTTTTTGTGTGGGGTCCTAAAAATTGGTAACAACACTTAAGTTCAAATCTATTAATAAAATATAGTTTTATTGAATTTTTTTATATACTTTTATTAGAGAAATCAATGTAAACACATTTATGGAAAAACATTAGTTTATCAAGTACTTAAATAGAAAAATAAAATCAATTAGAGTACTTGAATACAAAAATATAAATTATAAGCATTTTATATATCTTTATTGTTCATACATTAAAAATAACATAAAATCAATCCAGACTAATCTAAAAAGAGTTAACTATGACATCATCATTTTGATAAAAAAAACTAATGAAGATATTTTATTGATTAAATTCTGTGAATATAAGTATTCAAATTGAAAAAAAAACATTGATGCAAGCTTTTAAAAAAAAATTATAAAATACATATAATTTGCACTTCTTATTGTCTCTTTTGCTTTGCTAACACTTAACAAATTAAATATATAATTCTCATGTGAATAAAGTCAGAATAAATTTAGCTATATGACATAATAATACCTTTTTATTTTTGTATTTTAAAAATATTTTAAAAAAATTAAATTGTTTTAAATAGATAACTTTTGAATCATCAAGTGAAACACAGGAAAAGTGAAGAATAATCAAAGTGCTGTGGGTCCACATCAATTTTTGTCCATGTTTTTGGTATTAATCTCTTTATCTATTTACGGCCAGAGAAAAGCACATCACCTACTACTTTTCTTGTCTCTTCTTGCTTGGAAGATAAGGCATGTGAACCTTTGAGTGCCACTCATTTTAGTACATAGACTTAGTTATTTGACCACAACTTCACCACAAGTTAAATTGTTTTAATTAAAAAAATTATATATAGATTTCTTCAATAAATTTTTTATTTAAAAAAATCTTAAGTGAAAATTAAAAAACTTATACACAAATATAGTTAAATAAATCAAGAATTATGTGTATTAATAAGTGAAAAAAACCATAAATGATGACTCAAAATAAAAATTGGAAAAATCAATAGACAAATATAGATCAAAATATTTAATTTCACAAAATGTGATACTACAGTTGTGTTTTCTAAATTTTCTAATTAAAATAATTTTTTAATTCGATCAAACGATAATAAAAATAGACACATATTATAAATTGATTGAATAAAATAAAAAATAATAATAATATGCTAGGCTTCATATATTGGAAATATTATTTGAAAATAATTTTTTTATTTTTAAAAATATAGTTTATCTATTCACAAAAAATTATATATTAAATTCAAAATAAATAAACTTTAAAATAATTTGAAAGGCTGCATATAACCCCTTTAAAAGGAAAGTGATATAACAAAAGTGGAACAATTTTTATTAACTAAATAAACTCTATAACTATTAATATTAAATTCAAAATATATATTAAAAATAAATATTAAAACCTATTATATTAATTTGTGAATTTATCAATTGAGATGTGAATTATATTTCTAAAATGTTATAAGAAATTTCTATATACTACAACTAGCTTAAGAAAATCATGTTCATCGAAACCATAGAGTACAAGAAAAAAAAATGAATTGCATGATTCACCAAAACTTATATTCCTTCTTAAAACGTTGACCCCAAGTCAAGTTTTTTTTTTTTTGGGAAAAAACATGAATAAAAAGTTAATGCTAGACACATGACGATGATGGAATACAAGACTTGCTCCTTTCTAAATTACGTGTGGAAAATTTAGGCCTTGAAAAAAATTGAAAATAAAATACTATTAATCATGTTATTTGCATTATGGCAAATATAGAGACTTGATTGATAAAAATTTATAAGAGCAAGTATTTAAATTTAAAAAAATAAATAAATCAATTCAAGTTTTTAATTAGAAAAAAACAGATACAAATACTGTGTAAGTGCCACTAACTCTTTGTATTTTCTAACTATTAAAGAATTGAATATATAATACACGGGTGATAAACATCAAAATAAATCCAATTGTATAATTTACTAAGATTTTAAAAACTAACACTACATAGAAAAAAAATTAAAATAAATAAGAGAAAACTTGTATTCCTTCGAGAGGTGTTTGAGAGTGTGGTAGCGCTTGTTTTTCAAAGTTCTTTTCCCTTAAAAATACATCAAAATAAAGTTTTTTTTTTATTTTTTAAAAATTATTTTTAACATCATTATATCAAAATGATCTAAAAACAACAAAAATATATTAATTTAAAGTAAAAAACATAAAAAATTAAATTTTTTAATAATACTTATAAAATAAAAAACAAACAAGATATTAAAAAATAGACTACAAGACAAAGTCTTTTTGAAAAAAAACATTAATAAAAGGTTAATGCCAGGTAGCTTATTTTCTGCCCTAATAAAGCTCAAGGTCTGTTCAGAAAACTAAGTACGTAGGCATACACCCAATCCAAGCACCATCAAATTTCTTTGGGTAAGAATAAGAACGTTTTCTTACACCATCAAATTCCAAGCACCATCAAATTTCTGTGAGAGACCATTTGAATAAGAACGTTTTCTGAAATTGTAGAGAAGAGAATAGCAACTATGATGACATCTTGTCACTGCCAATGTTCATAGAAAGGGTTGGAGATAGTAGAGGAGGTTTCAGCCATGAAAATTTCTTTGGGTGGGATGGTAATGGTTCCATCAAGGTATCCAAAGAGACCTTGCCCATGGAAGAAGGGAATTAATTGAGCTTTCCAGACATGGTAGTTGTCTTTTGAGAGTTTTGTAACATTTATAGCTGGAGGAGAAATAAGTGGGGGATTGCCATTAGTAGCAGCATCTGGGGTGTTTAGTGAAGAGGAAGCCATTTGTGTGACGTGAGTCAATGGCTCTGATACCATGAAAGATAAAAGAATACAGAGAAAAAGATGTGCGGAAGAAGTATTACAGAAATATATTTGCTTGAATTAATCTTTACTGTTACACCATGGTCTTATATATATTACAGTCCTTGATTCAAAAATCCTATCATTAAGAATGCACTTAATGATAAGATATACATTTAATTCCTAGAATATCTGTTGCAGATATGATTACCATTATCTTCAGTATCAGTAATCTTTTGTGTAGATATGATCAGAGATCACGATTATCTTCAGTATCAGTGATCCCTGATCATAATCTCTTCAGTATCAGGGATCCCTGATTATGATGGCAATCCCTGATCATGATTATCTTCAGTATCAGTGATAATCTCTAATGCAGATATAATTAGAGATTATGATTATCTTCAGTATCAGTGATCCCTGATCATGATAGTAATCCCTGATCATGTTTATCTTCAGTATCAGTATTATCTTCAGTAGATTTGATAATATCTTCAACAGTATAGAATAAGCATTATCAAATCAGGCTAATATACCTCGGGTAAGTGAGATGTTAATCCTTCTTCAAGAAGCAATGTCTCAATCAATGGCATTATCAAATCACATCAGGCTTCAGTATATCCCTTAATCCCAAGCCTAGGACAACAAAAGAAAACATCATTGAAAAAAAAAAGATTTTACAGTAATGCACCCCGTGCTAGAGCATATAATTAGCAGAAATAAAAGTTGTACAATTCTTTCACAGCTTACAGTACGTATAGAATAGGCATTAATAATTACCTTCATCTGGATCACCCGAACTACCTGCAACATCTATCATCACATCACGCGGGCCACCCTAAGTACAGCAAACAAGGATATGGTCACTTGCACTATCTGAGCAGAACACACCTCCAGCACCAATATTACTCAGGATTCTTTGCAAGTCTTCCAATTTCACTGGTTCTGATGAAGAGTTTACATCATTCAGTACTTCTGCACCAATGAAGAGTCCAACACACCTCCAGCACCAATAACCTTTTTGAAGTTATTTTAAAATGAATTACAAGCATTAATAATGTATATACATGGACAAACACCAAGTTATAATTCTAAATTTCCATATAAAAGATGCCCCAAGTTTTAGAATTTACCCCGTGGGCAAGTCTGTGTAAGGGCATAAGGGGATGAAGGATTTGACATGGGCTAAGGTGGGTGAGATGTTTTTGTCAAGAAATGATTTTGGAAAATTTCTTGATATTTCTTGAATAAATAAGATAGGAGTCTTCATCAAGGCAAGAACATAGTCTCTCCAAGATAATTGACCAGAAGGAGAGAAGGGAGGCTCATCCTGCTCCACAGACTCTTAGTCTCAAAGAACAAAAAAATTACTTAGCTCTATATCCTTACTCTTACTTGCTATATCAACTCTTAGAGTTGAAGTATCATCTTTGAGTATGCTTATTTGTTATAATAAATATACCTTGATGAGATATTATCTTTAAGCATGTCTTCAAAAACTTGGAAAGGAGTAGAAGCATCAGGCTCTTCTTCATCAAGGAACTCTGCCAGGCAATAAGATAAAGTAGCGACGTTGCTGATGGAAAAACTTCACTCTTGAATGAGTGCTGAAGTTATAAGCCAGGTCATTAGTTTGAAGGAGTAAAACTGGTTAGTAAAATTTTAGAAAAACCAATTCACATATACGGAGTGTGTAACTAAAATAAATAAACAGGAAGTAGAAAACAGGAAATCCAATTAGTCTAATATGATCTTTCTGTGAAATAGAGGTTTTCTTTATGAAATTGTGGAGATGAGAGGAGATAAATGCAGATGCAAGATTAAAAAAAAAACAATAAGAAAAACACAAAAGTAGCATGGCTAGCAAAGGACTCAAAACACAAAAGTATTTACCAAATGGACGATTAATATAATAGTTTATAGAGCTACACAATTGTGAATCATCTTTAGCTTTTGGCTCCTGCAAACATGTTACACAATTTTCCAAAATCATGCAACTAACAGCCGAGTCAATGTTACATATAAGAGAGTGAAAAACACAGAAAATGAACCTGACCTGCATCCAAATGAAAAACTTTCGATCATCTGTATTGAATTTCAAGATGTAAACTCTTCCCAATGCTTGATTAACATGAATAACCCAAAGAATTATGAATCTATGATATTACAATCAATTATTAGAGTCAAATATCTCCCATCTAAGAAAAAACTAAGAGAGAAAAGTGTGCCTTCTCAAAAACAGCCTCTTCAGAAAAAAAAATCTGATCTTGTCAATCAACACGTCAAGAAAAAGCTACCAAGTTCTTACCTCAAAAGAATATTAACAAAACAAACAACAGAAAAAGAAATAAAAACCAATGTTGGAAGAGAGAAACAAAATCCCCAGGCTAAAAAACATAATAATAACTAGGATACATCTTCCACAGCATTCAAATTCCTATCAAGCCACTGGAAATGAAGCAAACCCTCGTCACCCTGGAACAATTCAAAAATTTCGACTTCAAACAGGAAACAAGATGCTAGAAACACTCTATCTAGTACTTAAGATAAACCAAAACAACAGAAGTAACTAAAAATCTTTACACAGGCACGAACTCTATATAACACAAAAAAACCAAAAGACACCAGTTTACCCTTCCAATGCGAACAAGTCCTTTTCGAGAATCAGGAACAAACTTTTTTCCATCGAAAACCATTTTACCAGCACGAAACTCGGACATAATTTCCTACCAACAAAACAACCACAACACCATAACATAACCCCATCAAGAAACACATACTTGTACATCCAAAAAAGCAACTACAGGCTCTAATTAAAAAGAAACAGAGATTTTAAGCAAAACCCACAATTTTAAAAGTGATTTTATTTACCTGCACTGCTGAAATATCTACAGTTGATGAAGAACCCATTTTTCGCATATTTCCTCTAAAGCTTCCTTTTTTTCAACCAAACAAAAAACAAAAAAAAGAAGGACAAATCAAATACCCAAATCAGAAACAATAACAGAAAAAAAATAAAAGAAAATCCAATGCTTGAAGTTGTAATCAGGAGGAGAACCATACAATTTCTGATGGAATGACATTTTATCAAGAATTGAACTAGGCATTCAGTTAATTAAATAGGTTGTAAACTTGTAATCAGGTGAGAGTAGTGTCAACATGTTTAGTTTTCCTCTCGGAAGTGTCATTCTGCACAAATCAGTGTTTTAAAAATATTTAAAAAAAAAATTAAATTTGTTTTTAAATTTGTTTTTTAGTGGTTTTAATTTATTTTCGTGTATTAATATTAAAAATAATTTTTAAAAAATAAAAAAATATATTATTTCAATTTATTTTAAAATAAAAAAAACTTAAAAAAACACTGTTAACACAGTATTAAACAAACTCTAATCCTATAACCAGATGAACAACGTTAAGATATTTGTTTTTTGTTTTTTTTTTTTTGATAATGAGAATGTCCTAAACAATCTTGCCTAATGATTGTTAAGAAATGAAAGAGGCAATGCATGGCTAAACCAATGGAAGCTAAAAAGCTAATGATGTCCCTAGCTAGTAAGCAATTGTTGCCGCAATGACATATGCCTCATTAGAGATAGATTTGAATTTACATATTATTATTATCATATATTTTGTATTGTCGTTTAAAAAAATAAATATTTTCCTTATATGGAGTTGAGTGTTTTTAATTTTATCATGTAAAATTTATATATTTTTTAAAAAATTAATACAATATACAGTTAATTAAACATCTATAAATTAATATCATTGAGAACATGAAATTTATTAATTAATCAATATATTATTTAGTAAATAAATTTATACACTTCTACATTAATCAATAAAAAATTTATTTTTCAAAAACATTGAACTCAATACATGCATTGTGTATTCTGATTATATGAATATTATCTAATTATCTAATTATGAATTATCATAATTCTATATATTTATTTAAATAAAACAAGTTTAAGAATTAATGTAATCGATCTTATTAATTAATAAAAGTCATGTATGTATTTATTTTTGCATATTGGATGCATACTTAATTAATATTAAGTCAAGAACAAAACCAAAAAAAGGAATATACAAGTGAGCCAAACAACAATATTAAAAACGAATAAGAGGTTGAATTAATATTCATTAAACTACATAAGGCGGTTTGTTCAATACCAAGAAATTAAACATTTAAAAAAAAAAAACTAAATGAATTGTTTAAAAAGTTAAAAGAAAATAAATGCAATTTTGTCCACGTCAACAGCAACTATAACAAAATGCTGGGCTGTAGAATATAGAAGATTTTCCACAGCATCCTGAAAAAATCATATATGCTCAGATAACTGGTAGGGCATATTTAGAGTGCTAATACTTTACCTTTATGCAACCAGTCCTCGTACTCAATTTCTAAAACCAGTTAGGGTTTCTAGTGACCAAAATACTAGGTAGCGACTCTCATTTTATTTTTCCACTAATAAAAGACAAGAATTCCTTGTCTCCCCATAGATGCCTGATAGATAATACATTTTGAGAGTGGATATTTTCACCGCAACGCCGTACACGTGCGACATTATTTATACTGGTATTTCACGAGATGATGCGGAGTATTAAATATGGGCTTTGTGTTTAAATCTGTTTTTTTATGTAATATCTTTTGTTTTATATGTAATTTGTATTATATGTAGATTTTAATATATGTATCCTAAAGATATTTGCTTTTGGTATTTATACATTTAGAATGTATAATGTATGAGTAAGGAACTAATATTAGTAAACTATTCGAAAAGAATACTTAATAATTATAATTATGCATGTTTAAAAAATGGATGCATGTTAACGTAATAATTAGTTCAATATGAATCCTTTGAGTTTATATTTGTATGCAGTTCATGTTTTATTTTAAGAGAATATAATTGCTATGTTTTATTTTTTGATGATGTAAGGTTGAGAAAGCACAACAAAGTATTGCTATGTGAAATATTGTATGATGAGATGGGATATGATCCAGGACGGTTGAATCAAAATAGAAGATTGAGTATTGTGATTGAATGAAGTCTAGTCGATAACTTGGTAACATAAAAAAAAAAAAGGAAACTCTGCTGAATTTTCTGTAGAAAATTAGATTTATATAATAACTATTACTTTGATGATATAACTTTGAGAGTGATACATAAAATGTGAGATATGTTAGACAATAACCGCAAGACAATAACGGTTCAAGACGTAGACAATAACAATTCAAATTTTGGTAGTCCTCATATGAATACCATATATATATATATATATATATATATATATATATATATATATATAAATTTAATCTGCTTTTCAGTTGCATGAGATTGTTATTTTATCCCGGTTGAGGGGGTGTTACAATTATGGTCTTATGATCCGAGTCACGGATTTAAAAGGTTAAACTAGATTGACCCGGGTCGATCCAATATGTTATTATCTTAATATTTTTTTAAAAAATATTATCTTGAATTTTTTGAAGTAAAACTATATGTTTATCAGTCGTCCAGACTATCTTTGGACTCATTGAATCGATAGGGTCATATCGATTCAACTCTTCTTTTTTTAGTTATATTTGAAATTAAAATTGTATAATTTCAAATTGGTTTATTTTTAAATGTCAATTAATATATATATATATATATATATATATATATATATATCTATATATATATATATATATATATATATATATATATATATATATAGAGAACAATCCAAAATGACAAAAAAAATAAAATACCAATTAAAACGGAATTAATTGACAACTTGCTTGGTAGAAGCATGAAACTCCTCGCTGACATTTGCAATAGATTGTTACTTATACCAATAGCAATTTAGTAATGATTGATCAGCATTTATAGTAAGATGGGGCTATTAATTCAATTGTTGATGGCATTAGTAACAATGATTTTCTTGGAAGAATTGCTTCCTCTTGGTTGCTTGAAAATATACGGTTTTTTTTTAGTTCAAATCTATTAATATAAATATAGTCTTATTGAATATTTTTTATATAATCTTATTAGAGAAATCAATGTAAACAAATTTATGGACAAACACTAGATTATCAAGTATTTAAATAGAAAAATAAAACATTGATACAAGCTTTTAAATAAAAAAAATTATAATATATATAATTTGTACTTGCCATTATCTCTTTTTCATTGCTAACACTTAACGAATTGAATATATAATTCACATGTGAATAACGTCAAAATAAATTTAGTTGTATGACATAATAATACCTATTTATTTTTGTATTTTAAAAATATTTAAAAAATTAAAATTTTTTAAATAAATAACTTTTGAATCATTATGTAGTGAAACACAAGAAAAGTGAAGAAAGTGAAAAATAATCAAAGTGGTGTGGGTCCACATCAATTTTTGTCCATGTTTTTGGTATTAATCTCTTCATCCATTTATAGCCGGAGAAAAGAGCATCACTCAGTGCTTTCCTTGTCTCTTCTTGCCTAGAAGATAAGGTATGAGAACCTTCGTGTGCCACTCATTTTAGTACATAGACTAGATATTTGACCACAACTTAACTGCTAGTTAATTGTTTTTTCAATTAAAAAAATTTATATATAGATTTCTTCAACATATTTTTTATTTAAAAAATTTTAAGTGAAAATTAAGAAATTTATACACAAATATAGTCAAATAAATTGAGAATTATATGCGTTAATAAGTGAAAAAAAAACCATAAACGATGACTCAAAATAAAAACTGAAAAAATTGAGAGACAGGTGTTGATCAAGATATTTAATTTCACAAGATGTGACATTTATGCAGTTGTGTTTTTAAAATTTTCTAATTAAAATAATTTTTTATTCAATCAAACAATAATAAAAACAGATACACATTATAAATTGATTGAATAAAATAAAAGGAGAAAAAATAATATGCAAACCTACACATATTAGAAATATTATTTGAAAATACATTTATTTTTATTTTCAAAAATAAAGTTCATCTATACAAAAGATTTTTAAAAAATATAGATTAATCAGAAAAACCTCCTCAAAAATTAAATGCATAATTAAAAAATAATTATCATTTCAAATAGGCTTTCTAAATAATATAAAAGAGAGAAGGGATATAAATATAAATATAAATATAAATAAGATTAAGATTAAGATTAATTTAAAAAAATACAAACAAAAAAAAAGAAAATATTTTTTCTTAAACAAAAAAAAGTGAACAATGTCGTCCATAGTAAAACTTGTGGGGTGAACTCGAACCATGAACTCAACCGGGTTTAATATTTTTCCCCTTAAATTTATAGCAAACCTAAAAAAAGTAAACAATGTCGTCCATTGTAAAACATGAGAGGGTGAATAGTGCAACTACACAGTGTTCACCTTATATATTTTTCTCTTAAATTTATAGCAAAACCGTAATAAAAAAAGGTGACCAATGTTGTCCATAATAAAACGTAAGGGGGTGAACAACGCATCTGCATAGTGTTCACCCCGCACGCCTTAGCTTATTTAGGGTGAACCTCAATCATGAACTCAATCGGGTTTAATATTTTTCTCTTTTAAATTTATAGCAAACCTAAAAAAAGGGTAAACAATGTTGTCTACAATCAAACATGAGGGCATGAACAATATAGATGCACAATGTTCACCTCACATATTTTCTCCTTAAATTTATAGCAAAACCTAATAAAAAAAACAGTGAATAATATGTTCATTGTAAAACATGAGGGGGTGAACAGTGCGGCTATACAGTGTTCACCCTACATGCTTTAGATTATAAGTAACTAGTTTTTTATTGGCACTACGCGGCGGGATGGTTATTTTAAAAAAATAAAATTAATAAGCAGGCTATTACAATGCGCTTTTTAATGATGACGATATTTGTAGCAAAAATTTCACAGGATTTAATACAAATCCAAGCTAAAATATTTTACTAGATTACTATCTTATGATCTTCTTAAAACTTGGGTTTGAGCTTGTCATGTTGAATCATCTCTTCTAGAATCCTTTTTACCGTCTAAAGACTGCGCTTATGTTTGTGCAATTTCTTGTTTACTGTCAAAGAACCATCTCAACCCAAAAGCTTAAGCTGTTAGGTGAGGTCCTAGGATATGATTTATATTATTCTCTAATATAGCCCCTCAAGTGAAAGCCCTTTGGGCTTGAAACTTGCACAGGCCCACATTACCTTTGTGCTTAATTTTTATCAAATAAATGGAAATATTTTTATCAAATAAATGGAGATGGTGAGATTCGAACTCGAGACCACTTGGTCATCAAGGCTCTGATACCATGTCAAAGAACCATCTCAACCCAAAAGCTTAGCTGTTAGGTGAGGTCCTAGGATATGATTTATATTATTCTCTAACATTTATTAGTAAAATTGTACAGACGTGGGCATGAAGCTATTAACTTTCCCTGGACTGGTTATGTCATTTATTTATAGGTCTAATTGTATACTATCACTTGGTCCAAGAGGCAATATTGCTTCTCTCTTTCACATATCTTTTGAAAAATCTTATCACACTTGGATCAAGATCGAAACTCTAGGACACTCGTTTTCCCAAGACAAGAGTTCCAACAAAATCTACTGTCCTGAGACAAGAGTTCAAAAAAATCTACTCCAATTTTTTTTCTTTTTGAATCTTTAGTTATTTTTATTTTTTCTCGTCATTTTTTTAAATTAAAAAATATAAATAAATTACTCAAAACAAATAAAACAAAACCAGAATAAAAAACGTAACATTAAACATCAGCCATTTCATCAGTTTTAATTTTAGTATAACACAATAATATGAACCAACCTTGATTCTCAAAGGCACCCAACTAATTCATTAGCCTTCAATTTAAAAGGATTTCATGAATGATTTGGTGAATAACTTAATTGATATTCATTGCACAGTATTGCCTATATATATTACAGAACATGTAACTATGTAAGGAAAGCTAGTAAAGGAATATACACGGCTGCAACTATTTAGGAAACATAATAAAACAGAGGTGCTAAACATAGAATGAGATCATTGATGAGCTGAAGTCATGGTATTTTCCTTATACGACCCCTCAAAATAGACATTCCATCAGCAACATGGATTTTGTCACGTAATAGAGTGAAACGAGACCTGGCGAGAGGCTTGGTTAGTAAATCCGTAAGCTGGTCGTCCATGTGAACATGAGCAACACGCAATTGGCCACGATGAACAAAGTCGTGGACAAAGTGAAGGTCAATAGCGATATGCTTCATTCGGGAATGAAGAACAGGATTGAGGTTAAGTTGAGTAGCACCAACATTATCACAGAGTAGGAGAGGAGGTGCACGTAGCGTGAGCCCAAGTTCATCAAGAAGAGATTTTATCCATGCAATATCAGAGCCAGCAGTTGCAAGTGCCCTATATTCAGCTTCTTCAGAGGAACGAGCCACAGCCTTCTGTTTTCTGGTGCGCTAGCTGATAGGATTATCACCCAGGAAAATGATGTAAGCGGTGGTGGACTTGCGATCATCAAGATCACCACCCCAGTCAGCATCAGAGAACCCCCGAAGCACAGGATTTGACTGGCGGCGTAGCAAGAGACCAAAGTGAATTGTTTGTTTGATATAGCGCAAGAGACATTTAACATGTTGCCAGTGCGTTACTGATGGTTTGTGCATGAATTGAGCAAGGCGATTGACTGCAAAGCCCAGGTTAGGATGAGTAAGTGAAAGATATTGGAGAGAACCAATGGTGCGTCTGTATTCAGTGGCATCACAACCAGCTGAACCATCATGAAGCAGGAGTTTAGCAGACACAGACATAGAGGTGTGAATTGTCTTCGCACTAGCCATGTTTAACCTGGAAAAAAGATCATGAATATACCGATTCTGTGACAGAAACAAACCTTGCTGAACTGGAATGACCTTTACACCGAGAAAATAGTGCAAGTCACTAAGCTCTTTTAAAGAGAAAGTTGCACCTAAAGAGTTAACAACATGTTGCACAAAAGAGTTGTTATTGCCGATGAGAATTAAATCATCAACGTAGACCAATACATAGATCAGAATACCATCTTGAGCATAAATGAACAAGGAGCTGTCTGATTGTGAATTAAAGAACCCCAGGGCAAGGAGGCTGGAATGTAAAGCAGTATAACAGGCTCTATGCGCCTGCTAGAGGCCATAAATGGACTTCTGAAGAGAACAAACATGATGAGGATGAGATTGATCAATGAAGCCAGCAGGTTGATGCATGAACACCTGTTCATTTAACTGACAGTGAAGAAACGCAGTGTTAACATCCAGCTGCTTGAGAGACCAGTTATGTGATAGTGCAACGGAGAGGATGAGACGAATAGTGGTTGGTTTTATGACTGGGCTGAAGGTCTCAATATAGTCGACACCCGACCTTTGATTAAATCCCTTAGCTACAAGACGTGCCTTGAAGCGATCCACAGTACCATCTAGATGACGTTTAATCCTAAACACCTATTTACAACCAATTAAATTGGTAGCAGAAGGGCGAGGGACCAGACGCTAAGTGCCATGAGAGACTAAGGCAGTGAATTCTGCTGCCATGGCCTTACACCACCTGGGATCTTTGAGAGCCTGAGAGACGCAGGTGAGTTCCAATGGCGGGTCAATAGGATGCTTGGTTGTGACTGAGAGTTACTTAGGACAGAAGATATTATTTTGAGCTCGGGTGACCATGGGATGTGTTCGGCCAGGCAGTGCAAGGGCAGTTGGAAGTGGAGAGACAAAGGAGGATGAATTATTGAGAGGAGAAGATGAGGGCATACCTGGTGTAGGAGAAGGAGGCACGGTTGCTGTACCATCATGCACGAGAGGTGTGGTGATAGGAGTCTCTAATGGAACCATGCAAACTGGAGGAACAGGAGAAGGAGGGGAAGATGTTTGACACTGTGTGGAAGAAGGAGGATCGGCCAAAGGTGGTGCCAGTTTGAAGGGAAAAATGCTTTCATCAAAGGTGACATGGCAAGATAAATAAATCTTACCAGTGTGAATATTCAGACATTGAAATGCATGTTGGGTGAGGGAGTACCCAAGAAAAACACAAGGTTGGGATTTAAATTCAAATTTATTTGCACGATATGGAACAAGCCATGGATAACATTAACAACCAAAAGTGCGCAACTTTTTATAGTTAGGAACCCAACCAAATAACACTTAAAAACGACTTTGAAGTGAGTGTAAGATAGTGGGAAGACGATTAATAAGATAGACTACTGTGGCTAAGGCATAAGTCTAGTAAGTGGAAGGAGCCGAAGCATGATGTAAGAGAGCCATACCGGTGTTGACAATATGTCGATGGCGGCGTTCAACGGTGCCATTTTGTTGGGGAGTATGTGGTGCAGTAGTAAAATGGCTAATACCACGAGCAGCAAGGATAGGTCTAAGTTTGATAAATTCACCATCATTGTCAGAATAAAAAATTTTCATTTTTCTAGAAAACTGATTTTCAACCATAGTGGTAAATTGGACAAATATAGAAGACACATTCGACTTGTTATGCATAGGATAAAACCAGCAATACTTGGTAAAATGATCGACAAAGAGTACATAAAAGCGGTAGCCATCAACAAAAGGAACCGGTGATGGTCCCCAAACAGCATACAAATATTAGAGAGGATTATGACTTGTAAGGGAAGCAACACTAAAAGGCAATTTATGGGATTTATTGCACCGACACAAAACACATGATAATGAAGACTTAGAGGGGGACACAGGTAAGTGATAGCTATTAATAAGATAGGATAAAGTTTGTGAACTGGGATGTCCCAGCCTATGATGCCAGCAATCAAGAGAGGTACGAGTTCCATCTAGAGTGATGGCATGAGCTTGCAATGAGGGAGAACATAGTTCCACTGGATAAACTCCATTTTCATACCTACCGCGCATGAGTACTACCCCCGTTTTTGAATCCTTCACAAGGTAAAAGAAGGGGTGAAATTCAACAACAACATTGTTACCAAGAGTAAAATTATGAACAGAGATCAAGTTTTTATGAATAAGGGGCACATGCAGGGTTTCTTTCAAGTTAAGAGGGCGAGAAGGAGAAGAGACAGTGGTGGAACCAATATGAGCAACATGCAAACCTGTACCATCACCAAGAACCACCTCATCCTGGCCATCATACTCAGAGTGAATTGAGAGATTAGCCAAGTCAGACGTGATATTGTGAGAGGTAGCGGAGTCAAGAAGCCATTTGTCTTTTGATGGAGCCGAAGAAGTAGTGTAATTGGCAGTGGGTGAAGACTGCAGTTTGATACAATTCTTGGCAGCGTGACCAGGATGGTCACATATTTGGCACACAACAGAGGGCCGTTTGGGAGAAGCATTGTTGGAGAAATTCTGTTTGAAATGATTTTTATTGTTTCTAAAACGCGAATTAGAGGACCTTCGTTGAGAGGTGTTTGCAGTGACAACCAGTGTTGAAGAAGAGTGGGCATCCATGCGTTTGAGATATTGTTCATGGCCAATTAACATGTCATGTAATTCTGCAAAGGATAAGGCAGTTTCTCTAGTGCGTATGGGTGCCACCATATCTCTAAACTCAGAGCCAAGTTCATTAAGCACATATAATGTCAAATCATCATCTGAAACGGGTGCATCAATCAGAGAGAGTTCGTCTGTAGTTGCCTTGACTGCATGGAGAAACTCATACACCGTGCGAGAGCCCCTTTGCATAAGGGTAAGGTCTTCTTTCAACTGCATAATTTTAGCCCGAGATTTGCTAGCAAACAAGCGGGCAAGATGTTGCCAAGCATCATGGCTTGTTGTGGTCATAGCAATAAGGGACATAACTGCTTCAGAAATAGAAGCAAAAATAGCATTTAGCAACAACTGGTCCTGTCTGTTCCAGTGTGCATGGAGTGCTACAACAGAGGCAGAAGAGTGCGCATCAGGTGTGGGAGGGCATTGAAGAGTGCCATCCAGATATTTCATTAGATCATATCCAATGAGAATGGTGAGAAAATTTGCACTCCAGGAAGGATAATTTGAGGATATGAGTTTGTATGGTAATTGGCTGGAGATGTTGATGGTAATGAGAGGGAGTGAAGATGCAGCAGACTCTGAAAGAGAAGTAGGGTTGCTACCAGTTGCCATGGAGATAAAGAGTGTTTCTAACCTCGTGAGAGAAGAAGGCTCTGATACCATAAAAGGATTTCACGAATGATTTGGTGAATAACTTAATTGATATTCATTGCACAGTATTGCCTATATATATTACAGAACATGTAACTATGTAATGAAAGCTAGTAAAGGAATATACACGGCTGCAACTATTTAGGAAACATAATAAAACAGAGGTGCTAAACATAGAATGAGATCATTGATGAGCTGAAGTCATGGTATTTTCCTTGTACAATTGTCATCACCTAATTTCTGGATCCATGATCGGCATTTAAACAAGGGTCCTCTTTAAGGTTTTATACTTATGCAAACTCAAACACACATACAAACTTATCCTTTAAATAAGTCAATCAGAATTCAACGTAGCATTAATAATAAAATTAACTTCATAATATAATTTGATTGTCTTAATACAAAAGTTAATACAAAGTTTGTAGTTGTGGAGCACTAACTAAACATAAAAAAAAAAGGGGTCATAACAAAAACAACATGAGAGGGGGTTTGACAGTATGTAATACAACAATGAAGGATACATATTTAATTATGGCTTTAGGTTTTTATAGTAAAGTTTTTTTAAATATATCATATAAGAACAACGGGGGAGGGGGTTTGACGGTATGTATTTGCTTGCGAGTAAAAATTGGTAAGCACCTAAACAAGGTCCTGTGCTGAACTAAATAGGTAAGATGTGATATACTGATATCTAGAAAGATAACTTAATCTATCTATTGAAGTAAAGCATTTAAATGCGTATACAATTTGTTTAGAACATTAAATATCTAGTGATGTAGGCATAAACTGGAAAGACAACAAACAAACACAAAGAAAATAGATTTGTTCAGCAAACAGGGTTGCAAACTTAAACATTATATTCGCAATTTATTATTCTGAAAAAAGTCTAATGATGTTTGCCTCTCAAAGAGGTTTCTAAAACATTTAAATATGTTAGAAAACCTATCTCTATTGAAAAATAAAATCAGAATCCAAAAGCATAAACAAAAACTACATAAAATCTGAAATAAAACAATAAATACAAAAAACATCAAGGAAAAATAACTAAATTGGCTCAAAATAAGATCTTATGAACCTAATTTCAGGGGATCTGAACATCGGATAATCAACATGGTATGTTTCCAATTGAGATGGGTCTCAGGAATCTCTTGTAAAAATTGAGATCTAAGCAAATTAAGTGATATTTGTTTGAGATTTTAATAACTACATATAAAGAAATTAAAAATAAATTATGATGACCAATTCAAAATCAATAAAATATTAAAGTGAAATTGAAATGAAAAACAGGGCAAAAATCATTTAATCAAAAGAAGAAAAAATTAGAAGATAGATATTTTTTTAAAAAAAAGGGGGATATGAATAGTGAAGCAGGAGGGAAAACCCTAACTTTTTTAGTATAATAAATAATATTTAATTAAATTAAAATCTTTATCTCATACGATTAGACTTGAAAAGAGTTATATAAAAAAGGGAAGAAAATTTCTAAAGACTGATTTGTGAAAAAATAAAAGGAAAAAAAATAAAAAAAACACCAAATCAAGAAGCGAAAAAAGATAAGGACCAGTTTAAAAAAACAAAAAAATATATAAAATGTGAAGGAGGTAAAGAAACATAACTTTTTTTAGTATCGTAGTTTATTTCTAATTAAATTGAAAACTTTATCTCATGTAATTAGGCAATTTTTTTAAATAAGGACTAATTTGTAAAAAAAAAAAGGAAAAAAACATAATCAAATCAAAAAGAAAAAAAACTATTTAAAAAAATAAAGTGCTTCATTATTCAAATAAAAATGAAACATCATTATAATATCCAACTAGACAAGTGACCTATACTACAAGTTACCCTAATTTTTTTATATTAAAAAAAAATGTTTCAGCATTGTCAGATGCGAGAAAATATTTTTAAAAAACATAAATGTATACAAGAGAGGAGAGATTTGGTTTGAGAATACATGCTAAAAATCTAAACATGAACTAAAACAAAATGGAATTAAAAAAAAAAAACTAAAAGAGAACAGTGATTCATTATAGACTATGAGATAAAACATTGTAGATTAGCTCAATATATTTACTTTTTGCCCTTCTCTACACAAAATAATTGCCTTGCTAACGGGGTAAAGTTGTCTTTTTTAATGGATCTAAAGGTTATTTGTAAATTGATTGAGAATAATTTAGTAGGTTTACTATTTTATTTGCATCGTAAAATAACATCAATGCCCTTGAGAGTTCAAAAATATTGACCTTGACATGAGGCATTTTTTAGTCTTTTTTATGTTTTGTATATTGTAAAATGACAAAGTTATTCTTAGAATTAAAAAAAATCTAAAGCTGGGATGGGATAGCATTTTCATCTTTGAAATATAGCTTTTTTGTAATATTTAGATGCACTTAGGAGCTATTTAACAATTTAAAGTATTAAAATATTAATAAATCAAAAAAAAAGCTAACATGTGCGTAGCACGTGTCAACACGTGATAGTCCACAACATCATTTGGGAGGAGTGTGATAATGCAACATGTAATGTGGAGGTGTAGTTGATGGCGTGGCGTGTCGTTATATTTGTAGTGGTTCAATGGTGATAAAATTTATTTTTCCTCCCTCTCTTTTCTCTCTCTTAGGCTTAAGTATTCACACTGAGACTTTAAAATTTTAGTTGTATCCTTTAGAATCTATTTATATTAAGTTTGATTCTTATTATTTTGATTTTTATTTCTATTTATTTTGATGTTTTTTTAAAGAAATAAATTTCAATTTCATCCCTCAATATTTTATTTCATTTAATTTTTATATTACACTTAGTCCTCATTTTTTTAATTACTATTTTCTATCCTTTACTTAATTTTTTTTAATTTTATTTTTTTTTATTTACAATTCCCATCTGTTTTTTTTCGCCCCCTAGTAAGCAATTGTTGCCGCAATGACATGCCTAGCAAGAGAGAGAGAGAGAGAGAGAGAGAGAGAGAGAGAGAGAGAGAGAGAGAGAGAGAGAGACGCTTGAAGGTTAGAGAAGGCACCTCTGAGTGGAAGGAGGCTGTGGTGCGCTTTTTTTGAAGTATTCGGCTGGTTAAGCAATTGGACCAGACTATCAATGTTTCAACGCTACGTGTTGCAAGAGTCTCCTTAACCAGCCTAGCGTGTCATGTTTATAATATATTACTTATATATTTTATAAAAAAACTAATAAAGTTATTTTTGGATAATTTTTTATATTTTATCCAAACTTATCTTTTAAATAATTTAAACTAATAAAATAATTACAGAAAAAATAATATTAGTCAAATTATTTTTTTACCAACTATAAAAAAAACTTCATTAATCCAAGCCAACAAAATAACAATTACATATATAAATTATCATATGTTGGAAAAAGGAATTAGCTCATATTTTAGGGATTATATTGACGTGTTAGCATCTTGCCTGGTTAGAGATAGATTTGAATTTACATATTAGTATTATCATATATTTTGTATTGTCATTTAAAAAAAATAAATATTTTCCTTACATGGAGTTAAGTGTTTTTAATTTTATCATTTAAAATTTATATATTTTTAAAAAAATTAATACAATATACAGTTAAACATCTATAAATTAATATCATTGAGACCATGAAATTTATTAACTAATCAAAATATTATTTAGTAAATACATTTATACACTTATACATTAATCAATTAAAAAAATTCTTTTTCAAAAACATTGAACTCAATACATTCGTTGCGTGTATTCTGATTATATGATTATTATCTAATTATCAAATTATAAATTATCATAATTCTATATATTTATTTAAATAAAACAAGTTCAAGAATATATTTAATGTAATCAATCTCATTAATTAATAAAAGTCATGTATGTATCTATTTTTGCAAATTGGATGCATTCTTAATTAATATTAAGTCAAGCAAAAAATCTATAAAAAGAATATACAAGTGAGTCAAACAAAAATATTAAAAACGAACAAGAGGTAGAATATCCATTAACTAATAGTAAAATTAAGAAGATGATACCAAAGGACACAAAATAAAATAAAAAGCATTTAAGATTCAGAGAAAGAAGCCTACAACACCCATTAAGGAAAAGAGAAAAGGGAAAGAAATGTAGATTAATTGATACAGAGGCTCACCTTGTTCCAGACCAGTGAGAGACTGTAGGAAGAACCCAGACGAACCAAGAGCAAAAAATGCAGTAGAGATAATCATGAGAGAAACAAATTCATATATCCACGAATATGTACAATATTTGAAACCTATAATGCAAGAATAGCTGCATATGTACATTAATATTTTTAATTTAAAGAATCAATTAATTATTTAAAAAACTTGAGGGATTAATTTGTTTGTTTTACTCAAATTTTTATTGTTTACTTTTAAATATTTTGAAAGGAACCAGTTTATGTTTTGCACAACGTGAAAAAATCATATATGCTTAAGTAACTATTTGGAACTTAATCTTGTAAATTAATCTTAAATCCTTTTTATTTGACTCTTTTCCAGTATCAAGTTTAAAATTTATCAACATAAAAGTTGTTATAATATGAGTTAGTCAATTTAATGGATTCAAAGTTAATACATATGACATATGAGATTGATCCTGATTTCGTGGCTTAACTCTCCAAACCCACTACCTGAATAATAAACTTGTTTTGGTTTAAATTTTTTTTTGTTTTTTAATTATTTTTTACTTAATAATATGATAACAAAAGTAGATGTTCGTAAAATTAAATACCAATCAAATATCAGAATATTTGTTTGAGATTGCAATAATATCATAGAAAGCAAACTAAAATAAAATTAATTCAAAATTAATTAAATGTTAAAGAATAAAACGATAGAAAAACCAAAAAAAAATTTAATTGAATGAAAACAAAATTGGAAGGTAGAGTTTAAAAACAAATGAACAATATGACATTGTTAGGCGCCTTACATAGTTCATAAAATTATTGTTTCTTTTTACTATGATGATGAAGTTTCCACATAATGTAAAACATACATGGATAGCTTCAATGAAGCCATCCTATCCGATGCAGGTGATTACCTGTCGGCTGACGTCTCATCGCGCGCCTCGCACCAGCCACATCGCCTCAATCTGAACATGCGCCTAGCGCGATAAAGACTGTGAAGCCACATGATTCACACAGTGTACCGTGTTTTAATGAGCACTCTTAGTTTTATATATATATATAAAATTCATTTAGTTTTAGTTAGTTTGTTAGTTATGAACAGTAAAGCAGCACAAGAATACAATTATTTTAGTTTGTTAGCGAATCTGGAAAAGAATAAGTTACACAAAGCTCTGTTCACTTTGGTCCGACATTCCTCACCTCTTCCCACCTAAGCTCTCTCTCTCTCTCTCTCTCCCTCCCTCCTCCACTCTCGGAAACCACCGCCGCCACCCCCTCAACCAATAAGGCTTCAAATCTCGGCTTCCTTTTCTATTATGTTTTTTTTAAAAAAAAAGATTTACGTTTGCGTTTTCATTTATTTAATTGAAATTACTATCCAGAGAGAGAAATTCGATTTTAATAAGTAAATTAAAAAGATATATAATCGGATCGATGAAATCACTGCTCATGAACGCAACTCAAAGAAAGGCGCAATCAACCGATTCTACTGTGGGTGGAGCATTTAGTATGGTCAGGGTTATAGTGTTGTCTATTCAAAGAAAGATGTGCCCATAAACTTGTTAAGTTGATTCTTATCAGCCTGCTCTTTAGAGTTGATGATAACATGAAATATTCATTGTTAATGCTCGTTGTTTTCTTCTTCTTTTTTCCTAGAATAAAACATCCTAGACAATCTCTTTGGGATGGTTTAGTGTTTCTGGCCTCTTCATCTTCTATTTGTGCTGTGGTATTTAGTCTGCTGATATTCATTGGGGATTGAAAGGCCTCATTTTATGACTTTGTTTTGTCTTCTTCTTATTTCTTTATTCTTTTAGGGATATGGCATTTTCCTCTTTCAGAGAAATAAATATATACATAAATAACAAGAACAGGAGGGAAGGAGAGGGGGTTTTAACAGTAAGTATTTGTTTAGAAGGGAATGCTTCTTTGGTTTAGAAGCACCATGAAGATTTAGGCCCAAATCTTTGCTTAGAATGCCCGAAATAAATATATCACACACCTCATTTTTTTGTTTTTTGTTTTTCATCTTTTCATGTGTTTCTCACAAGAAGCAAACTTGAGGGAACATAAAGTGCTGGGAAGTGATTTTTGTTGGAATTTCTTGTGTAATCTCTTCTTTCGATGATGACCTCTTGGATGGCTGCATGAAGCTTGTTCCGCTTTGAATTTCAAGGTTAATCTATTGCTGTGAGCATACGTCGAGTTGCAACTGAACTTAAATGAATGGTGTTGGATTTGGGCCTTCCATTTGTTTTAACTTCTACAAGGTTGAAATGATAGTGATCTTAAAGTAGAAAAGCAGCAGAAAAAAATCAATTAGCCACAATGACAGCTACTGCTGGCACTTGAATGCTTTGTTGACCTCTCTACATCCAAAATCATATAGACAGCTACTGCTGGCACTTGCAGTGGTCATTGAATACTGTAGAGTATATATTGCAGTGTGAGATAAGGTTAACTAGTTGCATTTTCATATATTGAAAGGATTTCTCTTCTTTTCCTTGTCAATTACAGCACATGCATAGAAGTGTTCTTACTCAGAGTAAATGCTATTGTAATGTTTTTGTTGGGGATTCCGGCTCCCCAAGCGCGGACCGGTGGTGTACTGATTTTGCTTATATGGAGGGTAAGCACACTGACACAATATTGAACGTGGTTCGGCAAAACCGCCTACATCCACAGGAGAGAGTCCATATTATTTAGAGATAGAGAAAGGATTACAATACAATACATGGAGGAGGAGGATCACTTCACTCAAACTCAACTCCCAGCTCTCTTTTTGTGCACTTGCAGCTGCTGCCATTGCAGCTCTTCACTTTCACTCTACACTCTTCACATTCTCACCCTTCTTTTGCATTTTGCTCTCTCACGTATGCCTATAAATAGGCAAGTATGGTGGCTTCTCTTCTTCAACAACAGCAGCTGCACATGGGTTGATACATTTGTCAATGGTGGGTGCAACTACCATTGACAAATGGTAA
>Ga0325404_1000309_pt1 | contig 48816 bp, 41 predicted proteins | sample PopdelMetagenome_18_FD_205664 | JGI IMG/M metagenome (GOLD analysis project Ga0325404, IMG submission 205664) | Populus deltoides microbial communities from Bellville, Georgia, United States - Xylem-Control-R1 | ecosystem: Host-associated > Plants > Phyllosphere > Stem > Wood/Secondary xylem...
AGTTATTTGTAACTAACTAAGAAAAGAAAAAATAATTAAATGCTTTTCTGTAGGCCTAGCTGTTAAAGGCTGTAAAAGATCACACAATACGTGTGTTCTCCCCAAATCAGTTTATAAGGGGCATTTTGTCAAGCATGTTGTGTGTGGAAAATATATACAAGAATTACCTTTTTTCTGCAACTCTCTCTATTCTTCAACCTTCTGTGCAAACCTTTTTCTCCTACTACCCAAATCAACAATCAACCTACAAATCATCAAAAAAACACAATCAAACACAAGATTAAAAACTTCAACAGGATCATTCCCTGTGAAAAGTATATCATCAATATATAAACAAACAAACATTACTCTGCCTTGTAAACTTTTCTTCACATATAATGCATACTCATAAGGGCATCTTATGAATCCTTTCTGGGAAAGATAACCATCAATCCTGGAGTTCCATGCTCTAGGTGCTTGTTTAAGCCCATAAAGAGCTTTCTTCAATCTGCAAACCTTCTCTTCTTCTCCTTTTACCACAAAACCAGCTGGTTGTTCTACATACACTACCTCTTCAAGGTTGCCGTTCAAGAATGCTGACTTTACATCCATCTAAAAAATCTTCCATCTTTTCTGAGCTGCTAGGAAAATCATCAATCTTACTGTTTCCATTCTTGCTACTGGAGCAAAAACATCTTCATAATCAACTCCATATTGTTGCTTGTACCCCTTCGCTACTAATCTGGCTTTATGTTTTTCAATTTCTCCTTCTGCATTCCTCTTTGTCTTGAAGATCCATTTTACTCCTATTGCACTGTGTCCTTCGGGAAGTGTTGTCAATTCCCATGTATTATTTTTTACGATGGAACTGATCTCCTCCTTCATTGCTTTCTTCCACCTGTCTTCTTGATATGCTTCTTCAAATGTAATACGATCATTTCCTGAAAACAAGCAAAGCATATTAACATCATCAAGATTGATTCTTTCTGTTACATCATAAATCTCTTGTATGCTCTTTGTCTTTCTTGTTGTTGAGCTTGAAGGACCAGCAGGACTGTTAGTTGATGCGGATGGAGCTAACATGATTTCTCCTTCATCTTTCTGAATTTGTTCTTCATCTATAATTAGTTTCTGTGGCTGATCTTCAGAATTCCAACTCCATTCTTGCTCTTCATCAAACTTCACATCTCTTGACATGATCACCTTCTTTGTCATCGGATTGTACAATTTGTAACCATGCGAGTTTTCTTCATATCCCAGCAGTATGCATTTCTGACTTTTATCTTCAAGTTTAGTTCTTCTTTCCTCTTGAATTTTGGCATAAGCAACAGTGCCAAAAATTCTCAAATGATCAACTCTTGGTTTCTTCATGCTCCATGCTTCTTCTGGTGTGATCTTCTGAAGTCTTTTTGTTGTAAATCTGTTCAACAAATACACAACACATACAACTGCATCTCCCCAAAACTCTTTTGGACAATTTTTTTCTTTTAGCATATATCTAACCATGTTTATAATAGTTCTGTTTTTTCTCTCTGATACTCCATTCTATTGTGGAGTCTGTGGCATTGTGAGCTGATGAACAATACCATTTTCCTTACAATAATCATCAAAATCACGAGAAACATACTCTCCTCCCTTATCTGTTCTTAGACATTTTAGCTTACATTCACTTTGTTTTTCTACTAAATTTTTAAACTCCTTAAATTTGCCCAACACTTCTTTCTTTTCTTTTAACACATATACCCATGTCTTTCCACTAAAACCATCAATAAAAGTGAGAAAATACCTACTTCCTCCTATTAAAGTAGGCAAAATAGGGCCACACACATCTGAATACACCAGGTCGAGAGACTGAGATGCTCTTGAGCTCTTCTTTAGGAATGGCTTTCTGTGCTGCTTTCCCATTATACACACTTCACACATTCTGCTTGTGTGCTCTAACTTTGGTGTTCCAAGAACCATTTTGATTTTCTCCATCAGCATAAGTGATCCACAGTTCAAATGTCCATATCGCAAATGCCATAAATTCATCATGTTAAAGATTTCTGCCTTAAAACATTTTGACAGATATATGCTCAGATCTAGAGGGAACATCCTGTTTTTAGTCATTTTAACTGAAGCAATTGCAACTCCAAACTCATCAAAAATCTTCAGATTCTTGTCTTTCATCTGCACTTCAAAGCCTTTCTCTAAAAAATGCCCCAAACTCAGAATGTTATTCTTCATGTCTGGAACATAAAAAACTTCTGATATGAACTCCTGCTCATCATTCTTAAGTTCAATAAGAATTCTGCCTCTTCCTTCAACTGGTCTTTGAGAAAGATCTCCAAAAGTAATGTTACCTTTATAACTTTCATCGATATCAACAAATGCTTCCTTCATCCCACACATATGATTTGATGCTCCTGTATCTAGATACTAGGTGCTGGAGTTGCTGCCATCAAATTTTCCACAAGCCAACAATAATGCAAGCTCTTCATAATCAATTTCTTTCTCAGCAAAGTTGACATTCTTGTCTTCAAATTTGTGTTGTGAACAATCTGAAGCAAAATGACCATACTCTTTACAATTATAACATTGTATGTTTGCATGATTATTCCTCCAATTTGAATATCCTCCATGACTTCTTCCTCTACTTCTGCCACGACCTCTGAAATTAAAATTTTGATTTCGTGCTCCATGAGATTCTTGATTTCTGAATGATCTTCCTCCTCTATGAATGAACCTTCCTCTTTGAAATGCTCCTCTGCCAGATTCATTAACATTCTTCACATTTAACTTTGTTTGCAATGCTTGTTCAAGAGATCTTCCTTCTCCTCGTCTATCAATTTTCTACTCATGGGCTTGTAGAGATCCCATTAATTCTTCTACTGTCAGATCTTCCAAATTCTTTGATTCTTCAATTGCTACGACCACATGATCAAACTTTGAATCCAGAGACCTCAAAATTTTCTCCATCACGCGAACATCATCAATATTTTCACCATTCCTTCTCATATGGTGAACCACAGAGATTACTTTTGTGAAGTAATCTGAAACTGTCTCATTACTTTCTTTACTCAACTTCTCAAAGTCTCCTCTCAATGCTTGCAATCGTACCCTTTTTGTCTTTTCAACTCCACTATAAGTCTTGTTAAGCATTTCCCATGCCTCCTTTGACATCGTTGCTGATGCCACCATCTCAAGAGTTGCTTCATCAAGTCCTTGATAAATGGTGAATAACGCCTTGTTATCCTTCTTCCTTGATTCTCTCAATGTTTGTCTTTCTACATTACTCATTGCTACCTCTTCTCTTGTTGATTCTGGTTCAGTGTAACCATCTTCAACTAACTCCCATAACTTTTATGATCTTAGTAGTGCCTGTATTGAATACACCACATATCATAGTTTTGTTTGGTAAGACGAGGAATATGAAATGGAGAAATGTTGTTGCTGGAAGCCATATCTACTCGCAAGCTCTGATACCACTTTGTTGGAGAAAAACAAATGACAGAACAGAGGAGGGATCACAACTCACACAATTTGGTGGAATACAATACACTAAACAATGGTACTCTCACACCTTTCATTATCAAATCCATACAATATATATAAACATTATAAAATGTCTTTTTCAATCTTCAAAATACTTAATTAATATTAGACTCTTCAATACTTACTCTAGATTCATTGTGCTACTAGATTCATACTAATTCTAGATTCATAGTATTTCTAATGTGGATGATTATTCATTGAACTAACTTCAATACACTTAATCTTGATAAACAAGTTTAATAACTAACACCTAGTAGAGAAGACACTCGCATCATCTGGCATTCATTTAAAATCGAGCATGTGATCACCTAATCCTTGTTTAGCTGTCACTCTGAAAGGGAAGCATCAGACATGAATTTTTCTTAAAAAAGCAATCGATAATGATCAAAGAACTAAGAGAAGTGGATGACTGCTCAATTTTAATTTCATGTATTACCCATGAAAATATATGGGTCATGGAGACAGAAAAAAAGAGAAATGATTAAAAAGGGATAAATTTTAGTAGTAAAATTACAAATGTATTGCAGTTTGTGGAAATCAGTCTCAAAATCAGTTAGAATCTTAGAGAAATCTTAGTATATATGGTTTAGAAAAGAGAATCTGGTATTAACTATCCAGATTCTCTTGATTATTGCTTTCTAGTTTAGTGTAGGATATTTTCCTATCTAGTATTTATTTTTTGTTTTAAGGGTCAGTAGGTTAGCTTCTCTTCTCTATTTGTTGTTCAACATACTGCTGGTAATATTAAGAAAAGAGAAAGACTTATCTGAAGATTCTTCATGGTATCAGAGCCTACTCCTGAACCCTAATTTGCTTCTCTAAGGCATGGCAGCAACAGGACAAAGCTTTCTTTCTGAGGTGACCCCACAGCCAGGAACAGGCTCTCCTGTTAGCCTTTCAGAAGGCACTGAAGTCACATCACACCAAATCACAGGACACAAACTCAATGGATATAATTATCTTCAATGCTCATCATCAATCATGATGTTTATTTGTGGAAAGGGCAGAGATGACTACCTTACAGGGGATATCATCATACCAGAAAAGAATGATCCCATGTTTCGAACATGGAAGACTGAAAATCATATGGTAATGTCATGGCTGATCAATTCAATGACTAATGAAATTGGAGAAAATTCTCCTAAATGGAACAGCAAAGGAAATCTGAGAAGCAGCAAGAGAAACCTACTCAAGTTCTGAAAATACATCAGAACTATTTGAGATTGAGGCAGTGTTACATGATCTACGCCAAAGAGATCTTTCTATTACTCAATACTTCAACACTCTCTGCCGTCATTGACAGCACCTAGATATGTTTGGAATTCACAGCTTGAATTGCCCTGAAGACACAGTCTTATATAAAAGAATTGTAGAGCAGAAAAGAACTTTTAAATTTCTTATTAGGCTCAACAAGAATCTTGATGAAGTCAGAAGAAGAATAATGGGAACCAAACCTCTTCCAAATGTTAGAGAAACATTCTCTGAGGTTAAACGTGAAGAAAGTAGAAAGAAATTAATGATGGGACCTCACATCATTAATTTCTACTCAAGGCTATTCAAACAACAAGCTGATAATCGACAGAGAAAAGGAAGACCCTGGTGTGATCACTGTAACAAACCAGGACATCTCAAGGAAAACTGCTAAAAGATTCATGGCAAACCTACTGATTGAAAACCATCAAATTCAATAAATGACAGAAAAACGTGCCAACAATGTTACCTCATGTCATACCCCAATTTTTGACCATTTTTATTTTAATTATTATTATTATTATTATTTTATTTACTGGAAAAAAAATGATGATAAAAAAATAATAATGATGAAAAACAAGTAAATGAAGAATGAATTAAAATTTGGGTTAAGGGCAACATGATTAATAAGTTTTGAGACTTAATTAAGTTTGAAAATTGATTTAATTAATTCAATCAAGGGTTTAATTAGAAATTGATAAGTTTTGAGACTTAATTGAGTCTGAAATTAATTTAATTAATCCAATTAAGGGTTTAATTGGAGAATTGATAAGTTTTTGGACTTAATTGAGCTTGAAATTAATTTAATTAATCCAATCAGGGATTTAATCGAAGAAATATCAAAGTTTGGGGTTTAATTGGGGTCCAAATTGAAAAAAATTAAAATCTAATGACTAACGTGTAAAAGATGTCGCAATGCAAGGGTCCAATTACAATTTAACTAGGCGTTTAATTACAAAACTTTCCAAAATTCAAGGTCCAAAATGATAATTGCATTTCGAGATGTGAACGACGCCGTTTCTGAAATCAAACGCTCCACCTTCTTCGTCGCTCAAGACCGTTTCAGCAGGAGTAACTGCAGATCATGGGACGCATGGACGAACGTGGCTCACCCCCCGAAAAGATTACCACATTCTCTGGCTTTATAAAAGCCAGAGAAAAAGAACAGATAGGGGTTGGGAACAATGAACCGCGAAGAAAACTGAAGCAAAACCAAGAGGAAAATGCACTGGACAGGAAGACAGAACCAAGGGGGGAGAACGAGAGAGCAAGAAAACAGAGAGAATGGGCAACTGGAAACGAAAAAAATAAACGCAGGAGACAAAGAACAAGAGCGAGAAAATAGAAGAGGAGCGACCGAAAAGGGGACAAGCAAGGGAAAACGCACTGGACAGGAGGGGAGAGGTACGAAACAGAAGTCACCCTCATCACAATCATCTTCGGAAACTAGTGACGAGCGAACAGAGGAAAGAACCAGAGAAGATGGAGGAGAGCAAGAGCAGGGGTGCTATGCTTCATCTTCGTCCCTAGAGTGCAAGCAAATAAAAACAGAGGAGCTACCGGCGTTGATCAGTTCAGCCGCTCGTCTCCAGCTTCACCACACCAAGTCAGTAACAGCCAAAGAAGCAAAGCCAGAAGAACAGAAGGGAAGTTTGAAACAGGTCCTTTGCTAAGTATCGCCCAATCACTCAGGAGGAACATCCCCATCGTCTTCATCACCTCCAGCAACGTCTGCAGATCAGGTAAGTTTGTTTTTGTTCCTTTTACTGTGTAGCTTGGATTTAATTAACTTTGGCACGCATGCATGGTGCGTGCCTTTGCCCAGCCGGGTCCAGCCCAGCCCAGCCCCATGGGCTGAGTTGGACTTCGCCCAAAAAAATAAAATAATAAAATATAATATAAAAAATAGAAAAATAAAAAATAAAAAACGTGTATGCATAAATAAAAATAATGTAAATTTATTGATTTATTCACTGACGCCAGATTCAGGAATAAAAATACCGGTTTAAATTTTTATTATTTTTATTCGTTGTATTTTATTTTATTTAGCTAGAAAAATAAAAAAATATGTGCATGCGTAAAAATAAATTTATTTTTATTTATTTATTCACTAGCGCTAGAGTAGGGAATAAAAAAATATTGATTTAATTTTTTTTGGAAGCTACGAATTTTTACCAACGCCAAAGTTAGAATTATTCGAGCTTGAATATTCATTGGCGCTAGAGTCAGGAATATTGTAAACAAATCATCATGGCATAAACTAATAAACATTTAGTAATTTAAGACAAAACCAGCAATGCAGTCTGCCTTAGGCAGAACGTTTAAGGGGTGATAATATCTTCCCTTTTACATAACCAATCCCGAGCCATAGAATCTCTGTTGACCAGTTAGGGTTCCTAGTGACCATAATACTAGGTGGCGACTCCTCAAACAAGATCTTTTCCCCTAAAAGAACCAGATGCCAGATATCTGTTCTTTTTCCACAATCAAGAGAATTAATTTGTGGGCCACTGCGATGTCGAGTGCGACACCTCAAATAATAACCGAGATAAGAACATCATTCTGCCAACAGAAATATATCCTTTCAGCAAGGAACAACTTGAGATCTTACAAAAACTCTTCATTCAGAATTCACTGTCTCAACCAAGTATGTCAGCCTCTGGTTCTGGATCTGGACTGTTAGCACAAAAAGGTAAATTTTCAACAGCCCTTACTGTTAATAAGAAACACTCAAGCCTTAGATCATCGACTCCGGAGCATCAGACCATATGACAAGAGATGCCACTCTTCTTAATGAATACAATCAATGCACTAATAATTCTACAGTCTGTATTGAGGGAATAGGCTTAAGCAAACTCTCGAGGGACATGATCCTAAACTCTATTCTCCATGTTCCTAACCTAGACTGCAATCTACTCTCAATTAGCAAATTGACTCGTGACCTGAATTGTGTTGCTAAATTCTTTCCTCATTTGTGTATATTTCAGGATCTGGATACAGGGAAGAAGATTGGCAGTGCTAAGATGTATTCTAGGCTCTATCTCCTCAAAAGTGAGATTCCTCTAAGAAGGCAAACTCAAAACAGAAGCTATATATCATCTAAGGGTCAGTCAACTTTAAATTTTCATATCAATAAAGATAGTGAGGTTCTGTTATGACACTATCGTTTTGGTCATCCAAACTTCATGTACCTTGAAATGTTGTTTCCATCCTTCTTTTCCAATAAAAGCTCAAAATCCTTCAAATGTGAAATATGTCAACTCTCTAAACATGTTCGCAGTAGTTATCCCACCATTTCATATAAACCATAACATCCATTTGCAATGATTCATAGTGATGTATGGGCCCCCTCACAAGTGCACAATATAACTGGAACTCGATGGTTTGTCTCTTTTGTTGATGATCACACTAGATTGACTTGGTTATTCCTTAGGAAAGAAAAATAAAAAGTCAACCAGATTTTCCAAAACTTCCATTCCATGATCCAATCTCAATTCCAAACTAAAGTCCAAATCCTAAAAACTAATAATGCCAAAGAATATTTCAATTCTAGCCTTAATACTTATTGTCTAAATCAAGACATTATCTATATAAGCTCTTGTGTTAACACTCCACAACAAAATGGAGTGACTGAAAGGAAGAATAGACATCTGCTGGAAGTTGCTAGATCCCTTATGCTCTCTACTCATGTGCCAAAAAAATTCTGGGGAGAAGCTGTACTCACAGCAACTTATCTCATCAACAGAATGTCTTCCAAAGTTCTAAACTTCAGAACTCCCAGCCAAGTCCTTCCACAAGCCTTTCCACACACCAAACTACTCTCTTCCTTAGACCCTAAAGTATTTGGCTGCTTAGTGTTTGTTCATATACACCATAAAGGAAAATTAGACTCTGCCTCTCTTAAGTGCATTTTATAGGATACTCTCTGTCGCACGTCGAAAAACACCCCGTGCGGCGTCCGCTTCCTGGCGATGGCGGTTTTTCTCTCTGTTATTGGAATTGATTTTGTTTGGAGTCGCCACCTAGTATTTAATTGAGGGTTACTAGGAAACCCAGGTTGACTGGTCTTGTCAGAGATTCGCGGGTAAGGGACTGATTGTGGTTAGGGAAGGTATTAGCACCCCTAACGCACCCTACCTGAGGTAAGCTGCTTCGTGGCTGTGATGTGTTAAAGAAGTTTTAAAAATTTTGTTTTTTCATCGGAATTTAGAAATACAACTTTCGTACAAGTTTATATTTCTACACCGATGATCCAATCAAAATATTAAATTCTTCTTTATTCTTTTGCCGTCTCATTATAAAAAATCCCTGAAATAAAAACAAACATGCATTTTTCATATTTTTTTTGTTTTTTTTTCTTTTTGCTTTTTTTTTGTTTTCTTTTTGTTTTTTTTACATCCACAATACAAATTATAATATTCAAAAATAAATAAAAATCACATCAAACAATTCAAACTTTACAAAACAGTCCTCAAAACTCCAGGAACTGCAAAGGAAGTGCTTCAGGAACTGTAGAAATTCATGGTGGCGCGTCTTCCCACGCGCCGCCGTCACTGGCGGCGCCAGAAACGGGCGGATCTGCCCTGCCTTCTCCTTCTCTTCCCTTCCCTGCCAGAAGTGAGGTACACCACTCCCTGCAAAACACACAAAAAAACGCAAGCAACGGTCTGTTTTGCTTCACTGCAGATCCGGTTTCTTCTTCTTCAAGTGGCCGGTCGCTGGACCATGGAGCTGCTGGTCTGTGGGCGCTGGTTGAAGGAGACGGTGAGGTGGCTTGCTGCCGTGTGACCTTGTAGAGCCGGCGTTGATGGAGATCGGTCTGTCCGTTGACCCGGAGGGGAGTGGGGGGGGTCGGTTGAGAGAGACCCGGCTGTGGGTTGCTGCTGCTGCTGCTGCTGCTGGGGGGAGGAGCTGCTACAGGTGTGGGTTTCTCCAGGTGTGGCCGGCGGCTGTTGATGGAGACGAACTGCCGCTGAGAGGAGGAGAAGGAAGTGTTTCCTGGGCGCAGGGAGCAACTGTGGGTCCGTTGGCACAACCGTGTATGGGTCGGAGCTGAAGAAGAAGGGAGCCGCTGTGGAGGCTGTTGGGCCGAGCAACCAGGTCTGCTGGAGGAAGACTGTGTTGCTTCACGGGGAGGGGCCGTCACTGCTGGAAGAAGAAGAAACCAGAGGGCAAAGGGGAGTGGCCGGTCTCTGTTTTTGGAGGAGAAGACGATGGAGAGAAAAAAAAGAAGGGAGGCTGCGGTGTTGATGGTCTTCCTTCACTGCTGGTGTTCGGCGGACGACAGACTGGGAAGGCTGGTTGTGTTTGGGCTAGAAGGAGCAGGAAAACGGTGCCGGTTTGAGGGAAGAAGAAGATGCTGGGACCGGCTGGAGAGGGAAAAGGAAAATGAAGGCTTGTGCAGGGAAGGGAGTCCGGCTGGAAGAGGAAAACCAAAAACGTGGGGGGCGACTGGGTGTGAAAGAGATAGGTTTAGGGTTTTTTCTTTTTTTTTTATTTGTCAAAATTGCCCCCTCCTTTGCTTAGCTGAAAATGAAGGCTATTTATAGGCAAAATAGTTTTTCGGGCTTCAAAATTGGTCCCTCAAGTTTTGTGTTTGACCCCTGATTTCAATTAATTCACTTGGTAAAAATTAAATTGGGTATCTTAAAATTCTGATTTCTCAATTAAGTCCAAATTAAGCTCCCAAACTTAATTTTTCACCAATTAAGCCCTCAAATTAATTTGACCCGCTTAAAGTATAATTAAGTCCTTGCACTTAATTAAATCCTTCAATTGGACCCAAATTAATTCTTGAACATAATTAAAATTCAATTTGGCCCATGATTAAATCAAATTGGCCCATTAAAATTTAATTATGTTATTGGACTTAATTTTTATGCAAATTTATCCAATAATCATTTAATTTGACCTTGAATTTGCATTTTTTCTCCGATTTTGGGCACAATGGGGCGCCGAAAGGCCTTGAATTTTCTCCGAAAATTGCGGATTTATTTTTACCTATTTTGCCTATTTTTCTTGATCAACTTTCTCCACATTGCCAGCCTGTATTTTATTTTTTGATTTTTATTTTGAAAAAAGAATAATTTTGGGGAATAACCCAGAATTGGGTTATGACACTCTCCATACTAAAAGGGTTACAAATGTTATTCCCCTATTCACAAAAAGGTCTATACTTCTATGGATGTCATATTTTTTGAACATCAAGCATATTATCCCGAGTCTGATCTTCAGGGAGCAACCATGAGAGAATATCAGAATTGAGATATACAATCTGATCATGTAATTAACTCAGGAGACAATCAACAGAGTCTTGTCCAAAGTCATTCCCCTGTGAGCTCTCCTACTTTGAGTCCTTACACTACACCTCCAGCCTGAATCCAATCAGTCCCAGCACCACCAGCCTCAGTCAAATCTTCTGACCAGATTCATCCTACACCAAAACAGATCACAAATCATGAGCTTCTTACCTATTCTAGAAGAAAAAAATTTAGAAAGGAGATAGAACACACAATACTTCTTATACATGACTAAGATTCAGAACCAAGTCCAGATTCTGCCCCAATATACTCAGGCATGGAAACTTCTGACTGTGAGAATACTGCCTCTGTTATTGATGATTCAAATATTCCAATTGCTTTGAGAAAAGGTGTTATATCATGCACAAGTCATCCCATCAGCAAATTTGTTTCATATGAAGGGTTATCACCGACCTATCATGCATTTGTTTCAGCCATTGACAGTGTACATATTCCTAAGTCTATTAAAGAAGCTCTCAAAGATTCAGGGTGGAGAAAGACAGTAAGTGATGAAATCAGTGCCTTAAACAAGAATAGAACTTGGGAAATTTCTGAACTTCCACTTGGAAAGAAACCAGTTGGGTGTAAATGGTTATTTACTATCAAACATAAGGTTGATGGAAGTATTAAAAGCTCATCTGGTTGCAAAAGGATTTACTCAGTCCTATGGTATAGATTATCAAGAAACATTTGTTCCAATGACCAAACTTAATACAATCAGAGTACTTCTATCCCTAGCAGCTAACCAAGACTGACCATTACATCAACTAGACATAAAAAATGCTTTCCTTAATGGAGACTTGGAAGAAGAAGTGTACATGGAGATTCCTCCAAAACTAGAAACATCCTCCAACCTTAACAGAGTATGCAGACTAAAAAAATCACTATATGGACTCAAGTAATCCCCTCAGGCATGGTTTCACAGATTTACAAAGACAGTAGCACAATATGGATATTCCTAATGCCAAGTAGACCACACACTGTTTGTAAAAACCTCTCCAGAAAAGAAAATAGCAATCCTAATAGTACATGTGGATGACATCATCTTAACTAGGGATTATGAGGAAGAACTGGTGAGATTAAAGAAACTTTTAGCCAAGGAATTTGAGATCAAAGACCTTAGGTATCTCAAATACTTCCTTGGCATGGAAGTGGCACAATCAAGGAAAGGTATATATGTTTCTCAACGAAAATATGTCTTAGACCTACTAAAAGAAACAGGAATGCTTGGATGCAAACCTGCAAACACTCCAATGGATTCAACAAAGAAGATAGGAGCAGAAAATGATAGTATACCATTGGATAAGGGGAGATATCAAAGATTTGTGGGTCGACTCATCTATCTCTCACATACCATACCTGACATTGGCTTTTCTGTTAGTTTTGTAAGCCAATTCATGAACAACCTGACAGAAGATCATATGACAGCAGTTAATAGAATCTTGAGGTATCTAAAAATGACTCCTAGTAGAGGCCTTCTATACAAGAAATGTGACAACAGAAATATTGAAATCTACACAGATATAGACCGGGCAGGAAACATTAATTATAAATAGGAGATCTACTTCTGGATATTGCTCCTATGTTTGGAGAAATCTAGTTACTTGGAGAAGCAAGAAACAACTTGTGGTATCTAGAAGCAGTGCAGAATCTGAGCTTAGAGCTCTAGCTCTTGGTATCTGTGAAAGGATGTGGATACAAAGATTACTTAAGGAACTTGGCATGGAATCATTAACACCTATCCAGATTCATTGTGATAATCAACCAGCCATAAACATAGCAAAGAATCCAGTTCATTATGACAGGACAAAGCACATTGAAATAGATCAACACTTCATCACAGAAAAGATTGAGAAGAACATTGTTCACCTCATCTACACTCCAACAAAATCTCAGATTGCAGACATCCTCACCAAAGCTCTACCAAGGACTAATTTTAAAGAATTGAGTCATAAGGGCATGTATAACATATACAACCTAGCTTGAGGGGGAGTGTGGAAATCAGTCTCAAAATCAGTTAGGATCTTAGAGAAATCTTAGTATATATGGTTTAGAAAAGAAAATCTAGTATTAACTATCCAGATTCTCTAGATTATTGCTTTCTAGTTTAGTGTAGGATACTTTCCTATCTAGTATTTATTTCCTGTTTTGAGGGTCAGTATGTTAGCTTCTCTTCTCTATTTATTGTACAAAATTCTAGTTAAAAAAAAAAGTTAGAGATGTGTTGGATAAAGTTCCGAAAGTAGATTAATAACAAACTTTGAATTTGTGTAACAATATTTGGGCAGATAGTAACAAGTAACTAAAAAAAAAATGCCAATTTTAAAACCACCAAGGAAAAATGAGAAGTTTAAAAGTTTTGGAATTGTATGCAAAATTACATTTTCTCAAGGACTGCATATCTGGAGGAAACTCATTTTATCAGGAAAACAACTTCCAGAAGGAAAAAAAAAAAGGTTTTAGCTTGTATATTCTCAATTGGGCAATAAATTAATATTTTGGTTAGAACAATCTAGAAGCCAAGATCCAATAAAATTGTGACAAGTAATATGTCAAGGGAATGATATGTCCAAAAGCCTTCGTCCATAAATTTAGTACCCAACTATGTCATAACAGTACAACTCCCAATTACCTTCCACACATTTTCTTCTGAACTCTGAAATTTTATGTTTTTACCCACCAACTATCCTTTACATACCTTGCTAGAGGACAAGTCAAGTGGTAGTGCTACTACGATCCCATTGATTTTATTTGAACCTGGAATCCCAGAGAAGAAATCATCAAAACTCAATATACGCCGATCCTATTGGAAGGAAACTACAAGCTACCATTTGATTTAGTATATTTAATACATGTCATTCAGATACACGGCCAAGCAATATTTTCACTCAAAATCTAATGATAACAAATATTCACAGGGATCTTTATTGATGTTTTATCAATTATGGGATTTGGAATTTTTTTGGGTGAATCTTAAAGGCATTTGCTGCACATGAACCAGGCTGCCAACCAGCAGCTCCAGATTTTCCCCAACTGGACTGGTTCACACTTCTTTCATTTATGTGAAAACCTCATCCACAATAAACATACTTTGACTAGGATCAGTTCACGAATAGGAGGTGAGAGGTTTCTAAAGGTAGAATAACATGTTCATGAAATAGTCTGCACAATCCTTAACCATAGTGGGCATGTCTTGGCATAGCTATCCATTAATTCAAGCAATTACACAGTAGAGCAGATTATGAAAATTCAGAGTTTGCTTACAAAAAGACCAGCATTGATTAAAGGGAAGGTGTCTCATCCTTCACCCTTCCACCAGGTGATAAGAGTAAGCACCACATCGAAGGGTTTCAAAGTTGTGAGACGCGGGTGCTCGCACGCACACATACCCATCCCACATGCATAACCAATGCTCTATAAGATATCTACAGCTACCAACTCCAGAGACAGTGGGAATTATGGTCCTTGTTGAGTGAATAGAATTCAATGATTCATTGGTTGTTAGTTACCAACTTCACTATCAAATATAATGCAAATACTGAAATACATGACACGATGAAAATAAAATTATCATCATCATGCTATTAAGGAAGACATCTCTTTCCATAATTGCATTCTGGATTTCTTTTCTTTTCTTTTTTTCACCGGCAAACATAACATGCATAAGTAGAATGATATCAGTAACATACAAGCTCATGATGGTCAATGCTAGGATCCGGCTTTTTATCAATAACATGTGTTTTAAACCACTCAAAAACTTCCATTCTTTCCACAACAAAGTGTATCTGCACATATAATGAAGAAAAAGGAAAATAAATCAGCAGTGGCAGACTCTTAAAAAGAATGTAGGACATAATCACCATTTAAAAGCTGTGAAACCTTGAAACAAAAATTTCACGCACATCCATTTCTGACAATAAAAGTTGAAAAACTACAACCTATATACAAGCAATCAACCTCGGTTAAATGATCATCCAAAGACATTATAGCATGATCATCTTGTCCAGTATTAAGTTTGAAAACACACAATACCTTCTCTCTCCTCGACGACTGCATAACATATCATAGCACATCATCCGTCCATCACATTGTAAAAAGCATCTGATTCGGGGGGGAAAAAGAGTTACTGCCAAACTTGTAAACACAATTCATTCAAAACAAATAAAAAAATTGCATATCTCAATTTTCTTTAAAAAAGACAACGCTATCAATATTGTAACCATTAGAGTAAGGTATTATCAACTAAATTAAACCTCTAATTCTCTATCAACTAGCGTTCTGTTCACTGCTATATAGTTGTGAATGTAAATGAAAGGCTGAATCAACACCTGAAATCACAATTTCTGCATGTCAACAAAGTAAAAAAATAAATAAATAAAATACACTACAGAAAGCATGGCTATTAACTGATTTACAAAGCCAAATCCAAACACGGTAACAAAAATAGATTACGCGACAAGCCAAAAGCTCGAATAAGAGTAAATTGACCTCAACAAGGTAGAAAACTAATAACCAACTTAATATTAAAAAAAAAGGACGAGAAAGAAGAGAGTGAGGGCGATTGACCCTGTCGATGTGTCGAAACTGAGCTCGCACCCACCACTGTGTCGGTGAACGCAGGACTGTCCACTTGATAAATAGAAATTTACAAAACTCGGCACGTCAAATACAATTTCAAAGGAGAAATTGATGAAGCTATAAAATAAGAGTTGATTATTTACCGAGTGAGGGAGTTTCTTCAGCTTCGATCTCTTCCTCTTCCTCTTCCTCTTCCTCTTCCTCTTCTCCTTCTCGAAGGCGTTTTCTACTTCCTCTTTTTAAATGATTCTGCAATGGAATCTTTTTTTTTCTTGTTTTCTACGCTATGTTTGGGGCTTGGAAGGTTGAGATTTTTGAAATCAACGATTGAGCTTTGTATGAATGGAGAATTGGAAATCCCTAGTTATTCAGCGCCGTCGTTTTACTGATTCTATTCCTTCGCGCCTTGAAGAAAGAAAAAACAAAACTAAAATTAACCAAACGACAGTCCATCTTCATGATAGCATAGTGCATGTCACAAGACAACGGATATTAATAAGATGTATCCGTTTTGTCATTGTTGATTAAAAAAGCATATTCGGGGGAGTGAAAATTATTTTTTTAATTGTTTTTTTATATATATTAAAATAATACTTTTTATTTTTAATATTAATATACTAAAATAATAAAAAAAAATTAATTTAAAACTAAAAAATTTTAAAAAGCACAATTAATGCTAAATGATGATTAAATATTTAAATAGTTATACAGTAAGAATTTGCACCGCCAAAAAAAAACATCTATGGCAAGTTTTAGGTTTTTAACATGCTAATGAAATAAGCATGATTTTATGTAATATTTATATTACTAGATTAAGAAAAATTACATTTTCATATATAATGGATGTGCTTGGAGCTAAATCACATGATATATTTAAAAGATCTGTGAAAGGTCATGAGCTTCACTACTCCCTTGCCTTTTTTTATTCATTTTCAAAAACAAAATATTTTTAATTAAATTCTTTAGCGTAATTGATGAGATTATTATTGTAATTATAGTAAAATTACTGAATTAAAAGAAAATAAATAAATTTGACCCATGCAAACTCATATGCTTGGTTTTTTTTAGGCCTTGGCATGTTTGACTTTGTCTGGCCTGAAATTTCTTTTTTTTTAATCTTTAACCTTGAGTTTCTGGTAAAAAAAATATTTTTTTATATTTTTTATATTAGATTTATTTTGAATTTATTTTTATTTTTTATCAAATAATTAAACTAAAAAAATATTATTAAACTCATTAAATATCATAACTTAAATTAGCTAGTTAATCCATATAATATTTTAATTTGTACAAACTAAAAGCTTGCATCATAAACTTTTTAATTTAAGATGCATATTGGTTTTTTTTTCACAAGGCATGAGAGTAAGAGAATCAAGAAAACTATATATTATATTCAATCAAATCCACGTCAAGATCTTTTTCAGTTGTTTAAAACTTTATTTAATTATGTATTATTTGAATTCTTATTAATTTTTTACTATAACCTTTTTCTTAATAAAATCACGAAATCAAGCAATACAGTGATATTTATTTTAAAATTTGGAAGTAAAAAAAAATCTGATATATTTTAAAACTTTTCATTACCTTTTGATTTTACTTCCAGGAAAGGGGATTTCTAAATTAAGTTTTAATCTATACAAAATTAAACAGTGATGCTAGGTTGAAAAAAAATAAAATGCTACAAAATCATACAATTTTGGTTAAAATATTTTTCATACATAAATCTACTACTGTTACTATTTAAATACATAACAATAACAATAATAATTGTCGCACCCGACATCGCGACGGCCCTAAAAATATTCTTGATTGTGGAAAAAGAACAGATTTCTAGCATCTTGTTCTTTTAGGGAAAAATGTCTTGTTTAAGGAGTCGTCACCTAGTATTATGATCACTAGGAACCCTAACTGGTCAACAGAGATTTTATGATGCGGGATTAGTTACATAAAAGGGAAGATCTTATCACCCTTTTAACGTTCTTCCTGAGGCAGACTGCATTACTGGTTTTGTCTTAAATTGCTAAATTTTTATTGGTTTACGCTATGATAATTTGCTTATAATATTCCTGACTCTGGCGTCAGTGAATATTCAACTATGAATATCTTCAACTCTGCCGTTGGTAAATATTACGTAGCTATAAAAAAATTAGATCAATATTTTTTATTCCCTACTCTAGTGCCAGTAAAAAAAATAAATTTATTTTTAAGCATGCACATATTTTTTTATTTTTCTAGCTAAATAAAATAGAATACAACGAATAAAAATAATATAAATTTAAACCGGTAATTTTATTTCTTACTCTGGCATTAATGAATAAATCAATAAATTTATATTATTTTTATTCATGCATACATATATTTTATTTTTATTTATTTTTCTATTTTTTTATTTTTTGGGGTGGGGTCCAGCTCAGCCCATGGGGGCCGGGCCGGGCCGGACCCAGCCAGCCCGGCCTGGTCACTGGGCAAAGCCAGTGAACTGGCTGGGCTGAGCAACACGCTCCGTTAACGCACGCGTGTTGCTACACTGTGTGAGTGAATTAAAATTCACTTGCACAGTGTAAATGCTAATTAGCTGCAACAAAATGAAGAAGAAGAAGTCGCTTACCTGGTCTGCTGGAGGCGAAGGAGCGTGGTTGCTGATCAGTCTGCCTCTTTCTTGCTTTCCCTGCCTCTAGTCTTTTTTGCTTCTCTTGTTCTCTTTGTCTCTCTCAATGTCTGCTTGGTGCTGGAGCTTGATGACGAAGACAATGGCGGAGATGTGTTGATTGGCCAAAGCTAACTTCTCTCCTTCTCTGTTTTCGTCAGGCTCCCCATTGGCCCCTCGGTTCTGCCCTTTCTTCTCCTCATTAATCCCCTCGGTTTTTGCCCCTGCTTAGGACAAAGGAGATGTTAATAAAAGCGTGACATTCTGCCGGTTGAACGTGAGCTCCCTCTGGTTTCTCTTTGTTTTTTTTAGTTTCTTCTTCCTTTGTTTTCTTCTTCCTATCCTCGATTATGCCCCCAGTTTTTTCTTTTTCTCCCATTCGTCGCTTTTTCCTTCCCCCTGTTCGTTTGTCTCCTCTGTTTCTTTGAGAAGAAACCAGGGGAAACAGTTTGCTATTCTGGTTCTTCCTCATTATTCATTTTCTGCTATTCGTGGCTTTTTTCTTCACCCCTGTCATTCTCTGTTCGACTGGTTTGCGTCTGTCTTCTCCTCTAGTTCTGCTTTTCTTTTTCCCTCTCTATGATTCCTCTTTTTTTCCTCTCCGTGATTCCTCTTTTTTTTCTCCTCCCCCCGCGCTCTCTCATCTTCTCTGGCTTTATAGCCAGAGAATGCCAAACATCTTTACAATTGAAACGGCTTCAAAGCCATTACTGCAGAAACCGTCCCTGTGGAAGGAGACGAAGAAGGCGACGACTGATTTCTAGAAACGGCATCGTCTGTGTGATGGGAATAGCCATTTGCAATTTAGTCACTGGAGTTCTGAAATCGTGTAATCAAGCCCCTGGATAAATTGCAATTGGACCCCTGTTTTTTGGCTCTTTTTACAAACTAATCCTTGGACTTTAATTTGTTTTGCAATCGTGCTCCTAATTAACCCCAAACTTTGCTATTTCTTCAATTAAGTCCCTGAGTTCATTAATTTAATTAAATCCAAAATCCAATTAAGTCTAAAACTTATCGATTCTCCAATTAAGCCCCTGATTGGATTAATTAAATTAATTCCAAGCTTAATTAAGTCTCAAAACTTATCAATTCTCCAATTAAACCTTTAATTGGATTACTTAAATTAATTTCAAACTCAATTAAGTCTTAAAACTTATCAATTCTCCAATTAAACCCTTGATTGGATTAATTAGATTAATTCTAAAGTTTGATTAAACCCCAAAACTTCCAATCATGTTGCTTTTAACCCAAATTTTAACTCATTCTTCATTTATTTCATTTTACTTGCTTTTCATCATTATTATTTTTTTTCATCATTATTTTTTATATCCTTTTCAGTAATTAAAATAAAAGGGTCAAAAATTAAATTATGATAAAATGCTACAAAATCATACAATTTTGGTTAAAATGTTTTTCATACGTATAAATCTACTACTGTTACTATTTAAATACATAACAATAACAATAACAATAATAATAATAACTCAAAAAATAAAATGTTACTATTTAAATATTATTTTAATAAATTACTAAAAAATACTACTTAAAAAAAAACCCACTTAAAAACTAAAAAACACCGCTATGATAATTTGGTTTCCTATGGAAGTACCAAACATGGTTCAGAGATTAAGATATAATTAAAAGGACTTAGTCTTTTACTGTAGATTGCACAGTACAGTCCACAGTAAAAGATGAGCTGTTTTTTTTTTTTTACACTTTTAGGGGTTTTTTTATTAATGTTAAATTTTCTTATTCAGTTATTAGACTTCCATGACACGGATTCCGGGTTTAATAGGTTAACATGGTTTGACGAGTTAACCTAAATTTTTTTTTGATTTGACGAGTTAACCTAGATTTTTTTTTTCTTTTTAATTAATTTTTTACGTTTATTTTAGTTTGTTAATGTTAAATTTCTTTCTATTTACAAAAAGATGAGCTGGTTTTTTTTCATTTGTTGTTACACTTTTAGGGTTTTTTTTTGTTTTTTTCTTTTAATAATTTTTTATTTTATTAATGTTAAATTTTTTTATTCAGTTATCAGACTTCCATGATAAGGATCCCGGGTTTAACAGGTTTACATGGTTTGACGAGTTAACCCAGAACTTTTTTTTTGCTTTTTTTCTTTTTAATTAATTTTTTTTGTTTACTTTAGTTTGTTAATGTTAAATTTTTTTCTATTTAGTTATTAGACTTTCATGACGGTTTTGTTTTTATTTTTTTTTTACACTTTTAGGGTTTTTTTTTGTTTTTTTTCTTTTAATAATTTTTTTTGTTAATGTTAAATTTTTTTTATTCAGTTATCAGACTTTCATGACACGGATCCCGAGTTTAACAGGTTAACATGGTTTGACGAGTTAACCCAAATTTTTTTTTTGCTTTTTTTTCTTTTTAATTAATTTTTTTTGTTTACTTTAATTTAATAATGTTAAATTTCTTTCTATTTAGTTATTAAACTTTCATGACACATATTTCAGGTTTCACGAGTTAACCTGGTTTCACGAGCCGTCATTTTTTTTTGTTTTTTTGTTTTTATAATTTTTTTATTTAATTTAGTTTGTTAATGTTAATTTTTTTATTTAGTTATCAAACTTTCATGACACGGATCCCGGTTTTAACGGGTTAACCTGGTGTAGCGAGTTAACCCGAATTTTTTTTTTCTTTTTAATTAATTTTTTTCGTTTCGTTTAGTTTGTTAATTGACAATAAACTAAAATTGCTTAGTGTTTCACTGTGCAAGTCCACAGTGAAACGTTGAACTGTCTTTTTTTTTTGTTCTTTTGTTTTTTCTTTGTTTTTTTTCTGTTTTTTCTTTTTTTTCGTTTTCTAGCCTTTATGGGTTTTTTTTTTGCTTTTTTCTTTGTGTTTTTTTATTTTAATGAATTTTTTTGTTTAATTTGTTTTGTTAATGTTAATTTTTTTATTTAGTTATCAAATTTTCATGACACGGATCTTGGGTTTGACGAGTTAACCTGAAATTTTTTTTTTCTTTTTAATTAATTGTAACATATACTAAAAAAGATTAGTGTTTTATTACGGACTGCACAGTGCAGTCCACAATAAAACACCGATGCTTTAGTTTTTTTTAAGTTGTCTCATTTTTTTAGGTTTTTTTATACCTTTCAGGATTTTTTTTTGCTTCTTTCTTTGTTTTTTTCTTTTAACAAAATTTTTTGTTTAATTTAATTTAGTTTATTAATATTAATTTTTTTATTTAGTTATGAGACTTTCATGACACGTTTTTCGGATTTAACGGGTTAACCTGGTTTAACAAGTTAACCCAAAATTTTTTTTTGCTTTTTAATTATTTTTTTATTTAGTTTAGTTTGTTAATGCTAATTTTCTTTCTATTTAGTTATCAAACTTTCATGACACATATCCCGAGTTTCACGGGTTAACCTGGTTTCACAGGTGAACCCAATTAATTATGGGTTGACCGTCAATTTTTTTTGTTTAATTTAGTTTGTTAATGTTAAATTTTTTTTATTTAGTTATAAGACTTTCATGACACAGATCCTGAGTTTAACAGGTTAACATAGTTCGACGAGTTAACCCGGATTTTTTTCCTTTTTAATTAATTTTTTTTTGTTTGGTTCAGTTTGTTAATTTTCACTTTTTTTTATTTAGTTACCAGACATTCATGACACGAATCCCGGGTTTAACGGGTTAACCTAATTTGACGAGTTAACCTGTAATTTTTTTTGCTTTTTTTTCTTTTTAATTTTTTTTTCGTTTAGTTTAGTTTGTTAATGTTAAATTTCTTTCTATTTAGTTTTTTTTCTTCTTAGAGGTTTTTTTTAATTTTTAATTAATTTAGTTTATTAATATTAAGTTTTTTTCTAAGTAGTTCTCAACTGATGCCTTTAGTTTTTCTTTTTGTTTTTTTTGTTGTTTTTATGCCTTTGACTATGGACTGCACAGTGCAGTCCACAGTGAAAATGCAGATGCCTTTTGTTTTTTTAATTAATTTTTTTGTTTAATTTAAATTGTTAATGTTAAATTTTTTTCTATTTAGTTATCAAACTTTAATGACACGGATTCCGAATTTGACAGGCTAACCTGGTTTGACAAGTTAGCCCAGTTATTTCTGGGTTAACCCAGTAATTTGTTTTTTTCTTTTTAATTATCAAATTTTCACAATCCAAATTCAAGGTATGACGGGTAAACCTAATTTGAAAGGTTAACCCAATTAATTCATATATTTTTTTCTCTTCTTTATTAGTTTTTTTTCTTTGTTTTTTTTCTTTTTAACTAATCTATTTAATTATCATACTTTTATGACACGACCTTGCAGCCAGACCCACGTCCAATGCTATTGGGTCTGGTATTGTAGTCCAGATACTTTTATGCTAACGGTTAACCCAAGTTTAATGTTATTATTAATATTATAAATATTACTTTTGGATCAAGCGTTGCAATCAAACCTAAAATTCTTGGATATAACTTTGCAAAACAAACTAAATACTTTTAAATCTTAATTTTTTTTAAATATAAAATATAATTAACTCATAGTATCACGCGCGACATTTAACTAATTTATTTGCTATTGGGTCTGGTATTGTAGTCCAAATACTTTTATGCTAACGGTTAACCCAAGTTTAATGTTATTATTAATATTATAAATATTACTTTTGGGTCAAGCGTTGCAATTAAATCTAAGATTTTTGGGTATAACTTTACAAAAAAAAAAACTAAACACTTTTAAATTTTAATTTTTTTTCAAATATAAAATATAATTAACTCATAATATCACGCGCGACATTTAACTAGTTGACTTGCTATTTTTAAACTCGTCACGGACCTCGCATCTCACAAACTCTTCGTACTCGGGGGGGTAATACGATAACTGCTAGATATCTCCATTCCAAGCACGTAACTTATTGCTAAAATATTATAATTTTGGGCACGTGTATGATCCCTGTACTTAGCCAGTCAAATGAAGTCGGTCCTCTCATTTCTTTCCCTGCGCATAGCCACCACACTCTTCATCTTTATTTTTCAAATCACAAAAATTCTATCTTCTCTTTTCTGTTTTGAAAATAAGAGCGTGGTTTACTAAACAATAAGAATTCATTATTTAACATAATTATTTTTAAATAATAAAAAATCTAGAAAATCTCCTAAGATGGTAAAAACACTTACAGTGATGGTTATTATCTCGTATTTGTTTTTTTGTCGAATAATTTATAACTTCAAACATATGATATTTTTAGCATGATGGAAACACATGTGCAATGATATTTATTATTTTGTATTAAATAATTTTTATTTTCAAATATCTATAATAAAAATATTTTAAGTGCTTGTGCGTCATGCATGCTAATGCTTTTGCTTTTTTTAGCAAGCCTCGCGTTAAAATATCAAGGTAATGTTTATTGTTTTAAAATATTCTTTTACTTAAAAATATATTAAAATATATATTTTTATTTTTTTTAAATTTATTTTTAACACTAGCATATTAAAATGATTTAAAATTTAAAATATTAATTTTAAAATTTAAAATTTTATTAAATATTATTTAAACCCGCGTTTTAAAAAAGAACATTTAAAAATAAAAGCAAAAGCGTAACCCAAAGAGAAGCAGAAGCATGCCTAAACAGGCCGTTACAGTGATGCTTATCCAAATTGGTGTATGTGGGGTTGATAGAAGGGACTAAATTGTTAGAGAAATACGAGTAAGAGAATAAGGGACCGAAAGCACCAAATTGAAAAAGTATAGGGACATACTTTGTAAAAAACAACACGAAATAAAATTAATATTAGCAATACTCAAACTCTGTTTTCAGATCCACTCACATCATCATCATCATTTATTGACTTCCTTGCTTGCATCTCAAGATCTAATCTGCGCCATTTTCTTCTCCCCAGAGCACCATTCTCATCCTCAATTCCCCATCTTAATTTCAGGAGGTGAGGTTGCTTGCTCGTAGCTTGTTATTTTTCTCCATCCTAAACCAAAAAAGCTATAAAGTTTGCAACTTTCTTCTTGATTTGCTACAATGGCCGCATTGTTTTTTTTTTTTCTGGGTCTGATGTTTGCCAGGATTGTAACTTTCTAGTCTTGAGATTTTGTTAGCGATCAGGATTTCTTAACTGCATCTAATTATAGCTGGCAAGTTTACGTTGTCGGTGCCTTTTCATTTTCTCTTATAACTAATATTACTATTGCCATGATGTAATCAATGATCCTGGATTGAAATGGGTTTTCTTGATTACCTAGCTCTAATTTTTAAGTTTGTCTCATATCTATCTCTAGTTAATACCATCTTCTTTCCTTTTTATGATTAAATTAATGGCCACCAATTATGCGATTTTGTTTTAGTTAATGTTTTTACATAGATTCCATATTTAGATTTTTGGAATATAGGATCTTTTTATTAGTTTATTTGTGTATCGGGATCTATATATAATAAATCTTTGCTTTCTTTTATGGATGGTTAAGTCCTGACGTGAATTATTTTTGGAATCAAGGTTGGTGGTGATAAGGAGCTCCAGGCAATCACTGAAGCGAATTAAACAACGTAAGTACTGGATTTGGTGTTGAAGTTTTGTTCTGGATATCCATTACCTATCGTGGATCTCTTGGAGAGGGAAATGAGGTTCTGATTTTAACTTGAAGTGAAAGTAGAAGGGAAATTTTCATTTTCTGCTCCTGGTTGCGAAAGATGTCGAGGGGAAGAGGTGACGGGGATCTGAAGAAGCGGTTGGTAACTTGGATAGTGGTAATAGCTATCATCTGTGGTTGTCTTTACATATATTCTCGGAACAGTGGAACATCTGCTTTGGAATATGGCAGTAAATCTCTAAGGAAGTTAGGTTCTTCTTATCTGGGTGGAGAAGATGATGGTGACGGTGCTTCCAACAAACCTGGCGAAGATCTACAGGATGATGTTATGCTTAAAAGCATTCCTGTGAGCAATTTTAAGTTGAATTAACCTTTTTATTTACTTGCTCTCAGGTCTAGATCTTCATGTTGGTATGAATTGCACTGACATAAGCTATATTTCTTTTATGATTATTTTCGATGTTGTAGGTTTGTGATGATCGACACTCAGAGCTGATTCCTTGTCTAGACCGAAATCTTATATACCAGACAAGATTGAAGCTGGACTTGTCTTTGATGGAGCACTATGAAAGGCACTGCCCAGTTCCAGAAAGGCGCTTCAATTGCTTGATTCCTCCTCCACCAGGTTACAAGGTAAAGTATTTCAGAAGTATTTTATAGTAGCTAGTTTGTAGGGAAGTATTGTTTTGGCCATGTGAATTGAATGAACCAGCTTAAAGTTGTATGTGTTTCCTATCCTTGATGGTTGCAGGTCCCGATCAAGTGGCCCAAAAGCAGAGATGTGGTGTGGAAAGCAAATATACCTCACACCCACCTCGCAAGTGAAAAGTCTGATCAGAACTGGATGGTTGTCAAAGGTGACAAGATTGAATTTCCTGGAGGAGGAACACACTTCCATTCTGGAGCTGATAAGTACATAGCTGCAATTGCAAATGTAAGTAGTACTTCTCATGTAAATATGTGATTCTCAGATTCTCCATTTAATCTCATCTTTGGAATCCTGGTGCTGTGATAATTTTTGCGTTTTACTTTATACTTGGTTTTCCAAACTATCCTGGTTTTTAATACTATTTATGTTTCTCGCTGGCAGATGCTAAACTTTTCAAATGACATTTTAAACAATGAAGGAAGGCTCCGGACTGTCCTTGATGTTGGTTGTGGAGTTGCAAGTTTTGGGGGATATATGCTTTCTTCTGATATGATTGCAATGTCATTGGCACCAAATGATGTTCATCAAAACCAGATCCAGTTTGCCTTGGAAAGAGGAATCCCTGCATACCTTGGTGTTTTAGGGACAAAGAGACTTCCTTACCCGAGCAGATCTTTTGAACTTGCACATTGTTCTCGTTGTAGGATTGATTGGCTTCAAAGAAATGGAATCCTTCTTCTTGAGCTAGATAGGTTGCTTAGACCTGGAGGCTACTTTGCATACTCATCCCCTGAGGCCTATGCACAAGATGAAGAGGATCTGAGAATCTGGAACGAAATGAGCGCCCTTGTCGAACGGATGTGTTGGAAGATAGCTGTGAAAAGGAATCAAACAGTTATCTGGGTCAAGCCTCTGACAAATGACTGTTACATGGAAAGAGAACCTGGTACTCAGCCTCCTCTCTGCAAATCTGATGATGATCCAGATGCAGTTTGGGATGTGCCAATGAAAGCTTGCATCACTCCTTACACTGATCGTGAGTACCATATCAGCCCTTTAAATTTCTTTTTGGACTTTCAAGATTAGTGTTAGTAAGTCTCATTACGATTTTTTTTTCAAGCATGACCTTTCAGTGGAAGCAAATTAATTTTGGAAGGTAGAACAGGAAATTGCATATTTTACTTTACATCAATAAAATGCTCATGCAGTAAACAATGCTTTACCTACCCCTTTTGAGTTTGTGAGCTTTTAGCAGCACATACAGTTAACATGACAATTTGTGTTTGTTTAAATGTTTGATCTTTTACTGTTCATATATTGCTACTGAGGAAATAAAAAAAGAATCATTGGTGTAGTTAGATCCTCCTTGCCATGCTTTTGTTTGATTTTGCATTGCCTTTATTTGCATTTTATAAGGTGCTTTTTTAGCTACATAGAATTTGTGTTGGAAGTAAGAAATGCACTGAGTATTTTAATGATCCCATCAGAACAACATAAAGCAAAAGGGAGTGGATTGGCCCCTTGGCCTGCTCGGTTGACCACACCACCTCCCCGTCTAGCTGACTTTGGCTATTCTGCTGAAACGTTTGAAAAGGACACGGTAATCTATCAAAATTTTCCAATCTGTTAAATGTTTGGAAGAGGCTGGTTTGTAACAGGATTGATATGTTGCAGGAAGTTTGGCAGCACAGGGTTGAGAATTATTGGAATCTTTTGAGCCCAAAGATTCAGTCTGATACCCTGAGGAATTTGATGGACATGAAGGCTAACCTAGGGTCATTTGCAGCTGCCCTAAAGAGCAAAGACGTTTGGGTTATGAATGTTGTGCCTGAAGATGGACCCAACACTCTCAAAATAATATATGATAGAGGCCTGATAGGCTCTGCGCACAACTGGTGAGTTCCAAAAATTTTCTAATATTTGACATTTGGAAAATATTCAAATGTGTTGGGGATTAAATTTCTGAAAAAAATAAATAATTAAACCTGCCTGTCGTGTTAGTAAAAATTCTAGATATTTATTTTATTTATATATTTTATCAGAAAACAGAAGCATCATTAGGGCTGTGTCTACTCTAAGGTTATTTAGATTTCTTTAGGTTTCTATGAGAAATCCTTCCGACGTGTTTTCATGAGATTGTGTAGAAAGTTTGTAGCCAATACCATTGTTATAACCACATGCCAGTTTGCTTGATGGGTAAATTTGATTTCTGTTTTCAAGTAAAAAGAAAAGGAAAATTATAGGAAGATATGATACAGCAGAAACTGTAATACAAACTCATCTCTGAGAAACCATTTCATTGTAGAATATGAGGTTTTGTTAACTCCACATAATATTCTTCTCTTGCAAACACATGAGAAGGTTCTGTTAACTCTCTTATCAGGAAAATTCTTCGGGTGGTAGACTGTTGTAATAACCATGGCAGGCATGGTACTTCCTAGGAGAGGGAAACAAAAACATTATGGAACTGCCAATTATATTTCTTGATCAGACTATCATGTGGTCTAAAATGATTTTTGTTTCCTATTGGCAGGTGCGAATCGTTTTCAACCTATCCACGGACTTATGATCTACTTCATGCTTGGACTGTCTTCTCAGACATCGAAAAGAAAGATTGTGGTGCCGATGATCTGTTAATCGAGATGGACCGCATTTTGAGACCAACAGGCTTCATTATTATCCGCGATAAGCCATCAGTGGTGGAATTCATAAAGAAACATTTGTCAGCACTGCATTGGGAAGCAGTGGCTACAGGTGATGCTGAGCAGACCGAGCAAGGTGAGGATGAGGTGGTGTTCATCATCCAAAAGAAGATGTGGCTAACAAGCACCAGCTTCAGTGTCACTGAATAAAACAGCCACCATGATTTCCAGACTCTTGCCCTTTTACCTGAACATTGCAGGGGCTAAAGGTAGCCCATGTCGTGCCCGGTGGTTTATATGATTTTGTAGCATTTGATGTTTTAGTTTATTTCTTCTCCTTAATCTTATATGAAAGCAGAATTTTTTATCCAGGTTGTTTATGCTCTATTATTCATTATAAATTCAAATTGTTAATTTAATCGCTGACTATTGATTAAATTAAATCAAGGCTGTTATAGGAAGTATGGAAATTGAAGCATTCATTTTACAGGAGTCTTCTTGTTTGTCATGCACTTTTAATTTTTTGACCTAGCTTTTATGAACTCCACAGTTTTTTTCACCGACTCTGGAGCGAAGGAGTCAGAACCTTCAAATATCAGGAGAATATTATAACTGTAGCGAGATTTTTAAAATATTTTATTTATTTTTTATTTATTTTACTTTGTTAAAAGATTATTATAATTCTTTATATAAAAAGAAAAGGAAAAACTCAAATAATATTAAATAAAAAAAACTAGAAAAGTATAATAATACATGATTGGAAAATAAAAATTAGCCAATAAAAATATTTATTTTATAAAAAAATATGATGCATTAGACTCTAGTTAGAAATTATCATCAACATGAACATTTTGTGTGCGTACCTTTTCATTGCAAGTCCCAGCACCTTTACGTAGATTATCCTGTTATAAATTCCTAACACAGCATTTTTATGCTGGTTGTATTATCGTAAATTTCTAACACTACACTTTGTACAAGCCATTTTATTAAAGGTTTTATAACTAAAATTTTTAATAATAATAACTGACATAAACAAAAATAACACTTTGTTTTCAGAACATCTCTTTTATAAGAAGAAATCTTCTCATCCTTTTCTATACAAACACCTTTTGTTTGAAATCTTTTCGAATAATGATTATTCAACAACATATAATAATTAATCACTCAAAATTATTGAATTTTGGTACACGTCTTTTGCAATCTCTAACCATTATGATTTAATAACACGATAACATTTTTTTAAAATTATTGAGCTCTAATATTAATTGACACAATAAAAAATGAAGGATAACATGATTTATTATAAATCTAGACCTCAAAGACTAGGAATAGCATAATTACAGGAAGATTTTTAAAATACTCAATTTTATTCATCAATGTTTCCACATGCCAAAATAGTATTATAATTTTTTATATAGAAAAAACTATAAAAACCTAATAATACTTTCTCAAAAAAACTATCATCTTCAAATAGAAAAAAAACCCTAGAAAAACATACTAATACATAATAGAAAAAAAAAACTAACTAAAAAAAATATTTATTTTCTCAAAAAAACTTTAGTATCACTCATCCTTTTTTTTATGACAATTCTGAGATATAAAAAATGAAGATAATGTGGATATATTTTTTTCTATTTTTTATTTTAAAATGTTAAAAATTAACTTTTAAAATTATTTTAAAGATAAATTTAATTCATGCATCTAATTTTTTAATTAGTTATATTTTTATTTTTTCTATGTATTTTTTTTTTGTTCAAAATATTAACCAAACAGAATCCAGATACATGTATAGTCCCTTTCTTTTTAGAGTATGGACCATGAACTTGATCCTTGAAGCACAATAATGTTCATTATCAGCTAGGACAAAATAACTCCTCAGTTATGATGAAATTTATTGAAAAAAATGTTTTAATTTAAAATCTTAAATTGTTAAGTGATGAATTTAATTTAAATTATTTATACATAACCTGTCAAGGAAATATATCCATCCAAAATCTTAAATGACCAAGTAATTATTAGATTAATTGTTTTAAATTAATCAAAGAAGAATAAAATTAGGATCCTTCAAAGAGTTAATTTGAGATTTTATAGACTTTTAATCTAGACTGATTTAAATAAAAAAATAAATTAGGATTGATTTGTGACGCTTGTAAAACAAACCCGATAAAAAATCAATGAATTATTTAAAAAAATATTAATTTGATTTTTAATTTTTTAATTAACCTGAATTAAATTAGCCGTATTATTTATGTAAGGGGTTAAAAAGATGTTTTTTCTCAAAAAAAAATGCCATCGTTTAATTTATGCAGTGGCTCAGCACCCCCTTTCTGTACTCCACATTTAGCCCATCCAGGTACCTGACGTCATCCATCAATTTCTTTTCTTGCAGTTCAAGATCCAAGCCTGTCAATTTTCTCCTTACAGATACAGAGAAAGAGAGGGAGGAAGAGAGCAGCATTGTCATTTTCATGTTTCTACGTGTGAGTTTATACTGTATTAATACAATTACGCAACAGTCTTAAAGTTTGTAACTTTCTTTATGGTTTGAAACATTGCCGACATTTGTTTTTGACATCGGTTCGATGATGTGGTTACAGTAATTAAAGACACAAAGTATTCAAAGTGTTGAAATTTTTGTGATCTGGGTCTTCTTAATCAATCTCTTCCAATGCTTAACTGTATCGCATTATAACTGGCAACCAGCAACTTGTCGGTGCTTTTCGTGTGATATGCTGTACTGTTCTATTTTTCCCTATTTTCATTATTGCCCCCTTGTTTATCTGACAAGATCATGCTGCTGCTTCATTCAGCTGGGTAGATTTGATTTGGTTATTTCATTTCAAAGTTTTTCTTGTATCTACTGTTCTTGCTAATCTCATGTAAGTGCAATAGCATGCCACAATCTCGTAGATGGAATGTAGTTCTTTTGTTTGTTTTGTTACATTTGCTATCTTCTTTTTAATCTCTGAGTAGTGATCTTCTTCTGTATGAATGATTGGCCTGATAAAGGTGTGATTTCACTTTTTGTTAATGTTTTGACATTGGATTGTATGAGTTGAATGTTTGCAATTTAGGGTTTGTTCTGTGATTTGCTGGACTATTGTGCCTTGTGTTATGGATGCTTTAGTCCTAACTTGATTTATTTTTGGAATCAAGGCTAGTGGTGACAAGAAATTTGAGGCCATGATGAAGGGAATTCAATAGCGAATTTGTATTGGGTGGTCATTCATCACTAATCACTTGGAGAGAGAAATGAAGTTCTGATTTGTCTTCTGTATATTGAAGTTACAGTGGAAGAGGGAGAATTTGTATTTTTATTACTGGTTGCAAAAGATGGCAAGGGGAAGAGGTGACGGGGAACAGAAGAAGCGGCTGGTAACTTGGATAGTGGTATTGGCTATTGTTTGCGGTTGTCTTTACATATATTCTCGAAAAGGTGGAACATCTGCTCTGGAATATGGCAGTAAATCTTTAAGGAAGTTAGGTTCTTCTTATTTGGGTGGGGAGGATGATGGCGATGAAGCTTCAAACAAATTTGGCGAAGATCTACAGGATGGTGTTATGCTTAAAAGCATTCCTGTAAGCAATTTCAAGAGGAGCAAATTTTATGTTCACTTGCACTAGGGTTCACGTTTCTCTGTTTTAGAATCAGTTGCACTGATATAAGCTATACTTCTCTTGTAATTATTTTCAATGTTGTAGGTTTGTGATGATGGGCAATCGGAGCTGATTCCTTGTCTAGATAGGAACCTTATATACCAGACAAGATTGAAGCTGGACTTGTCTTTGATGGAGCACTATGAAAGGCACTGCCCAGTTCCAGAAAGGCGCTTCAATTGCTTGATTCCTCCTCCACCAGGTTACAAGGTAAAGTATTTCAGAAGTATTTTATAGTAGCTAGTTTGTAGGGAAGTATTGTTTTGGCCATGTGAATTGAATGAACCAGCTTAAAGTTGTATGTGTTTCCTATCCTTGATGGTTGCAGGTCCCAATCAAGTGGCCCAAAAGCAGAGATGTGGTGTGGAAAGAAAATATACCTCACACCCACCTCGCAAGTGAAAAGTCTGATCAGAATTGGATGGTTGTCAAAGGTGACAAGATTGAATTTCCTGGAGGTGGCACACACTTCCATTACGGGGCTGATAAGTATATAGCTGCAATTGCAAATGTAAGTTAATAATTTTTCTCATGTAAATGTGTGATTCTCAAGCTTCAATCAATTGCGTTTCATTGAAATTCTGGTGATGCAATATTATGTTTGACTGCACATGCTATCTCCAAACAGTCCCAGTTTTTTTATTTTGTTTATATTTCTGGTCGGCAGATGCTGAACTTTCCAAAAAACATTTTAAACAATGGAGGAAGGCTCCGGACAGTCCTTGATGTTGGTTGTGGAGTTGCGAGTTTTGGTGGATATCTTCTTTCTTCTAATATCATTGCAATGTCATTGGCACCAAATGATGTTCATCAAAACCAGATCCAGTTTGCCCTGGAAAGAGGAATCCCTGCACACCTTGGTGTTTTAGGGACAAAGAGACTTCCTTACCCGAGCAGATCTTTTGAACTTGCACATTGTTCTCGTTGTAGGATTGATTGGCTTCAAAGAAATGGAATCCTTCTTCTTGAGCTAGATAGGTTGCTTAGACCTGGAGGCTACTTTGCATACTCATCCCCTGAAGCCTATGCACAAGATGCAGAGGATCTGAGAATCTGGAAAGAAATGAGCGCCCTTGTTGAACGAATGTGTTGGAAGATAGCTGCTAAAAGGAATCAAACAGTTATCTGGGTCAAGCCTCTGACAAATGACTGTTACATGGAAAGAGAACCCGGCACCCAGCCTCCTCTCTGCAAATCTGATGACGACCCAGATGCAGTATGGGGTGTGCCAATGGAAGCTTGCATCACTCCTTACTCTGACCGTGAGTACTGTAACTGCCATTTCTACAGTGGTCCAATCTCATAGAAATGGAAAAAACCAAAAAACCTTCTAATTTTTATCGAGGAACTTCAAAATAGTGCTAGTATGTCACTTGAAATAGAAACATCATTAGGAATGTGATCATGTTATTAATAAATTAAACATGGCAATATGTTCTTGTTTACATATTTGATCCTTTGTTGTTCACGTGTTGCATGCTTATCACCTAGGTACCGCCTCAAGATTGCTCGTCTTTTGATGTTTTAACACTTTCATCTGCTATGTTATTAACTGCTTTTTTACCTGCATGAAACTTGTAATGGGCAGTTAGAAATGCACTAACTAAATATTGTGATGATCCCACCAGAGAATCACAAAGCAAGAGGGAGTGGATTGGCTCCTTGGCCTGCCCGGTTGACTGCTCTACCTCCCCGTCTCGCTGACTTTGGCTATTCTAATGAAATGTTTGAAAAGGACATGGTAATCTATCCAGAAGTTGCAGTAAGTTTACATCTGTGTAAATGCAAGTAGCTGGTTTAAAACAGGTTTGATATGTTGCAGGAGGTTTGGGAGCAAAGAGTAGAGAATTATTGGAATCTTTTAAGCCCAAAGATTAGGCCTGATACACTGAGGAATGTGATGGACATGAAGGCAAACCTAGGGTCATTTGCAGCTGCTCTGAAGAGCAAAGATGTCTGGGTTATGAATGTCGTGCCTGAAGATGGATCCAGCACTCTCAAAATAATATATGACAGAGGCCTGATAGGCACTGTGCACAGCTGGTATGTTGGAAATGTTATTGACGAGATTATATTTGAATTTTTGAATGGTCTATGTGCATTTTACACAGACGGTCTATTTTTGAATGGTAAAACTAAGTGAAAAAGAAACCAAATGTGTGGATTTTGGTAAAGATTAAAAAAAATTGCTCTTCAGAAACCAAACACTCTGCTGGGAGTGTGTGTGCCTATGAAATATATAGATTTCTAAAGGAAAATCGATCCTTTAAGTTCTCTTGTTGTAAAAGATTAGCAGTCATTTCCAAAAATTTTCTATGATTCACCAATTTGTTATGATGGGAGTAATTTTCCTACTCTGCTATTATATTTGAAAGAGGAAAAAAAGTTTGAAATAGCGCAGGAGAAGCTGTGATGCTAACCTCATTCGTGTATCTGCATAGTGTAGTCCGAGTCGCCATTTACTCTAAAACCTGAGGGGTTTTGGACAGTCTCACTCCACAGGGGAACTTGTCTTATAAACATAAAGGCTTTGAAACCTCTGTCAGGAAAACTCTTTTGGTGCTAGATTGCATGGATAACCATATTGCTTCCAAGAAGTTGGATGTGGAAGCATAGTGGAAGTGCTGATTATTTTCTCCCTCGGTATCTTTTGGGAAAATAATTTTGGTTTTCTATTGACAGGTGCGAATCCTTTTCAACCTATCCACGGACTTATGATCTACTCCATGCTTGGACGGTTTTCTCCGACATTGAAAAGAAAGGTTGCAGTGCTGTGGATCTGTTAATTGAGATGGACCGCATCCTGAGACCGACAGGCTTCATCATTATCCGAGATAAACGACCAGTGGTGGAGTTCGTAAAGAAACATTTATCAGCACTACATTGGGAAGCAGTGGCAACAGCTGAGGCTGAGGGGGAGTCTGAGCAAGATGAGGATGATATGGTATTCATCATTCAAAAGAAGCTGTGGCTAACAAGTGAGAATTTCAGGGAAGCAGAGTAAAACAGCTAATCTTGTCATCCAGAGTCTTGGCCTGTCACCTGAAATAACCACTGCGTTGCAGGGCTTAAGGTGCCCAGCAGAGCAGGTAGTTTATATGATTTTGTAGCATTTGATGATCATTTATTTAGTTCATTTGTTGCTCATTTTTTTCCTTGTAAAAGCAGAAATTTCTTACAAGCCATTTGTATTGTATTTTTATTCTTCATCAACTCAAAAGTCAACTGCTGTAGTTTTATTTTATTTTTTTGGTTTTTTTTTAACCATAGACCACAGTAGGAAATAAAGAAATAGCACCTTAAAAGAAACTGACTGTTGCTTTGCTTGATTGCATCAAAAGTCGTTGATGTCTGCTGAGCTCATTATCATTAAGAACTTTTTCAGCCATGACTATGTACACAGGTTTCGAATCATGCACAGGTCATTATTTGTTAGATCCCTTCTAAGAATGTATGGGCCAAGGGCTCGACACCTCCATTGCCTGTGCAGAATCCATCCGAGTCCAACAAGGGCATTCCTGGCATGCTTCAAGAAGATGCCTGGAGTCATTGATAATTCGACATCAATACATGTTTTTCAATGGAACCATGGCTACAGGAAAATTAACATCTCGGAATCATGGAGTACAGGAAATTACTGCATGATTCCAACAGAATTATAGCAAATGTTACTGCTCACCGGCATGGACACAGACGTTCTTTTATCCAATTACCAGAGTCCAAGCAACGAGACTTTATTTATTCATCCCATCACCAGGAAACTCTCGCAAATCTTTCATCTCGGTAATATTCCCAGCTAACCGTGTGAGTTTTTTTAACCACCAGCTAACTTCCGAAAGAAACCAAGCGGATAGAAGAATACACATTAAAATAAAATAAAAACCCTACTCAAGCCCTTGATGCATGGATGCCAGCCAGCCAGCCACCCATTAATATTATGTAAAGTAGAAACAGTTTCACTTTATTTTTTTCTTCACACGGCAGGTGTGTCAGGTGTGTCCTAAGACTAAACTAGCCCACATCCTAAAGCAAGATTGATCCATCCCCTCACCCACACACGAGGGTATACCCCGTAACCCACATGGACATATAGAAAAGCCATGGGGAAGTCTATACGGTGAAAGGAAAAAAAACCCATAACATAGATGAACCCTTTTTCATTTCGTGCCCAAAATCTTAACAGGTATAACATAATTGATAGTTTACATCCCCTACAAAATTGAGTCAAAATGTCAAACTGTTTTACTTCGAGGAAAATTTCCTGTCTCCAGTCACTTTGGCAACAAACTCTCGTCCTCAGGCAGATTTCAACTTGGATGATATAGAGGCCAGGTGTGAAAGGATTCTGTGCCCAACAAACATCAGGAAAGCTCCCAAGAAACCAAGAGCTTTCAGTGTTGTGAAAAGATCCCACTGCTCAGGAAAAAAAAAATAATATGAAAGGGTGAATTCTTCGGGAACAAAATGCTTCTAACACCACTAATAGAAGAAAAATATCACTAATACCCCGGCAAACAATCAAAAGTTGCATATTAAACACACATCAGTGAATACAAGCACCAGAAACCTTGCAGGAATCACAAGTTAATCGTCAAATAGGAGCACATAAAAAGCATGAAGTGTGAAACTGACCTTCAGCCAGAAAAGTGCGTAGAGCAACAAAACTGCTGCAATGCCGAGATGGAAGAGGACAGCGAACATGGCAGGAACGGATGAGGAAGGGAAGTTCTTCAGGTTCACCCCTAAACGCAATAACTGTCAAGAGGAGAAGGCATGTTAACATATGCCACTCATTCACATCCTTTATGTACCTTGTCCCTATTTATTGGGGAGAGAAGATGGCAAGTAAGAGAAAACTAGGCAGAAAAAAATAACAATGCACACTTGAAATCCCGACTCCTTTTCCACACCAGAATGTCAATGAAAGCAATGTGCAATACCTTCTCTGTCCTAATAGAAAGGGGTAGTCTAAACTCCTGATGCTCACCTGATGTCATCTAGCAAGTTCTAGCAGTAACATCTAAACCAACAGGTTCAATTGAGTATTTTCAATCAGAATTACAATAAAACACATCCATATCGGCAGGTGTCTGCATAAATACAGCAATCAAAAGATCTTTCCAACATAAGCACTCAAATTCCTAGGCCCAGGTCATACTGGAAGCACTATATGGGGCATCCTAAGTTGGGACAATTTAGATAGAACAAATGAATTACAGAAGTAACTAGGAAGATTCAATCAATTACTCTCAGAAGGGAGCAAATCTATGTTAATGCTCAAGTGTTCAGAATCTCTGTCAGATAATATAATACTCACCCCAACTAAGAACCCAAGTAATGGAAAAAGTGTAAGACCCAAGAAAGCATGAGAAAGCTCCTTAGGTGGAAGCTTTTCAGGAACCCTGAAGATGTGAGTTATCTCTGCTTTAGGACCATATCTCAAGTTCTGATCAAGAGGTTGTGGCGGTGGCTGTGGTGCCTTCTCAGGTGGTTCTGGTAGATCTAGGTCAAGGTGACCAATAGCCTTCAAGAAAGAATTTTCCTGAAAAAGATAGACAAAACAAATTATATCAAAACAAATTATATCATGCTCATGTCATATAACAACCCATACAAATATAAAAACCTCGTAAGAAAAATAAAGCTTACCATAGCAGCATCACCCACAGTGAGCTGAACATTATATTTCCCTGATAAATAGAAAAATTTCTCAACCAGTCCAAGGAAATCCTGCGAGACATATTGCCAAATATAAGAAAAATAACAAAACTTCAAAAGAGACAGAATATGGATGGTTGAATGGTTTGTTATAGTGTGCGAGTCTGTTTCCAAGCAATCGATACTGGTGCACACTAGCAGTATTTGGAAACGAAGTGGTAATGAATCTTGGCATGTGCAAGGGTGTTATACTATCAAGCAATAAAGGCTTAAACTGACTTGCACTCAAATTACTTCCGCTAAAAGTGTATTGATTTGCCATAGCAAAAAGAGCCATTTTCACCAAGGACCCTAAGACAATGTATGATTGCTACACAAATATCGAATAGTAATTTCATTGACATATCATTTAGTTTTATTGCTAGTTGCAATTTAAAAGTGTTCAAAGTCTCTGGACATGGGATTAATTGGCATATTTTACTTCTTAACCATTGGGGTTGTGCAAAAACAAGGCCTCAACTACCAATTTGGTCTTTTGTATCCTCAAACTACTATTTATTGAGCAAATTAAAGCCTGCCGTCAATTTTGATTGTTAATCTAAATGCTATAAATGACACCGTTTTGAAGCAATTAAATTTTTTATAGATAAAAATAATTACAAAAAAGTAAAATGATGCACCGTAAAAAAAAAATTCAAATTGCTCCAAAACAATATTATTTATAACATTTAGACTAATGGTCAAACTTTGAAAGTTAGTCTTCACGGTCCAATTTGATGGTAGACCTTACTTTGCCCACTAAATAGTAGTTTGAGGATACAATAGCCTAAATTGACGGTTCAGCCCTTATTTTGCCACAACCCAAATAGTTTAGGGGTAAAATATGCCACTAAACCTTTGGACATGCATTCAAGATTATCTTCTTCATAAAGCTTACTTTCATTAGTCTATAATTACCATGTGATAAGAAAATCAACTTCATTTCAGGTAGGAGGGAAATTGGTTAGCATTGCACTAATTTACAATTGGAATCAAATTGCTAGGAACCAAGTAAAGTGATTGTTGGCAAATGCCAACAAGACAAATTTATATCAATGAGAAACCCAAAAGCCAACATTCATATGCATTTGATAGATTTTGTTCCTAAGCTAGAAAGTTGCAAAAACATGTCCGTGATCACGTAATAGGGAGGGAGACAAAAGGGAGAAGAACATTGCAGAGGGAACTTACTAGATTGATCTCAAACTGTTTTCCAGAGCTCCCCACCACAAAACTATGCTCAACCTTAGTCTCATGTGTCAACTTAAGAATTGCCTGAAAGCCAAGAAACTCTGAACAGCTAAATCACAGAGAAACCAATTCTAGAGAAAGACAGGCTTAATACTAACCTGATGTGGCTTAAAAGCATGACCAAGAGAAGTAGACAATTGGAAAGAGAGGCGTAGCTTCTGAAGATGGTTTGCAGATAATGATACAGTATTTTCCCCGGCTAAATCTATCCTGCATGGATCCAAGAACTAGAATTACCCAAACTAAAGCCATGTAATTCAAATTCAGTCAAAAGCAGAGCTGAATAAAGGATTGTAAATAAAAATTTAACAAATCCCAAAAGGTCACAATGACAAGCATCCAACATCACAATCAGTGACAGTTAGAAAGCACTCTGATTTGTAACTGGGAAATGTAAAAAAATACTTCTTGGTTTCTGTGCTCCCAAGATCACTATCAAGCACTGAGATTTCTGCACTGTCAACTTTGACAACTCCAGTCACAAATATTGGAATCCGAGTTTGGCCTCCAGTGGCATATAAGTTTAAGTGGTCTGGATCATGAAGCACCATCTGCAAGAGTTTGAGCTTGTCATATACGGATGTAAAGGCAGATGAAAAGAAGCCTTTATGCATCAAAGAAAACAAGGATACCTCAAAAACAAAAGTGTATTTTCCAACATCAATACTCTTTGGCAAAGCATCCAAGGCATAGACTGTGCTTTCAGGGTTGAACTTGAGTTCCTATATCACACCAACAACAATTAGTGCTGACCATCCGGCAGATCACCAATTCGACTGGGCAGACAACACCACACGAAAGCTAGACAAAGGAACTGAAATGGATTCCACATGGTTAAAGTTAGGAAATAAACTGTACCTGACCCTCAATTAATGTAGTGTCCTTTGAACCAGATCTAAAAACTCCTACAAGTTTCACTGTCAAAGGAGGTGCATTTGAACCAAGCACAGTATTCACCTTAACCTGGTTACAATTATATGGAACGTTAATTTCAATAAATGGGTGTAAAAGGAAGGAGGTCAAGTTTATGCAAAAACTTTATAACAACTGAAGTTTTTGCAAATCTGAAAAAATGTATAGAATAAGAAAGATATCAATTATAATTTTTGCAAAGTCCAAAATATCCAGAATACATTTAAGAAACAGGAAGAATAAAATAATAATGGCCAAGCATGATAACCAGAAAAGCCCATGAGCTGGCACGCACGCATGCACAAACACACGAAATGCTCAACACACCTCAAGGGCGTCCTTCTTAGTCAATGAAAGAACTGTAGCTGGAAGCGATAGAATCAGTGGAATGGAAACCCTGCACAAAATAAAATCATACTTGAATAACAAAGAATAAAGAAGTTATTTGCAAACTTTTCAGTAAATTTAGCACTAAATATTAAAACAGCTAGCCACATCATGTTATCGTACTTGTGGCTTTTCTCAACCAAGAAATGGACAAAGCAAAATATATAAAACTGAGGAAAATTATCATGCAAACATATAGCTAAAAAATAAAAAATAATGTTCAAGTCTACAAAGAAGTGTTTAAATTTTTGCTTTAAAGGCAAACTTCTGCTCTTAGAGTTGCAAGAGACAGCAGGCAGCTCATAAAACATATTTGAAATTTCTTTTCACGGAAACAGCACATTTTCTTGAAGCACTGAAACTGCAGTCACTGAAATTTGTTTTCTTTTAATGGACCAATCACATATTACAGATTCCCTTATATCAGGCAATCAATTATCAGAACGAGTTCTACATAACATACATATAAAATGCTGACAATCACAGAGAACTAAGTTAAGAACACACTTACGAGTTGCTCTCTAGGGAAGCCAAGGAATCTATTTGGTTGAACAAGTCTTTGGCATCACCTGGAATTCCAATGCCAAGTACAAATCTTGCCAGACCCAATACCTTGCCACTTGGAAGCTGAGAATCAAATAGGGAGAAAGAAAGCAAAGACAATAGCATTAAACACTTTCTGCACTAGAAAAATAGCAGAATAAAGACCAGCAACAACAACAACCAAACCTAACTCACATTCAAGCTTCCTGAAGTCACAGCCGCAAACGCTGTCAACCCTCTAACAACAGAGGATGTGGTTGAAAGAGGACCTTGATGTTCATGTGCATCAACCAGTTTCTCATCAAAGTAAAAACCTCCATCATCTACAATAAAAAAATTTAGCTTACTAAGTACATTATGGAATAACATAAATAGCAGCTGACAACTAGGTTTTTTTTTTTTGGAAAAGGTTAAAACTGATGGCTAGGTGAATGAAGCATGGCCTGAATTTAAAACTGGTGAAGATCCTTGATGTTAGAATGAGGGCTTAATTTGCCAAGTCAAATCTAAGACACAATAGAGTGCCAAACTGTGTCTTGGAAACTTAGCTTAAAATCAGCAGAATTAGGGTTCTGGCATATGAAGAGTAATATGAAGAGGAGAGTAGAAATACCCATGAAAGTTCAGAGAATATAAGCACATTGCCACCATGATAAGAAATGCTTTGGCGGCACAACTGCCCAAAATTATTATGATATACAAGAAAAGAAGAGAAAAAAATATTGACATACCATATTTCTCAATGCTGTCAAACAGCTTCAATATATCATTTTTAGTTGTACCAATCTGGAAATGGTAAGCAAATTTAAGAAATAAGATATTGTAATGACCACAGAAGACAGCAGCAGCAAGTATATTAGAAGATACAATATAACTTACACAATAGAAACAAAAGCCCTCACCATACCTAGCAAATTACTAATAGAAGTTTATACAAATAGATAGACCCACAAGGAAACAGTAGATTACATAGCATAAAAGTAAGTTAGGCAATGATTGTAACTACATTTCTAAAGGACATGCTGTTCTAAAAATTTGGATACGTTAAACTCTTTTGTTCTCAGAATATGGGATCTATAGCAGACATAAATCCACTACATAAGCAAAACAGTAGGAATAACTACTGAACACAGACTATGAACCAATTTGAAACGAAAATTTTGAGCAAACTTTTTGCTGTGGATAGAATGTGCACCAGAAATCACCAATATGCTTATGCTTTAAAGAAAACAATAAGGAAAACAACAACCATATAACCTATTTCACCTACAATCACAAATTACAAAGTAACATAAATTCCTTAAACAATAATCATATAACCTATTTCACCTACAATCACTAATTACAAAGTAACATATATCATTGGATGCCAACAAGTTTGATGCTGATAAGAAAATTAACAGGTAGTGTCTTTATTAAAAACATAAGAGAAATGTTGGGCTCATGAAAAAACTAAAAGTTCTATTGAGGCAAAGTAAGCAAATCTTCCAAATTACCAGAGATTGATCAATCTCAGAAGATGATAAAGAGACAACACCAGAAAGTGCTTCAAGTGCTAGACCTGAAAAGAAACATGAGCAAGCAAATTAGGACGAGCCACTTTAAGCAGAAGAATTAGCATGGCATCAAGTTCTAATTTCAACAACACACCATAATTTATGCATTGAATGTTAAACATGCCAGTCTCCATCCAGATCTTTTCTTCCCATTTTTTGATGTTCCAAATTACATTTCCATTACTATTTCTAAGCACATGCTTTTTGTCGAGTGTACAAAATTATGCTAAAATAATGATCAAAACAAAGTAGCATTTGTGTGGTTACCAATAAATGTTAATGCAATAATTGCATATTCTCTTAAAAGAGAAGCATTGAATATATAAGAAAGTTGCTAAAGAATTCATCATGGTATACAGAATACTTATAGAACATACCAGCAGCAAAGGTACTGGACTCAGGATTATTAGAATTATAGCGCCATCTTCCATCACTCTGGCTTAGAGCCTGCCAATAATTTGTAAGTTAACTAAAACATGCGCAGAGAATTGTGTTTGAAGAAAGTAAATTTAAAGCCAAGCATCAACCTAAACATTGTGGAATAAACTTCTAAGCAGACCAGTAGTGGGCCTACTACACTGACCAACTCTCAATACACCAGCAACTAGTTCCACAAGGGCCCTAATCAAAGAGGGAGAGTTCCAGGCAAGGGTGGTCACTATTGAAATCTATTTTACCCCTCACAGAACAGTCCAGTGCCAAGCTTATATCCTCATTCTAATACAATTCCAAGTAATGCAAATACCAACCTTGATGGAACCAAAAACTCCTTCAGCATCAGCAAGATACAGATCATCTTTAGAAGTTTGATCCTGCATTAAAAAAAAATTCAGCCACAAGCTTTAGTACAAAATTGGCTAGGCTAATTCTATGTGGCCACAGCTTGAAAGTTGTGTTCTCCAATAAGTAGTTGAGTAAATAGATCCCTAGCAAAACATTAATACTGGTGAAATCTTATCTTCAGGATTTCAGATACATTCCTTTGCTTACAAAAATTTCAATCTAAAAACCATGACAAATTACTTCTCCCTTGCATTATAGAATGATTAGAAGAGTTCCCAAATTAGCAAATGCTGAAAAAAGGAGAATCAAGCTCGAAACCCATAACACCTAAAAGTTTTTGTTATATGGATTACCTTGACAAGTACTAAACCTCCAACTGAATAGTAGAAATCAAGCAAAGCACCTGCGCCACTGACAGTAGCTTGTAGTCTTGAAGCAACACCCTTTAAGAGAGAGACCCATTATCACACATTGTCTGCAATTTTTTGTAACACAGAGTATATACCCTTCCGACCAAAAACAACATAGAGCAAAACAATACCTCAAAGACATCCTTTTCTATGTCACATTTTAATATTCCGTTGACTTTTAAGGCATAGAATAAATCCTTCAAAGCAGAAGATGGTGACCCCAGAATTTCCAACACAGATTGGCAAGCAGCTGTGTCGATATCAGACTTTTTATCAATACCAAGCACCTCAAACGTTCTGAGTGCCTCATATGTTTCTTCTAAGCTGGTGGCACACACAACATCTAGTCAAATCACTCTTTCTAGTTTATGCAGACACTACTACAAATTAGCTAAAAAAAATGAAACAAGCACAGGCATGGGTAAACACCAACAAAAAAATTACCAAAAGACACAAAATTTATCATTTTCATAGTATCCAAACAGAGGTAACAGCCAATTTCAGTTCCACAGAATAGCCAGATCTCATACGATAAATTTACAAAGGCAATTTTAAATTCAGTGATTAGTAAAATTTGGCATCGCATAAGGATTAAATCAAATTCATCTAATTCACTTAGAAAATAATAAATTGAGAGATTAGATGTCAATTAGAAGGGTTTAATTAGGGTTTTTGAAAACCTGAAAAAGGATCCGTCGCGCGGCGTGAAGAGCTCTAAAGCAGCGGATCGATGAGAATCGGAGATCGGTTGAAAGATAGAAGAAGCAAAGGAAGATGAGGAGATCAATGCCGCAACGATCAGCACCAGAAACCCTTCCAGACTTCCGGCCATTTTGTGCAATAAAATTAAATAACCACAGCAAGCACTTAACAGAAATAAATTATGTTACAGAGTCATCAACATTCAAGTATGTGCAAATCGTTCGCAGTGCGAGTCTGCGGATCCGATGACTATAAAAGTCGTTGCCCTCTTCTATCCTTTCTCGAGTCTGGACTCACTCTCACACTGTAGTCTGGACTGTTGTTAAGAGGAAGCGGAGGGGTTTTATTTTTATTTTTGGGTCCCGATAATGCCCATAAGTATTCCATAAATACCCGTTATGTACACTGGTGTGAGTAGACGTGGCGTATCAAGTGTTGCCATCTGGTGGCAAGATGACTCAGACTGACCATTGCTGGATCATCTTTGGGCCTTTTTGGGTAGCCTTTCTGGAATAGAGCCCATTCTTAAGCCTAGGGAAACAGAGATCGAGATTTTCTTTTGAGCCCAAGGAAATAAAGGCTTGGGAGCGTCTGAACTCGTGTAAGGTGTAAATAGTCTTAAACTGGATCAGATAGTCTTGATTAAGTGTAAAATAATCTTAAATTAATTTCGGAGGAAATGCAACGTTTTGAGACATTGTTATTACACCCATCTCATTCTTTCAGTTGACCCGACAAATCCCAAGTGATGACCCGGTCAAACCTGTTCCAGTCAAAAATAGTTTTTTTTTTTAAATAAAAAGCTTTAAAAAAAATGATAGATTTAGATTAATCCCAAATAAAAACCCGGCTAGGTTTATCATCTTTCACTCAAAAGAAGGCCTCTAGGTTTATCAATTATCATCTTTCACTCAAAAGACCGCAAATGACACAAGCTTACGGAGAAAACAAACTCGTCATTAACTTGGTTAAAAAAGAGAAAATCATGAAAGAGGTCTAGATTTTTAGATAATAATAGAAATTATATCTTAAAATCTTACTTAAAATAGTTCTTTGACATTAACTATGAAAACTTAGAAGACACAATGGTGTTAAGTTTGCCAACAAGCTTTGCATCGATGAATACTTCATAGTTTTCATAAAAGATCCATTTGTAGGATTTTTTTTTTTTTATATCAAGGAAATAGTCTACAACTATCTGGGCTACAACGGGGGTGCTGATGCACTACATTCAGCAACCAAAGACGAGAAGACACAACACTCTTCAACATGCACGAAGGAAAGCTCCCCATTCAGACACTTGACGATGAAAAACTAGACAGCCATAATGATCTCAGTACTTCAGAGGTGACTGTTGGGTTGGCAACAATCCAAACCGCTTCTTTAAGAGAACTCTTTGCCTTGAATATTTGTCATCGGGGGAGAAGCGGGCTGCAATTTGAAAATGGGAAAAAATCAATAAGAAATTTGTATCTGAAGCACTAAACATTGATCAGAGAAGGATACTCAGGTGTGATGGCGAAGCTCAATATGTGTGTAGTCTTTTTGTCTGGAAAATCCCAAGAGAAATCATATTTAGCTCATGCAAACATGCCATAACAGTTCAGATTTGCGAGGCAATGAAGAATTTGAATGAAGTCAAATGGCTGGATCACCAAATGCATGTTTAAACCAATTTATCTAATCACAAATCAACCAAAAGCAAAGGTCAAATCCAAAATCATTTGATACATGCAAACATAAACCTTTAAAGAAATTTTATCAAGAGTCCAACCACTTGTGACATTGTAAAAATTATTCAACTCACAAAAACAACAGTACAAGTGAATGTGGGAAAAGGTTTTCAAAACAGCACATCTGAAAATATGATTTTGGATGGCATAAAACAATTAACCCTGATAGCTTAGTCCAGTGATATTAAATGTTACTTCTGGTATTACTGAAATGTAATAAAACAGAGGAAGAAAGACAATGACAGAAGAGAAGGATCATTGATCATGAGAATTTATTGTTTGGATGAAAGCCAATGATTACGGCAACCTAACAAATTTCCAGTTGTGAATTTCATAATAAAAAAAAAAAAATATTGCAGCATGATAATGAAAATATACCTGGGTGAGCAGATTGAGTGGGCAAGCCCAATGGTGATTCTTTCTGCAAAAAAGAAAAGGCAACTCAACAAAAATATAATAAACAACAGAAGCAGAAAATAAAGATATTCAGAAGTATTGAAAAAACGGTAGGTTTCTCAAAACCTCATCTCAAGAAGCATGCCTAGCAAAATCTTCAAACAACAAAGACAGTTTCAATTACTTTCAAATACAACAAAAGTAAATCTTGAAGATACATAAAATTTCTTAGGACATATACTTGGAGAAGCCTGACCCTGCTTATCTCACCATCTAAACCTCTAAAAAAGTCATTCCCAAAGAAAAGATGGCATCTGAAACAAGGATTTGCAAAACCTAGAAAGACAGCTAAAACACAAAACCTAGAACACCAAGTAATCAATAAGATATAGAAGCCAGTCTCAAAATAACATACCTTGGTAGTGTAGACTTTGTCACCATTATCGTTTATGTAAAACTGAAGATACATTGTTCCAGCTCCTTATTAACCTTCCTACAAACAGCAAAGTCAAAATCACAAGGAGCCCATCTTTGCAAAAATCCACATAACATAATTAAAAGCCAAAAAAGCATGAAAAAGACCACAGAAGATTAAAAAATAAAGAAACCCTAGTGATGGCCATACCTCTCCCGGCTCTTCTTGCAAGGGACTAGAAAGTGGAGACAGCGCTCGCTTCGCTTCAAAAGAGATAATTGTTGAACGAGAGCGACTAGGGTTTATGACCCATTTTTTAATAAAGTTACGGACCAGGCCCACATTGGATGGAACCATTGGGCTCATCCAATCAGGCCGGCAAGACTTTTGGAAAACGCGTAAAGCCATTGACAAGGAGACAAAGGGCAAATCAGTAATTAGGTCATCATTCTTTCTCTCTCATTACAGTTGACCAATCAATCACTCTTCGAATCCACGTCTCTGCAGCTTTCTCCTCTCTCTCTCTCTCTGATATCTTCTCTTTTACCTTTCAAAGCTTAAAATCTCTCCGCATTGGGCTTACAGACTCTCTAGAAACCTACATCATTGCCTAAAGGACGCCAACTAAAATGTCATTCGAGGAAGACGACGAGTCGTTCGAGCACACACTTTTGGTGGTTCGCGAAGTCTCGGTCTACAAAATCCCTCCTCGCTCCACTTCCGGCGGCTACAAATGCGGAGAATGGTTACAATCCGACAAGATCTGGTCTGGACGGCTTCGAGTCGTGTCCTGCAAAGAACGGTGCGAGATCCGATTAGAAGATCCGAACTCTGGTGAGCTATTTGCTGCTTGTTTCTTTAACCCTGGACAGCGCGAGAACTCCGTCGAGACAGTCCTCGACTCGTCCCGGTATTTCGTACTTAAAATAGAGGACGGGGGAGGCAAACACGCGTTTGTTGGTCTAGGGTTTACTGAGAGAAATGAAGCGTTTGATTTTAATGTGGCGTTATCGGATCACGAGAAGTATGTCAGACGAGAAAATGAGAAAGAGAGTGGCGAGACGAGTGAGAGTGACGCTCACATTGATATTCATCCTGCTGTTAATCACAGATTAAAGGTAGTTAGCTTAAAAGTTGATCGCTTTATTTTGGTTGATTGATGGTGTTTAGTTAAGTTAGTTAGGTGTGATCATTGAATTTTTATGAGATTAAAGATCCATAATTTTGAATTATAGGAAGGGGAAACTATAAGAATTAATGTGAAGCCTAAGCCAACGAGTGGAGCTGGAATGCTATCAGCTGCAGGGCTGTCTGGTTCGGCAACTGGAAAGCCTAAAACTTTAGTCATTGCCCCACCTCCAACTGGGGCGGGGAAACCAAGGTCCCCACTTCCACCGCCTCCCAATGATCCGGCTGCTGCTCGAAAGACGGCTGTGAATAATGTTGGCATTGGTCTAAAAGCACCACCCAGGGAATGTACACCGCGATCTACTGATTCTTTATCGGACCTGTCTCCACTTGAGGTATGTCTGGTTTCTGTATATCCTGTTTGTGCTCTTGATGATGGTATTGTGTGTTTGAAATGTTATGCTAGCTTAGTTCAATCGATGTGTTCTTTAGAAATGTGAAAACACCGCACATTATGCCCTGAAGATTTGTGTTTTGATAAGGCCATGGACTTGTTATGTTCCCTCGTTGATTGTTGGTAATGTGATGCGTGAATAGAGTGCACTTGACTGTATGCTAGGATAGTAATGTCATAATGGGATAAACTGATTACAATTTCCTTTCGGAGATCCTGGTGTATTCTTAAGGGGAACGAGGGGATTTTTCTGCACTATATTTGTCCTTTCCCCGTTGTGTTACGCACTCAAATACTACAACACATCCCGTGCTTCTCACTTCAACTAAATGTATGTTGCCTTAGTTAGTAGATGCATATGTGACTGTGTGTTATTTAGTTCCCTTGCTGTCCTGCATCTGCAGAGAAATCTTCCTTCAACAACAACAGGATCAACCAAGACAGCTGCATCGGGATGGGCTGCATTCTAACTGTGTTGGGGATTTATTGAGCATGATTAAGGCATTTGTTTTACTTGTTCTTTGGAAAAGATGAAAAAAGTGGACGAAATCGAGAAATGTAAGCAACCATGAGCTATCAAATACGACCATGTGTGAAAAATAATGTTATATGAATGTATCAAATGCTTTTTTTCTTCTTACGTGAACT
>Ga0325404_1000311_pt1 | contig 48732 bp, 31 predicted proteins | sample PopdelMetagenome_18_FD_205664 | JGI IMG/M metagenome (GOLD analysis project Ga0325404, IMG submission 205664) | Populus deltoides microbial communities from Bellville, Georgia, United States - Xylem-Control-R1 | ecosystem: Host-associated > Plants > Phyllosphere > Stem > Wood/Secondary xylem...
TTTTATTATTTTTATTATTTTCTTCTTAGTTTTTGGGTTATTATTACTTATTTGGGTCAATTGTAAGTGGGCTTCATATAAGTCCACCTAAGGGGGGTCCATTAGGGTTTTCTTAAGTCTAGAGTCAATATAAATAAAGGCATAACCAAACATGTAAGGTTACGCAATTTTCAGATCAATAAACATCTTGCTGCACTTATTGTATGTTGGTGGGATAATCTCCTTTCTTTGGTTCTCTAAAGAACTGAAAATGACTTATCGAAGAACAACTGTCTTCGTGGCGTCATCCTTATACTTCTCGTTCGCGAATCAATATTCATTGGGTGGGGGTCTCCATTTCCAATAGTGCTGGTGCCTAGGTACAAGTTATCTTTGTGTCACACTCCTATCAAACCTAATTTACTTGGCTTTCCGGGAATTGGTGTCTTTGCGTGTGGGTTGCGTGACCACGTGATCACGAGGTCCGCATCACCATGCATGCTCCAACCAAAAACCTTTTTATGAACAGGAAAATTAGTAATAGTTCACATCAAAGTTGCCTTCATTGGCAGTAGAATTTTGATACATTATAAGTCAAAGCCCTATATGACCACAAATATTTCAACTCATCAATCAACTGTCGAAAAAAAATATCTATATTCTGACGTGGACTATTAGGACCGAGTATGATCATAGATAAAAACATGAACTCTGGCCTCATACACATCCCCGATGGAAAATTGTATACCGTGAGTATCACCGGCTAACAATAATAAGGAGCAGAAAATGACCCAAATGGATTGAATCCATCTGTATACAACCCAAGATGCACGTTCCTTGATTCCACTAAAAATTGAGGATGCACACTATTAAAGTGTTTCCAAGCTTCATCATCAGAATGGTACACCATCACTCTATTCATTGCATCATGTAATTGGTGTCATGTCATGTGCTCAGTAGTATTTGGTGACATGAATAATCTATGTGGTCTAGGTGTGATTGAGAAGTATCTAAGTTTTTTATGTGTGACAAGAGTCCTTCCCCTACCAGTTTTGGGTTCATAACCAGAATGCCCACATGTTCTGCACTCGGTTGACTTTGCATTTTTAAAGTAGTACAACATACAAAAGTTTGCACACATGTTAATTTTTTGGTATCCTAGATAGAAGGGTTTTATCATGGACTAACAACATTGAAGTTCTTTTTTAGCCTATTCCTTTTAGGTAAAATGTTTCTCGCTCATTCGATAATTTTGTCATAACCAACCTCATTTAACCTATGATTCGACTTACTGGTGAGCTGACACGATCAAAAGATTAATATCTTATCCCAAGTGCAGGAGTGTCGAAGTAATAAATAACCCGGTAAGACCGGGGTCGAACCACATGGAGGTTAACTGTATAAACTACAAATAAAAAAATAGATAATAACAGAAAATGAGTTAAAGAGAGCTTTGAGATGTGATATTGATATAATGATTAAAAAAGGATAAAATAATTGTTAAGGTTAGAGGATCCACTAATGGTATTTCAAACAAGTATGGTATAAACTCTTTTTATTACTCAACTGGAAACCACACACAAAAGAGGTTCCAATCGGATTATAAATTGTTAACATGATTGCATTAGTTATCTTATTCGAAAAATACTAATACTTGTAAATGTTGTCAGGTATTCATGATTATAACTTATATTAACAACAAATCAAGTTTCTTTTATAGTACAGGTGTCGGTTATACCATACGGTTGGGCTATGAAAGTGACAAGTATTTGTTGTACCAAGGGTTATACAACATAAATCTAGATTAACCATTTAACAAGCAAAGTATTAAAAGTGAACAAGATAACAAATACAAAACATGTTAGTATCAAACATTAAAGTCCATGTTGAGTTTATACTATACTTATTCTTACACCATTAGTGTAACATTTTCACATTGACATAATAAACTTAGCTAAACATAATGAAAAAGAGAAACATAAATAAACAAGATAAGAACATAAATAAGATATAAGTTAACTAAGTAAAGGAAAGGAAATAAAAAGCATAAACAAGAGATTAATATAAACAAAACTTAAGCATTACAAAAATATAAAGAGAGAGAGCAGAAGCAAGATCTTGATCTGAAAACCAAGATGCCTAAATGCATGGCAAATGCTTCCTTTTATAGGCCAAAATTCGGAACCATTGATTTGATGACTAATTGTTGAATGGGTGGTCACATCTTGACTTGGTGACAATCCTTATCTTCTTGTCTGAACAAAACGTCATTGCAAACATCAAAATTTGAATAGATAATCTTCATGAAAGTTCTAGGAAATTGTCTCTGCTTTCTAAAAAACAAAAATCGGCGCATTTGGACTTCTAGAACTCGAGATATGGGCTGAACACTAAACAGTGTCTAGGTTGTAGGACAAATTCTGACTTCTCCGTTGTTGCTACAATTTAAACTTGAAAAAGATCCTTTTGAATTTTGGAGTCTCATGAAAGTTTTAGGCCTATGTCTTAGCTTTCCATACATATAAACCAGACCTAAATCCAAGTTCTACAGCTCCGGTTATGATCCAATAACCGAATAGTGTTCCAGCTTGGACTGAACCAACATCTCTTTTCTAAGCTTAGCCCTCTCTTTGTCTTCTCAATTTCAGTAGTTAAACTCATCAATCAATCATTTGATTTATGTGATAGGCCTGCATTTAAGATGAACATTTACCATAAATTAAAGGTATCTTATATTATTAGACATGTTATTATAAAACATGCTCTAGTTAAAGAGTTATTGATACTGCAAGTGCAAAATGATGATATAAAACCTTGATAAAAATGCACTTTTAAGTACTAATCATAATCACATGTGCAGCAATCGATAATTTATTATAATTTATGCAACTATCCCATATTGTTTCCTTGGAATCTTTTAAAATATTAAAAACCTAGTTGCGTCTGCATGAGGTTCTTTATCAACTATTGGACGTTGACTAGCATGACCCTGATGCATTCTCATTGCATCAATAACCATATTCCTATAAGGATTATTGTTGTCATTTACAACTCCATGCATGTTTTTTTTTATCAAAATGTAAGTATGCATTAAGATCAAAAGATACCATGTTGGTTAACTAGCAAGTTCATATACATGTACAGAGAAAAAAGGGAAAAAGCTCCCAAAAAGCCAATACTAACAACCAAGCCATAAAACAGTGGCCAATTGTCCAACAAAACAAAGAAAGATAAACAACCTATACACCAACTAAAAAAGAGCACATTTTGCTGCATAATTCATGGTTACAAAAGAAATCAATCCATATATTGGTGTTTAAACTAACCAAAATCGCAGCAGGAAGTAACGAACAAGCAAGCTGAGCATACAGATCTTAAGGCAGATTAACATACAACCATGCAAGGCCAACAAACCTGTGACTAACCTAGCAAAAACTTCAGGAACATTAGAACCATAAAAAACTCCCTCTCGCTCGCATTTCCCAGCCACATCAGTAGAAAACCAAGACTATTTATCTCTAACATCTCTGCCACTACAAAACAACATGGAGGACTAGCAGCAGCAACAAAAGCCCAAACATTCCATCGTAGCAGAAACAGTAGAAGCAAATTGTCTCAGTCTTGTTAAAAAGAAATGGAAGCAACCCCAAATAGGCATCAACATGAGAGAAAATAGGATCCATAGTGGTCGAATAGTCCAGTTGTCAATCCACAACAGAATAAGCCAAATGATTTATTTCATGAAAATATAAAATTATGTAGAAAAGAATTTAGAACTTGCAGAATAAGCAATCGACTGATCTGATAGAGCTGTCAAACACTATTATATTCCTTTCTTCCCTAATTTAATACACAGCCAAAGATAGGGAAACTCTACGTATTCTTGGCTGAAGATCTTTCTTTTTACCATTAAGGCCCCTAATCGCATCGTTCAGAGTAGCCATGCTTTTATTAAGACGAAGCCAAACTTAATCTTACGTTATAGGAGAGAGGTCCAGTCACAAGCCAAGAAAAGATGGTTATATGTCTCCTCATGTTGTCTACAAAACATGCAATGTTTATTTATCAATATGACCCTGAGTCTGTCTTTTGTTTTCAATCTCCCAAGAACAGCTAGCCATAAAATGAGACTATGTCTAAGCATTGACCAATGCTCCTATACCACATTGTGCCATTGGACGGTGGTAGCTTTATATCTAAAGAATTCATAGGCTGTATTAGAGAAGGTCCCCAACGAGTTCTGTCAGCACTGTAACAAGCTGATAGTTTCAGTAATTCCATCACATTCACTTAGCAACTGATCCTTTACAAGGAGAATAGATTTCCAGAGCGGGGAGGAAGTTTGCCAAGTTTCTGAAAACCATGTTGTATGCTGAGGTAAGTAGTAATGATGAATCCATCGAATCCATAGAGAATCTGTTTTAAGATGGATATTCCACAAATGCTTGGCCAGAAAAATTTTATTTCTGGTTTGATATCTAAAAGGCCTAAACCCTCTTCACTCATTGACAGACATACATTTTTACATGCTACCAGAGTAGACTTATTGCTCGTGAGGCTGCCACTCTAGAAGAAATTCCTACGCAGTGAAGTAATCTTACCGATAACAAGGATATGCATGGGAAAGATACTGATCCAAAATTGTACCACTCCATGCAGAATATATCAAATGAGCTTCAGCCGGCCAGCATACAAAAGGTGTTTCTCAAGCCATCTTTGGATGCACGACTCTAACTTATGCAAGAGGGGAAAGTATTGGCTGACCAATAAATCGTGAGGGCTTAATAGCACTCCAAGATATTTAAAGGGGAAACTGCCTTCAGAAAACCCTGTATGTTGTAGAATAGCTTGCTTGGCAACATTTCCAATACCAGCAAAGAAAATGGAAGATTTAGTAGCATTTATAGCTAGCCCTGACATTCTATCAAAAGACAGAATCTACTAAAATAGGGCATCAACTAAGGACATATCCCCACGACATAAGAGAAGAACATCATTTGTAAAGGCAAGGTGACAAATTCCAAGAGAGCTACACTTAGGGTGGAAACGGAAACCAGCTTATTATGCAACCAAGTGAAGCATCCTAGAAAAGTATTCCATACATGTAATAAATAAGTAAGGAGATAATGGATCACCTTGTCTAACACCATATTTTCCTAGAAATAAGCCAAACAAGTCACCATTCACAGCCACAGAAAAGGATGTTGTCTCGACACCATTCATGACTAAGTGAAAGAAGCGAGCTGGAAATCCAAACAACATAAGCAGATTCCTAAGAAAAGGCCACTGTACAGAATCAAAAGCCTTCTTGAAGTCAATCTTGATGATGCATCTAGGAGAGGCCTTCTTTTTTCATACTCCTTAAGAAGTTCCTGCAAGAGATTGATATTATCAACCATGTTTCTCTCACCCAAGAAAGCATTTTGCGTAGGACTAATTATACTCTAAAGAACATTAACAATACGACTAGCAAGGATCTTAGAGATGACTTTATAGATGACATTACAACAAAAGATAGGACAAAAATCAGCATCAGAAGTAACATTAGTTGATTTAGGCACAAGAGCTATGATTGAATGATTCACTTGCTTTAAAAGTTCTCTATAAGTAAAGAAATCTCTAATAACAACACAAAAATCATTTCCAACTACATGCCAAGCTTTTTTTGAAGAAAAGGGAAGAATAGCCATCACGACCTAGTGTCTTGTCATTGTCAATGTTGTAGAGAGCTTCTTTGATAACTGCATTACAGACTAGAGCTAATAGAATGCATGGGAATTATCATCAAGGCAAGGACCATTTAAAGTAGCCTTAACATCTATCAGAATAGTGGCCATTGAAGAACTAAGCAGCGCTTGATAATATTGAACAAGAACTTCCCCCACTTCATCAACAGGTGTAGTAAATATACCATTAGCCCACTGAATAGCTGCTATGTGATTCCTCCTATGTTTCTAGTTCATGAGAGAGTGAAAAAACCAAGAGCTTCTATCACTTTCCTTAAAAAAGTAGTTTTTAGTTTCTGCCCAAAAAACATCTTTTTCGTAGCCTTAAGATTTACAAGATTTAGCCTGAGTTGTTTGCATTAGAAACTGAATGTTATCTTTATCATTTTACAGAAGAGTTTGATGGCAGTCTAACTCAGATTCAGCTCTAGCAACCCTCTCTGAAATGTGGCTAAAATGCAACCTATTAAGCTTATATAATGGCCCCTTCAAAAAGTTTAGCCTCTTACAAAGAATATATATACATGAATCAGAGATATGTGCTGCCCACTTTTTAGAAATAAGCTTTAAGAATCCAGAATGATCATCCTCCATATTAAAGAATTTAAAACTTCTCTTGGCTCGATCCTGTCGAGGACCAATGTAAATAGACGCCATATAGTGATTTGAAAAAGCACCAGGATTGGAGAAATGTACATGAGCCTGCAGAGACAGGCTAGACCAGATAGAATTCACCATAACCCTATCAATTTTACTCCACATAGTACCATTCAACTAGGTGAAGTAACATCCTGAGTAGTTTAAGTCTGTAAGCTCAAGGTTATCACAACATCTTCTAAAATCAGAAACTTCATAACTAGAAACAGAGTCACCATTATGTTTATCTTCCTGGGAGAGGATTGAGTTGAAATCTCCAAGGATCATTCATAAAGAAGCAGGACTCCACCTCCTTAAATCATCCCATAAAACCCTTCTCACAATAATTGTATTGAACCCATATATAAATGTAGCTGCAAAACTATAATGATTCACCAGGCAGGTTATGACACATGAAGACCTTGGTCAGATATGGAAATAAGACCAACATTAATAGTATTAGGCACAAAAAAATAATTCTTGCATTACAAGCAATATCAACATTCGAAAGAAGTTTCCATTGTTTCATTCAAAAATTATACATACGGCAAAGCTTAGAAAACAAAAGCTTAGTTTCTAAAAGACCACATACATCAATACGATATTTCTTTATAAGGCCAAAAACCTTATATTGCTTCAGAGGGTTGTTAAGACCTCTGACATTCTAAAAGTAGATTATCATTACAAGAGGGAAGGGGTAGGAGATTCCCTACCATTGCTTGATGCTCTATTGATGCTACACTTGCCCATATTCCTAGTGACTACTCCTTCCAATGATCCAGCAGGAAATCTGCCTTTTAAGGTTGTTATAGGAACATTTATTACCTTCCTTTTCTTACTGATATGATTTACCAGAGGACCTACACTATCAGACAAGCCCCCGCTGCAAGTCTAGTACCTCTTCTGACTTTTATTTCGGCCCCTGATAGTTTCCTACCCCTCAGCCGCAGCTTCAGCTTGCATCGGATCATCAATAACAATCACCATAGTAGAGGGAGCAACATGGAGATCACCCTAGCACTAGAAGTTGACCCAACCATCCTCTCTACCATAGTATCATAAGGAACATACAGTTCTTCATCTGCATACCAACACAAATATTTCTTCCTGAACCCTTTTTGTAGAAAATATATCGTTACAACACCTAGATTGATAATTTTTTTTATTCTTACACCTGTTGCATGGACATCGAATATTATCTCCATTAATATTTCTCGAATTAGATAGTGCGTACTTAATAAAACTCTGAAACCCATTACAATAATTCATCCTCCGCAACCACTGGCGTTAATCTCGATACATCCATGAATGATCATCCGTTACTTATATCAAACATATTTAAATAATGATGACAACATGTATTAATTAACCACGTTAACTAAATAAATTTGTAAAAATATTGATTTAACTCAATCTTATTCAATCTATTTTAATAGTTCTCTTAATTCATTATCAATTATAAATCTATATAAATTCAAAGTTCTACACATTTACCAAAAATTACAACTCGAAAATAAAATTGACAAAATATAAAACAAACTCATTAAATAAGCCATTATTTTATCACAAAACATCGAAGTAAAAAATTCAACATAAGTTTCATCAATTTACAAACAAATATAATTTTACAAAATCTAAAACAAACTATAACATGTACAAATCATAAATCCTTAGAGTAGAACTGCAATACATGCAATACAAAAATATGAAAAAAAATTAACATTTAAAAATTATAAAAAAAAAATGGTAGATTTGCTTACTTAAGGCAGAGAATCCTCAATAAAAATTGAATCAAAATATGAATACTAACAAACTGAGTGTTGTGCTGGCTGGATTTGTTGTAAGATGTTAAGTTGTGTTGAGATTGAGGGGGGTGGCTATATGTAGAAAAAAATACATAAGGACAAAGGAGAAATAGGGAAAGGGGGAGGAGGGTTGATCGTCAGGTCATAAATTAAATATTATCGATGGATTTACCAATATAATTATTCCGTCGGGCATGCCCTCGAAAATTCTATCGGTAAAATGTGTCACATAACTGTATGATTTGCCTTTTTCAATCATATTATAATATCATCCATAATTCTATTGGTATATACCGAGAGATTATTTTCGTTAGTATATTTATGGATAAATTTTACCATCGGTAAAAGTTACATGGCATCATACTTTTCTGGCTTTTTTATTTTTTCTTTTTCTCACTGCAATTCCATCGGTATATATCAACGAAATGTTTCTATTGGTGTTTACTGAGGGATATAGTGATGGATAATTCCATCTGTAAAATTCATCGCAATCTACCGATGAAAAACATTCTATTGGTGTTTCATTTGTATTTGTCAAATTTCTGCTAGTGTCGACTCATATTTATTTATATTTTTAAAATTTGAAAAAATTACATCCATATCCAATAAAGTTGAGGGAATAATATGTTCTCTCTCACACATAATATTCATAACTTTGTTTATTACTGCTGCAACTATGTTTCTATTTCACAAAAATCACTGAATTCCTTAATCTTAAAAAAAATTAAAAAATGCATGCTAGAGAAAACAAGGCATTGCAGCCTAACAATAATTTGCACTGTTGAGCATAGGCTAAATCCAACACTCCTTTACTTAATTCGTAAACCTCCGGTTAAAATTTTATAGTGTAAGTGAATTATGGTAAATTAAACCTTAGGACAAAATGGGTTAACAAAAAACAAAACTTGAATGGAATAGTGTTGGATAATTAGAAATAAAGTTTTATGATTTAAAACATTTAGATACTGTAAATTTTAAAAATTGATCGAGACAACATGCCTAATTAAATGAAAAAAACATAGTTTAGGCATAATGACATTGTCATAAATAACATGAAATGAAACCATATAAAGTGTTTTGGCTTCTTTTGGAAGCATTGATTACCAGACAAAAGGGACAAAATAGAAGGAGGGAAATTTCATCTTTTTGCTTAAACTTTTCAACCAAACATTAAAAAAAAAACTAAATTAAGTGTTATAAAGGGATATTTTTAGATTCAAACAAGAGATTTCAAAATTTAAAAGAGTGTTTGAGCTTGAAAAGGTGTTTTTGAAAGCTAAAGAAAGGTAGAAGAATGAGTGAAGGAAAATTGAGATTTTCTTGCTAAATTCCTTTTGATTTCTTGAAATTAAAAGGTGAGAAACTTAGTTCAAAAGTTGATTTTAGGTTTTTATAGATTATGATGATTTTTGTATTGTATGGTGCTAAGGAAATTTTAACCTTGAGATAGGTTGTTTAAATTGATTATTGTATGTGTTAAAATATATTGATGTGAATGAAAATGAGCTGAGAAGTGTGTTAATTGAAGAAATTAAAAAGAAAATAATCCGCATACCGTAAGCAATGTTTCGACCAAAGCATGGAAAAAAGGGTTTAAATTCATTTCATTTAATTAACATGAAAATTAGTTTGTATATTGTTCTTTTATATGAAAAATTAGTGGTTAAAGTGCCAAATGTAAAATTAAAGAAGAAAACCACACCCTCTTTTAAAGAGAAGGTTTCAGTCTAAGGTGTGGACATAGGGTTTAAATTTGTTTGATGAAATTGTTATCAAATTGTGTTGTGATTGTATTCATTTGCATGAAAAATAAGTAGGGAATGTATCAATTACATAAAATCAAACAATAATTCATTCCATTCTTTGTTTATATGGTTCAACAAAAGAGATTAAAGAAGAATTGAAATTTTCAAATTGAAATGATCTAGAATTTTACAGTAATTGATGCTACCAAAAGTAAAGGAAAGGTAGGCAAATGACTACATTGTCTAAAAATCAAAAGGGAATTCATTCCCTTATTTTGTTTGGTTTAAAATTTGGAATAAAGACGAATCAAAGTGGTTAAAATTATCATGGAAATTGAATTAAATCATGTTTAAATAAGTGTAAAATGAAAGATTTTGATTGATTTAAATGTGTAAAAGCGAAAGGAACCCTGCGTTCCAATAAGTATAATTCGATCAAAATGATAATAAAAGAGAAAGAATAAAGTATGGTAACCATAACCACGATGGTTGTAGAAATGTGTTTTTCTTTGAAAACATATTTGTTCTTTATTGTTGATCATCAATCAAGAGGATGATTAAGGATAATGTTGCTGGTCATTCAGTCGAGATTTGATAATGTAGGTGTTGTTATCTATTTTTGGGTCCCCATATAAAAAGAGAAAATACAAAAATATCAAAAAATATTATTCGGAAGAAAACAAAAAATATGTGTAGTAATAAGAAGAGGATGTTAGAGTGCCCAGAATACAGTAAAAAATTGGTTGAGGAGGTTTAAAAATACAAAATTGAAATTTGATAGTATATTCTTGACTGATGAGAGCCCTGTTGACAAAGAAAATTCAATTTGAGAAAGAAATGTCCAAAATTAGATGTTTATGAACTCAATTAAATTTTATTGAAGGTTTAATTGAATTTATGGAGGGTTTGATTGCAAGAAAAATTAATTTTTAAATCAATTTGGGTCTTAATTAGATCAAATTAAGGTTCAGGGGTCAAATTATGATTTTTAAGAGTTAATTTGATCAAATCAGGTCTTAATTGCATAAATATTGAAATTTGATGGTCAATTAGGGACTTGATTGAAGAAATCCAAAACCAAGAACCGAAATGGAAAAGGCGCGTAAATAGAAGGGCTGGAATTGATTGAATTTAATTGAGTTTAGAGGCTAAATCGAAGAAATTAAAAGTTTATTAATCAATTGAGGGTCAAATTGTATAAATACAAGACCAAGGACTAAAGTGAAAAGCAGCCAACATCAGGGCCGACATTGGGATTTGGTAGGGATACAATTGAATTGATTTTTAAAATCAAAATTGCAATTGAGAACTTGATTGAACAAATAAAAAATTGAGAACTAATTTAGAAATTTGCATATTTTAGCGTCATTTCCTTTTAAATGTAATGACGTGTTTTGTGCAAAACGACGTCGTTTCATGCGCGCGCGCGCGCACACACACACACACATATATATATATATAAAGCACAAAATAGTGTCATTTTAAAATGTATTGTTTTTCTTTTTCCTTTAGACGTGCAACAGAGGAAGAAGAAGCCTTTTTTTCAAATTTCATTTTCCCGCTCACTCTCTCTATCCCTCCCCTAACACAACCCACACCCTTTCACCTACCCCCATAATGATGAAGGAGAGGAACCTTGCAGCCGCCTTACCCTATACCAAGGCATGGGCAGGGTAGCCACCTTACCCTGCGCCATGGCTGGGGTCAGGTGTCCCTCTCCTCCTGCCCTTTATAAATGCCAGGGGGTAGGGAGGAGCAAGGGTGGAAAAGAAGAGATTTTTTAGTGGAAATAGAGAGAAAGAAGGGAGAAAAGAACGGAAAATAGAAACGAAAAAGAAAAGAAAGAAAAATAAAGGACGACTTTGAGAGAGGGGAGGTGAGAATAGAGATGGTTTTTTAAGTGAGACAAATGAAAAAAACAAAGAGAGGGACGAGATATTGTTTTGAAAAGAGGATGAAAAAATAGAGGAGAAGTTTTTATAGAGAGAGATTTGGAGAACAGGGGATGTTCTAAAAAGATTACAGAGAGAAAAAAAATGAAAAACAATGGGGCACAAAACAGAAACAGAGAGGACAAACAAAGAAGGGGGACGACATTTTTACAAAGGAAGGGGAGATGAAATTTTGACAAAGGGAGTAGACTTTTTTACATAGGGGAATATCAAACAGAGAAGGAAACAGGGGAGACAAAATAGAGAAGGGGGGAAGAACAGAAACTGAAAGAAGAAGAAATATAAAAAAACAAAATAGAGAAGGGGCAAAACCACCGCCCAACAACCTAAAACCAATAACTCCAGCTCTAGCAAGAACGGACGACCGCCGTGAGCCACCACAGGTCAGCTTCCCCCTTCTTATTTTTCCCCTTTTCTCCTTCTGTATGTGCAACCTCCACTGTTCTGCAAGTGAACAGTGGAGAGTGAATTAATTCACTCTTAATTGTTCATGTTGAATGTTAACAATTGAGATTTTTCCACTGTTTACTAGGTCGGACCAGATCCGAGCCAAATGCATTGGGTCGGGTTCGGCCTAGTCCTAAAAATTCGAAAAAATCCTTTCAAAAAATTTGTGATTTTCCCGCGTATTTTTCTATCAATTTTTTTAACATTGATTTGTATTTTTATACCATAAAGATATAAATTCAGTATTAAAATACTCGGTTTCCGTCAAAACATTGCAAAAAATATATTAAAAAATATCTTATTTCTATGCATACGGCCAAATCTCTCAAAGATAAAAAAAAAAAAACAAAACATTATATCATATTTTCATACAACAAAAATTCAAAAATATGTTTTAGCATGTATTTTGGCTTTAATAACCAGTTTATTAAAGTCATGAGAACTAAACCAATATTTCAAAAAATACCAAAAAAAAATTTGTTTTCTTTTAGTATATGTGATCATGAATTTATACGTAAAACGTATCCCTGGTATTAAAAAGGTATTTCTTTTATAGACATTGAAACGGTTAGGTTTTTACCCGATAAGGTAAAGATCTCTTTACCGAAGACTTTTTTTAAACCTTAGACAGATTAACAATTAGAAAACACGACAGGACCTTACTTTTATATCAGACAATTAAACTATGCAGCTTACCTTAGGTAGGGTGCATTTGGGGTGCTCATACCTTCCTTTTAGCAACAAGTCCATGTGCCCGATCTCTAAGACCACTTAGGGTTTCTAGTGATCAAAATGCTAGGTGGCGACTCTCATTCCCTCTTTCCACTGATAAAATACAAGAAATCCTTGTCTCCCTACTTTTCCAGAAACATTCCAAGAGTGGATGTATTTTACCGCGACGCCGCACACATGCGACAACAGGGATTAAATGATTTCAATTGGATTGTTATAAGATGTTAATATATTAAATAAATTTGTGTTACTTTTGGACCCAGGTATGGATCCAAAATTAATGTAATGATGGTAGTGTGATAATCCTGTTTGACAGGGCATATTGTTATGGTCAGACCCTAAGGTGTTGGAGGTACAAGATCAGCACACTATATAGACAATCCTACACTTTGATATATTTAAATTGCTTTGCTTAAATTGTGTTAGTTGTACTTTATTTAGAAATACAATTCATGAACCATAAATAAAAAAGTAATAAGGAGAAAGAAAATATGGAAACTGTGAACTTGATTGGATATCCAAGGAAGTTTGGAAGCTAATGATATCAATGTGATACATTATTGTTAGACATTTACTTGAATAAGAATTTGATTATTTGTTCCAAAATATGAAGACTAATGATGTTAATAAGATTTTAATGACATCGACAATCTACCAAAAGTATAGATAAGAAAATGTTGAGCGTAACTTGATTGGCCTTTCGGGTCGTGAATGCTAATGATGCCAACATGATTATGTTGGCATCAGCCATTAGATGGACTTGATTAGTCATTTCAAGTCATGGAGGCTAATGATGCCAATAAGGTTACATTTGTGTTGACATCATCTGAAAATTTAATTAGTTATCCTTGAAGTGAAAGCTAATGATACCGAAAAAAATGGTATTGATATATCCTTGATTTGTTATCATTAAGATGATGATTAATGATATCGATTTGGAATCGATATCGGTAATGATTTGGTTGACCCAGATTATGGGTGATAAAGGACATTAAGGTGTCTAATATTGAAAATTACATTTGCGTATAAGATGTAATAAAAAGAAAAGGATATATATAAAAGGCATGAAGATTCAAGCCCACCTTCCCACTTAAGAACACTTGGTTATGAGCATTTTGGGTGATAGAAAATAAAAGAAAAGGGTGGGTTTCAAGTTTTGAGGCTTTAGATAAAAGGATTATTTAATAACAATTAATACATCACCAAAACTAATTTGTAATCAACATTACTTTAAAGGCAAGTATGCTTAAAAAAAACTATAAATTGTGCCACTGCTATCAATCAACAATTCATCCACGTAAAAAAATATCTCTTCATAGTCAAAGCCCGAAAAATAATCAACGGTTCAACAAATAATTGAATATCAATAAAGGAACTATGACTAAGGCTAAAAAAAGAAAAGAAAAGAGAAAATAATGAACCTATAATAGAAAAACTACAAAAATAAAATAAATATCCCCAACATGGAAAGCCCAAGAGAAGCAGTAACATGTTGGAGTATAGAAATCCAAGTAAACAAGAATTAAAATGACAACATATCAAACTAAGGTCGACAAAAAGACAAACTACACTAGAACAATAGAAAAACATCACAAACCTGCTGAGAACCAATTAGCTTAATAACACAAATGAGAAATCAATTGCTCAGATGCAAGCAAACGTCCAATCTCACCCAGTAAACATCAATTTTTCCAATGTTGCAAGAGCACAGGCCCATCTAAGTGGGTAGTGCATTAAATGTATTATCATTATTATGAGCCATCTTTTCCAAGCCAAAATCTATAATCGAATGAAAATGAATACATCCATAACAACAATAAATGATACTTTTAATCCCAAAGTCATTAGAAAATCCTAGAAACATTGCTTTAAAGGAGTTTGAACATACCAAAAGAAAACCCAAGCAAAACCAACCCAGCTCACCCAAATCCCATAAGAAAACTGAGAGAGATAGGTGTAAATGACTCTTTTTAGTCAAAACAAACCAATTGCAACCATAAGAATCTTCACCAGCTAAAGCTTAGAGAAGAGAAAGCAAGTCCCAACCAAAACCCTCCAAAATCAAATCACATTGCAGCCAAGAGAGAATCGGCTTATGTCCTAGAAAGTGAAGAGGTATAAAGACCTATTATATAAGTCTATAGTTTATTGAATCTTGATACATAATACCCACATAATAAGAAGGTGTTTGGTGTTGCGGTCACGGGTAAGGTTGTGTTAAAACATTAAAATCTGGTGTTTGGTTACTCATAACCCTTTTTTTTATGTGGGTCCCACCAGAAACAGAGATTGAACCTTAATTTTTGAAAAGTAACCCACACCTATTTTACCTCTCTCTCACCTCTCCACCAACAACTTGAAGATCTCTCTTTCACCTCTTAAAAGAAAAAAAAGCCATAAAATTATGGATAAATGAACTATTGGAAAAAATTTCCAAAACAACCCTTAGCAAATCTGAAAATCTTGCCTTACCACCATTGTTAACCACTGTTTGAGATTTATCATCTTATTCCAAAAAAAATTTAGCCTTGTTATTCCCCTTCATTCTTTTCTCTCCTTTTGATATTTTTTCTTGCTTGCCTCCTTCTATTTCTTTGAGATTACCTTGCCAGATTCATTCTACAAAAGGTAATTTTCAGTGATCATGTAAACTCATTCATCAAAAAAATAAGCATTGTAATGATATTTTTTATAAATTCAAATTTGATATCCCCGCACCCCCTTCTTCATTTTTCTTCAAATCAAATCAAATTTAACTTATATTTGCATATGATGTTTCTGATATTGCTTTTTTTTTTCTTTTGCATAAATAAACAATAGATTTGTATTGGGGAAACTCAAACACTAACAAGTAAAGGTGTTGGTAAACCTGTTCTCTCATAACAAACACTGACTATGAGTTTCTTTCTTATCTCCATCCAAAACTTTGTTTTAATTAACTATAAATTGTAATTTTTATGATGCTTAATTAATTTATGTTTCTTTAGTCATCTATATCTTCCTTAAACAAACTACAACACTTGCATGTAACCAAAATATATTGTTTACCACTACCTTTTACAATTGATATTCAAATTTGTTCTTGAAGGTGGGTAAGTTTTTTTAAAAAAAATTCTCTTTTTCATTAACTCATGTTTGATGGACTTTTGTATGTTTGGTCAGTTTATTAACATTGATTTTGTTTGCTCTAAAATGGGTTTGTTTTTTTTTTTTTTTGCTTAATACTTGGATTTAGCTGCTGCTTTTTATTATTTTTTTATATAGCTAAAAGGAATTGGAATATTTTATTTTGTATGAATTGAATTAGGGTGTTGTATAATTGATGAAGTTTTGATTTTTTTTCAAAAAAAAGAGTAAATAATCATTTTGTTTATAAGAGACGAAGTCTTGAATTGTGTATTGGGTTTCATTTATAAAAAGCAGTGTTTGGTGTAACTGGGTAACCTGGTTAGGATTGAATTAAATGAGGGAGAGTTGCAAGAAATTTAAGCATTTCTCTTGAAAAAGAAAGTCTAATGCCCCCATCCTTTTTGAAATTTAGACCTTGGTCTGTATTATATTACTTTGTTGTTAGCCCTTTTATAAGTCGTTTATGTTTTTAGTTTGCACTTTAAAAGGGGAAAACATAGCACTGTAAAAGGCATTCGATGGTAAAAGCAAGCATGTGACGTGCCTTTATTCATCCTTATACTTATCTCTCACAACTTGATGTTTTTGTTTTGTTTTTTCATACAAATTATTAAAACTACATTGCATTAACACCTCATGCTTTTAGTTTTCCTTAAAGAAGGGTTCTTAACACAGTCTATTTTTTTTATAATATTGATTTTTGAAGGGTTTTTTTTCTTTTCTTTTTAATAATAAAGAGTACTATTTTATTCTCACTTCTACTAATGATTTTTGATGAACTATAAGGGTTTTATTAGATAAGATCTCAACACTTTTCTCAATAACTTGCTACTCTCTCATCTTCTAAATTGATAAAGTTGTTTTGGACAGTGCTCTTTCTTGACTCTTTAATTGTTATTCTAAATAGTTTTTATTGTTGTTTTAGGTCTCTTAGTTTTCCTCATTTTCTTTCCATTCTTATCAATCTCTTCCTTTCGAATTTTTTTTATTCTACAGCTTAGTTTAACACTTTTTAATGATTTGATTTTGTTGAATAATTTAAAACATTATATTTCAGCAATTATTTAAATTATTAGGGTATCTAAATTATATATGACAGTGTTACTTTCAATTACTTTCCAGTATCCATTTCAGCTAACTATAATTGGAGATGAGCAATATAAATGCTTATATTCATCATATGTTGTCTGATATAGGTTTTGAAGTTACTTGCTAAAATTATGCATGTTAAATTTGGTTATTAATTCGTGCAAAGACTTTCAAAGCTAGCACTAGTTAAGATTGGAAAATTATGATAACAATAACATTTTTTTATCATGGTCTTGAAATTGATGTTGCCTTGTCAATTATTTAATAACTAAAGTGTTCCACAACATGCATTTTATATTATTCAGTTTGTCTTATTATTTATAATAAGTATTCAATGTTTGTATTAATGCTAAATTTTGCATATAAACATGATATCATTGGTTGTTTCCTTTGTTAGATGTTTTAAAAGATACAATGGAAGGTTTTGAATCTATGGATAAGGTTGCTTGGACAAAGCAAATGTTGCATAAATGTTATGCATTAAGGCAATTGACATGGGAATGAGACCTAATACTCATTTCAATAAAACGGGTTGGAAATTTTTTATAACATCATTTAAAGAACAAACCGGACATGCATTCACCAAAACACAATTGAAAAACAAATGGGATCGATGCAAAAAGAATTGGAGGATATGGACAAAGCTTATTTCTAAAACTGGTGTGAGCTGAAGTAGTGAATTAGAAACAACATGGGCTAGTGATGAGTGGTAGGAAATGAAAATTCAGGTTATTTTTCATGATCTTAACTATTTCATTTGTTGTTGTCATGTTTCTTAAATTTCTATACTATTTAATATTGCATTAATTATGTGTAATTCTTTTATGTAAGAAATAAAAGAAGCAAAAAAATTCAAAAATATTGGTATTGAGTCGTCTTTGAAATTCAAATTTGACCGAATATACTCCAACATTGTTACTACTGAAGAGTATATATGGGCACCATCATCAAGAGTTTTTAGTGGCCATAATGGTGTTGATGCTAGCATTAGCGATGCCAACATTGATAAGGATTATTTAAAAGAAGGAAACAGTGATTCAGATGAGATATGATTCCAAATTTCAAGAATGACATTTCTCAAATAGTTAGTAGAGTTAATATGTTGAACAACAACAATATAAGGAATAGTGACAAGAGAAAAGAAAAAGATCATTCAGAGGTTCGAGCTGAAAAGAAGAAGACTTCTAAAATTGGCTTACAACTATCATCGAGGTGGGATCAGCTTGTTGAGAGCATGTCAACCAAGAGTGATTCCACATCTTTGTATATGGATCGAAAAGGATGTAGTATCTTAGAGGTTATGGATCGAAAAGGATGTAGTATCTGAGTTACACTCAATTCCAGGAGTCACAATTGAAGATGATTTTCATGACTTCGTTAATGAGTATTTGAGTTTAAAAAGGAAGAGAGAAATGTGGTAAAGTATGAAAAATCTTGAAAACAAGTTCAAATGGCTGCAAAGAATGTATACACGGATGCAGTAAATAGGCTTAACTAACATGATATGCCTTTTTTTCTTGATGCATTAATTTATTTATTCTTTTGAAATGTTAGCTCAATTCAATGTGTTATGTTGTTTACACAAGCTTACACTTGCAGAATATTGAGCAGACAATTTTTAAAAGATTAGTTGTCATTTAATGAATCCTTAAAATTGGTCTGAATTATTATTCAACATCTCAACTTGTTAGTTATGGACATTTTTATTTCAGTTGATTATCATTACATTGTTTTTTTATTGAAATGTTATTGAAGTTATGAGCTTGTTATATAAGTTATTTTATTGCAGGGTTGCATGTATTTGTTTGTATTCGAATTGTAATTTAAAAGACTAGCTATTAGTTTTAGACAAATTCATCTTTTATTGATGTTATATTAATGCATTGTTAGGTGAACTTTGTTTAATTAACCTTAAACATGTAATATATTAGTGAGTATGACTATTTTAAAATAAACTTGAAATGAAATAAAGCATCGATTAGTTTGAGGATTAAGTTTTAATTCAACCTAAATTTTCATTTTTATGTATATTGGTTTCAATAACTCAATTTGTATTTTTATTGTGAAATTTGGTGAAAATAATATGATAAATTAGAACATTTTATATTATCAAATACCATAAGAATAAGAAGAAAAGGAAATTAATATTTGGTTGGATGACTCATTCCGGCCGAGGACGGTCAAACAGTGTCTTCGGGATGCAATTGAAATCTCTAATTTCTCTTGGACAAGATTAAGAATTGCTTAGAACATGAGTGGCTAAAACAAACTTATATTTTTATTTTGGTTTTAAGGGAGGAAAAAAACCCGTACAAGAAGTTAAAACTACTGCGAAAAAAAGAAAGAAGGAAAAGGAAAGAATTGGAGCGCAGAAAGGAGGAGGCGAGGAGTGATCCCTTGGAATCTGCGAATCGAATTGGAAAAATATTGGGCGATGGGGGAGTTCGTCGAGCTTGAAGCTCAGGACGGCGTGAGAATGCCGTGGAACGTGCTGCCGGGCACCAAGCAAGAATCGAGCAACTGTGTGGTCCCTGTCTCCGCCATTTACACTCCGATCAAGCCCTTCCCTAACATGCCCGTTCTCCCCTACTCTCCCCTACGCTGCCGCGCCTGCCGCTCCATCCTCAATCCATTCTGCACCGTTGATTTCTCTGCCAAGATCTGGATCTGCCCCTTCTGTTTTCAACGTAACCAGTTCCCTCCTCACTATGCCTCCATCTCGGACGATAACCTCCCCGCCGAGCTATTCTCTCAGTACACTACTATCGAGTTCGAGGACCCTCAGACGATCTCTTCCTCCGCTCCGTCACCGATGATATTCATGTTCGTGGTGGACACGTGTATGATCGAGGAGGAGATGGCTTTCCTCAAGTCGGCCCTGTCTCAGGCCATCGAACTCCTCCATGAGAACTCCCTGGTGGGTCTGATCACATTTGGTACTCTGGTCCACGTTCACGAGCTTGGCTTTGGTGAAATCACCAAGACCTACGTTTTTAAGGGCTCCAAGGATGTCTCCAAGGAGCAGCTTCTCGAGCAGATGGGATTCTTTCTTAAGAAACCCAAGCCCCCTACTGGTGTCATTGCCGGCGCTAAGGATGGTCTCTCTGCCGATAGCATTTCCCGCTTCCTCTTGCCTGCCTCCCAATGCGAATTTACGCTCAATTCCGTACTTTCTCAATTCCTATTTACACTGCATTTTGTGATAATCACAGTATAATCTTCTTATGGAGTTGTTTAATTAATTTGTTAAATTTATTAAATTGAAAAAAAGGTGCTGGAGGAACTGCAGAAAGATCCTTGGCCTGTTCCTCCCGATCAGCGGGCTAGCAGGTGCACCAGCACTGCACTCAGTGTTGCTGCTTGTTTGTTAGGAGCTTGTGTTCCTGGTTCCGGTGCTAGAATCTTGGCTTTCATTGGCGGTCCATCCACTGAAGGACTTGGTGCTGTAAGGACTTTGTTTCCTTTGATTTACTGTTTTATTTATGTAATACCTCACCATGTTTGTTGGTTCAAAATTCTAATTCTAAACTGGACTTCTGCTTGCTTACATGGATCTTACATGATTTCGCTGTGTCTAAACTTGTGTTTCTCAGTTCTAACTCGTACATTACAGTATAGTCAATTACCCAGATACTGCTTTCATGTTTTCTCGTAGTTAGTTATCCCATTTTCCATTGTAATGTTTCTACTTCATCTCTTGTAACTTTTATGAGTATATTCATGCATTACCTTTTCTTATATTGCATCCTCAATTTTTCTGTTCTTTTTATGTCTTTTTTACCGGCATTTATTTTTTATTTATTTCTCATGAATTTCTTCTAGATTGTGTCAAAGAATCTCTCTGAACCAATTCGTTCTCACAAGGACCTCGATAAGGACTCTGCTCCTTATTATCATAAAGCTGTCAAGTTCTACGAGGGACTTGCTAAGCAGCTTGTACATCAAGGCCATGTGCTTGATCTTTTTGCTTGTGCACTTGACCAGGTAATATTCAACTCTTACAACAAGCACTTACTGGTCTAGTGTGTGTGTAACTTTATGAGTACATTGTATCTATATGTATGGATGGAAGAAAGAAGGGGAATTTTACAATCCATATGATGCTATATATGTATCCTTTTTTGTATTCCTTGTGCAAATATCTTGACGAAAGGGCACTCACAAAGTAAGCACAACTTTCTAGTTTACCTTTTTACTGAAACTGTTTGAATGGATTTTGTAGTTTTAGAAATATTTTTTGTTGTTGGAACAAGATGCGGCAACACGGTTATAAGACCCGACCCGGGGGTCAACCCGGTCCAAGGCCTGTGTCTCAGGTTGGGTGGGTTGACCACGGCTCAACCCGAGCTTTAAATTTAAAAAAAAACCGTGAAACAACATCATTTCATTTTTTTAATGGTTTTTTGGTAAAAACCCAAAATGACTTTGTTTTGGTAAAACAACCAGGTTTTTCTACTAACTTGGCCCAGGCCAAGCCCTAGGTCGGCGGGTCACTAGGTTGACCTGCTAGGCTGAGCCGAGTCTTATAACATGGTGCTGTAGAGCTATATTGCATGTCAAAAAACTTAAGGTCAACAACGGGGCCATAAGCTTTCTTGTGTCAAATACATAAATAACTTTGTATACTGTAGTTGCTCCATGGTTGATTACTTATTCACTAGACATCTATTAATTGAGCTCTTTGCTATCCATCTTTTTTGGTCTGACTTGTCTGGATAGCTTGGCAGTCATAATGCTTTCTTTGTCACTCTCCCTTTGGGCTCTCTAATTATTTTTGTTCTTAGCCATTTGGGGAACAGAGTCAGTATGATATTGCGACTTTTTTGGTCCCTACACACATTTGATATGCTGCCTTCTGATTTTTAAATATTTATTCTCATCATAATCATTGTTATAGTTGCAACTTTCTTGAATGCTATATGGATTGAAAATCATGATGCGCTTCTTTTGCTTGTCTGTCTTCCTAGGTGGGAGTTGCTGAGCTTAAAGTTGCCGTTGAAAAAACTGGTGGGCTTGTTGTGCTTGCAGAAAGCTTTGGCCATTCAGTCTTTAAGGATTCTCTCAGACGTATTTTCCAGTCGGGTGACCATGATCTTGGACTATCATCAAAGTGAGATTTCTTCAATCTCCTTTTATGTTTATCTATGGAGTTTCACATTATCATTTTTGAGATTTCTTAAACTCTGCAATTCTCCTGTCACTTGCCAAACTTTTGGCTTTACTTTAAAGCAACTATAAATCTGGTCGTTGTGAGTATGGCCTTGTGCATGTGCTTGCTGTGTTATTGTTGCTGTATGTGATTTTTATTTTTTAGTCTGACTTAATTTTACGGAGATCAAGCAATTAGATTCACATTAGCTGGTGCAAGTAATCAAACCGTTTGACAAAGCATAAGCACTGGATTTTGAAGAAAAATGAACTCCTACATGTTTGCAAGTTCTTAACTGGATAATACATTTCTAAGCTTGTTTAAGTTACTGAGTTTTCATTGCCATAACCTTGATAACAATCAATCTTATCCACCATGGGCAACGAGCTCAAAAACACAAATTAAACGACAAAATATTATTATGATGCAGCCAAAGCCAAGGATGTTCCTGAATTCCTTGTTTTGATATTTAATTCTGTATATTCTTTTTTTTTCTTTTCTTTTGTTCTTTCATTGTTTGGTAACATACCTTACTTGGGAATCTTTTTACAATTTAGGAAACTACAGTACTCCTTAATTATGAGTTTTCTATTAGTTGTAGTTTCCTTTTCGTATTCAGTTTTTGATTTGCTTCTTGGTTTAAGGCAACAAGGGCTTATGTTGCCTTAAAATGTAGAATTATTCTATGTAATTGTAAGGATTCTGAATAACAGTTTTGGCCTTGCCCATCCTCTCTTCTTTTTTCTCTAAGCACTATTTTTCTTCTTTGTCTTCCTTTTCTTCCTTTTTTTCTTGTTTCAGTAATTGGTTACTATTCCTAACGCAATGAAACCCCTAATTTATTCCTAGAATTCCTAATTCTCAATTCTCAGAACCTAGGTCACCATGACTTCTTTGTGGGACGGTAATCCAAAGTTGTCCTACATCATAACACTGAACCCACAATGCAATTATACATGAAAAATTGAGTTAGCTGTGAATATAGCATACTCTAGTGTCATGATTTGTAGTGGTAACAGTAGCATGGACATTAATAAACTGGTGAAACTCACCCTTATATTCTGAACAAAATAGGAAATAACTTTAGTTTTAGTATTCCTTTATGCAAATAAAACCAAAAGGTAATAAAACCATAGTTTTCTTGGGCATGAGTGGCCAAGAAAACAGCCTAGGTTTGAATTTAAGGAGAAACAAGAGTGTTCATGACTTTATTGGGGTGACTGAATTTTCAGCTTGGAGGAAATTCTGCAGTGGCGACATGCATTTTGTTAGTGTTGATTTGATGATTGAAGTAGTGAACAACTAGGGAAATATGTGTGGGGTTTAGTCTAAGCCCAAGGATATATGTTCAGTTATGGATGAAATAAATCAACTTGTAACTGAAAACTCATTTGTCAATCTTCTAATAATTTGTGAATCCAATCCGTAAGGATTAGAAACTAACTAATTAGGAAAAAAATGGTTTAGTGACATACCTAGGGTTTGTGGTGATGCGGTACAGATTAGGGGCTGTTCTGAATCTAAGTTTCAAGGGCTGTTTAGGCTGTGTTGATGTAGATTTCTTGTGGATTATGAGGAAGCATGTGGATGGATTTCTAGGAGTCACACCTAGAGGATAGCAAAACCTAAGATTCACTCCTAGGGTTCTTATGAGTAACACCCAAGGCAGATTGAGTCACTTAATCAAAAGAAAATTGCTGAAATTTTATTCATAAACTTCAATTAATAATATTGAAAGACTACATGCTTATTTATAGAGTTTTAGTAGTCCAAATCCTTAAAGGATTTAGATTCCTACATAAGAAAATACTAGGTCTATGTAGAACAGGAAAAACCTAATAAAGCTAATTCCTCCTAGTACTAATCAAGTTGTAACTACTATAAGTTACAGCTTGGTCCCACTAAAACAGATGCCATATCATTAAATAATTAAGCCACATCATTAAAAAAACGCTGTCTCTCTCGCCCTTCAACAAACTCTTTCTCTCCATCTCTAGCTTGGTCCCTTTCTTTCCACCCTTCTCTGTTTCAACAAACCCTTTCTGTTGATTTAAGAATGGTACGCATGTTTTGATTTGATGCACAAATAGTAGAAAGAAGGAATATCAATCAATAAATTAGTATAAAGTACAAAAACTTTGACAAAGAAAAATGAGTTTTGTTTAGTTTAGCATTTTGTTTGGTATAAAGTATGAACCAAGAATTGAAATCAAAGCTATAAACTTTTTAGGGTTTTCTTGTTGATTAATAAAAGGAGTGAATTAGGAGTTGGATTTGCAAAGGTAAAGGGAGAGTTACAATCAAAACTTTTTATCTTTTCTGATTTTTTTTGTTAGTTTTTTTAATCTCTTAATCAAGCATAATTAAATAACTTGATAATTTGTTTTAGTGAAGTAAAATTCAGATTCTAATGGGCATAAAGGAAGTTTGTGTTGTTTTTTTTCCTTCCCTTTCTCTCTTTTTTGAAAGAGATGGAGAGAAAGAGTCTGCAGAAAGAGGGAGAGAAAGAGTATGCTGAGAGAGAGTGTGTTTTTTTTTTTTTTAAATTCTTTTTTTTATGAAGTGACATTATTTTCAATTATTTAATGATGGTGCATTTGTTATAATGGACCAAGCTACAACTTTTAGGATTTGACTGGCTGCAACTTGAGTACCATAAAATGTCTCCTAATAAAATACTAAATAGAAAATAAAACCTAGACTTAGACAAATTTTCTAGAAATTTCAAAAAATACCCTTGTCAAAAAAAGCCACAAGTTCTGCTTCCTTTGTTGTCCGAATCCCATGGTTAGCTAGGATTGGAGAATTATGGATTTCATAAACAAATTAGGGTTAGGGTTTGATGTATGTGGAATTGGGATTGGTTAAGGATGTGTTTTAGAGTGATTTGGGATTTTTACAATTTCTGAGAATAAGAATCCATATCAAGAAGAAATATGAGAGGATTAAGGAGAAAACACTGCTTAAGAGAAAAGAGAAGAGGAAGAAACAAAGCACGATGTTTTAGCCCTTAAACTAAATCAACTACTCATAATTCCTTTATTCAAAGTCCGGGATTGCATAGAACATGCTCATTTTCTATGTGTACGAAAAATGTAGTAGCCTTAATTTAAATAGGAAATAGAAGTCTAAGTAGGAAAACTAAAAACTCCCACTTAATATTCTAGTTCCTAAATAAACCAAGTTTCCTAAATAATATTCCCATGTAACAGAAATTTCTCAACAGTCTAGTCTTACAAATTGTTGAAGAATTAAAAATGAAAATGATGTAATTCATTAACTTCTTTGTCTTTGGCTGCATCACTTACTTATTATGATCGTAAATAAGGAAACCTGACATAAGGTCCATTATAATATAACTGGGGCCCATCCCTACAAAATAAAAATTTACCAAATGCTAAATCTAGTGAAGCATAAATAGAAGACAATGTCCCTCAGACCAAATTGTTTTCTTAGCTGCATGATCTGCATGTCGAACTCTAATCCTAAGTGTTTTTTAGTGTATACTGTATCTAACCAAACAATAGATATTTACCAGGTTGTTCTGTGATGGCATATTTTTGATTACTTGGACTGCAAAACTATATTAAGAAATTATTTTTTTTCACATGCAATGTAGTGGTATATTTGAGGTAAACTGCTCAAAGGATATCAAAGTTCAAGGCATTATTGGTCCTTGTGCATCACTTGAAAAGGTAGAATCCAATGGATCTTTGAGTGGTTTTCCTTTTCTTCTTGGTTTTTTTCAATGTTTACTTGTCCGTGAATTTGTGCAGAAAGGTCCTTTGTGCTCGGACACAGTTGTAGGCCAGGGAAATACAAGTGCATGGAAGATGTGTGGCCTGGACAAAGCTACAACTTTATGTCTAATATTTGAAATTGCAAAGAAGGACAGCCCAGATGCTACTGCTCAACAACCCTCAAGCTATCAATTCTACTTCCAATTTTTGACTTAGTATGCCAAGCTTATGATTTTTTGAGTGGTCAGTTATCTGATATTTTTTTTCTTGGAAAAGATGGATGGACCTCTGACTTATTAATGGTAATTTGCTACAGCTATCAGCACAGTAGTGGTCAAATGAGACTTCGTGTAACAACCCTCTCAAGAAGATGGGTTGCTGGACCTGGAAGTTCTCAGGCAAGTTCTGCTGCCCTCTTGTATGTGAAGCATTGTTGTTCCATCTGTTTTTCTTGGACTAGTTAATCCTATTAGAGCTTAAAACAAGTAGGGATGCTCTTTAATATAATAAAATACAATCTCATTAATAATCAGGGCTCATTTATGAAATAAAAAAGTAACTAGTATATTTCTGGGTGTTTGACTAGAAAGAGGAAAGTCTTGGGTGGCCAAGAATTTTAGACATCAATCTAAGAGACATAATATACTTAACATTCTTACCATGCACATTATTACTAAATTTGTAATTTTTTCATTTGTGTACATGTTGCTTTATTAAAGAGAATATCAATTGTATTTATGAAAAATCTGAGTCCAAGAAGTATATCTGATCTTATACTTCTCATATGTATTGTTTTCCTGCCAGCCGTTCCTATAGAACTGGGATATATGTGGGAGAAGAATAGAAGTGAAGAAATTATGTTATGAACTTATTCATGGATATATCTCAAATCCATGAATAGTAGGAAAACAGGTTGCCTTAACAAAACTGTTGCCTCCTGAGCTATTCTGACCATACCATACCTGTCCCTCTGTCGCAATAAAATAAAATAAAATAATAAAAAAAACTGCATTCAGGTGACATGGGGAAATGAGTTTTCCTATTCTTTTCCTCTGAATATAGTAGTTCTCCTTTTCATATTTGTTACCGGGAGCTCATATTTGTTACCGGGAGCTTGAAATTCCCATACGCTTTTAGTGAATTGCGGTGATACTCTCTCTTTATATATTAGCAACAAAGTGCCATCTTGACTTGATCTAGCAAAGAAAGGTTATCACATGGTATTATAGGAGATTAGTGTGTTGACAGGCAGTATGTCATGCAGAATAAAATACTGTCAAGCTTCTCAACCTATCTGCCTTCTTGCGTGATGAGCTGTTATTATCTTAAATCCATGAACAGTAGGAAAACAGGTTGCCTTAATAAAACTGTGGCCTACTGAGCTATTCTGACCATACCATACCTGTGTCTCTGTCACAAAAAAAAAAAAAAAAACTGCATTCAGGTGACATGGGGAAATGGGTTATCCTAATCTTTTTCTCTGAATATAGTAGTTCTCCTTTTCATATTTGTTACCGGGAGCTTGAAATTTCCATACGTGTTTAATGAATTGCGGTGATACTCTCTCTTTATATATTAGCAACAAAGTGCCATCTTGACTTGATCTATTGATGAAAGGTGATCACATGGTATTATAGGACATTAGTGCGTTGACAGGCAGTATGTCATGCAGAATAAAATACTGTCAAGCTTCTCAATCTTTTGTCCCTAAATATATATTTTAATAACAATATCTCCTGTGATCTTCCAGAACAACATGGGCTTCTCAGTTATGCTATTTTAATATTGTGTGTGAAAATGCTTAAGGATAGAAGGCTGTGCACATGTTATTTCAGGTTACTAAAAGTTTGGTCAGGTAATGGGCGTGTTGACCACCCAAATATATCTATTGGTGCTTTAAATCATATTCAATATTTGGTTTAATGTTTGCTTCTTCCACAAATTAATGGAATAGAAATGCTAGGGGGCTCATTCTTTCATCTAATGAAGGGTATGGATCATTTTTTCCCCTCCCTTTTCTTCTAAGTGATTGTGAATTTTTATTTGTAACTCAATCTATTTTTATATGCTTTAGGACTTGATTGCTGGATTTGACCAAGAAGCAGCTGCTGTAGCTATGGCACGCCTAGTGTCTTTCAAAATGGAAAATGAGGTAACTATAAAATCTTTGATGGCTTTTGAATATTTTTGGATATGAAATAGTGAGACCCAAAGTATGTGCAAGCATTCTTTTTACCATCTATGTTGGTATCTGATTATATTGGATTTGCTCTCACTCTAGTAACTGAGGATTTCTCTTACAAGTTTTAAAGGAGTGTGTAATGATTTATGCTGAGAATTTCTCAGTTTTTTCTTCTAGGATCCCCTTAGCATCAGAAATTTTAAGCTCTCTGTTGTGCAGAAAGACATGCACCACTACATTTAGAAACAAACAGTGATTGATCAAGTCTAGTGAGTGGCTTATGAAACACTAAAATATTAGAATAAGAACCACCCTTTATTTGTTTTTGTAATTGCCACTTATTTGATGGTTTGTGAAGATAAGAATGAGTTAATTGAGAATATGCCACTTCCCAGTTTTAGAGAACCTTCAAACCGTTTTTTTTTTCATGAAGAAGTTATTTTAGCTTCTTCCCTTCTGTTGCTAGCATAATAGAGTGGAACTTTCTTGCTGATTAGTTTCAAAGGGAAAAATATTTTCATGGAAGACTACGTCCCTAGAAACAGATAATGTTTGATTTTCAAGATTAAAAAAATGTTGATTTTCTAGATCAAAAACTTTTCCATCTTTTCTGAGGATGTGGATAAAATAGGAAAATGCATTTTCATGCTCGGGGGTCAAATTTTGAGTGATTGTATGCAAGAGTGCTGACATATAAGATAATTCCAAAAACTCGTGTGCATATGAAGGTTTTGCATGAAAACGAGCTTCTTATGGACTATGTCCAGAAAATAAGGGTGCATGCATGATTAATAATATAAATTGCTGTAACTGCACGCTCCCTCCCTCCCAAAAGGAAGAGGTAAATTGGCTTGAAATCTTAAAGGCATGAGCAACATTTAAAATATGTCAGATGCTTTCACTCCACCACTCCATTTTGTTGTGGAGTGTCAACACAGTTTTGAAAGAACCTTCCATCTTTGAAAATCAGGGTTTCGTTTTTCATGAAATTGTTTTAGCTTTTGTTTTGTTGCTAGCATATTTTAAGGGGTGATAAAAACAGTTGACTGGAAGATACTGATACATGCCAAAGTTATGACAGGCGGAAAAAGGGTCAATTTGTTATATAGGCTTGCCTTATTAAAAGAGTAATATGTATTTGAAATTTTAACCATTCTGCCATTGCATTATTTGATGATACGTGGCAAGCAGGCTGAGTTTGATCCCATAAGATGGCTAGACAAAGCTTTGATACATATTTGTGCTCGATTTGGAGACTATCAGAAGGATAGTCCATCTTCTTTCAGCCTATCTTCTCGGCTTTCAATATTTCCTCAATTTATGTTTCATCTACGACGTTCTCAGTTTGTCCAGGTAATATTATGAATTCAAGGTTTATCTACTAAGCACTTACCCTTAAAAAAATTCACCAGTTAGGTCCATTGAAATCCTCATATGCTCCAGTTAATATTATTCTACAGGTCTTCAACAACAGCCCAGACGAGACAGCATACTTCAGAGTGATATTGAATCGTGAAAATGTTGCCAATTCAGCTGTGATGATACAGCCTTCATTGATATCTTATTCGTTTCATTCAGGACCAGAACCAGCACTTCTTGACGTGGCTGCCATTGCAGCTGATAGAATTCTGCTTCTGGACTCTTATTTCACTGTTGTCATTTTTCATGGGGCAACTATTGCTCAATGGCGGAAAGCTGGGTATCATAATCAACCTGAACATCAGGTACTTTGTTAAGATAACATATAAACCAAATGAAAAAACATGTCTTTTAGTTTAAGTCCAATGTTAGCCCCCTCCATTTTCCTGAAACTGACATATAATCAAGGTCATTCCTAACAGTGAGAGAACCTAAATCCTTGACGTAATTAACATAATCAACTATGTTTGTGAACTTCAGAAAATGAACTTTACTCCCATGACATCAGCATGATGATCACTATCTTGACTAGATCACTGTGATTAGTAAACACTTGCTTTGGTCTCTCAAAGTTTATGAAGTGACATGTAAATGTTTAGTAGCCATTTCCTATGCTGGTTTTTTTTTTTTATAAAAAAATTGCAGTTCCACCTCTTCATATCACATTTTGTTCTGCAATAATTGAGAACCACTAAATTACCTCATGGTTTCTCATCAAAATCAGCTTTGTTTTCTAACTACTGATAGGATAAAGCTTAGTTTGTCAATCTTAGCTCTCTAATGTTAGAGGTGCAAAGCAGCACCGTTAAGCTATAAAAATTGTTCTAGATGACAAACCACCTTACCATACATTCAAACAAGTGCATCAGATATTACCTGCAGATGGTCTCATGATTCATCATGGGTATGTGTATGAAATTAGTTTTTCAACTGAATATATGCAATCCTGGAAAAATATCTTCAGAGTTTGGTTTTCGGTTTGCGATTGCAAAATTTTGTCCTAATGGTTCTGGAATCTTGGTTCATTTTGTCCTAACAACTGAATATATGGTTCTGGAATCTTGTGGAGTGGTGACCCTAATGCTGCTATGGTCTCTCTTTTTTAGCGCCCCCCCCCCTTTTTTTTTACGTGAATTCATTTTTGTCCTTGCAGGCATTTGCCCAGCTGCTGCAAGCTCCTCATGATGATGCAGATGAAATAATCAAGGAAAGGTTTCCAGTTCCTCGCTTAGTCATTTGTGATCAGCATGGTTCACAGGTTAGCAACTTGTAAATGATCATTTTGTTATGGATAACATGAGTTTGATTTTTTTTTTTTTTTGATAAGCAACATCGGTTTGCTCGTATCCTTTGTTCCACTACTAGTTTGTGACTGGAAGTTCAAGTTTTCACCACTATGTACATTCTGTAGAACCACTGTTGTTAAACATGAACTATAGGCACCATGCAGAAGGTTTCTTCGTGGCTAAACACTTTTAAGTTAGCAAGGCACTTCACCTGCTACCAAGGCACCCAAGGCTCTTTACCAAGAGCCTGGTCAATACAGACAAAATGTCTGGGGGAAGAAGATGCCATCATCACTATCATCAGTATCATTCTTGTTATTTATAAAAGATACAGCTTTTATGTAATTGTTTTGTTAGGCCCACAACTGTTTCCTGAAGTAAGCTGAAAAGGGAGAAATATTTGACAAGTAGTGGGACTTTGGCGTACTTTTTTTTTTTTTATGTGTTTGAGAGAGAGTTCAATGTTTGCCAGTCTTATGCTTTACAAGGATAATGTTTCTATCCTTCTAAGAATGGAATAGATGGTGGTAAATTCGTTGCTTGAAACATTTTCTTATCATATACTACATAGTTTTATGTTATTGATAAATTTGATTTTTTGCCTGTTAGTAAACAGAGGTTTCAAACCCATGTAGCATCTGGGGAAACCTTTATCAACAACATTTGACTGACCATTCGAGCTAAATAGGCTAATTAAATTGTCATTGTTAAGATTGTTTCCCCCATTTTTTAAAAGGGCCTTCTTCTGTCGTGTCTTGCAAATAGTGTTATTACACATTTTACATGTTAAAACTACATACATGCTTTTGCGTTTTGCACCTCGTGGCTAGTCTCTAGGGGCTTTTAGTTCCTATTTGCTTCTTGTGCTTGTAGCCAACAATTTGTAGAATCTGAAAACTAACCCCTCAAAACAAACGCATCAGCTTATTGCCAGTTCTACGAACTGTCTTGAACAGAGTTTTTGCCTTGTATCCTTGACCGAATAAAGACAAGCTTGCTGCATATGCTTTACTATAGGGGGGCCTATGCATCCAAATTGAAACTATGTTCATCAATTGCCATGTGTCTTGGTATTAGATGCATGGTTGTTTGGCCTGTTGTAATCAAATTAACTGGTACATGTGTTTAATTTGGTACTGTGTTGCTAACATATGATGTCATTTCAGGCCCGTTTTCTTCTGGCAAAATTGAACCCTTCTGCTACATACAACTCTGATTCTCTTCTTCCCGGTGGAGATGTCTTGTTTACAGATGATGTGAGCTTTGAAGTTTTCTTGGATCATCTTCAAAGACTAGCAGTTCAGTGAGATCATCGTTACTAGCAATTTTGTAAAATTTATCATCTGAGAGTTCTGTACAGTTATTTTAGAATTTATTAGAGGCTCGCTCGATTTCTGATTCAAGATTCTTGCTACACCTTCGATTTGCTAAAACAGCAAATTCCTGTTCAGTTTGACGAATAGACAATGCAACATTATGATAAATTTATTTAGTTGAAGGTGAAAGCTCCGTTCTCAAGCCTAGAGAGACTTGTATCTTCATCCCTATTCAGGTAAAAGGAGGTCATCACACCGAATCATTGGTTTCCTGAGAAATCCACCCATCCATTACAAGAACCTAGAGTTTGAGCACTTCTTTTGCCTTGGTTTCACTGTAACACTTTTTCGAGGATAGGGAAGGGCAAAATAGAGAGCTAAATTGGGAACCCTTTACACTAGCACTTTTCAATAGAGCACGCTTCTAATAGAAAATCAGATAATCAACCAGTTCACGAGTAGGAATCAAATCAAGAAGGGAATTCTTATCAAACAGTTCATGAGCGATTTTTGTAGCTTGAAATTCATGCTCTGACACAGGCATGGACGGCCTGAAGGCTGGTGCTTTGTCGACCTCCAGGTTCTGCATAGTTCGTGTCGCAAGAGTCCCGCGGATCAGCAGTGGTGTTATAATAAAGTTATTATTATACCCGTTTGTTGATCATAGATGCAATCGCCGTTCTTTGGAATATCCTTCAAAATCAAATTGATTTACACATAATCCTATGTTTTGCCATAGTGTCACCCCCACCTCCTCTTCCCGGGACAAACAGAAATCTCATCTCCGAAAATTATGCCATGCCACCGAGTCCAGCAATCCCCCGGTCCACTTCCGATCCCTACCTGTCATGTACATCATCACTATCCAAAGCCGCCCCCCGTCTACCTCCGTCCAACCAATCTGCGTGCTCTAATCACTCCTCCAAGTCGTCCTACTGGCAAGCTTGGAGTAACATCCGCTTCATCCTCCCAGGAAGGAAGAGCACAGATTGGTCATCCAGGCACTCCAACTTAACCGAGGAGAGTCTCGAGGCACATAATAGAAGACAAGAAGCCATTAACATCCTCCATGACAAGAACGCAAAATGCAGTCCCTATTACAAGGGCCTCGTCGATTATTCCCTCATCATCAGCCGCGAGAGACATCATTTGCCAATACCCCCAACCAGTCCCTGCCGTGAAAGCCATGCCACAGCCGTCACTTCCTCTTCTCTTTCAACTTTCATCTTTAAGATGCAAGAGTGGAGTTCTTGCTTTTCGATTTCCTCTAAATCTAACAACGTCAGGTGCAAGGAGAACAATGCCCCGGCTGCAGTAATTGCTAACAGCACTGACAAAATTAAACCTATGAAGCCAAGACCTGCAGCTCCCAGTCATTCTGCCTCCTCCTCTTCTCAACCATCGGGCAGGACGACCTTAGAGAAGGAGACGCGTGACGTTAATGCCTTACGAGTTGTTACTGAAGAGAAGCCATTGAGGGAGAGAGTATCAGAATCAAAACCACCTGCTGCAGCACCATCTCTAACAAATGATGATCATCGTGACATACTGGACTGTCCAGGTACTCATGACGTGATGAATATTGACAGGAAGTTTACGTTGGCAAACAAGTACCAGCCCAAAGCCTTGAAAGATTTCATCTGCAATCGAGATCAAGCCATTAGGATGCAGGGTGTCGTGAGTTTTGTTCTTCTCTCTTTTATTTATTACAAGTGGGAGTGATCAATTTAATTACTAACCAGAGGCGTTTTGAGTCATTACAGCCAAATAATCTGTTCTATATATATAAAATTTACAGATGAGGGACGTTGACTGCAACCATTTCATATTTGAAGGACCTGCAGGCGTTGGAAAGAGAACCATGATAAGGGCCATGCTTCAGGAAGCCTTTGGACAGGAGAGAGTGCAGGTTTTTTTTTTGAGTTTTTAACCTTCATAATTAATATTAATTAGTACACACCAATTGCCCTTCATTCATACACGCACTGCTTAATTCTTTTTTCTTGATTCCTTGATTAATCTTAATTAAACCCACTTACGTGCTCGAACAAACAATTCATTGAATTCTTTATGTTTTTCTTCATGCCTTCACAGGCGAGGGAAGAATGCAAGTCATTCAACTTGAAGGTGGTTAATCTCTCAATTAATATACATATATCTGGTAATTAATTAATAAATTAATTAAAAATAAAAAATGATGATTATGGTGGCCGTGCATGGCATGCAGGGGGAACAGATTGGAAGTATACAGATAAGAGTGAAGGTATCCTCCCAACACGTAGAAGTCAATCTCTCTGATCTCAAAGGCTATGAAAAGCAAGTCATTGTTGAGCTCATCAAGGAAACACATAGTAATCATAATAAGAGGATTATTTCCAACAACCCTATTAATCCCAAGTCAAGACTTGATGACTGCCGAGGTATTTATCTATTTTTATTCCTATGATATATTCAATTAAAAACCAAGATCCCTACTGGTTTTTCTTGAAAAAATAAAAAAAATGACTATATATTTGCAGCAATTATTTTGTACGAGGCAGACATGCTATCTACAGATGCCCTCCTCTATATTAAGTGGGTGCTGGAGAGGTATAAAGGATTCAGTAAATTTTTCTTCTGCTGCAACGATGTCTCAAGGCTTCAACCAATTAGATCACTCTGCACTGTTGTCCAGCTTTTGCCACCTTCAAAAAGAGAGGTGACTATATATTAGCACTGGAATATTAATTACTATATATACTAGCTAGCTAGCTACGATTAATCTCTTTCTTTCTTTCTTTCACAAAGGTGTTAACTTTATAATTAGGTTGTTCAAGTTTTGGAATTCATAGCTGAACAAGAAGGCATAGAATTGCCATATCCATTGGCTGAAAAGATTGCTGACAAATCTAAGAACAACCTTCGTCAAGCCATCCGATCATTTGAAGCCTCCTGGCACGGAAGGTGAAGTAATGTATAATTACTCTTAATGTTTAATATCCTTATCTTCATTAATGTAATTAATTAATTTATACCCTTTTTTCCTGCTTGAAGTTATCCCTTCACGGAAGATCAAGAAATCCTGACTGGATGGGAAGATGATATTGCAAATATCGCCAAGGATATGGTTGAAGAGCAAAGCCCAAAACAGTACGTAATTCAGCTGGGAACTGTTGTCTTTGCCAACTAATTAAGGTATATTAGAGATAAAGAAAATGATGGCTGCTAATTAATTTGCACAAGTTTTGCTAAACAACAGGCTGTATATCATCCGTGGGAAGCTTCAAAATCTGATAGAGCATGATGTATCTCCTGATTTCTTTTTCGAGGTAGGTAGCTAGGAACTTTCCTATTTAATTTCTCAAAATTCAGTGTAGGTAGTGATTCAGATCATAGGCTCTGATATATACTGACTAAACAGATCATCCCTGATACAGTCCCTTCTTGGAGAATTGAAGAAGCATTTGGATGAGCCATTTCAGCTCCAACTCGACGGTCTACATAAGGACTACAATGTATGAGAATTAAGCGCGCATATATATATATATATATGTATGTTTTAATTATCTTATAAGCTTATGTTATTACATTCTTAATTCTTGTTCTCATCATGCACCAGAGAAATGATGGAAACATGTTAGAGATCAGTGAGAACGAACTGATATTTCTGCGCAGTCGACATGAGGAGGCTGGTAAAAGGCTTCATGATCCGACAAGGAAAAATGCTGATCACCTTTTTGTGAGGATTGAAGGTAAAAAAACAGAAGAAAAAAAACCATCACTAGAAAAATTCAGTGTTATTTCTCAGTGCTATATATGTTAATTTGATCGTTTTTTTTTTTTTTCTTATACAGAGTTCATAGCAAAATTTATGAGCTTCTACAAGATATCAGTCACCAATAACAAAAGCATTCAGCATGATGATGACCATGAAGGAGCTTCATTAATCTCTCTCTCTCACACACACAGTGAGATATGATCCTTCCTTGCAGAAAATCACATGTGGCAGTACTGTTTGTACAGATTGCGTTTTCTGTACATCACGCAGACGGATTGGACGATTGTCTTAAACAAGTACATGCATAATTATGTAATAAAAATGATGTCATGAGAAAGGTACTGCGCTTTAATTTGTTCTGCATATATATATATATATATATATATATATATAATAGCTGGGTGCATCATGAACAAAAAAAGGCTCCTTCGATTTTGTTATTTTCCAGATGATGTAGCAAGTGTCTACATAGCACAAAACATATATTCCACGATGACTTCTATAGTTTAAAAAGTGATGGAATAACCATGGTGGCACATGGTGGCGAGCTTCCACGAAGAGGTTTAGTTTTTTATAATTTCAAATTTGAACCACGTGGTTGCTAATATAATAGTCATTGAAAGCTTATATAATTATTAATTTCAGGGCCCGTGGGATTAGTTAAGATGCGCTCAAGCTGGTCCAAACACTTCATATTAATAATAATAATAATAAATGATGAATCTAATCTCGGTTAATGCGAAGGATAATCCAAAAATACCTTACTAATTAATTACAAAAATATCAATAAAAAGAAACAAAATATATTTATAAATTATTGCAAAACTAGGTGTCCCTTTCACTACAAGAATTCTCAAGTTCGTAGCTCTTTTTTATAATTCAAAAGAAAACCCTTGGGCGGATCTACAATATTAGTATCCATTTAAGGCATTAAATGCAAACACACACACACACACACACACACACACACACATATATATATATATATAATTAATTCGTGAATCTTCTACATTATAAAACAAGCATGCGGATTTTCATCACTAAATAACTGAGGAGCATAGACGTAGTCATGTGGATTTTCACCGCTAAAAAACTGAGGAGCATAGACATAGTTAACAACATAAGGCGCAACTCTCTCTGTAGTCTTTACCTCCACTGTCTTCTCTGCCTTGAATTCCACCATTTCAGCCTTTTCTTCTTTCTTCTCTGCCTTGAATTCCACCATTTCAGCCTTTTCTGCTTTGGGTTTAGCCTCGACTTTTGGCTTTTCTTTCTTTTCCTCCATTTTCTCAGATTTTGGGAGTATAATCTCTGCATTTTTGTGCACCTTCTTTCGCATGTAAGCTACTAGTTTATCACCCTCCATTGTTCCGTCAACTGTTATAGTTTGTGCTTTCATGTCCGTCTTCACACTGTAAATACCTTCATAATAATTTTACTAATAATTATATAATGTTTGAATTAAGTCCGAATTAACATCATTGTTGATTAAAAAAGGAAAAAAAGAAGAGAAGAAATCCTTACTTCTGTGCTTCAGTAACTTATCGCGCAGATCTTTCTCACATTTATCACAGTGCAAGTGAACCTTTATAGAATGGGTGCTTAATTTTGGCTTCAAAAATAGAACACAGATAATTAAAATCATTGTTTGCACAGCATATATACAAGGAAATGAATTAAAGATGGAGCTGTAATAATTGCGTCAGCATCAATTAATCTATGCTTACAGCTGGTTTGGCTTCAACCTTTACTTCCTTCTTCTCCGTTACAGATTCTGTGACCTTAACCAATGGTGAAACCAGCTCAACCTTTTTCTTGCTCAATTTCTCTAGTAGTTTGTGTATTTTTATGACGTCAATCACCCCTTTAACCTTGATTTCGGACTTCTCAGCATCAGCCTCCACGCTGTGAACCCCTGCATGCATTCATTGCATTTACATATTAATTTTGAGAGTTAAGCGAAGACTAATCAATTCTCCACCTTAATTAACTATGCATGCATGCACGCACCTTGGGTGGACAGAAGAGGCTTCTTGATATCCCGTGCACATTGCTGGCAGTGCAGGTTAACTTTGTAGACAGCGGTGATCACATCTTTCTCAGCTACTTTCTTCTCCGTCTCAACTTTGGCAGCTTCAGCCATGTTCGTGATCTTGTTGCTAGCTGTTATATATTACATGTACTCGGTGCCGGCCAACCACAAGTCTAAGTTGATCTGATAGGGGCTGAGGCGCCGGCAATGATGGCTATTAATTGCTAGCAAGCTAATTAAAGAAATTAAACATGAGCGAATTGATTATCGGTGTAAAATAAAACAGGAAGAGATTAATGAATTTAACTAGAAGCATGCATGTTGGTGAGATTCGCTGGGTGGTTCAACAGCAACTTTGACATTTGACAAGAAGAAAAACGTACGTAGAATTAGTGGGCGTGTATATTTGACCACGAGAGAGGGAGGAGAAGTGTGGTGGTTTAGAGGAAGAGTACGTAAGCACCTAATTGGTTTTATTTTTAGTTGCTTATAAAGCAAGAGACAGAGAGGCACGATGAAGACGCCATTGACAAGATACAGCCACTTGCTTGCTCTCCATTCTTTAAACCTAATCGCAACTGCACCTCATATTTTAGTCAGTCTCAACCTATTTTCGTGGTTAATTTCTTTCAATCTCTGGTAATTTCTTTCGAATGATGATCTCATATATAATCATTGCTAGCGTGGAGTGCATGCACATTGAAACACATTTCTTGTACTCTACCTAGTTTTCTCGATATAAGACTTAATTAGCTTACACATTTAATTCTATTTTTTCCCATGCATAAAATTAATTAAAGATTCTGAAATAACCGGCCTTATAAACACGGGTGATTGTTTAACTCCTTAGACGTATAATAACAGAAAATCTGATTATTAAATCGAGTTTAAATTTTTATAGATAATCTTACAGGTAAATAAAAATTTGGTCTAAATTGAATATATAAAATGAAGCAGAAAATGGAAAAATTAAAGGAAGGAAGCAGCTATTAATTAATTACTGAATTAAAATCAACATAGATAGATTTAATATAAACGACCAATTAATTTTGATCGGACTGGCTTGTTTTTCAACTGAAACGTCCATGAGAGAAGAGACGAATCAATATTTGATCAGAGACGACAGAACAGAAGTAGTTCACAAGCGTTCATTGTGAGGAAACGAAGCAGCACGACCAGCACTGGTATAATTTGCAGCAGCAGTGGCATCAGCTGGAGCCCCTGCGAGATTGGTAGTGGCGGCATTACTATTAATATTGCCGCCGCCGCCGCCGCCGCAGTAGTTGTCAGTTTGAGAAGCACATCCAGCTCCATAGCTTCTGGCATCATCATTTTGAGATCCGTGGTTGTAGACCTTGCCATCCATATTAATATTATTATTTTGAGGCACAATATTATTCTCATTGAATTCATGCTTTGCAATCTCCCTCTCGACCCTTTGCCCAGCCTTGGCCACATGCAGCTCCATTTCTGCCTCGGCCTCTCTCGCCAGTCGAACCTCATGAGCAACATCCATCCGCGCTTTTGCCAATTCCTTCTCCGCCTGCATAAATTATATTATTAACCATATACAGTAATTAGCAAACAAACACTGATTATACGTGGTACGTACTAATTAATCATTACCTTCTCCTCGGCCTTTGCTTCAGCCTTGGCCTGGCGCATGGCGGCCATATCATGTAGTTTATCCTTCACAGCCTGCATTTTCTCTCTACTAATCTGATGATCAACACACCTTAATTCCAAGTACTACTGCCTGCTTTCTTCTGTTCTTAAATTTTAGCATTGCTGTCTCAACACAAATGTTGCAGTTATATACAGCCAAGATTTGCCCTAATTAGGTTGACAAGTGTCAGATTCGTAGCCCTGTATCGTGTATTACCCACTACCAATTTGTGGCTCAGTGAATGGGCATGGCCACGGATTATTCTGTGCTCAGTTAGTCATCCACACCGGCACCGGAGATGACGCTGCTTCCAAATTATAAAGGTCCTCGAATCCAAGTCCGAGTCGCTCGTTGAATTTATCAACTGAACCAAATCCACAAATTAATCTATTTATGTGAATTTAGTCTGCAGAATTATTTTATTTGCACCAGCAAGCCAGAGTTCCTGTAATAATAATATTGGGGTTACCGAAATTCATACAGGCAGCTAAAATAATAAAATAAAATTATTTGGAAGTAAATAATATCTTGTTATATAATATTGAGTTATTTAAAAATTTAATCTTCTTCAGTCTTAAATATTTTTTTGAAAGTTGGGTTGTCACAAATTATAAATTATCAAATTATCTGGCCTCTAACAATAATTCACACAAATCACTAATAAGAAATTTTTTAAATCTCTATTTAGAAAAGAGTAATATTTATATGTCTAGAGTGCTTTATTTTATGATTTATATAGCTTTCTTGTCTAATAGATAATTTTAAAAAAATAAAAGGCATAACTTTATATTTATAGAGAATATTAAAAACCCCATAAATAATAAAATATTTATTTGCCCCTTAAATAATATTCATATATTTAATATTCATATATTATTTAAGAATAATTATACAAATTTATTCAATCAAATCCCTACTTGATTATTCTAGGACTAGAATTGTAATTCTTGAATTAAATACATTATAGTGCTTAATTTCTAAATTTATTTTCAATCAAGTCACACTTAATTAATTGTCCCGATTTAATTTCTGACTAATTGTTCTTAATGTGTGTGACCCATTAGGTTCATAATATGTTGACCCAACTATAAATTATAATTCTAAACAAATAGAATTAAATAAATCAAATAATTTAATTTATTATTAATTTAATAATTGATTAATTTATATTTGAAGATCAAGTGCACTGTCTAGCAATGTGTCATGATCTCTCAAATATTAAAAAAGTCATAAGTGATTTAACTTAATTTTTCAGTGACCGGTTTCTCAGTGTAATTATTATTCATTCATTAATAATATTCTGATTTAGACATTTTAGCATGGAGTGTGTCTGCTACGTCAAAGCATATTTATTTGCAACATTATAGTCATCGATTATTTGAATAAGATTTGAAACTCTTTTCAAATCTCATTCCACCTTATATAAGAATTTAACACTTAATACTATTTGAGAACATGTGAAACATTTCACCTAATTCACCTAGGGTGATGAATCTTCTCTTGATCACTCAAATACCTTCATATAGTTTATATTATATTCAATGTTTGTCTATTTGTTACATTTACCAACATAATCAAAACATAACACTCCCTATATAAGATAACTTTGTGATCTCAAATCTAAGGATCATTTACACAACTATTACGTGAGCCTTTTCATTGGCACATGTGATATCTTTATGGAATTCTCATGCAAGTTAGTTCAATATACATATCTTATAATAAACACCTACATATTAGTTCTAGGTATCATTTATACCTTAGCTTATGAGAATAATTATTTCATTTTCTAAAGAAAAGAACATAATATGTATTAGTCTTTATGGCTCTAATGAATGTGCAATATTTAAAAGAGAATAAAATATAAATATTTCAAGAACATAAACCATAAAAATCTTATAATTATAACAACTTTATAATTTTCTTTGTAAAACATTTTTGTCCCATTAACTTTATCTTTATTCTAGATTCATTAATCTAATATTATATGAATATTAAAGATAAATTAAGCTTTTATTAATAATAAATATGTAGTTACATGAATATAATAATATCACGTATAATCACTCAATTGACTACATGACATATTATACTAACAATCTCTCACTTACTCTAAAGTCAATCGATCATATGTCTAATACCATATTGCTCCATGTAGCATTAATCTTCTGTATGAATAGTGACTTAGTAAGAGGATCTTCTAAATTCTCTTCAGCGGGTACTCTCTCTATCTTTATATCTTTTATCTTATTAATTTATAAAAGTAAATAGAATTGCTTAAGTACTTGTTTGGATCATTAATGAGACCATGGTTCCTATACTTATACAATGGTTCTATTATTGTCATAGTACATGGCAATTGGATAAACAATGCTAGGAACCAACCTAGTTCATTGTTTCCTCAAACGTGGGGGTATACTCTTATTCAGTTGTAGAATCAATTGTCCTCTCTTATTTAGAACTCTTCCAAATTAGAGCACTATCATTTAGAGTAAAACATATATTAACTGGTATTTACTATTTTTCCAACATTTCATTGAAAAAATCTTAATTCAAACAATGTTGACCTTCTAGTTTATCTTCTCCATTAATGAATTCTATAGCCAAGTATAAGATGTTATTTTCATCATTTCTATCTCAATCCATGTCTTAGAACACATGTCTTTAGATGGAGGTCTTCAATACAAAATAGATAAGAATCCAATCATAGATTCTTCCATGCTAAGATGTTTTATCATCTAGTCTATATGCATGGATTGAGACAATCTAAACAACCTTTTAGATTTATCTCTATAGATTTCTCTATCCAATATATAGGTTGCTTGTCCCAATTAATTTATGAAAAAGTTCTTGGACAACCAAAACTTTACTGATTAAAGTAAAGATATGCTATTTTTTAACAATAATATGCCATCTACTTATAATATTAAGAAAATGACACCATTCTCACTAACCTTTTGTAAACACAATGTTTATCCATATTTTTTATGAAATGAAATATGTTGATTATACCATCAAAATGAGATATTCCTACTTCTTAAAGCTTGCATTGTGTATTTGTACATTGCCTTTCATGTTAGTCTTTCTCTTAAAGACCCACTTAGATCCATTGGGTTTTATTCCTTTAAGTGGATCAACCAAGTTTCAAATTTGGTTAGTACATGAAGTCCATAGCTTCAATTTGTTTCTTGGAATCAATATCATATATTTCTCCCAAATAATTGGTAGGCTCATCAATTATGAGCAACATGTCATTCACAGTTTTTATGAGAGATCCTTATCTCATTGATGCATGACATGTCTTACCAAATTTATAAAGATTTTGTGTTTCTTAAGGTTCACGCTAAACATTCAATGTTTTAGTTTTGAGAATATATTTCATTTGATGTAATGTTCTAAAAGGTGTAGAGAATCTCATTTTCTTTTAGATAATCATTGAAATATTTGGTCAAATATTAACTACCTCGATCCAATCGAGGTTTCTTAATCCTTATTTCAGTATGTATTTTAATTTTATTTTTAGATTCTTTAAACCTTTCAAATGATTCAGACTTATATTTCATTAAATACATATAACCATATCTAGAATGGTCATAGATAAATATAATGAAATATGTATATCCACCTATGAAATGAATGTTCATTGGTCCATATATATCTGTATGTATCAAACCTAACAATTCTTTCGACCTTTCACTCTTTTTAGTAAAGGGTGTTTTGGTCATCTTATCCAATAAACGAGATTCATAAATACCACATGATTCATAATTGAAAGGATCTAAATATCCTTCTTTATATAGCTTAGTGAATTTTTTTTATTGACATGACCTAGTCTACAATGCCACAAGTAATATATATGTATGTATCAAACCTAACAATTCTTTCGACCTTTCACTCTTTCCAGTAAAGGGTGTTTTGGTCATCTTATCCAATAAATGAGATTCATAAATACCACATGATTCATAATAGAAAGGATCAAAATATCCTTCTTTATATAGCTTAGTGATTTTTGTTTCATTGATATGACCTAGTCTACAATGCCACAAGTAAGATAGATATAGATTATTTAATTTATTCCTTTTGATGTTTATATTGAATGTAGGTATCTTTAGATCAAGTACATACAAGCCATTTGTATAATTACTTGATCCATAATGAACATCATTGTTATAGAAAGAACAATATTTGTTCTTAATAATAAATTTAAATCCATTCAAATCTAAATAACAATGAATGCGATGTTTCGAGCTAGTACTAGAACAAAATAACAATTATCAAACATCCCACAAGGTAAAGTTAAATTATAAGTTCATACAGCTAATGTAGCAACTCTTGCTCTATTGCCCACACGTATGTCCATTTCACCTTTAAGCAATCTTCTACCTTTCTTTAATTCTTCATCATTATTACAAATGTGAAAACCACATCTGGTATCTAATACCCAAGAACTACTATGTGAAGTAGCAAGATAGTTTTCATTCATAAACATCACACGAGTATTTGCATTAAGACATTCTATTACCATGATTGGGAACAATTCCTTATATGTAAAACCTCTAGGCGAAAAATTATAAATTGACTAGTTTCATGTAAAATAAAAAAAAAATTGTAACTCTCGATCGGGTTATCAAAAAATTCTAAAAATTTGCGTATAGCCTTTTAATATGATGCCTTAGCTTCGGTTAAAATTTCAGAAGTTATAGAGAAATTCAGAAATTTGACAAAAAAAACATAATTTGACTAGTTTTACATTATTGGATGTAATTCTAAATCCGACCATCAGATTGATCTAAAATTTTATGAGGAACCTTAAAATATATTGAATAAAATTTGGTTAAAATTTTAGGATGAAAGGAGCTCGATAGTGCTAACAAAAAAATAAGGACCGTCAAATGGAAGCAAAAAGACTCATTAAGGGTAAAATGGTTATTTGCCATTAAAATAAAACAAATCAGCTCCTTTTCTGTTATAAGCTGCTGACTGGGCTGTAACAAAATGTGAAAAGAAAAAAACAAGAGAAGAATGTTAGAAATCAAGAGAAAAACAAGAAAAAGTGAGAGAGAGCTTTGAAACTTGTAAGATTGAAAGACTTGGAACATTAAATTAAGGAAGAATCAAGTGAATGAAGATATAAAAAAGGTGAGGAGGGCTGGCCACACTAGGAGGAGAAGAAAAGTTGGGAGAACTTAGATTGGTAAGCATGAAAAATTAAGATTCTTACTTGAATGAAGTGTTTTTGAGTTTATTTGAGTAAGTTATCAAATAATGACAATTAAATTTGATTTAATTTTTTATATTCTTGACTTTTTAAATTAGGATTCTTATGAGAATTTGAGGATTTTGAGAAAAGTAGCAGACATGATGGAATTGAGGTAGAATAGTAAAGAAATAGTGAATGTAAGTAGTAATTAAGAAAGAAATTGAATAAGTTTAAAGAAATGAACTTGTAACTAAGGATGAGGAAATAAAAGAATGAGGTTTTGATTGTTTTATGTTTGAGAAATGATGTTCTTTATCTTATTTGAAGTATTCAAAATATGAACAAGTGAAGAAACATCATAAGAAAGTGAAAAGAAGGAATAAATAAATGGTAGGAATAGTTCATGGAAGAATTCTTTAAGTGAGTTAAAAGAACAAAATTGATTAAAACTAAATGTTGAAAATGAGGTGACAAATGAATGAAAATTTTGGTCCAAAACCCAATTAAATAAAAGATATTACGTGCTTCAAATTTAGGCACGTAGAAGAAATAATAATGGATTAATAATGTAGTGCAATTTGATTGATTCAGGAGTCTCTTTGGTAGCAGGGCATCAGGCAGGAGGAGCTAGGCCATCACGAGCAGACAGTAGGTGATTCATCACTTTCTTTTAAAATTTAAAGTTTCATTATTAGTTATGAGTTGTTTATGAAATATTGATATGGAAAAAGTAGAAGAAGAAACTTGTTTGTAATATAATTTGGATGTTGGGTAATTCATATGGAATTACCGGTTAGATTGGCTATTAATAGAGAATAGCCGAATGTTGGGTAATTCGTATGGAATTACCGGTTTGATTGTTGGCTATCTAAAAGGGTCAGCCGGGTTTGAGGTAAAATTGTGAATTACCAAATTAAAAATTAAGCAATGAGTGTTGGTTGCAGAGGTCCTATAAGCATAGGATTAATAAATTATAAATGTGTTATTAATGTTGATATGTAGTAAGTTAGTGATGAAAGACAATTTGATATTTTGAAGAATTGTGAACATAATAGCTTTATCATTTTTAATGTGTTATCTTCCTTATTTCTTATTAATGTTATGTGTACAGGTTTTTCATGAGGTGATGCGGAGCGTTAAATATGGCTTTGTGTTTCAATCTGTTTATTTTGTGGGATGTAATATCTTTGCTTTATATGTAAATTGTATTATATGTAGATTTTAATATATGTATCCTAAAGATATTTGCTTTTGGTATTTATACATTTAGAAAGTATGAGTAAGGAACTAATATTAGTAAACTATTCGAAAAGAATACTTAGTAATTATAATCAGGCATGTTTAAAAGATGGATGCATGTTAATGTAATAATTAGTTCAATATGAATCCTTTGAGTTTATATTTTTTTGTAGTTAATGTTTTATTTGTTGATGATGTAAGGTTGAGAAAGCACAACGAAGTATGGTTATGTGAAATATTGTATGATGAGATGGGATATAATGCGGGATGGTTGGATCGAAGTGGAAGATTTGAGTATTGTGATTGAATGAAGTCTAGTTGATAACTTGGTAACATCAGAAAACAAAAGAAACTCTGTTGAAATTTTCAAAAAAAAATTCTCATAATCTTAGACATATTATTCAATACTTGATATTAGTAAATAAATGTTTGAGATTTCATGCTATTATAATTTAAGGGTGTTAGATTATAGGTCTCATGCCCCTTAACATCAAACAACTCTTTAAGATGCTTAATCATATTATAGGTATCCATATTCTCATACTCTATTTGAAGTTCAAGTGACATGCCGGCTAATATCATACACGCGGCAACATGTTCATTGCTATCAATATAATGGTAGTATTTTGTCCTAACTTCAATAAGAGCGTCCACATCAGGGACATGAGAAATAAGACTTTCAAGCACATATAATATTCTTTCTTGTTTGAGAAGTGTTAAATAATATTTATGTAGTCTTATTTATTAAAGGTAGAATAGTACTTTTAATTTGACCTATATATACTTTATTTATATTTAGGTTAAGACTCAGCATTCATAATATACAGATTATTCAGAATTCTAGCCTCCTTTCTTTATTTGATCTTAATTAATTTAATATGGAATCAGAGCTGGTTTTTGGAGTGAGATTTTGTCTTTCATTTCTATAAAATTTGGTATTTTGTCAGTTTCTGCAATTATTTTGGTATTTCGTCTTCCCTTCAGCTTTTGCAATTTGGTATTTTCGTTCATTTTCTGCAAAAAAATTTTGTGTTTTGGAGTAATCGTATAATTTTGAGAAGATATTTGTTTAGTTTCTACAATCTTTGTTCAGTTTTTGCAATTTTGGTATTTTGTTTTCCGCTGCTTTTGCATTCTGGTTCTCTGTGATTGTTGATTATGGCTACTGAAAGAGATGATTCGCTTCAGTCTGAGAGTGTGAGGTTGGATGGGAAGAACTATTCGTAATGGAGCTATGTAATGAGAAATTTTCTTAAGGGTAAGAAGATGTGGGGATATGTTAGTGGAACTTATGTTGTACCTAAGAATACTGAAGAAGGAGATACTGCTTCGATAGATGCATGAGAAGCAAACAATGCAAAGATCATTACTTAGATCAACAATTCTATTGAGCATTTTATAGGTACACAATTGGCAAAGTATGAGACAGCAAAGGAGGTTTGGGGTCATCTGCAACGGTTATTCACGCAATCAAATTTTGCAAAACGGTATCAATTAGAGAATGACATATGAGCTCTTCACTAGAAGAATATGAGTATTCAGGAGTTCTATTCTGCTATGACAGATCTTTGGGATCAATTGGCTCTTACAGAATCGGCAGAATTAAAAGCATGGGGTGTTTATATTGAACGTAGATAGCAGCAACGATTGGTACAATTTTTAACAGCACTTCGCAGTGATTTTGAAGGACTTTGAGGTTCAATTCTGCATCGTTCTCCACTGCCTTCTGTTGACTCTGTTGTTAGTGAGTTATTGGCTGAAGAAATACGTCTTCAGTCTCATTCTAAAAAGGTAATTCTTTCTGCTTCAAATCCTTCTGTACTAGCAGTACCTTCTAAGCCATTCTCTAATAATCAGAACAAGCCTTACACAAGGGTGGGCTTCGATGAGTGCAGTTTCTGTTAGCAGAAAGGTCATTAGAAGACTCAGTGTCCTAAGTTGAGACAGTAGAATCAAGCTTGGAAGTCCGACAGTCAGTCACAATCTAATGTTCATTGATCACCTCAGGGTTATAAACCACCACACCACAATACTGCAGCAGTAGCTTCCCTAGGCTCTATTACCGATCCTAATACTTTGGCTGAGCAATTTCAGAAGTTTCTCTCCTTGCAGCCACAAGTATTGTCCGCTTCTTTCATAGGTCAGTTGCCTTATAATTCCTCAGGTATGTCACACTCTGAATGGGTCTTGGATTCTGGTGCTTCCCATCATATGTCTCCAGATTCCTCATCTTTTACCTCAGTGTCCCCTTTGTCCTCCATTCCTGTTATGACTGCTGATGGCACTCCTATGCCCTTAGCAGGTGTTGGTTCTGTTGTCACACCTCACTTGTCTCTCCCTAATGTTTATCTTATTCCAAAACTCAAATTGAATCTTGCATCTGTTGGTCAAATATGTGATTCTGGTGATTATTTAGTCATGTTTTCTGGTTCTTTTTGTTGTGTACAGGATCTGCAGTCTCAGAAGCTGATTGGGACAGGCCGTAGGGAGAATGGACTATATATTT
>Ga0325404_1000312_pt1 | contig 48706 bp, 34 predicted proteins | sample PopdelMetagenome_18_FD_205664 | JGI IMG/M metagenome (GOLD analysis project Ga0325404, IMG submission 205664) | Populus deltoides microbial communities from Bellville, Georgia, United States - Xylem-Control-R1 | ecosystem: Host-associated > Plants > Phyllosphere > Stem > Wood/Secondary xylem...
TCATGTTTCTATGTTAGAGTCTCCGAAAGACCAAAGTCCATCAGGAAGACCAACAAAGGATGATAGAAAGCTACCTTCAAATCCAGAAGAAGTAGAGGACCTGCGTCGTGATTCAGCGGCAAATCCATTGATTGCTTTTACGTTCGCTGAACTAAAATTAATCACTGGAAATTTTAGGCAAGATCATTTGCTGGGCGGAGGAGGATTTGGGAGTGTTTATAAAGGGCTCATTACAGAGGATTTGAGAGAGGGGCTTCAGCCCCTTCAAGTTGCCGTTAAGGTTCATGATGGTGATAACAGTTACCAGGGCCATAGAGAATGGCTGGTAATCTTTTGTGCTCTTACTTCTGTTCCTGTGCAACATTAAGTTGTTGACATCGGGGCACCATTTCTATGCATTTTTTTTCTGTTCATTAATATGTTAAGCTTCAATTCTCCATCAGATTGTAACAGTTTTGAGGATTTTTAGGCAGAAGTCATATTCCTGGGGCAGCTTTCTCATCCAAATCTGGTGAAATTGATTGGATATTGCTGTGAGGACGAACAACGGGTTCTGATATACGAGTATATGTCTCGGGGAAGCGTGGAAAACATCCTGTTCTCAAGTATGTATTTCGTATAACTTAGTTCAACAACATTAATTTTTGACGCGTGGAAATATATGCCAAATGTAAGCCAACGAGGAAATTATTTTCTGTGAAAGTGGTTCTAAGGAATGTCCTATATATTTGCCTCCAATTCATGTCTTGATGTCTTCTTTTTTGCAAGATAGGATCCAAAAGCCCTAGCTTTAGGATAATCATTAATCTTTGTGTCATCACATTGTAGGAGATGCGACTGCCATCCAAGAACATTTCTATTCGATGTAATAGCTTGTATTTGTGTTTGAAAGCAATTAAAAGATAAGAGATGATGACAGGGAAGCCACTGAAAGGTGTTTGAGGGATTGTCTAATTTCTTTACACTAAGTGTTGAGGACATCTGAATGTGGAAGTTGTAGGCAGCTTCTAGCATGCCTGGGATGTTACAAAATTTTCCGGTTAGAAGCCATGAGTAGTTCTTCACTTTTTTGGCTTTTTTGTTTTGGTAATCGATATGTGCATGTCTTCTGTTGTTGCAGGAGTATTGCTTCCTCTTCCATGGTCAATTAGAATGAAGATTGCATATGGTGCAGCAAAAGGACTTGCCTTTCTACATGAAGCTGAAAAACCTGTCATCTATCGCGATTTTAAGACATCTAATATTCTCTTAGACCAGGTGTTTTTTTTTTTCAAAAGCCCTGCATGCGTCTGCTGCCAGAAATGTTGAGTATTATGACAAGAAATGTTTGAGGTTAGAATCACTTAAAGTTATGTGTCTTTTTGAGCAGGACTACAATGCAAAGCTCTCTGACTTTGGCCTTGCAAAAGATGGACCTATAGGAGACAAAACTCATGTTTCCACTCGCATAATGGGGACTTACGGGTATGCAGCACCTGAATATATAATGACAGGCAAGTTTCCCAACTATGCTGATGTTTTAAGGATGAAAAGGGCCAATTTCCTGGTGATCTTAAATCCTGCCTGCCTAATGTTGTGCAGGCCATTTGACTCCAAGAAGTGATGTATACAGTTTTGGTGTTGTTCTTCTTGAACTTCTGACAGGAAGAAAATCTCTAGACAAATCACGACCAGCCCGTGAGCAGAACCTAACGGACTGGGCTATTCCCTTGCTTAAAGAGAAGAAGAAATTGCTCAACATCGTGGATCCAAGATTAGAAGGAGACTATCCTATTAAAGGAGTTCACAAGGCAGCAATGCTAGCTTATCATTGCTTGAACCGAAATCCGAAAGCAAGGCCTCTAATGCGAGATATCGTTGATTCCTTGGAACCTTTACAGGAACCTGAACATGTTCAGAACGAAAAACCTGTGCTCACTGTGATTCATGGCGTCGCAGATGGCCAGTTAAAGGGAAAAGAAGGTTCAATGTAACTGATCGCATGAGTCCTTAGTCTTTTGATTTTGCCAAGTTTTTTTCCTCCTGTTTAAGAAGGGATTTTTTTTTTTTTTGCTGCATTGCATTGCAAGCTTTTCTTGCGTGCAACTAGAAGAAAAGGTATGCCTTGACTTTTTTTTCTTATTTGTTATGTTCCTTTACTCCTCCCGGGGCCAAACATGATTATGATGTATATCAATGGAAGTTGGATTATAGGAGGAGTGAATATCAGTACGTGTTTAACTTGAACAGTGTGTTTGTTTACGCGATCAACCGCGTAATAATTTGAATCGCGGTTGGCTGGCCGCAGACAAGCCAATCAGTTGTTAAGGAAGCATTTTCTCTTCCCTGATCTTGTGAGTGTGAATTGAAGGGCAATGATATGGGAAGTGATGGTTTGGTTTATGAACGATCGTTAAGAACCCAATTGAAAGGCAAGAGATTAAACTTGATTAACACCAATAACGAAATTAAACTAGTCAAGCCAGCCTTTTGAGCAGGCACCAGGAAGGAAGTAATGGAGGCAAAGGACAGAACAAGCTGGGGCAGGTGCGTGTACTGTAGCCAAGTGGCCCTGTTCGACTGCTTGGAATCAAGAGACGTTTGCAGGCAAACACCTAAATGTTACATCAAGGAAAAGGAAGGCTAGCTTAAATGAAGCTGCGTGCTATCTTGACTGAAGCATGCTTGCAAATACAAGTCATAAAAAACGTGTGGTTTTGAGAAATCATAAAAATACGGTAATTATGTTTGATGTCGTGGTAGTTGTTGTGATTATGGTTTTAAAAAAATTATTTTATAAAAAATATTTTTAGTTGAGGTTGGTTTGAAAAAATAGGTACTATGATTGAAATTGAGGTTAAAGAAAAAGTAGTTTAATGTGTTTGGTTAAGAATGTTTTTGAAATTAAGGTTATAAAATAATTTTAAAAAATATACATTAATATTGATGATTTTTAATTTAAATATTGTAGATTTAACTATTACTATTATATCATGAAATAAATAATACTTTATATAAAATATATTTTATTGTTCTATTAAATTTTTTAAGAGCGCAACAATATAGGTGAAATATAATCAAGAATAAAATTGGGATTGCGATCAAATTCTGCAAATATTACGTTATCAAGCGATTTCCGTCTAATTTATGTAGTGTCATTCAATAATGTTTACTACTAGTTTTTCAAATAAAATATAATTAAAAATAAAAAATAATTTTTTATTTTGTTAGATCAGACCCGGTTCAATGCATTTTAGCGTTGAACCGGATCAATCCGGCCGGAATTATAAAAAAATATCCATAAACAATGAAGCATGACTCTTAAGAAGTAATAAATTGCTGCTTCTTGTAAATCTGTAGCTGTGCTACAATTAATAATAGGTCCCACCAGTATAAATCTATTGTTGGAGAATTACCAAACGATTGAGTTGCTGTGGTTGACGCAACAAAAAACACTCTAAATTTGAAACTGATTGGCGGTGCCATTGCCGGCCCCCACTCTCTTGCTGCAGGCATCGTAACATCTGCGGGCGATATATTTGATCCAACAAAACAAGTTCGTTTGTTATAATTAAGAAATCCTGGCCTGTTTGATGATTTTGTGCTTGAAGATGTTTATACAAAAGGTTTAATTTTTTTATTTTATTTTTAAAAAAATTAATTTATATTTTTAAATTATTTTGATATGAGTTAATATTAAAAATAATTTAAAAAATAATATTATTATTTTAATAAAATTTTAAATAAAAAATATTTTAAAAAACATTGGGAAACAAATTATTTGAGGGTCAGTCAGTGGTCATGTTTTTTTCCTGGAAAGACGAGGGGGTCAGGTTGCATTCTCGGTAGAGAACCCCTCGCTCGCTCGCTCGCTCGGAACAGGAAGTCAAGTCAGTTTGGAGAAAAATGGCGGAAAGCTAGCAGTCTCTTAATTACGAGGAAATTATCCTGGTGACTAAAGGTTGAGACCTTCAATAATTATTAGAAAAAAAAAATATTTGGACGATACTGATCAGTGGATTGATCTTGATTATCTTGGTACCTGAATTATAGATTTTAATTAATTTAATTTTATATTATTTTTATTATAAAAATAAATACTTTGACCACCAACCCTAAAAAAATATTTATTTAAAATTATGATAATTCTATAAAAAATATAAAAAATAAAACCATAAATTTCATTTCCTAACTAATTCAATATTAAAAAAGAGTGAAATAAAAAAACAATTAAAAGATAGAAAATTAAAAATAAAACATATAAACTATGATTGATAAATCTGTTAAAACTTATAAATCAGATAATCTTAGTCAACATGGCAAATTTACAAATCAAATAATAAATTTCATTGGAATTAATAATTTTTTTTTAAAATTATTATGTTATTTAATTATATAATAATAAAAATAAATATTCATAAAATTAAGTGTAAAACAATACGTGGTAAGACTATATATTTTTTAAGCTATGATAGCCTAGAAAGCGAAACCAAAATCTACGGTAGCAAATCCTCTTATTAAGGGTTTGCGAGAGAGATAGTGACGGCATTAAGTATACGTCATGCATATTTCATGATCATGCATGTGGGCCCTCCCTATTCCCATTCCTTTATTCTCATTCACCCATTTCCCTTCATCATCTTCTTTCCTCGAGATAGATTAATTGATCACACGCATGTCTCCCAGTAATAAATCCATCTCAATTCTGATCATGACACGTGTACCGATTACTGCCATGATCATAAACCAATCTATTCTATACTCTATATATATATATATACACACTTACTCCTAGGCTTGATTGGCTCCCTTGGCTTGCAAGAAACTTAAGTACCAAACGGATCCTAAGGGTTTATTTGATAATGTTGTTGAAATTATATTTTAAAAACATTTAGTTAATTAATATGCATTATAATTATATTTAAAATTCTCTATTAAGATCTTGGTTATAAAAAGTTATAACTTATAGTTTTTTTAAAAAATATATTTGATATTGTGATGTATATATAATGCTTTTAAAAATACTTTTTATTTAGAAATATTTTAAAATATTTTTTTTATATTTTTTTGATATAAAAACATTAAAATCATCGGCAACATTGCGTAATTTTAAAACATATTCAAGCACAGTACCAAAATATAAAAATTATATTTCTCGATCTATCTCGTTTTCGGATTTAAAAATTCTTCCACATATATATATATAGCCATCATCCATGGAATAAACTACTCCTTCAACATTAATGGTCTTCCCACGAGTTTTTAATTTTTATTATTATCCGATTGAAAAGTCTACCGTTCACATAGCAATATGAAATAAAAATTCTTTATTTGTAAAACAAAATATAAAATAAATTAGAAAGTAAAAAGGGTAGATTAATAAATAAAAAAATTAACTGTCCGTCTTGTTGATGCAATTATTTTTATCTTTAATTCGTAAAACTTTATATTTATGTTTTGAGTGTGTATTTTTCAGTATTATTGGATATTATTTATTGTTATAAAACCCGGGTTAAAGTAGAGATGATCAACACCTAGGCCGGGCCTTACTCTGAATTGATCTCCGATCAGGTTTTACAGCCATGCATGTTGTATATATATAGATCTTGTTGCCGAGGATAAAGTGCTATATATATAATATTATTTTCTATATATGTTGCCAAATTAAACCCAGATATATATAATTAAAAGCTCAGGGATATATAGTATTATAATAATCTTGCAGTCCTTCCTTTGTCTTTCATATATATTTTCCACAAAAAAGGTTGAACACAGTTCAGACTCCTGCTAGACCCTTCTCTTTTGGTGTGGATAGGATCACCAGTGACCATGAGCGAAGCTTCTTCAACCAGAGAAACCTCCATGTATGTTCTCTTACTAATCAAGCTTTCCGTTCCCTTATATATATCCCCTTCTCTCTTCTCTTCCATGGAAAAATGCTCATGGAAAGGAGCACTTTCTTAATTTGCAACTTTTGGGTATCAAGCTAGCTAGCTAGGGTTTAAGTTCTCTCTATATATGTACCCGGCCCTACCGCCCTTTAGATTCTCCATCGAAGCCACTATATACGAGATTCATCCAATGTATGTGTTTCTCTTGAAATCCATAACAAAACTTCGTCTTCTTCTTCTTTATTTACCCTTTTCTAATTATTTTTGAAGTGGTAATACTAGCATGATTTCAACTTGAAACCCATTTTCTCTCCCTGCCTGTAACATCGAGTGATGCCCTCATTTTATATATATGTACGGGGTATTACATACATATCTAGATTCACCTTGCAGCTGGTTTTGTTCAAGAAATCAAATGGGTGTGATATTAAGTTATTTAGTACATATAATCTTGGATCCATGTATAGATCTGCATCTTTAAAACCTAAAAACACCATCTAGTTTTATCCCTCCCAGGATCAGTTAATCTGTGTTATACAATTATTTGCTGGCGCATAGATCCATGTTTATACACGCAAAACTCCATATGCTCTCTCTCTCTCTCTCTGAAGGAAAACAGGTTCCTAAATATTGTAGACATCTCAAGTTAGCACGCCAGCCGCCTCATGCTCGTCCATATCAACGCCCCCACCATGATTACTATATGCAATAATGCTGCACTTCCATTTTTATCAATGATTTCTTCTGTACTGTTAATTAATTTGTTTCCATTTTGCTTTCAGTACCTGATACTTCAACTATATATACACATATACATGCGAGAGGGCGCCGCGCGCGCGCGCTCCTCATCTTCATTTGTTTTTTCCCCTTGCTATGATAGATACGTATATATAGACACAACGCGCGCACCCCCTCCATGACCTTCTTGCAAGAGGTGTGTGTGTGTGTGTGCTGCAAGTGTTGGTATTATAGTACAGATAATGCAAATATTTAAGTAACATTAATATTTGTAAACACTATATATATATATATATATATATATATATATATATATATATATATATATATGCATGTGTATAATTAAATCAACTGATTATTTCATTTCGTGTTTTGTATACGTATAATTAAGGGAAACTGATCAGGAGGGTAGAGAAGAGCAGGATACAGATCGAGGAGGGCAGAGATTGGTGCTGCCAGAAGATGAGCATGGATGGAAGAAATATGGCCAGAAGTTCATAAAAAAAAATGGAAAATTCCGGTATTTTTAATAAATATTACATTCAATTTTCTATGTGTATATATATATATATATATATTAAGGGGTTCTTTTCCTAGCTATCAGTTTTGAACCCCAATTATCCTTGCTGCTTAATTAATTACGTACAGAGCTTAATTATTTACATATATATATGGTTGTGGGGATTGAAGGAAACTAACCTCTGTGTATCTCTGTTGTCCACAATCTGTTACCGGATTCTCAATTTCATCTCAAATTAAAAAACTTCATCAATCAGGCTCCTAATAATTCATGCATTTCTCAATTAAAATATTCTGCTTGTAGATCATGCATGCCTTCACATATTGTTAATATTTCTCCTCTCTTTTTCTTTTAATTTTGTAAAAAATGCATATTAATTTTGAGTAATTAATTAACGATACTACTATTTATTTCGAGGAAATTACTTGTCTGAAGAAATCAATATATGTATATAGACATGAAAAGAAGAACCTGATTGAAAATGTCTCAAACATCAGGAATGCAATCGGTTAACTCTTTTTTAGATACAAAAAATTAAAACTAATAATTTAGTAATACTAAAGGTTAATTAGGTGATAGATATCGGAGGTTAGTTAATTTCTAAATTAAAATGAAATTAATGGGGCCAATATATAGAGATTATTTTAATTGTTTATATATGTGTGTGTGTGTGATATATATATATATATATATCATATGTATATTAATTAATGTTGGTGCATTTAATTAATTAATTAATCTCAGGAGCTATTTTAAATGCCAGAAGCAGAATTGTGTGGCAAAGAAGAGAGTCGAGTGGTCCAACCCTGATTATATTCGAATATGGTACGAGGGATCTCACAATCATGCCTCATCTACACAAGGGACTTCTTCCTCCGCTGCAAATCAGTACAGCTTGTACGCTCAAGTTTTTGGATCAGATCAACCAGCTGCTTCACGCACGCATCATCAAGATGCTTAATTGATTGCTTATCGTATCGTTAGTTTCCTTTTCACCACTGTTACTGTCATTTTCGTCCTTAAAAAATAATATAAATTCTATATTAAATTTTTATTTAATTATTTAAATTAGTATATTAAATTAATTATTTAACATGATATTAAAGTTTTAATGACCAAACGATTACGAGTTCGAATCTCATCACCCATATTTATTTGATAAAAATTAAGTACAAGATAATATAGGTATGTACAAGTTTCAAGTCTAAGAGACTTCCACTCGAGGGGGCGTGTTAAAGAATAATACAGATCATATCTTGATACTTCACCTAATAGCTTAAGTTATTGGATTGAATTGATTCTTAGCCACCATTAATTATTTTCACTACTCATTAATCATGTAATTAATTGATTGATGATATATTTCACCGGCAAAAAAAATTAATTGATGATACTATAAAAAAAATATTTCTAGTTGTTTATGGCATGTCTAGACGGACTGGCAAGGTTGTCAAAAAATCATTTAAACCCAATAGTTTAATATTTAGGTGAAGTCCTAAGATATGATGATTTATATTATTCTCTAACACACCTCCTCAAGTCCTTTGAGCTTGAAACCTGCTCAGACTTACATTACCTTGTACTTGATTTTTATCAAATAAATAGAGATGGTGAGATTCGAACTCGTGATCACTTAGTCATCAAGGCTCTGATATCATATTAAAGAATCATCTCAACCAAATAGCTTGAACTTTTAGGCTAGGTTCTAAGATATAATTTATATTATTCTCTAACACACATCATCAATTGAAAGCTATTTGAGCTTGAAACTTACTCAGACTCACATTACCTTGTGTTTGATTTTTATCAAATAAATGAAGATGGTGAGATTCGAACTCGTGACCACTTAGTCATCAAGACTTTGATACCATGTCAAAGAACCATCTCAACCAAATAGTTTAAACTTTTAGGCTGGATTGTAAAATATGATTTATATTATTCTCTGACACAAGTTTGAATGACTCAAACAACCAAAACTTTATCCTAGACTTGATGTTCACTTTATCTATTCTATTCTATTTGACACATTATTTTATATGTTTCGAGTTCCCATGAGGTACGCACATGATTTTTTCTATACAGAGCAAATACCATTCTCTATGTCAAAGGCACTGTCTTTGATCAATATTTTCATCAATAACACGCATAACACAACAATCACGGCATAATATATCAACCAACAATCAACTATAATTAGGTAATGGAATACAATACCACTCGCAAAAGGACCAAATATTTTTCACCAAAGGTCAAGCAGGCCATTGCAATTCCTACGGAAGCAATTCCAATATACAACCATAAAAGCCAAATGCAAGGCCATGTAGATTTTAGGCCGACATATTTATAAACGCATTTTCTAAGTATGCCATACTTCCTTGCCGTTGCACGGATTGTTGATATTGGATAATTGATCCACAAACTAACTAGTAGATCAATCCATAATTAATAAATACCCCCTGTAATAAATAATATGCGGTTAGAGGGTACATTAATTTTCAATTGTTTGATGTGCCCTCAATTAATTAATTAGATGATAGCTTCTAAGCAACTCTAATTAAGAGGTTAATTTAATGTTCGATATTGATTAAAGAGGTACAGCACTCTTTCTCTAGCTAGCTGCTAACTCTCTGAATTCAACTCTTGAAATTAATTAGTATTATTTTAAAAATGTCATTAATTCTTCTTAGTATGTTATGTATATAATTAGACAATTAACGTGATTATTTTAAAGACTTCAACGCTCAATCTTAATCGCACGATCGAAAATATATATCCTATCAATATATATATATATATGTGTGTGTGTGTGTTTGTGTGTGTGTAAATTAATATATAAAAGGAAAACCCTAACAATAGTTCTAGAATTACTTGGAACCTTGCATGGCCTCCAAATGACTCTGTCTCTTCTTCTTCTTTTAAAAGCTCAGAAGATGGTATCCATAAGCAAGTTTACGTAGTAATTTATTCGAAAACAAAACAAGGAGAGACTTCCGGCTAATCCTAGTAAAATATTCTGCTTGCAGGAAGACATGGGCCTCACTCATTTCCTAGCACTAATCCTTATGGCCCAGTGTTGATCTCATGTTAGCTTCGATTCCAAGCCCATCGTCGGCCTTTATGTTAAATTCAAATTGATTAACTTAGTGATAAAACACCATAATGAAATCCTCTCGTGTTTTGTTATATTATTAAATTTAAGTTAAATGAACATGGTTTGTTGCATGGTAGATAACTTGACTACTCGCTTTTTTTTTCTTTTGTACCTCCTCTCATTTCCATTTATTGTATTCAAGAATTAGTTTTTTCTTTCTTTCCGGTTCAGTTAGATTTTATGGTTTATTTTATTTATTTTTTATTATATTATTTTGATATCATGACATGAAAATAGTATTTAATGGATCAACTCGAGTTAACTCGGGTTGTTTTTTATATTTTATATTCTTTTTAATTTTATTAAAAATTGAGTTTCATAATTTATATAGATTTACTTTTTAAGATAATATCTTGATCTATCTTGCTTTCTTCCAACCCTCTTTCTTTTCAACTACTGGCCAAGTTTGCCTTGGCCAATCCTCAATTTATTTGCTTGCCTTTTCCTTGGACCATGTTGATCATGTGGACAAGCTAGATGTAGGCCGGGACTAGAGTTTGATTTGAACCTTTACTTTCATCCGAACCCTCAATGTTTAGTGAGGGATAACCAACAATTAATGCTGAGTTTAAAGGTTTTTTTTTTGCTTGCGATCAATCTAGCGAGCTCTTTCAAGCCCATAATAGAGCTTTGGGTTCAGATTAAAATTTTTATCTTTTCAGGTCTTAAGATCAAGATTATGAATTTTGATATTTTAACCATGATTAAATAAAATCAGTTTTTTTTGAGTTTTTAACCACTTAACTAATTTTTTTTCCTATATATTTTTTAATCTATTTAGAACAAAATCAGTCGAGCTAAGTCCGATTAATCCATTAAACCGATACAAGTTAAAACAACGATCGGAGCAACCTAACACTTCTTTTACATTTCACGCCATTATGAGAATGAGTGTACATGGTTTAAAGTGTATTTTATTTAGAAATATATTAAATTATTTTTTAAAAATTATTTTTAATATTAGCACATTAAAATAATATAAAATAAAAATAATAAAAATTTAAAATATATAATTTGCACCGTTACATAAGTAGGGCACTGGTCGTTGTAGTGGCTGTACCCAAAACTACCAGCGCAAACAAAGCAATCAACATGACAACACCAAAGGTTCTAGAGTGTTCTAATATAAGACAAATCAAGCGGCAATAAGTCTAATCAACGGTCTAGATTCGCTAGAAGCCTAGAACCTTCAAGACCAAACCCCAAGTAACACTCATAAATGTAAAAACCTACTCTTTCTATAGCTTTGCAAGGACCAAGAGAGTGTCAATAAGATAAACCTGCACCCACCTCCACAGCCACCCACCATCGCCTCTCATCCATAAACCCCATTTCTAAAACCCCATTCCCCCAGCACCGGCCGTTTCATTTCCCTGTAAGCTCTCACACCCCCTTCTTCTTTCTTATTTGTTTTGCCTTTACTGTGATAAAGTTTCAATCTTTTACACTGTATCTTGTCCTTTTTGTGGCATGCTAATCATACTAACTTGTGAAAAATTCCCTAAAGTTTGCTGCTTTATATGGTTTCTGTTTTTCTGGTTTTTGTATGGAAATGAATTCTTTCATTTGTGCTGTTTCATGCTTTCAGTAATGCAATTTCGTTAGGAATATACTTGTTCCTGTAGGCTTTTTTAGTTGGTGATTGAAGCGAGTTGGACAAAGAAGCTTTTCTTTTTCCTGGTTTTTGATTTGTGTTTCTTGTGAATTATTTAGTTTCGCATTCTATTGCTTCGAGGGAACCGTGTTACTGTAAAATATTGAATTGTGCTTGGAAGAGAATTTTGTGATTGGATTCTCTTTTATTGGGAATTGTAGCTAGAAACTATAAACATGAAGTTCTCAGTGAGCTTAAAATAAATCAAATCATACGGAGACTCAAACTTTTTTTTTTTTTTTTTAATGTAACCAGGTATTAAATAATAAAAATGGCATCGACTTTTACGGCCATGTCCTCGGTTGGAGCCTTGGCTGCTCCCAATGGCCGTGTTATGGATAAGAAGTTTGTATTTTCTTCAAACAAGCTGTCATCTTTCGCTTCCATTTCTGCAAGTCGATTTGGTAGGCCACAGAATGTAGTTCTACCAAGATCACGTTCTCTCAAGGTTAATGCTGCGAAGGAGCTGCACTTCAACAAGGACGGTTCTGCAATTAAGAAATTGCAAGTGAGTTTTTAGTTACTGGTTTTGTTGAGTATTTGCATCCTGCTGCAGTGTGTTTTGTTGGGTCTTTTTTGCCTTTTGCTTACCGGATAAGTTCCTTTATTGCAGACTGGTGTGAACAAGCTTGCAGATTTAGTTGGGGTTACCCTTGGACCTAAAGGCCGGAATGTTGTTCTTGAGAGCAAATACGGTTCGCCTAAAATTGTTAATGATGGCGTGACTGTTGCTAAAGAGGTGTGCTTTCTCTGGATTGCTTGTGTTGTTGATAACTTGAGGGATTGCATCTCTACTCTCCTCTCCTTTTTTAGATGCGTGCTAGAAATCGTAGTAGTGGCTTCCCACTTTGGATGAGGCAAACTAAATATTCCACTTTATGTTAATTCGTTATGCTATCCATATACAGATTTATGAGCTTAGGAATTTCTTGTGGCATGATGTTCTTCCTTCTGGTTCTCGCATGTGTTGGACAAGGACTATGGCCATTTCTGTTCACCATATCATTTTCTCCTCTTGTTGCACATCATTTTTTGTGATTATTTACAGAATTCTTTACCTTAAATTAGGTTGAATTGGAGGATCCGGTTGAGAATATTGGTGCTAAGTTAGTGAGACAAGCTGCTGCCAAGACAAATGACTTGGCTGGTGATGGGACTACAACATCTGTTGTTCTTGCGCAAGGCCTTATTGCAGAAGGTGTCAAGGTTGGTATTATGGTGCATACCATTTATTCTTCTAAGAATGTTGAGCGTGGCAACCTTATCCATTTGTTTGTTTGCAGGTTGTGGCTGCTGGTGCAAACCCTGTTTTAATCACTAGAGGCATTGAGAAGACCACAAGAGCTCTTGTAAATGAACTTAAGTTGATGTCGAAAGAGGTATGTAGAGTGAGGTAGACCATGCCCGTGGGTAATTTTCATGATGCCACCGTGACCTTTGCATGCATGTATTAAAGTTGAAAGGATTGAATGAATATAATTTGGGATTGCAGGTTGAAGACAGTGAACTTGCAGATGTGGCAGCTGTTAGTGCTGGAAACAACTATGAAGTTGGGAATATGATAGCTGAAGCTATGAGCAAAGTCGGTCGGAAGGGAGTGGTCACCCTTGAAGAGGGAAAGAGTGCCGATAACAGCCTCTATGTTGTTGAGGGAATGCAGTTTGACCGTGGTTATATCTCACCGTACTTTGTCACTGATAGTGAAAAAATGTCAGTTGAATATGAGAACTGCAAGGTATGTCATTCACAGTTAGTCATGCAGGCTTTTGTAGTTAGTTTTTTCTCCTGATGTTGACAATTCTGTATGTTTTGGTATAGTTGCTTCTTGTGGACAAGAAAATAACAAACGCAAGAGATCTAATCTCCATTTTGGAAGATGCAATTAGAGCTGGATATCCAGTTTTGATAATTGCTGAAGACATTGAACAAGAAGCTTTAGCAACTCTTGTTGTCAATAAGCTTAGGGGTGCTTTGAAGATTGCTGCCCTCAAAGCTCCTGGTTTTGGGGAGCGGAAAAGTCAGTACCTTGATGACATTGCTATTCTGACTGGAGGTCAGTGTTTTACCTTTGGATTCTTCCCTCTCTATATGATTTTATTTTTGTTTATGGTGTTCAGCTATTATGTGCCTTAACTGTGGATATGAATGCCCTCGATACATGTTTGCTTGGGAGTGGATACAAATGTTCACCGCTGACATTATTATTTTTATTTTGCTGATGTTAGAAATTTCATTCATTCGGTTTCAGGAACTGTTGTCAGAGAAGAGGTGGGGCTTGCCTTGGACAAAGTAGGCAAAGAGGTCTTGGGACAGGCTTCTAAAGTGGTTCTTACCAAGGACACAACCACCATTGTTGGTGATGGAAGCACCCAAGAAGCAGTAAATAAGAGAGTTGCTCAAATTAGAAATCTTATCGAGGTGCCAATTCTGTCTTTGCACCTTTCCTTCCTAACAAAAATGCATGTGTTTTTTTCTTCCTCCAGTGTGGTTTATTGATGCTAAATGCAAGATAATAATAATGCAGGTCGCTGAACAAGACTATGAAAGGGAGAAACTCAATGAAAGAATTGCTAAGCTGTCTGGCGGTGTTGCAGTGATACAGGTAATTTTCTTATCACTCATGAAATAGAGACAAAACTGTGTAAATTGTATTTCAACTTAAATGGACATGCCTTTAAATGCTAAAGGTTGGAGCACAAACCGAGACAGAGCTTAAAGAAAAGAAACTGAGAGTTGAAGATGCTCTTAATGCAACCAAGGTAATTTATCTCACACCACCTTTGCCTGTATTGTTCTTATGTTCTTAGTTAAATTATTTGGACACCATCCAGTCATTATCATATCAATGGTTTTCAGGCAGCCGTTGAGGAAGGTATTGTGGTTGGTGGTGGATGCACCCTGCTGAGACTGGCATCAAAGGTGGATGCTATCAAGGACAGTCTTGAGAACGATGAAGAAAAGGTAATGTGCTAAATCATCATTTTAAGAACTTATAAAATGTTCCCGTCAAGGAACTCATAGGATGAGATATAAAGGAACTTATACATGATCTGTATTTGTTCTGTGTGTAGACTTTGTTTCCGAGCTGCTTAAAAATTGCTTTTGCTTGATTGCAGGTGGGAGCAGACATTGTAAAGAGAGCTCTGAGCTACCCCCTGAAGTTAATTGCCAAAAATGCTGGTGTTAATGGAAGTGTGGTCAGCGAGAAGGTATCTAAATTTGCCGATATCAAATTCTGGTACTGTGTCTGGTCTAGAACTACCTGCAGCTAAGATCATTTCCTTTTCTTTTAGGTGCTCTCAACTGACAATCCTAAATTTGGATACAATGCTGCAACTGGAAATTATGAAGATCTGATGGCTGCTGGAATCATTGATCCAACAAAGGTGAGCTAGCATGCTGATCTATATTGAGGGTCAGCTTATGATTTGTCTGTTGGTGTTTGAGTTCAAAGTTAGAAGTCTCTTTTGGCTCTGAAGCTGTGTGTTGTTGGATTTAAATATATACTGAGTGTTAGCTGTCTTCTATCATTCAGGTGGTCAGATGTTGCCTGGAGCATGCATCATCGGTAGCAAAGACGTTCTTGATGTCCGACTGTGTAGTTGTTGAGATTAAGGAGCCTGAATCAGTGCCTGCTGGCAACCCCATGGATAACTCAGGTTTGTTCTTCTGAACTATGAAACCTTGTGTGATTGTGCTGCCCTTGTTGCTCGCTGTTAAGTGCTTTGTTTCTCTAGTGACTGCCTTACTGAGTTTTCTGTTCTTGCATTATTGTTGCAGGATATGGGTATTAGGAAGGCAGCTGTGCAACACATAAGAGGATCAAATAAGATCAGGGGCCCTCATAGAAGCAAATGATCTTTAGTTTGATGATTGGCAATGCGTCTTTTGTAAATTTGATTACCAATGTTGGTAGAAATTACATATTCTGGTGAGGGTAGCTTGCCGGAATACGGCGTGTATTATTCAGCAATTAATTGTACAATTGCAATGATTTTGAACCCTTTTTTGAGTTGCAAGTCTCATCTTTGCTCATGCTCTCGTTGCTCCACAATTGCTAAATCTGACGATCTGTTGATATCACCATTAATGGTTAGTCTGAGTTAACTGTGGTGTCAATAAATACCTAGAGTTTATAGCTTCATCCCCATAAATTTGAGAAATAACTTGATGGTGGCAATCATAATACAGTCATCAGAGTAGACTATGGGCTGTATAAAGAACCATCTGCCACTCTATATGATTAAGACCGGCAGTCATAATTGAATGTTGAGAATTAAATTATGAACAGGGATTCAAAGAAAGGGGGTCGTTATCTCTTTCTTGAAGGGAACGCGACCTCCTCAATCCATTATGAACAGGGACAAAAGAGAAGCTGAACTTGTGATTTTGAAAGAAATACATGCGCTGCTGCGTAAAGGGAAGGTCTCAGGTCTGGTGTGCTGAGCTTTATCTTGCCTTCATAGGAGACATGGTGTCCCCTCCCATGCTCCAACGCTCCAGTCCAGTCGATACCTCTCGTTCCACAGCAATCCTTCAATAATATGGCAGAGGAGATTCATTTAAGCCTATAATCTATTGGTGGGATTGCTTTAGAAATTTGAGAGGCACGGTGTGTCGTCCCTCCCATACTCTCACTGGCATGTACAAATACACACCATTGAAGGGGTAATGAAAAAAATATTTTGGAAAGGGAAAGGGTACAGGGGAGAGATAGAGAGTAGAAGTAATAAATTCTGTTATAACTGTTAATAATGGACCCGAACGCCCGCCACCCCGCCTCCCCTACAGTCTCCCTTTCATTAATTATTTTATTCACATTACCTAAAAAACTAATATTTTTCCTTCTATTTTCACACTCTTCCTCTGCTGTCCAGCCAATTAGTTACTAATATTAGGTGACAGAGGTTACATGTCTTCGTATGCTCTCATGAATTTAACCCTTTGTCTTTCCAATCAAATCATACTATTTATTTGTGATTATTTGTGTGAATTATTTTCCTATTATCCTAGAAAAGTAAACTTAGATCTTGGAAATTAGAACAGGACCTTGGTTTTTTTCACGGAGGAAGAACTGCTACTGGCCATGATGATAAAAAAAGAAGAAGAAAGAAGCGTTGGAATATCCTTAATGGAGGGCAACTTTTCATCTATGATTAGGGTTTGAGAACGTATAAATGAGTAATGGGGAGTGCCATATCGGGTTCAAAATGACTCCATATGCTCAACATATCCCCCCTTTTCCTTTCATGTAAAGAGGATATTTCGAGTACAATTAGGGTTTTCATCACATGGTCTTGAATTGGATGGCCATTCAAAGCTCAATCTTTTACCCAATGTGTTTTAGCTCCAATGGGAAAGCAAATTAATGACCAGGTTAAGTTTGTGCTTGGTAATAATATTTTTTATATATTTTATTTTTCATTTCTAGCATTATTACATTAGAAAAATAAAATAAAAAACTTTAAAAAACATCAACTTAATGTATTTTAAATAAAAATAATTCGAAGAACACTTAAAAAAAACAAATAGAAAGACATTATCAAAGATAATTGCAGCTACAAACAGAGTCTTCTGGCAGAGTCTTTGTCGAGAAAAACAAATAAAGTAAGGATCATGATGCACATATATCCATCCATTAAATGATCATAAGAACTATAGGCTGTAGCAATGCAGGACACCATCCATCTAAAGTTTCGATCTTTTTGCCCCTTTTCTTCTCTTGATATCAGTGGTTAAAATCTGATTATTGTTTTTTTTGTTTGTTTGATTTCTCTTGTCCATTACCGAAGTTCCCAGCACAATAATGTGGTCTCTGATACCAAACAGCATCTTATTTGTCTTGCAAGACACATGTAGCTTTGCTCGGATACGGCATGAAGAACGACTGCAATTGGGTAGATTGTCTGGAAGTGTAGTTCCTCCTCTTCGAGTGGAAAAAAGATTGAGTGGAAAGTCATAAAAAAAAAACCCTAAAACTAAACCAGAGTAATCTCTCGTGATATTGGCAAGCGCTTTAATTCTTCACAGCACATGTATGCTGTGGTAAGATTATATATATGCATCAGAAATTCAACACTCGTTTAAATTTGATGTGAAAAACAACCAAGTGTCTATTGTCTGCTTAATAACGTTTTCCAAGCTGCCCCTTTCATTTAAATATTCATTAAAATAATATTTTCCTGTTTTGTTTTTAACCTAAACATATTAAATCATAGAAAAATATCTAAAAACATATTAATTTAACATCTTTTCAAGTAAAAATAAATTGAAAATCAGAAGCTAACACAATACCAAACAAACCAAATATTCACAAGATTTATTCATGCCCCAATGTGATCAAATCTTATATAACACTTGACTAATTACTTGACCTTACCAAATAAAAAATAAAAAAATTATAGCTCATATATAGTAAATACACGAATATTATATCATAATAACTTCACATGGATTTCTAAATATTTCCCATATTAAAAAAAGCTAATTGGTATTTGAAAATTACTATTGTTCACTCAAACATTGTAACAATATTTTTATCCCTATATCCAAAAACCTTAGCTCTAGTTATCAATAGCATTAAAATCTTTTTATAGGATCCATTTATTATTATAAAATTCACTAGGGATAAATGAGTCATTTTCCATCTAAATTACACAATGAAATGATTAAAATACCGTTGGAAGCAAAAAAAAAATAAAAAAAACCCCAAGATCAAGGAGCATTTTAGTATTTTTACAATGATTTTTTCATTATTATAATGTCAACTGAGATATAATTTAGTATTTGACTAAATATAAAAAATAATAAATAATTAAAACATGCAATGAAACAACAAAAATACTCTTAAAAATAAAATTTTTACACCCGGAATCAAGGGGCCTTCTGGTTTTTTCACAATGATTTTTTTGTAATTATAAAGTCTGTTTAAAAGCATTTTGGTGTTTGGCTAAACAAATAAAAAAACAAAAAAGACCTTTTGTGTGGCGCATCTGGAGGTGCGTGGGAGGCACCCATGCCCTTTGGGTAACGTCTCCTAACATCAAAAAATACTTTTTCATCGTTGCTGGAAACCCCATCGTGTTCTCTTTCTTTTAGTGTTCTTTGGTGGTGATCCAATTTATCAACAATGAACTTTTCTTTTTCTTTTTTTTTTCCTCTCCTCTCTGGAAATTAGAATTTGATCATTTTGGTTGTTGATAGTTCAACTTCAATCATTCTTCTTTTGATTTCTAATTTTTGATCTTAATCTTTTTGTAAAAGTTTTATTTATTTTTAATTTTATCATTTTATCCCAATTTATCAAATATTACATTCTTCAATTTGATTTTCATTCATTCGATTTCTAATTTTTTGCATTGATCATTTTGTAAAAGTTTTCTTGGTTTTAATTTCATCATTCGATTCAAATTGATGATATTATGTTTTCCAATTTTTTTTCATTTCTAATTTTTTTTCATGTTTTTTTTAAAAAGTTACTATTCTTTTCAATTTTATTCTTAAATCAAAACATTTTTTATGTCAATTTTAACCCTTATTTTTTTGAATCATGTTGTATATTTACTAAATTGATTTTTTAAAAAAATTTTATCTTTCAATCAAATATAAAATTTATTATTCTATTTTAACTTTGATCCTTATTATTTTAATTGTTGTTTTTTATCCTAATTATAATCAAAATTATTATTTTTTAATTTCATCTTTTAATATTTAATTTATTGAGGATTAAAGTTTATGATTTGTCTAAATTAAGTACTTCAAGTATAATGATTTTAGTCTCAAGTTTGAAAAGTTAATATTTTTTATAAAAAAATATTTATAATTTTTTTATTATTTTATTTCAATAATATGATTTGAATTGTGAATTTAACGAGGTATCTCGGATTAATCCAATTACAAGTTTATTATTACCTGTTTTTTTTAAAAAAAAAGAGTGAGGAGCAGTGACCAAACAAACCTAAAAGAAAGAAAGCATATAATAAAATAATAAATATATATAAGCAAGCAGCATTGCATTCCATGCATGGATGATTCATAGATAGATGGAGGGTGGTGTGTGTTATGGTTATGGTTTATGGTAATGGTAGAAATATATGTTTGTAATATCGTTGTAATGTAATTCTATTTTATGCTTAAATTTGGCAATGCCATAACCGTTCCATCTCTTTTATATCTCTCACACTTACTTGAAAAAATCTCCTTCTTCTTCACGCCGCCTCTCTCCCTCACCTTACCAACAAATACTTACACTCTCTTTGCATTCTTTCTAAATAATTCACTCTAATTAACAAAAACAACCGATCATCTCTTATAAAGTTTGTTGCTTTTGCCCCCCTCCAATGCCTTCTTCTTCATTTACTATCATCCTCTGTCACTGGTATGTATGTATGCATGTTATGCCTTTTTTTATCACTCATTCACTCCTGTTTTTCTTCTGCATTGTTGTTAAATCGTTTGAGCTGAATTGGGATTCTTTTGATTTGTCTGTTTTATTGATTTTTGTTGTCAAGATTGAAACTTTTTATGGTTTGTGATGATGATCATGGTTTTAATCATCTGGGTTTTGGCTCTTTTGATGAACTTGACTGAATTATGGTTATTGGAATTGTGTAAAGCATAGATTTCTGTGCTTTTTTGTTTTTTTCCTGTTTGGACGTAGAAATCGAGGAAAAGTAGTGGTCTTTTTAATGGTTTCGATGATGATGATGATCATGGTTTTAGAGTCATTTTTGGGGTCTCTTTTTTGAACTGGGGTTTTGTTCTTCGTTGATTTTCTAGTATAGAATCTTTTGGTCGTGACTTATGTGACAGTCCTTTTCTTCTTGTTATTTGATTTTTCTTATTATTATCATTATGCTTCTTTGAAATCCATTTCTGATGGCTGAGACTGTGGTGGTGATAGCTTCTAGTGAGAAGTGAAGTGATGATTATTTTTGGAAAATTTAGTTTTTTTCATTTTCTATTACCATTATTGTGATCCTAATGGGTGGTGTTTTGTCGTTCAGAATTTTGCTGCATCGAAGTGCTAGTTTGTGGATCTACATTGTCTCATAGATATTGTTAGGAAGGACTTTTTGAGCGCATTGCCGTTTACAGAATGGAAGATCAAAGAACTGAAATAGAGTTTGATGAATTTGAGAAGCTTCTTGGAGAGATACCAAATGCTACTGCTGCAAATCAGCATTCTGCTGATGCTGGACCTAAGAATGCACCTCTAAACGGTAGCTTGGCACCCATTTCTTTGAATTCTTGCAAGGGGGCTTTTGCTGTGAAACTTGAAAGCAATGGGAGTTTGAATGACAGACAATTTTTAGCAAATAATACTCAACAATATCCTATCAAGAATCTCCAATCAGATGAAGCAAATTTGCCAGATGACCAATCCTTGACATCTGCATTTGCAGAATTGAGTTTTAATAGTGGGAGTCCTTTGGTGAATTGTAAATCCCCACATAATCCTGCTGTATATACAAACACCATGAATGGTTCACTCTCAAATATGGACTCAACAGTGATGGTTTCCCCTCTGTTCCGATCACCAAATAATTTACCTTCTGGTTTTGACAAGTTTAATGTTGCGAAAGTTGGTCAAGAACAGTCAAATTTCTTAAAATTTGATGCCCGACAACTGAAGGTGCCAGCTGATTTTTGTCAGCCTCAGCCAATTGAAAATTTCTCCACGGCCTTGTCGCCAACTCATGGCATGCAAGGTTTTCAATTGCTTTCCAATGTGGCTGTCCCAGGCATGGATTTTCCTTTAATGTCTGATCATCAACAATACTTCACTGATGTTCAGTCTCCACTTCCTTACTTACATTCACAACAATTAAACCAGTCTCACATTAGCTGGAGGAATATTGGAGAAGAACAATATTACAGGATGCATCAGCAATACCTATATATGCAGCAACTCCATAATCAAAGATTGGAAGCTCAGAATCCTATTCAAGCAAATGGAAATGTTGCAACCAAGCTGATGAGTCGGAACGTGAGGCAACCATATTTGGAGGTGCCATTCTCTCACCAAGTTCAACAGTCTAATCAAGAACCATTTTGTAGCAACTATGCTGTCTCAAGGGGTTTGAACCAATCACAGAATGGTATACGTGTTTTGGACAAAGTAGGAAAACAGAGTTTTCCTGAAAAGATTCTGACAAGGTCACAAGGACTGAACACACTGAAAGCTTTGAAGTTTGGCTCAGCTGGAGGCAATGAAACACTTGCCCATCTCAACCATCATGGCAAATTTCTATCAAATGGTCACCTTCTCCATAGTTTACCTGCTCCTACTGCTGGGTGCTTTCAGTTGGATCATTTGACCTCATGGGATATACCTCCTGATTTTACAGACCTAAAAAGCTCTAATTTCAGTTCTCAGTCTTTGAAGTATAACTCAGTAGATGAAGTAACTGGTAGAATATATCTCATGGCAAAGGACCAGCATGGTTGCCGTTTCTTGCAAAGAAAATTTTCTGAGGGGAGCCCACAAGATGTTGAAAAGATTTTTCTTGAGATTATTGATCACATTGTTGAGCTAATGACAGACCCTTTTGGGAACTACCTTGTTCAGAAGTTGCTTGAAGTATGCGATGAGGATCAGAGAATGCAAATACTTTGTGCCATCACTAGAAAAGCCGGGGAGCTTGTTCGGATTTCATGTGATATGCATGGGTTTGTTCTCTCTCTTTGTGTGTGCGCGTGTGCGTGCGCATGCACACTTATTTTCTTGTGCATTCAAAACTCATGGTGTTCCCCTTTCATGCTTTAAATATTTTCTGAACTGCTCTTTTAAACACAGGACTCGAGCTGTTCAAAAGGTTATCGAAACCCTTAAGACCCCAGAGCAGTTTTCCATGGTTGTCTCTGCATTGAAGCCTGGTATAGTGACCTTGATAAAAAATATGAATGGTAACCATGTAGCCCAGCGTTGCTTGCAGTGTTTGATGCCTGAATACATTGATGTAAGGCCACATATCTTTTCTACCTGAATATCTTTGGCAATTGGAACTTTTGTTATATTTTTCAGATTATTTATCCTCATAGCCTTATTGTCTGAAACCCTCAAAACTATTAATGTGAAGAAGCAAATTGATTTTTTAAATCTTGTTTACCAAAGCATTTGAAATGAAAGAACAAGAGGTAAAACTATTGTTGGTACATGTTCTTTCAATTGAACAACTTGAGTTGGATCACATCCCCGTTAGAGTAATGGACATCCATCATCTCTTCACCCTTATAGTTGATCTTTTCATCTTTTCATAACCCTGTTTTCTTACTTTTGTTCCTTGAGATTCATTTGTTTCTAATTTTCCCACAGAATTACTCTTTAGCATGTTGTTCTCTACTTCTGTACTGCAGCAACTACCCTTAACAATATAGAAAGAACTGTCCTCTACTTTTATTAACATATTGCTTATATTTAATTATCTTCGTTTTCGTGTTATATATCATGTTAATAAAATTCTGAAATTTGTGTAACTAGGTTATGGTGACTTCAATAGCTATTCTTGGGTAAGTTTTTGTCATAAAAATTATTACTCTGATTATTACTAGGATCAAGAATGCAAACACCAGCTTCCTCTTAAAGAAAAAAGAAGGAATGGGACATCGATTAAGATCCATCCATCAATGTTTTTTTTTGTTTAATTATTTTTTGTTTGAGGCATACCATCTATCAATTCAAGAAGAATGATTTCAATTTTAGGAACCTTGGCATTCCTTGACAAAAATTGTTGCCTTTCAACAATTGTTTAACTCTTCCATGCAGATGCAGCAAATGATGCTTCTTTTAGTTATAAATCCTACATGCTTTACAGATAAACCAGAATTTAGCACTATGTGAAACACTGATGATGATTTCTTTTGCAGTTCCTTTTTGAAGCTACAACTGCTAATTGTATTGAACTTGCAACGGATCGCCATGGCTGTTGCGTGCTTCAAAAATGCCTAAGCCATTCCGAGGGAGAGCAAAGGTGTCGTTTAGTCTCCGAGATCACGTCAAATGCTCTGATCCTTTCACAAGATCCATTTGGGTACTGTATTTTTCTCTTTTCTTTGAGCTTTCTTTCCCGTGTCTTTTCTTAAGCCTGTCTATCACAAAGGTGTGTTGAACTTTTCATTCTTGCACAATTCCATGGAAGAAAGTGGTTTCACATTCTAAACATGATTTAAGTAGTTATTAATAAAGGGTGACATGTATTCATGAACTTCTGTTTTATCCAGATCCTCTTTGTTTTCTTTTGTTCTGCATTTTATTTTCGAGGCTCAGAATCAAAAGTGAATAATGTGGGACTATTACTGAACTATTAGCTTTGCTTGATAGAGGACTTTTTGATTCTGTGAAATTTATTGGTCAAAATAACAAGTTTTTTCACAATCTCATCATCAAATAATGACTCAAACGCTGCTCTAACCCTTCCAATTTTTTTTTCCTTCTTTTCCATGCTCTAAATATTCCACATGCGTGGTGGTTGTTCTTAAGATTTGGTGTTCCGATCTCTGCTTGTGAGATGCAGACTTGTTATTTCTGTTTATGGTCTGAAATCATCAAGTACTTTGGGGAATTAAGAAAGGCAAGACCAAAAAGCATTTGTGGCACTACATCTTGATGACTGCTTGAATGGCCCTGTTATGAGGAATTTAAAAGCCATCTTTTAATGCATGCTTGGATTTGCAAAACTTGAGATTTGAAGTGTTTCAATGTTGCAGGAACTATGTTGTGCAATTTGTCTTTGAGCTTCGACTTCCCTGGGCAACAACTGATATTCTTGGTCAGTTGGAAGGTAATTATAGGGACTTGTCTGTTCAGAAATATAGCAGCAATGTGGTAGAGAAATGCCTAAAATATGCAGGAGAGGAGCACCGGACACGTATTATCCGGGAGCTGATAAATAATGCTCACCTGGATCAAGTCATGCAAGATCCTTTTGGTAATTATGTTATCCAGGCAGCTTTGCAACAATCAAAGGTTTGTATTTTGATTTTTAATCAACATTTTTTTTCCAATAAATTCATGTGCCTGGCAGTTCTCCCCTGGAAGAAAGATTTGCAATTATTATATGCTTTTGGATTGTTCTTTTCTTTGTCTTTCTGGAGTCCCCTTTGGAGACTGTAGTCTTATTTTCTGATCTCTGTTGTATGAGGGGGGGAAAAGCGGTTAGCGTTGATTAAATTAAACTGATTCAATTTCATTATTTGATTGGATCCTTGTTTAACTTGTGGAGTAGGGAGCTCTTCATACTGCTCTGGTGGAGGCTATACGACCCCATGTTCCTACACTTCGAACTAGTCCTTATGGGAAGAAAGTCCTATCTAGTAATGGTTTGAAGAAGTAATCTGCGAGTGAGATCATACAACTTCTCTCTTCTGCATTGTCTACATTCTGCTTGTCCTTTCTGATTTTTTGTGTGCGCGGTCGTGCAGGCTTTGCATTCAATTGCAGAAGAAGTTCCTGTAGATTTGGTTGCAAGATTTTGATGCTTTGACATGAGAGAAAATTGTCAAAGATGCATCCAAAGCTCATTTGAACAGATGAAAGGTGAATTTTCTAAGGTTTATTAATTATCAAAACAGAGAATTTCGCATGACGCAGGATCCGAACGTCTGTAGATCAGATTTTTTTTTTCCTCCTTTGCCTGGGAATAAAAGAAATGTGAAGGTGTAGAGTTCTTTGAGCTTGTGGGTTACTTGCAATATCTGTTTTTTTTTTGGGACGGGAGCTCAAGAGTCAAGGCTTGGCGGGGTGATTGCAGGTTGGAGGAGCTTTGTAAGCTACGTGATTTCCATGCTGACTTTCATCTTTGTGATGTACATTTCGTGTCCATAGATTTGCCAAGATTAGGGCTTTGGATTTGTCATATAAAATATTTAAGGTCTTAATATTGCCATTCCCGTAATCATCGTTCTGACCATATAATCTTTGTTGTCTCTTTTCATATATATGAAGTAATAATTTCGTTCCTTGTGAAATTGACTTCATATTCTCATTCAAATCCTAGCACCAAAGTGCTTTAATATAATTGTGATCATTTCTATGAATTTCTACCTTCCTACCAAGAACCAAGAGAGCCATCTCTTTCGTGATATAAAAATAACAATTTATTTTGTATAAATAATTTGATATTAATGGGTTTTTTCTTTTCAAAAAAGTTTTTAACTGCATTAGTATGAAGAAAACTTGTGATTTTTTTTATAAAAAAATTTCAATAGACAACAAGATCAACCATGGGATCCATCGTGCCATTGGTAGGGTATATATATATATATATTGGGATTTTTAAGAAGGAATATCCTCCTCCTCCTATACTTGGCTAAAAATTAAAATTAAAATTAAAATGAAAGGAAAATCCCATATTTGGTAATCTCAAATGTATAGCACTCCATAATCAAGAATGAGGGTAGGCCACGTGTCATCAAAAGATCCAGTCATACCTTTCCCACAAATGACACGTGGCACAACATTATTGAACAAGAGCACAAAGAGCTCATTAGAGCCACTTCTTCTTTCAGGCCAATCTCTCCTTCTGCCTCTCAGCATCTCTCTCCCCCACCTCCAAATGGAAAGCAGCAGTACTTCTCATTCCGAGCAGAAGCAATTGAGCTGCTGAAGCAAAGCAAAACAACAGTTGAACGAACCAACCATGTCTTTAGCTCCAAGTAGATATCCTTCTCTCTACTCTTTATCACCATTACCAACAAGTAGTGTCCAAGCCAAGCAAATCCCACTCCTTTTCTCTCAAAACACTCACTTTCTATCCAAGAACTACTCATTTCTCAGCACTTCAAAAGCTTTCAGCAATACCCTTTTGCTAAAACCATCAAATTCAATCCTTAAAGCTTCAGAAACTGAGTCACAGACATCAGAATCTGCAGAGAGTGGAAGTGGAGGTGAAGGTGAAGGAGAAGAAAAGTATGAAGAATATGAGGTGGAAATAGAGCAGCCTTATGGGATAAAGTTTGCAAAGGGCAGAGATGGCTCTACTTATATTGATGCTATTGCTCCTGGTGGATCAGCTGATAAGACTGGCAAATTCAGTGTTGGTGATAAAGTTATTGCAACCAGGTTTAATTTATCCTTCTTCTTCTCCAAATTAAATATCAAGTCCAATTCAACTCAATTCATCATAATGTGAGCTGCAGTTGGTAGATACAAGTGTTTGAAGAACTCTGCAACTCCTTTTCTAATCATAAAAATGTTTTACCACAATTTTGGAACAATTGACAATAATCTTATTTGAGAATGTAACTCATGGAGTTCTAAATCTTATGCAGTGCTGTGTTTGGGACAGAGATTTGGCCAGCAGCTGAATATGGGAGGACAATGTACACCATCCGCCAAAGAATTGGCCCATTACTCATGAAAATGCAAAAGAGATATGGTTAGTTCATCACTGCCTGATGAACATAGATGTGCACTCTTAAACTCCCACCCATGAAAACTAACATAGATGTGCACTCTTAAACTCCCACCCATGAAAACTTGCACATAGAACTAGACTTGGAAGTTCATTCTTTATTGTCTACTCTGTTCAGGGAACATGGATTATACCGGTGAACTGACAGAAAAGGAAATTATCAGAGCTGAGAGGAACTCTGGTGTCATTAGTAACAGAGTGAGAGAAATCCAAGTGAGTAACTAGAAGAAGATACAAAGCTGGATACCATATGTGTTCTCTTTCACTTTGTTTCTTTGTATAGGAAAAGTTCTTACTGCAAGTAACTTGGCATTTCTGACTTGTGATTGGTTTTTCAGATGCAAAATTACTTAAGAAAAAAGGAGCAGAAAGAACAAAGAGAAAAGGATCTTCGCGAAGGGCTGCAATTATACAAGTAACTTCTGGATATTCAACTTGTTCTTTCTACTTCCTTTTGAGTTCAAGTTGAATTTCATATTTGCAAAGGCTAGGTCTCTAGGATGGACTGATTCATTTGTTGCATACAAATTTATTACAGCAAATTAGATGTCCCTTTAAGCGCTAGTAACATGCTTTACTGCCTGCAAGTCATTACAAGTTCTTCACAGTGATACTTTTAAAATTTTGTTTTTCCTTGGTTAATTGATGAAGAAATGCCAAATATGAGGAAGCACTGGAGAAGTTCGAGTCTATGCTGGGATCGAAACCAGACCCAACTGAAGCTGCAGTGGCAAGTTACAATGTCGCTTGTTGTTATTCTAAGCTTAATCAGGTAATGTCTTCGTTATCTTGAAAACAGTAGCCCTTTCTCTTCCTTTTTATCCCTTTATGGGATTGCTGCATCATTTACTTCCCCGAACTTTTAACAGTTACAAGCTGGGCTATCTGCACTTGAAGATGCGATGAAAGCAGGATTTGAAGACTTCACGGTAATGGACTAAAATTGCACATGAACAGCATATAGTTTATGAAGTGCTGACTATCTGAGGTTTTGGAAATGTTAACAGCGAATCCGGACAGATCCTGACCTATCCAATTTAAGGACAGCTGAGGGATTTGAACCTCTTATGAAAAGGTTTGATGAATCATTTATCAACGAGAATGCCATCAACGCCATTAAATCTCTATTCGGATTCAACAAGAAATAGAGTCATGAATTTGCTCCAAGGATGAAAGAATCAAAGAGGTAACTGCACCTGAACTTACATGAAGCCAGGACTGGCCAAACCACCAACTGCTTCAGATAAAACTCCTTTGTAATATGATTTTTGTTTTTTCATAGCTTTAGTTTAGGACGAGTTCAAAAAAGTTTAATATGATTCGCCATGATTGGCTTGTTATCCTGATTCTTCTTTGGATACAGTCTATGATATGTAATCGTCTTGACAAGAAAATTGAAGAGGATAAACAAGAAAAGTAAACTGTTTCTTTATTATTGGATATAACAGAATGAATTTACTGCCATCCTGTCGAGCTTCCGGGCATGTAAAACTGCTGTACACTACACAGAAAGCCCTAATTCTATTATGAATAACAAATTTAAAATGAAATTACAGAAACTACAAGAGAAATGAGGAACCATAAAGAGTACCTCTTGATTAACTTACATAAATTTGAAGAGTTATAATCCTATTTATACACAATACTCGACTCTTGAATAGCCAATGTCATCAAACAATCTCACAGATTAAGCCTCGTATCGAGTCCCTCGTATTAAGCCATAACTCAAGCCTACACAATCCCATAAGTCGAGTTTACGCAATCACACGCATAATAGTCCGACACATTCAAACGAAAAAGATATGAGAACAAGACAAACCTGTTTCTTTGAACATCAGAATTAGGATTCTCAGTTCTGGACTGTGGACTTGTTGAATATGAGAAACAAATAGTACTATTTAACAGCCAAACTATTTGGAAATATTGTACTTTCAACAAGAGTATGGTCATGAAAGCGACCATGATCTTAGGCTGAGGATTGGTGTCAGTGAAGACGAATTGGAAGACCTTGGGATGGTGCAGGCAAGGGATGACATGTAAGTCTCTCATCACGAATCAGCAAATCCCATTTCAATCTCTTCACAATATTATGCAGGAACACGAGTATTTGTGGTCTAGCGTATTCATTCCCCATGCAAATCCTTGCTCCCCCACCAAATGGAGCACGTGAATATGGGGCAGGTGTCCTGCTCCTTCATACCTGGAGTGATCAAAGTCTTCTGCATTTGAGAAGAGAACTGGGTCTTTAGTTGTTGAGACAGGACTCCGGTGTAGCTGATGCACGCAGATCAAAGCGTAAGTTTTATGATCTAGACAATCTGACAAACTTCGACAACTTGTTCAATTGCTGCATAAAATTCATTCTAGAATACAGGAGAGTGATTGTACATACCTTCCATCGTATTGGGATTGTATAACCTGCATAGGTGAAATCATCTAAAGCCTCTCTAAAAGTACCACGCATAGGCAGCATCAGCTCAGAACTTCAGAGATCACATTCCATGAGCATCTCATTTTCTGAAAGTCCTCCCATTTCAACAACTCTCCTGGTTCTTTAGACTTGGCAATATCAACCTGCTCTGTTAACACACGGAATCAAACTGTAGTAAGAAATACGAAAAACCCAACTCAAGAATGGGGAGGCTATATCATGTGGAAACATGAGCCCTGTAAGTTGTCTGCAATCATGTTGTAGAATTTGCTCGAAAAAATCGTATGCTTTAACTAAGATGACCTTCTGACCTTTCTAAAACATTTTGTACTCTTGCGGAAATTCTACAAGACACTTCATGATACATGTTATGACTGATGTATTGGTGTCATGACTACCAAAGAGAAACAGCAGCATGTAGTCGAGAATCTCATGACTATAAGATGCATCTGCAGTCACAAGCAAATGTTAAGAGTATCCTAATATACCTTCCCAGTGTGTCCTAATATGGTTTCGTGTGGCCAAATCCATCCTGTCTATGAGCCCCTTTGAGTGCATCTCGATCAGTGAGTGTCAAGAGTATCATCCCCATCCTCTTAGCGTCACCACCAACTACATTAACCAAGCTTGACTTCAACAGCTTCTTCAGCGAACTTGGCTACCATCTCGCTCTCATTGCTAAACAAGAACCTGTTCCCAGCGAACATGGCCATTGACTCTCCTGTATACGTCGCTGTAGATAATCGGTTGGTTAAAAAATGACATTGATTTTGTTTATATAAATATATTTAATTTATTAATAAAAATTTATTTATTTTTAATATTCATCAAATATTTTATTAATAAACATAATATTTGATTAATGAATCTGAATAAAGATAAATAATCATTAGAAAAATAATGTTATGTAAAGAAAATTATAAAGTTATTATAATTATAGAATTTTCATTGCATTAAAGTATTATTTCTAAATGTTTCTTGTCAATATTATATTAAAGACTGTATATTAATTAGAGTTATTGACAAGGTTGTTAAAATCACGAGTTGACTCTTAAAATATCTTACGATTTTACGAGTCAATATGTATATGACGTGTCAAATCAGGTCAAAACTCGAAATCGATTAAACTCGGTCAAAATCGGTCAAACTCGTTAAATCGGTCCACCTTGTCCGAGTCCCTTGACACTCCACTGCATAGTCCCCACTCCCCAGTCTCCTATTTCCCCGTTGCCCAAATCTCAAATTTTCAATCTTAGCAGACTAACACTAGTATTAGAGGATCTTGGGTATGGGAAAGCCTTATACTGTATTTTAGGATGGGAAGGCATGATAGGAGAATCGAAACCATGAAAAGACAGAGGTAGATGGTGAGGAATCAAAGGAGTAAAATAAAAGATAGGAACACTTATATAGAGAGAAATACTGTATTTTAGACTACCCATTTGTTAACTACAAAAAGAGACGACAAAGACTCAGAAAGAACTTGAAATACATGGCTTGCTTGGTGGGATATTTGGACATTATTTCTAGGACTTGTTACTAACATAAAAAAGATGGAAGGTGAGGTAGCATGAGATTAAATTGATGTCATTTTGTATATTTTTGTTCTTATTGTCATGAGTTTACTGTATTGGTCCCTGTTAATTTTTTTTTAAGTTGGTGATATACCTTAGAATGTTGTATCATCTCACTAGTTATCTGCAGTGTGTTTCAAGACTTGTCCTCTAGAAAATGTTCTGAAACTCTATCAATAAAACATAATTGTTCAATCTTATTTTTTTCTTTTCGTATTTTTAAATTATTTAAACCATGTATGAATTTTTATTTGAATTATATATTTTAAGGTGTTTGGACATTTGTATTGTTTATTTCGCTTTTATTTTAATTGTGTTATATTATTATTTACTACTAGACTAAAATTGTCAATATATAATTAGTTAAAATATTTTTCTTGTGATTTTATGATTTTACGATTCAAGTTTACGATCCGAGTTTGTATTGTATATTTTGTGTCACGTCAAAAAAGCGTTTTTGACAATCTAACTTGTTAATACTGATACATATTATATTTTTTTCTTTTAAGAAAGGAAACATTTATTCTCATAAGTTGCGGTACGAAAGATACCTAAAACTAATATGTATGTGTTTGCCATATGACATGTATACTGAACCTACTCACATGAGAATTCCATATAGAAAGATCATTTGTATCTATAGAAAGGCTCACATGACAATTGTGTAAGTGATTCTTAGACTTGGGATCATAGTTTTTAAACCAGGCTTGGGTTCCAAGTTTTGACCAGGTTGCCCGGGTCAATTCTTTTTTTTTAAAAAATCAAAACGACGTCGTTTTAGTAAAAAAAAAAAAAAGTCAACGGATGCAATCGGGTTTTTGACCGGGTCTTGCCGGGTCAACCCGTTGGGTCACACCGGGTTTTTCCCTCCCCCGTTTCTTCTTCAACCCGGCCCAGTTCCAGCCTCGGGTTGGCCGGGTCCCGGGTCGACCCGCCGGGTTGGGCCGGGCTTCAAAACTATGCTCTGGAATTCTAGCCTTGATTTACTTCTACTTAAATTTAAAATTATTTTAAAGTTGAATTTGTTTTTCTTTTCTATTTAAGTAAAATTCTAAAGTATGGGAAAAAAAAATAATGGGAAAAACTTATGGGGACAATCTATTAAGTCATGGGAGAATTGAACAACCTTGAATATATTCTTTGGGAGGTCTGAGCAACCTTCAGAAACTATCTTTTATTTTTTACAATAAAATCTTTGTAGTTAATTGTTTTTAATTCAATAAAATTATTATTGTTATTGACAATTATCAAGAATGAGTAACAACAAACTCGAGTGTCAGATTCCAGTGGGTGGCCAAATGGACACAATGAATGATTCAAACTCATATGCCAACAACAGTGGATTATGTGGTATGCCAACAGAGCAGCCACCGGTAAAGCTACCAGAAACAGATGACTCATGGTTTTCATGGCAAGGTGCGGGGATTGGATATTCGGTGGGCTTTTTTGCAATAATAGCAATCATACTTTTCACTGAGTGTATAGGCAAGCTACCATCTCCCCGCCGATCATACTGAAGGGCAAAGGTTTAGGTTTGGCTGAGTTTTTCAATCCATGGTCAAACAACTAGGTCCTGCTTTCGCTATACTGCTGTCAACAAGGGATCAATGGTAACAAGTACCTTGCGTTCTACGAATCTAGTTAGAAGTGTCAAGAGCTGCAATTGCAAGAATACATCCAATTGGGCATGCTATGTCCAAATGAACTGTTCTACAATTTGTTCGCATTCTTCAAGCCTGTGAAGTTCATTCAGCCCCTTTTGGTAGTTTAAAATGGTAACAAACGCAACATTTTACTCTTCGTATCCGTTACTACTAATCAACACAACTTCAGAATCATTAACCCACATGCAAAGTAAAACAAAATCAGATAAGGAAATAACAGATGGTGCAGTGTTAACTCACTCTAACCACAGTCTAGTAATTTTCATGAGAAGGAGGTCAAGTAAATTCAAGCAGAAACATGCTATAATAACAGCTTTATAAAATTCATTGAGGGAATCATGAATCTAACATGATGATAAAGTACCCAATGTCATAAAAGAAGTGACTTAACAGGAGTTAGATTGTGAACTTGTATGTAATGTCATAATTGCTAAATGAATGAGCCATTACATTGTAAAAGAATTGGAAGAGACAATATTTTTCCCATTTCATATCAACTATTTTGACTTCTCTCCTGGATATATTTTGATTTGAGGGTAGATTCAGCAGAGCAGAAGTGAATGGGAACCTGATCTAACTCCACTTCAGTTTCTTAGAGTCTTCCCTAGGGGATGCATAGACTGAGAGTAGTCACAAATTATTTTCATCTTTCTCTTATAATTGATGTAGTCGCGTCGGAAACTTGCACAAGAAGGATGCTATATAATAGATGTCAAAGAATTGTACAAACACAGCCCCTATTGCTCTGATCTTCACTGTCACTATCTTCTGTTTCACTGTTTAAAAGGGAAAAACAGATTAAAAGAAATATTATTAGGTTGGGAACAATCCAGATATGAAATATATTGGTTATAAACAATCCATAAAAATTGAATTAAAAAAAAAAACTAGAAGAGGTACTGAAATGCTAGAAAAGCAGCATTGTAGTGTGTTGTTTAGAGACAAAAGCAAGTTGCAACATGCATCATAAAAATGCAGATTTTCTATATGATTAGAGCTGCTAATGCGACGAGCAACTGCACTCCTCTAGGGGTTGCACAAGATTCAGGGGATTAGGACCTTAATTGCCCCATAAAAAGTGATAATAATTACATATATCTCAAGCAAATGGATTGTCAACGTTTTCAGGATATGTTCTTGACAATGTTTGCAGTCATGTGATGCAAGCTGGATGGCTTGAAATCACTTGATCAAGCCAATTTTCTAAACAGTTAATGCACAAGCAGTAACAGATTAAATTAAGGATTTGAATCCTTTACAGACAGAAATTACATGGCAGAATCCTTTAGACGAGTTAAAATACCATCTCTAAAACTCAACAAATAGCTTATACCATCATATGTGTGCAAAACCAAACACTATCCTCGCATTCCTGCTCAGGAAGAGAGTTGACCAAGACAGAAGTCAGGAACCTAAAAGAGAGACAAAATTGAATGGAACACAAAATGCTGCTAAATATTCTTTTCTGTTAAGTCAATCTCTTAACTATATCATAGAATCAACAAAGGATTTTCCATTCTTCAAGATACCACAAAGAAGGAGATTAATATGGCCATCTAGTCTATTCATATGTTCCCTGGAAATCATTAGCCCATCCCAAGCAAAAACTTTTTATCTGATCACATGAGTTATGAACTTAGGATGCCATTGTCCTCCTTTATAAACAGATCAATGTAAGAGTATTGTTTTCTAGGACCAATTAAAGCTTACTGCTTTCTAACAATTCTAACAATAAGATCTTATCCACCACAGAAAATGCAGCCTTAAGAAGGAACTTCCCTTCCTTACCCTAGAAGAAGCTTCTTTGCACAGCATTCAACACCAGTACAACAACAACAACAACAAATGCTATAGCTGAAGGGACTAGAAGTGCTACAGGCAGTTAATCAATGAGACCATTAACAGAATTTGATCAAACCATTCTTAATTGTTCATCCCATCTCCAACAAGTGTTCATAATCCCTACAAATAGGACTTTATCTTTTCAATAAAAATTTCGGCCTATCAGTATATTATATGACATTAACTAACATTTCCTAGCACCAAATTTATCTATAGCCTCATTTGTTTTTCAATAATTAGCACACGGATGGAAAATTAGGAACATTTTGGGCTGCATATCAATCATCCCATCCCAAATTTCATCAACTTCAGCAAGTGCACTTTATACAGAACTAAACATTGCATTGTACAAGAAAAATGTAGATAGAGATAACAGAGACCACAAAAAAATACAAACCTGGACTCAAATTCTCTGATCTCAACAAGTTCTTTCCCTAAGAAATCTATCCACTGCACTTTCTTCTTATCAACCTCTTTGGAATCAAAAGCTGCCCTTTTTAGACTACTTTTGAGGCTATTCTGAGATTCTGGTTGCTTCCCATCAACACCTACACTCCCTTCCTTCACCTCAATGGAATCACTAAGCACGTGATTATCATTAGAGGAGGCATCAGCAACTGATATAACTGCAGTTGAAGGCACATGAGGACTGTTTTCCAATTTCAATGGTCCTGGTGTGTATATACTAGGAGAGGGTTTGCAAAAGCAAATGAAGGAAGGACAGTGGATCTTGCTGAACAAAACCCTCATGAACAAAATATTTTCTTTATCATCAATCAAACTACAAAAAAATTAGCCCATTTCATAACTCCAATTCAAAAGCATGGATCTAATTCTTGAAACTTTTCCTCATTGAATTTCAATAATTTGAATGAAAAACAAGCAAACCCAACAAGGCGAGGTATAAAAGATAATATCTTTCAACAGACAAAACTGTTGTCAACCTAGCAAAAAAAATAGTCAAAAATCGAAGAACATAAGAGCAAAATAACTTGTATTGACAACACAGAACCAAATTAAACTCAAGTGGGGCACTTGTTTGAGTTTACAGATCAAAAGGAGGAATCAAGTCAAAAACTTTCAGGGATACAAGTAAAACCCAGAAACAAGTTTGAGTCTTTAAGGTATTTGGTGATAAAATAAGAGACTCAATGGACTACAAAACTGTCCTTCCAGAGTTACAAGACCTCTGTTTCCACTATTTCAATGATAGAAAAAGACAGCAGTTGTAATCTTAACAAGACAGAACAAAATGATGTAAGATTAATATTGCATGAAATGACAATGCTACCCCTTTCATTTCACCTCTGCACTGTCAATCAATCATGAAAGAAGGAGCAAGAAATCTAGTCAGATATGTAAGAACAAAAAGAAGGTGAAAGCTTAGAGAGATAGAAAGAGAGAGATCCTATGATTTGGAAGATAAAAACCAACTGTCCAAATATTCTGTATATTGCAATGTAACTGTTAGTCCCTCCAAAAGGGGGATTTGATTTATCAGTAACTGGCTAAATATTTTATTATAAAAATATAGTCTATATTAATAAAGTATAAAACATGGCAATTGCCTTGCTTTTTCACCACCCAACATGTCATTTTGCAAGAAGGAGAAGGAGAAGGAGAAGAAGAAATTATTTTATTGTGAAAAATATTATTTCGCCCTTGTTATATGAGCTGGTTTGACAAATTCTTTATGCAAACGCAAAGTAAAAACAAGATTATAATAGATTGTGGTCACTGGAAGGGGATATGGGAAGAACAAATGTAGGAAGATATCCTCCATCATGGATTAAAGCATTGCCAAATATAATACTCTTCTCGTATAAAACAAATCACATTTAATTGATTAGCATATCTCAAGTAGCAATATTCAAAGAACATAATGCTTCAAGATTGTTTATCTTTTATATTAATCTTCTCTTGTACAAGCACCTTTGGCCAATATAATTCTCCCAAGGTTTGCCTAGCAAGCAATTAAGCATCCTTATCTTCTTATCCAATGATTAGGCATTAAAGTTTCCAAAGCGGATGAGGTCCCAGTTACTAATCACGATCAAGTAGACTATTCATTAAAGTTTTGTAGCTTTATATAGGTTTTTTGAGTCAATGACTATTGAAATTTAGAAGATTTATTCCTTAGCTTTCAAGAGTTTGGATTTATTCCTTATTATCTGGATTAAGTTTTCTAAGGAATTTAGAAGATTTTAAGCAAAAGCAAAGCTGCTGCTTTATTGAGGAGTCAAAGGCTCATGCTAGCCCCTCAATTTGCTTTCCTCTTTTTTCTTTCTTTAGTTGCCTCCTCAACTCCATGGAAAATCTATCTAGAAAGCTTTTCTAGCAGACACAAAAACGACTTTTGAGAAAAATATAATTTAGTCCCTTTCTAATGATTTTATAAATTAGCCCTTTCGATTCTGAATAACACAAGTTAAAGGTCTTTTGATCCATGTTGATAGTTAATTTATTTTGACATTTCTAATTATCCTTTTTACAAGCATTTTTAACCTTGTTTCAGTGGATGAGATTGGAAATTTTGATTAAAATTGAAGGGCATTTTAGAAAGAGAAAAAAAGGACCCAAGTTGTGAAAAACAACCAGCAGAAGAACTTAGTTAGTCATGAACAAATATAAAAATATAGGGATGACATGGTACAATAAATTATTTTATTGAAAAACAAGGATCCGATAAAATAATTTACACTACTTTTGATGAGTAACATGGATGACATGATACACCTTTTGACAACATTGCTCTGCCACCATCAATCAAATTGGTTGTACTACTTTGTTTCTCTAGCACCATCCCATGGAAACCACGTTTAACAAATATAAAAAAGATATAAACTATAGTTTCCAAAGTCCCCCCTAGTCACATAATCTCAACCCAGCTGCTAAACCAAAGTCCCCTCTAGTCACATAATCCCTCCACTCCTCCATGTTTCCATAGCATCAAAACACCAATTTTCTTGTAGGGAATTCCCCATCTCACTGTTATTTGTTTCAAGATCCCTTAAGATGAAGACATCAATTTAGAAGTCTTTGGTGGGGTTTTGAGAGGATTTAGATCAAGCATCTTAAAATAACTAATGATGATAGAATTAGGTACAGGCACTCATTATCAAGATGTGCAACACGTTAACACGTCAAAAAAGTGGAGCGTAGATCGAAATTCGAATGCTAGACATTTGGAAACCACATTATTACAGAAGCCAATCAAAGGTAGTGATGATGCAAAGCAAAAACACACAGCTTTGGTAAAGTTTGTGACATGAACATGGGTGTCAATTTTGACACCTTTTCTGTGTTTTTTTGGGACAAACGCATGCCCATGTGTTTGATTGTGGGAGCATTGGCCCCTCCCCTTGTCTTGCATGATATCATAACCACATGTATTACCTTTTACAATAATAGATACTGAGACTTGCTAGGTTTACGAAGCTGTTAAGGTTTTCTGCTCAAAGTGCTCCATTGTTGCCTCAGAGGACCTCTCCCATCAATTAGTGGGCATATAGGACAAAGTGTTTTGGAATGTGTTACTCGGGTGATCCTTCAAAACTGTACATCATAGTAAAACAAGTGGCAACCATCATGCCTGCTAAGCAACCATCCATCCATTCAACATATTCTGCCACCAAAGGACATCTCCAGTCGCCTTTGTCGTCGCCAACAATCTTCATGGTAAATATCTAATGCATTAAGAGACATTAGAACTGTTTCTCGAGGTAGATAAAATATAATACTTGCCTCGTCATCTCACAAATTATCTTGTCTTTGAAGCCCTAACAAAGTTGGAATCACAGAGTTGAGAAGCGATGTAGCCTATTATATAACCAAACTTTACCACCAAAGCGTGACAGGCATAGAGAAAGATAAGAGAAATAGGACCAGCATGAAGTGATCTCTCCATGTGGGATAGAGATAAAAAGAATAGAGTTGAATTTTCCAAGATTAGGAAGTGGAGTGGAAAGATCAATGGAGTGTTATCATCACATGAAACAATTTATCAATCTATACAAATTCTCTTAAAGATTGAGATAAATTAGTGAACAGATCCTTCAGGAGTTGTATCCATTTCTGAATCGAAAGCATAACACAGGTTTTTGTTTTTATCTTGACTCTGTCTGACAGGAGTTGTGAAAGATAAGTTCATCTTTACTGGCCACCATGGACTCATAACTAGCATTGGAGTTATTGTTCAGCTCGTTCTTCAAAAGAATTCAAAACAAAATAAATAAGATGAATCACAATCAGATTTTGCATGACTAGACGGGAAAATAGCATGTTGTTCACAGAAACTGTTTGCAGCTTCAACAAAAGGCCATGCCTTCCCAGCATTTAGCCAGTACTTGGAGCATGTGATCAGCTTGTCAGCAGCAACCCAAGTTCACTCTCAGAAGGTTTTAACAGCATTCACAATTCCCACACCTTGGTAATCTTAAACAGAAAACCTACCTTTATGATGCCATCAAAACTGAGAGACGAATGGTCAATGAAGAGTTACTTCCATCTTCAGCAATCAAAATTCCAAAGGTCAGAAGAATGCTTCAAATGAAAACCAAGTGCATTTCCTGAAGTGTAACAGAAAGGATTGCAAGTAAAAACTCATAGCGAAACCCGCAGATAGGCAGAGATATCTTCTGTTGTCACCTTGCTGCTTCACTGCCATCCAGTACTCAGTTTCTCCTGAAGAAAACAAATGGTAATGTCTGAGTGGATGATTTATAAGAACACTGGAGGGATGTTGTATTTTCCAATGGCTTGAATAAGGCTAATCTTGTAGATGTCAACAATCATGCAGATGATACTGCAGTACCACTCATCTGCAGCCTATCTTGATAATCCCATGATAAATAGAGGAGACTTGTGAGAACTCCAGTTGAACAATCTCAGCCTGAAAAGATCATCACCACTATTTTTCCATGGTTTTACTGCTATCAATCTCAGGTTCATCCAATTTAATGCAGTTGCTCGCTCCTCGGATAAGAAAGCGATCAAGAGAACCAAGAACTACCATTCAAGTTTCAATATGATTTTCAGCATTCTGCAACCATAAAAATAACAACTTGGAAAGCTTTATTTTCTTATTTGACCATGATAATTAGGAGTTTCTCATTGTAACAAAATACAATCTTTAACTATGAACATTCAAATACCATTGCTATTCCACAGTTGCCCATAGCTTTAAACTTCCATGATGACACCAAACATTAAATAATGCACAAGGGGCCAAAAGAGAAGAAAAACATCATTCATGTCATTCAGTAAACACAGTGATCAATCAATTCACTCTAGACAAAACAACAAATTAGCAAACTTGATATGAGGTTAAACCAAAATCATATCACATATGTGCCCGAAAAGCATAATCATCATAACCAATTATATATACATAAAGATCAAGACTTTCAAGAACAAACACACCGTCTATCCACAAAACTAGCATCAAAACAATCAATCCTCAAATGGGTTTTCCTCAAATTCAATAAAGATGAATCCCAACACATCAAGAGATAACAAAATATTGAACAAAAAAGAAAAGAACTTTTTATGGTCTCACAATAGCATGTCTTTGTCCAGCTTCAAATGAAAGCATCTTATGACTGATAGCTTGAGAGTATAATTGAGAGAGTTCCTAGCAAAATTTCCAAACACTGAATACAGAACTTTATCACTCTCATCTACGATCGCTGCACTACTTTCCACCTTCCTCTTCCTTGCCATTACTTTTATTTTTCCTCCCTTCTTTATGTGTGATTTTTGCCACTTAGTAGTTATTACAGTTACAATAAATGATCGATTCCTTTTCTTTTATGTCTCTTCGGCTTCTCCGGTGCCCCCACAGAATCCCCACTATGGTCTTCTATTTGGCACGACAAATGAACTGAAGTAACTGAATGTGGACTGTTTCCAACTTAGAACCTTCAAAACTTGTCAAAAGTCTCAGAGTGAGATAGACTAATGGAGTGTATAAACACACAGAGTTGCACAAAGGATCTTTCGTAAAGAACGCACATGAACTATTGGATTAACAGAACCAATCGTTAAAAACCTTGTGATACAGCGGCTCATAGTTTCTTTGAACTTTTTTTTAATATTTTGCTTTTTTTTTTTTTTTTGAACTGCCATTAGGAATGCTTAAATGCTCATGGAACAAGAGATGGAACTGATAGACATGCATGCATCTTTTGGAAGGTCCATCTATCTTTCAGGACTACTGCTGCCACTGATAATCCGAGGCCATCAGTCTTGATGCTTTTGATATGTTTCTTGTTTTTAAAAATGAGGTTTAAACACAGTTCAATGCCTTGGGAAACAATGTCAATCTAATGGTTGTGATCAATATGTAATGGTAATGTCTTAAAAAAAATTAAATAGTCAAAATATGGGTGAGGATGACGAGGCATGTGAACCTCGTAACCAGCCTTGCACCCAACACAGTTTGAACAAGGTCCGGTTTTGCCTGCTCTTGGTCTGACCACAGCTAAAGTGGGTCAAAGCCCGACTCAATCATCGTGTTGATGCCAGATGCCCAGAAGGTGGGTGAAATTGCAATAGCCAATCCACCAAGTCGTTGTATTGAATCTACTGCTGAATCTTGAGGACGGGAAAAGCAATAACATCTCGGATACTAGCAGAGTTTGTCAACAGCATCACCAGTCTGTCTATTCCGAGTCCCTGGGACAAAACCATTTCCTTCCATCATGATTGGCTTGTAAAAATAGATATAAAGAAAATTATAGAACAAAAGAGATGGCCATACCATTCCTGAAGCTGGAGGCATTCCATATTCTAAAGCTGTTAAAAAGTCCTCATCAAGGGTTACTTCATACGATTCATCATCATCTTTCTTGCTTTTGCCGTCTGCACCATCTGCTTCTGAAGCAACTGAAGCTCTCTTCTCATTATGCTGTCTCACTTGCTCTTCCAAGCGTCCTCTCTGCCACCATTTAAAATTAACAGTCTTATCTTTTGTTTTATAATGGAAATGAAACTATTTGTTTTTCTCTTCTTAATGAAGCTTTATGTCATCTATATGCTAACCAAATAACAAGAATGGAATTATAAGAGTCCAAGCAGACATTTATTAAAGCACAAAATGAAATAATTCATACAGGAAAAAAAAATATCCAAAAATGTCAGAAAAGATTAATAGTTAAAAATGAAAGAGCAGCTGCAATGAGAGAGAGCAAAATAGTAAGCTGGCACTTAAGTTACCTGATCCATGGGATCAGTCAATTCGGAAAATGCATTCGCCATCTCACGACCACAGATGAATAGTTCAAATCTCTCGGTCAAGCCTACATGCCTGTTGTGGAAAGGAATAACAGATTACCAAAAAGAATTAAAGGAAAAACTGTACCAATTGTCTTTTCATTTATGATAACCAATTTTTATTTTTTTCATCTCAGCATACAAAGCCACATGCATGCACAAAGAGTGCATATTACATAAAGGAGTGGTTGCACCAATATGCTTCCACTCCACACCAAGTTCATGCTGGAGTCTAAGTCAATGAAGTATAATGATGAATTAAAAGGATAACTTCACAAGAAAATCCAGGAGTTCAAGTATGAATAGTTGAGTGACAAATACTCGTATGCTTTATAACACTTGAAAAGAAAGAACTTCAACAGTTGCATCGTTGGCTTGTAAATTTTTGTACCTTCGGTGTGGCTTGGCTAGAGGAGATATCTCAATAGGATAGTCCAAAACAAATGTAGGTTGCATGAGCTTTGGCTCTACAATGATTTCAAAAAGCTGGCCAAATAAATTAAATGATAATCTTCAGAATGTGCAAAAGATATCTTGTAAAATAAAATATAATAAATACACCCATGTCAAAAGACACTAAACATTTTGAGCAATAAAGCATTTTGAAGAGCCTGAGACAGAACTCACCAAAAAAAGTCTAAAGACAGAAGAAGCATTCAACTGGAAAATGGCTGAAAAAACAAATTGCGAGTATAATTGAAAGAAGAAACTAAAAGCATATTTACCTCATTAACGAGGTGCCCAACAGAAGGACATGCTGCAATGGCAGATTTGTCTTTACCTTCAAGTCCAGATCCAAGAGTCCTCAAGGTGACATCTTTAGCAACTTCAAGATCATCACCCAAATCATTGAAATCAATAGCAGTGGCTTCTTTTACAAGATTGTGCATGGTTTCCCTTCTCCAGGGCCGCTCTAAACAAATCTCTACACCCTGCATTGAAGCAGTACAAAAGTTTTGCAGAGTCAAAACCAGTCTCTCTGAGACGTTATTAAGTGGTAAATTGATAAAACGTGCATAAGTTTTTGAAGTATCTTCATGGAGACATAAAATAAACTCAGCAGCAGAACTCATGTTGCAAGAGTGTCATTGCCTGGTATTCTAGGGTAAGCTTGCCGTGAACAGCAAGAGCGCATCGAGTGACAATTTCCTCTGCCATGATCATCATGCTCTGGTAATCCGAATATGCTTCATACATCTATGATCAAGCTAATATCAATATGAATCAGAGCTTCACTCAACAAAATAAAACATCAAAATGGATTGCATACAGTTCACAACAGAAATAGATTGGATATGATAGTACCAAGAGATTACCTCTATGGTTGTAAATTCAGGATTATGACGCGGTGAAAGACCCTCATTTCTGAAAATTCTGCCAATCTCATATACCTTTTCAAATCCCCCAACCTGCCATTACAAGTTACAAGTTTTGTTAAGTAGAGCTGAAAAAAGTTAGCAATTAAAGAAGAAAATACATGCACTTGAGGTTTTTCTTGTCCCTTAAAGGAGAACAGATAAACATGAGCAGGAAATCGATTCAGTGTTAAAGTCTCTGAAAAAAATGAAGCTATAGGAGATGAATGGTAAATGATCCACTGTCATGTGTTTCTAAATCAATGGATCCTGTTATAGCCACCTCATTGATAACCCCTTTTCCCCTTTTTCTCTAAGTTTACCAATATAATATTTTTATTAGAGAAGTTTGTAATAAATATTTAATAATATAACATCACCAGCATTCTCTTTAAGTGAAGCTCAGTTGCAATTCTAAGGTAGAGATCCCTTCCAAGTGAATTGTGATGTGTCACAAATGGCCTAGCTTCGGCTCCACCAGCTGCTCCCTAGTAGATCAAATCAATTAAAAACCAAGTTCCAAAACATCAAAGTAGAAGAAAAACTAATAATATATTGCAGGCAATAACAAAAGACTATTGTATAAATATGGAGAGCATCAATGACAATATGTAAAAGAAAAGGAAACAGAATATGAAGTGAAATTTTCTAACAACTTTCCAAGCTCCTTTCTCACAACTTTCATTAAGATAAAGATACAAAACAATTTTTAACAATAAAAACCAAGTACATGAATCTCAAGCAAAAACCTTCAGCTACTAGATGCTTAACCATATCTTTGTGCAGCCAAAACCCCCCTAAATGCTCTACACAAGACATGCATATCTTTAGCAACAAACTAAAAGGAGCGGATCTCATCCTTTTACCAGATAACCTTTTTTCTTTCCTATACACAATAGCTTACAACTTAACAGCACGCAAACTGAATCAAATCCCACATCAAAAAGAAAACTAGCATATACATGTGAAGTCTATTTCTAAGGAGAACCCTCTTCTCTCCCCATATTAAAACCACAACAAAGGCAAACACCACCATGCAATGTGCAATTAGTGTCCCAAAAGTCCCAACAAGGTAAAACCAAAAAAGATCGCAACTCTATGCTAATCAAAGACAGGCCCGAGCCTAATGATTTCTCAAGCCTTAGCTTTTCCACTGTTGGTTTTGCAAAGGTTCCAGGGGAAATTCATCATTCTTAAAAGGGTTTTTGAAATATACAATGGTTGCCCCAAAAACCTCCGGTGGTGCCCTTTCACCCTTAAGGCATTAGAACCTGATTTTTTCAGACTCCCGTCTCTATCTAATCAAGATCACTTAAGCTTTGAAAGTGAAAGTCAAGGATTTTATCACACTTGGGAGGCCACCTAATGAAAACTCTTCCATGTAGTCCAGACTAATTGAGCATGCCATTTCAGCAATAAACAAAATCAACTTTGAATACACGAAATAAAATACATTGCGTCTTGCCCATAAAACAACAGATAATCAGATGAAAGATGCCAAGACCAAAAAGCACTGTGGGGATAGCAACGAACCTGGAGAACTGGAGTCTCAACTTCAACAAAACCTAACAATTCCACAGTCTTGCGAATCTCTGAAACAATCTGCCAACAGAAAGTGGAAAAAAAAAAAGAGTAGCATCATTACATCTTAAGCTATTATGCATGGCATCGAAAAAATCAGTGCATGAGATAGTCTCACTCCGGTTATAATTAAATGGGATGATCGAGAAACGCAAAAGCAACTGGGTGTTGAATCCAAAGAAGAATCACAAAATTTGCAATTTTTCAGTTCCAATTTCAACAATATAATGCATGAAGAGAAGAGAAGGAAAGGGAAAATTTTACATGGAGCGGTGAAAAGTATCACCTTTGCTCTTTTACGGAACACATCAGCAACTTCAGGATTTGAGATCATATCAACATACCTAAACATTGATGATATGAGTGCAGGAAATAACAAAAAAATGAATAACAAATATAAAATGGAAAAATAAATGTACAGAGACTTATATCATTTCAATGTCTCATTACCTTGTCATGCAATTAGGAGACCCTTTCAATAATATTTTCACATGGTAATAAGATCCTCTGCAAGACTTTTTTATTAACTCTACTATTAAACGAGTTATCAAGTGCTGTCCATAGGAAAATTTATTCTTGATCGCATTACCTTGTCACAAAATTCAGGCAGTGTTACTCAAACTAAAAAGAAATTGAGCATTCCTTACCTTTGACGGTAGCGCTTATCTACATCAGTTAGGCCATGATATTTGTCTGGCAGTGGAAGCAGAGATTTCGTAAGAATCGAGAAAGAACTCACGCAAACAGAGAGCTCACCTGAAGGATTAACCAGGAAAACAAATGAAGTTTAACTAATGTAAACAAACGATCATAGAAAGATGTTGATAAGGTAAGTTGAATGTCAAGGTTCAAGAATGAATGCAGGAAGCAAAGCATTCACCGAAGCTAGTCATATCTTTAAAAGGTTACCTTTCTCTGTGCGCTTCATTGAGCCATTCACACCCAATATATCACCAACATCAACATGTGCTTTCAACTGCTCAAACTGATCATTCAAAAGCCTATCCTTCTCACAGTAAAGCTATAACAAAAGGACTTAATAATTTTAGCTTGTGCTCAACTTGCAAGGTGAAAAACAAAATCTTACAAAATTTTCGAATCAAACTGAAATCAGCAAACCTGAATTGTCCCAGAGTCATCTCTAAGAGTGAGAAATGCAAGCTTTCCAAAAGCTCTACGCGCAACAATTCTCCCAGCAATAGATACTTGATCACTCTCACCATTCGACTCTTCACCATTCGCTAAATATTTGTATATCTCTTGTAGGTGATTGGCAGTATGAGTCCTATCCCAGTTATATGCATAGGGCTCAAGTCCTTTGCTCCTCAATTCTTCAACCTACAAAACATTCAAAATAAAATCTTAAACAAGCCCATTGTCCTTGAATCCAAACTTCAGAAACTTAAAATTCACCACTAATCATCATTCAATTACCACACAAAAACCAAGAAAGAGATATCCAGCATCCTTCTATAAATGATTAATTCATAAGAGAATGTCAACATCCCAATTATTTTTTCTATTGAAGAAAGCATAAAATTTGAATCCTTACACTAAATTTGAAAAAAAAGGGGAAAAAAAAAAAGAAAACACAACCACCCCAGTAACCAAAATTGACTACAAAACTAAAACAACCAAGAAACACAAAATGGGCACATACAAAACCAAAAAAGATGAAACCTTTTTCAAGCGAAGGGCACGAATGGCATCACGGTCAGAAGTGGAGGAGGAGGAGGACTGGCGGCGGTTGCGGCCGGCAGTTCTGGTGGTGGTGGTGGTGGAAGTGGTGGAGCAGCAGCGAAGGACATTAGTGGAATAAGAGTGTTTGGAGGTGGTGACAGAAGCGCTGGAAGAAGCATAGTGAAGGAGATGTCTGAGAGTGAATGGCTTTGAAGACAGACTCCATATTTTCAGTGCCTCCATTTGTTTCTGTCTTTGCTTAGCCTTCGCTGCTTTCTGTATTTTTGCTACTTCTATGATATTATCCTCTGCAAGGAAGAGGAAAGCTCGAGAATTTTTCAGAGCCCAAGAATTTCCCTTTTGTCTTGAACCCAGCCCGCCCACTAAAGGTCTCCTTCGATTTACAGTTCCTTTTTTATTTTCTGGTTTTAAAAATCTTCAAAAAACAATTAGCCAAGTTTTATGTATTGGGAATTTGGGATCATGTTTTTGGAACACATTGTAATGTGTTTTTCAAATTATTAGAGAAAAGATTTAATATTGATTAATACAAAAACTGATCGGAAAATATTTTTTATTATTGGACTGAGAAATTTGATTGGCGTTGATTTGGTGTGAAAAATAAGTTTATACACGGTAATGAATAATGTGTTTTTATATTAATTATATTTTTGTTGAAACTAATATCTAAGGTACTTTTGAGAATAAAACTAATATGATATAGATATAATATTTCTCGAGAGAAAAAAAAAAACAATGACAAGACAGAAATTATATCTCAAGATTCAATCTTACACAAGTTATTTACACCTAAAATGGCATTTAAAAAATCAATTTCTCTAGATATTTTTTTATTAAAAATGACGAAACTGAGAGAAAGCAAATAATATTTTATGTCATAGATGGTGTTTTGTTTCCTGGGGCTGTTTCTGCTTCTTCTTCTTTTTAATGAGACCATGTAAATAAATTGTATTGAATTGAATCCGATCTAGTAAAATAAAATAAAAATTTAATTTTTTTATTTTTAATTATATTTTATTTAAAAAAATTAGTGTTTAACATTATTTAATGGCACTACATAATTAAATTAGAAAAAGATCACATGATGACATAACATTTACAGAATTTGATCGCAATCTTAATTTTGTTCCTGATAATATATTACCTGATGTTATTGCACACTTAGAAAACCATGGAAACTGTAGTCCTTATCGAATGGATTTCGTACATGATGAAATTGTATATAGTTTGATGGAACAATAAAAAATATTGTATATAAAATATTGTTTATTTCATGATATAATAACAGTAGTTAAATCTATAATATTTCAATTAAAAATTATTAATATTAATATATGTTTTTTTTAATTATTTTATAACTTCGATTTGAAAAGCATTCTTAACCAAATATATTGAATTACTTTTTATTCAACCTTAATTTCAACTATAATTTCAACCAAATATATATAAATACCAAACTAAACTCAACATCAAATAATTTTTATAAATAACTTTTTACAAATAATAACTATAAAAATTACCAAAATATCAAAGATTTTCTAGAGCTTCCATGCATTCCCTGTTTCGTGAAATATAAGATAGACCTACAGGGACACGTACGGGAAAGTCTTTGATGCCCACAGTTACTATGCTCGCAGATTTTTTTATTTATTTTTTCTATGTGCGCTTGATTCATCGAATGTTTACAGATGTGATCGACTGGCTTCACTGTTAAACCTTCTATCCTTGTACTTAGTGTATGTTTTTGATAGCACAATGCAAAGTATTTTTATAAAAATATTTTTTAATTAAAAATATATTAAAATAATCTTTATATATATATATATATATACACACGAATATTTTAAGATTGGAATGTTGGGTGCCATAGCTGTGCCTGACTTCTCTTCGGTGTGTGTTGCTAACCAAAGGTCAAGCCTTGAATTATGACCCCAATTACT
>Ga0325404_1000313_pt1 | contig 48504 bp, 29 predicted proteins | sample PopdelMetagenome_18_FD_205664 | JGI IMG/M metagenome (GOLD analysis project Ga0325404, IMG submission 205664) | Populus deltoides microbial communities from Bellville, Georgia, United States - Xylem-Control-R1 | ecosystem: Host-associated > Plants > Phyllosphere > Stem > Wood/Secondary xylem...
CGCGCCTGAGAATTGAATCAAATATATTGATCCTTTAAGAACAAGTATCTATTAAGAACAAGTATCTACAAAGTTTTGTTGAAGCATCGACTTGCATATATTAAACACTCCACGCAGCTTACCATCCTCCTGACAGACCAAGGTTATTGTCATGGGAATTCATTTCATGTAGTTGTTGGCAACCACACGTTTACTTGTCCCCGCCTCCAAACATGCCCATCATGTCTTTTGCTGATCCCATTTGCTTCATTAAGTTTTGCAAGCCACCCATGCCACCAATCTGCTTCAGCATCTGTGGAGGGAGGACTTTGCTCATGTGCTGTGCATTCATGTTTCTAGACAGGGAACTCATCTCACCCTTCTTCGGAATCTTAAGCCCCTTCATTTTGCTCCAGACTTTAGCAAGTCGCTTGTACTCTTCCAACATTTCCATTACATCTCTAATTGGACGGCCAGCACCCCGTGCTATCCTCATCATACGTGAGTCATTCAAGAGCTTTGGATTTGAACTATCCAACTCTGCATCACATCCGTGACAAATAGATATCAGCAAAAGTACCAAATAACTTCATTCAAGAAAGTATGTTTTGTATATCCATGAGGCAATGCAATGCTCTAAATGTGAATTTGTCAAGTAGCACCCACTCACCTTCATTAGTCATTGAATCCATCATGGTCATGTACCGCTTAATCTTAGCCTGGCTTTCCTTTTCATGACCTTTTGGCATTAATTCAGCACTAAACCCAGGAAGCATTGAAAATACCTACAGAAGGTGACCCGAATAGTATTAAAGTGAAAGTCACAACCCAAAATAGGGATGGGGAAGAAAGGTGATGGGACAGTAAATAAATAAAAAATTCAGTCAAGATGTAAACAGTAAAATCAGTACTCTAGAGATTTCATTACCTAAGTCGAGGCCATAGTTTACTACTTCCTTTGCCAAATTCACAACATTTCAGCAAACAGAAAATTCACAAAAAAAACTATAAAATGTTAATCGGTGACAGATTGTAAGCTATCTTAGTCTACCATACTTTCTCAGTTATCTTCTCCTTGTCTGCCATACTTCCTCACTCATCTTCTCCTTTCTCTCTCATAGGCATTATTGTCCTCCCTCATAATTTCTGTCATTTTTCATCTTGTTCACTTTCCGAGGTATTCTTGACAAAAGGTATTCTTGTTAAACAAGATGTTAAAATATGCTGACAACAAATTAATTGGACCTGTATCTAAGCTAGGCAAAATATTTGAAATGACCATATGAATCGCTATGATGTTAAAATATGTGTTAGATTCTGGTACAACTCGTATCATCTTGAGAACCATCTGTTATGAAATATGAGGGTGTTGATGTGCATCATGATGACCAGAGACAAACAATGGGAAAAGCTCGCTTATTAATGGTGGGTTCATCTTATTGACTTCTGATAGATCTCTTTTCAGTCTACTCCAATTCTCATATTCTAAATGCAGGAGATTGTAACGCAAAAAAGTCAAAAATGATAACAGTATCTGATCACAATCCATATTTTACAGTTGCATGAACCTTCTATTAAAAGTGTCTTCCAATTTTTATTTAAGTGAAATTGGCAAAGGTGGGACTCAAACTTGAGACCTCGCCCTACCTGCTTGTGCAGGAATACCACTAAGCTACAAGCTCACAGGTTAACCTTTTATTTTATTTCATTTATTCTTATAAGTAATTAGTGATCCACAAAATTTGAATTTTCCGGTGCAATGAATTAGTTGACCAGGTAACCCTTAGGACCATCCTAGGCAAGGAAATATTCATGTCACTTCTCGCTTTTCATTTGAAATTTAAGAGCCAATTAACAGCCAATACTATTGACTATGAGTTTCTCTAACGGCACCAGTTCCTTCAAAATTAAATGAATTAAGCATCCATAATTATTCCTGTTGAAATTGTTGTGTGAGGTAAAATCCTAACAAGCTCTGATAAGCAATCACGAGTATCCAACTTACAAATTCCTTAAATTAATACATATATAAATTCAGAAGGTATTTGCAGATTCACTCAGGAGCAACTTCAAGGTTTAATTTGACACAGGAAAAATGATCCATATTCCCAGGAAACTTATCATCTCTCTTCCTCATTTGAATGGTAAGCAGATGAAATTAGGGAGGTTAAACAGTTTTTCCACCTAAGTCTATCACTAAATAAACAAATTAAATGCCTTGTACTTCCATTCTGTATCAACTGCCAATGCCATCAATTCCTCCTCAAGAGGAAAGAAAAAAACTCATGTTTTACTAAAGCCTTGCATGATAATTAGCAACTATCTGCATGCTGAAACAAGAAAAAGCTAAGAAGAAGAAGAAGATAGAAAATCCATGTTTAGGAATTAACAAAAGATCACGGAAACTCTCTCCAAAGATGTTGATTTTCTCTAAACACATGCAGTGCCAATAGGTATGCAACTGTCTATAAACTAGCACACTTATTATCAGTCACAAGGAAGTTCTGATCAAAATTATTGTTTTTTTCCCTACCATACACACACATTCGAGATGAATACTTGAAGTAGAACACTCTCTAACAGAGATTCAATAAACAAAATAGTGAGTAGAGAACCTGGCCAATGGGACCCATTTTTAGTAGATTCTGGAATTGCTCATACATAATCCTTAAGGTAAAGTTCCCTTCTGACAGCTTTTGTAGAAGCTCGGGCTGTTGATCCATGGGAACAACCTCATGAATTTTGTCCATGAATCCAGACCAGTCACCCATGCCTAATTGGAAGATCATAATAATGTGAACACTACGGGCATCAAAAACAATCATACAAATTTCAGAGGTAAGTAGAACATCAAAGCAAAGGTGTCAAACTGAAAGAAGTGGATACCTAAAAGGCGACTAACAAAAGGTTTAACATCAAAGACTTCGAACTCGTCCATATGCTCTCCAGTACCAATAAAAATGACAGGACTCTTAGTTGCTGCAACTCTGCACATGGTTTGTAAACCAGAAATCAAAATAAATGCCTTAAGCAAGAGGAAGTTTTGGTACACTAGAACAACTGCCAGATTACTCACGCACTAAGCGCACCACCACCCTTTGCATGACCATCCATTTTAGTAATAATCACAGCTCCAACTGCAACCATTTGCTTAAAAGCTTGAGCTTGATCAAATGCAGCTTGACCAATACTGCTATCCATAACAAATATAATAAGATCCGGTTTCTGGAAGACACGGAATGAAACGGGATCAAATTTCAGTGCAATAACAATCAATAACATGCAAAACAACTAATAAGAGAATAACAGACAGTTGCTTCTGAAACTTGACGCATTTCTTCAAAAAGTGCAGCTTCCTGTTTATGCCGTCCGCTTGTATCAACAATTATAAGATCACAATTTTCCTTCTTAAATGTTTCTACACCTTCCTCAGCTATTTTTACAGGATCCGATTCCGTATAGCTGTATCAACAACAAGAAGTCAATAATTGATCGCATAACAGAAAACCCATTTTTTTATTCTCCTCCACTTAAAAATCACTTACCTTCCATAAAATGGAATTTTAGCTTTAGTTGCATTCTGCTTTAACTGATCAAATGCACCAGCTCTAAACGTATCAGCGCAAACGAGGGCGGGTTTCCATCCTTTTTTCTGATGATAATAAGCGTATTTTGTACAGGTAGTCGTTTTTCCAGACCCTAAACAATTAAATTCCATTAGATGTTTTCTCTAAATAAATATCATAAATCCAAGAGCACAGAAATTGAAATGAAAGTTTTATTATTATCTAAAATAAATTACCTTGTAAACCTACAAACATAACAACACTAGTTTTCCCCTTCTTTGGGGTAAATGAGGGCTTCCCTGGGTCCAAAATCTTGCAGAGCTCATTAAATATCGCCTAAAAATATTGAACTCGTTAAATTTAAAGTTAAATAAAATTGTGTTTATTTTTTGAAAAATAATAGAATAAAAGATAATTACTTGTTGGATGATTCTGCGCTTGTTGTGACCGGCAGCGAGATCGTCGAGATTGACGATTTTCTTGATATTAGTTTGCATGTCGCGAACAAGCTTGAATTGGACATCGGATTGAAGAAGCGCGCGAGTGATCTCGTTCAAGCAGTCGTTTAATGCTTTCTCGTCGATGATTGTTGCATTGCTCATTTGCTGGATTGCTCGGGATATGCTCCCTCCTAACTGCGCCAACACCATTTTTGCTTTCTTTTTTCAGTTCCACAGGTTCAATTTTTTTTATTGGAGGAGACGGATGGGATGATTTTGGAGATTAGGGTTTCTCTTTTGTGAATTTCAGAGAAAGCAAGAGGGATGGATGGAAAGAGTGAATTTGTTTGGGTTTTTTTTTCTGTCTTAATGAAAAGACGAGTTTGTACAGTAATATATTAATGAATTGATTTGAAGAAAAAAACAAAATGAAAAATACGGTATCACCGTGAACACTTCAACTTACTTTTCATGAAAATTTAAATATATTTTTTTTATTTTTTTAAATTATTTTAATTTGTTAATATTAAAAATAAATTTTAAAAAATAAAAAATATATTATTTTAATATATAAAAAATATTTTAAAAAACAATTAATATTACACTCTCAAACATTCTAGATCTAATTCCAGCAATACAATAACTCATAACTCCCTTAAAATTCTAAAACAAATTTATATTATGTTAAATTTATTTGGATTAATTTATTTAGAGTGTGTTGGTTTTTTTATTTAAAAATTATTTTTATGATTTTATATTATATTGATTTTAAAAATAAATTTTGAAATATAAAAATTACATATTATTATATTATTAAGTAAAAATATATATTAAAAAATTATTACTACTATAATATAGAATATAGCTTGATATTTTGTAGCTGACAAGGTAGGAGTCATGCATGGACTCAGTTTCTATTCTAACTTGTTGTAAATTGTGTTTTTTTAATTTTAAAAATTCTTTTGTTAAAATTTATTTTTTATATATATTTTAAATTATTTTAACATGTTAATTTTAAAAAATAATTTTTAAAAAATAAAAAATATTATTTTAATATATTTATAAATTAAAAATATATTAACTCATAATTATTATTACAATCCCAAATAAATTATCCTCTCATCTGACTTTCCTTAGAAAGATCGACGGAGTGTTTAATGAATCGGACGGTGACTGAAAAAGGAGTGCGATCGCGTCAAGACTCCTCGGGGATTTGCTCAAAAATCAGTGTTTGTATCCATGCTAGAAATTTTCTATCAAAAATTTGAGTGTCTCTCTTCGGTGGGTTTTCTTGTATTTTGTAATAAAAGAAGGAAATATATTTTGTGGGTAAATGATTTAATCTATTATTTATCTAATCATAACAATCTCCTATATTTCTCTACATTTTTAATTGTTAAAAAAATCACATAACTAAAGGGCCAATAATTTAATGCTAGATGATGAAATTGTTAAAAAAATGAATTTCATAAAAAAAAAAATCAAAGAGAAAGAATCTGAATCAACCATGATTAACTTAACTAATCTATAAACGGGATATGAGATCGGGATTACTCAACAAAAAGAAAAGTGGAACAAACAATGAAGGTAAGGGCTTAGTAACCAAAAGTCAAATGATGAATTTTTTTAAAAAAATCGATCTTCAATAAAGGACCCTAAATCGATAAATTTATAAATCGGAGGACACTATTGCTTTTTGAAAAGGCTGGCGTAAATTTTAAAAGTATGAGACAGAAAAGAGAAAGGAGAGAAAAAACTTCATTGCAGCACAACTGAACCTCCTCCGTAAGCACACGCCACAATACTAAAAAGAGGATGACTCATCACTCTCAACACCGCCACGGATGAAGGATTTTGGTAATTAGACAGCCTCGCACGCACCACCCAAATGACATAGGGGTTGTCACGGGCTAACGCTTGCATAACTTTTTTTTTAATAATATTTATTACTAAAAATTACCGAACAACCCCTAACCTTATTTTGTTCGAATTCTAAGGGTAATTCCGCCATTTAATTTTTTAAATAATTAAAAAGACTAAGAAGCCCCTTTGTGCATGTTCACTTTTATTTTCTCCTAAAGATATGACTGTAACTTAATTGTGCATTTTTTTTTAAAGGCTAAAGAGCATTTTTTTTTCTTTTAAGAGCAAAATAGTCATTTTACTAGAATAAAAAAGGTGTCCCAACCAATTTATCCCTGGTGAATTTTACAATGACCAATGTATCATCTGAAAAAAAATAATTCTACCTTCAACTGCAAGTTTCATCGATTTTTTTTTGTTAAAGGTAAAACCATAATTTCGTTATTCCGGTGAACGGTGAGATGTATCTATGGCTACAGTACTTTACTAATGCCTTTTAGTTTTTTTTGTAATAATAAAACCATACACCCTCAATAGTTAGCATATTGGTGTTTTAATTTAACAACCATCTCATCATGTACTTGGTGAAACACAATACAAACACTAAATTGGAGAAAAAAATAAAAGCTTTCACACTTTAATAGAAAAAAATAAAATAAAATACATTTAAATAGGATAAAAGAAAAATTTTTTCATGCCAAATGTATAATAATCTCAAAATAAAATTCCAATGGATAAAAAAAAAAGTTTTGTTGTCTAACAAATAAGAATTGTGAGGCTAATGCATAAAGTTTATTTTTGTTTTGTAAAACTAGTTTTTTTTGGAAAATAAGTTATTTTTTGTTTTTATACAATTAAAAAGAAAACATTTCACTGGAGTAAATTTGATATTCCATTAGTTGTTTTTGGATGATTGTAATAAATTGAGAAATTGTTGTGACATTCATGATAAAGGCGATGACGATGGTTATAATGATAGCTTTAATGATGGTTGTGGTGGTGTTGTTTATAATAGTGATTATTGTCGCGGCGTGCGCGGCATCGAACGACGAGTATGTCTCCTGAGAGTGTTTTGAAAAGGGGATTTGAGTATAATCATAATATTATAATTATGAGTTCAGGAGTCGCCACCTAGTAATATAGTTATTAAAAAACCTACGGTGTGTGGGACTCTGGATAAGGGACTAATTGTGAATGGAAAAGATGCATTACCTTTAGTGCACTATACCTAAAGTAAGCTGCATTGTTGTTTGATTGTTTTTATAGGTCGTGTTTTTATCCGTTGGTTTTTTTCTAAGGTTCAAGATAGATTTTCATTCGTAAAGAAATGTCTATCTTATTGAGTTAAATCTTAATCTTTCTAATGTCCAGATTTTAGCATCATATTTGTTTCCTAAATATAATTAATTCTTAATGTTTCAAACAAAATAATTGTTATGAGTTTTTTGTATATTGATCATACCTTAATAGATAATCATAAACTGGTTACGATATCTATTTTGCATTTTTAAAATAAGATAAGAGTGACTTTATCTCTTTTTAGAAAATATACATGAAAAAACTTTTAGGATTTGGCCATATGCATGAAAATAAAAACATTTTGTGCGTGTTTTTTCACAAACAATTTTGATTTTTTAAAAAAAATTTTTTTAAAGAAAACCAGTTATTTTTAATACCAGGTTTGTATCTTACAATGTAAGTCTATAGCCCGATATTGTGCAAAATTGTTAGAAAAACATGTGGGGAACCTACAAATATTTTTAAAATGCCCTTTGAAAATTTTGTAGTTTTTTTATAAATATTTTAATAATATTTTATTATTAAATATATTGGGCTAGACTCTGCCCACCATTCGGGTTGGGCTAAAATGGGTCCAACCCGACTCAGTCGAGTTGGGCCAACAAGTAACCCAACAACCTTTCTATTTTTTTTTGTGGGGCTGAACTTGGCACGACCATTTGGGTGGGGCTAGGACGGGTCTAGCCCGACTAAGTCGGGGTGGGCTGATTGTTGACCCAACATATCCTTCCTTTTTTTTTCTAGTTCGGCTAATACAGGTTCACCGGCTCACATGGTCGTTGGCCCAACCCAGCGACCTTGTGAATTAATTATGTTGCATGCAATATGAATTATTGTTCTGCGTGCAACAACCGTGATTATTGTGGGGAAGAGGAGAGGAGAAGACTACCTAATGTGAAGGGTGTGGCTGTCATCACTAGTTTAGCGTGAGGATGGTCGAGGCGTTGATGGCTCACAGTGGGGCTAGAGTTGCTATCGGTGAGGAGGGTTGGTTTTTATTGTTGGAAGAAGAAACTTGTGGCGAAGAGAGAGAAGCTCACAGTGGCTGCTTTTGTTGCCAGTGAGAAGATGAGTTGGTAGAGGAGGTTGGATTGTTGTTGTTCATGGTGGTGTTAAGGTGGTAATGATTGAAAAAGCGACAGAGAGAAAGGAGGAAGAGACTGGCGAAGAGAAGAAGAGGAAACTTGGGAAAAAGCTAATTTTTTTCAAAGTGTGGCCCTTTATTTCTTGATCATCAATGCATGGAATCTATCCTTATTTATAGGAGGTAGACGAGGGATATTTTATCTTTATTAGGGACAAATATTGACCATTGATTTAGTCCAGTAGGATCCCAACCGTTGGTTCAAAGTGACCATCATGAATTGTCAAATTTTGTCAGTTAAAGGCTATCTAAGTTGGCTTCTTTAGGGCAGCGTCGCATTGACTGTGGTGTCAATCAGCCAAAAAGAATCACATGGAGTGTAGTCAAATGTCAAGCCATTATGGTGGTATATGTTTTGTCAATTTTGGTGAAGAGACAAAGCATTAAATGCACCTAAAAAGGAGCCACCAAAGCAACATTTTCGAACAAAATGAAGAGGATGATGAATAATAACTAGATGACATATCATCTAGTCCTTTTTGTTTTCAAAATGACGTTGTTTTTGGCTTTAAGGTTTTTATTTAGGAATTTGGTCCTCCAGCTTTTGAATCCTTTCAATTGCACCCCTGATTGCCCTGAAACTTTTAATTTGATGCATTTTTGCTCTTGTCGAACTTCAACACCAGCCCCAAACTTCAACACACTAAATTAGAATTTACTAGATTATTGGCTCGCATTGAACTTTGTGTCATGTAAGTTTTTTTTTTAAAAAAAAAATGTTTAAGCATTGCTAAAGTGTTTTATAATTATAAAAATAAATAAAAATCAAAATATGTTGCATGTTGGACGTTATTTTTTTTAAATATTAATACAACAACATATTGGATGACATTTATTTTTAGATACTAAGATGATATATTTGATCGACCCAAGTTAACATGTCATATATTTGATCTCGGTTATGATATCGTGATAACTTTATAAAAAGCAAATCAAAATATAATTGTGAAGGTTAATTCTTAATCAACCTAATGTTAAATGATGAAATTATAAAAAGAAGATATTAAATTATAAAAAAAGACAAAAAAACCTACATGAGACATGAATTAAGATAATTATATGGAAAGCAAATAAAGAAAATATTACAAAACCCAATTTCCAACCAACCAATGTTGAAGAATGAAATAAAAAAATTAAAAAAAACAAAAAAAACCCAAGTCAACACGGGCTAGCATGTTAAACCCGAAACCTGGGTCTTAAGGCCAAGATAACTTTATAAAAAACATATATAAAAAATTATGATGCTCCATTTCTAACAGATCTAGTGTTGAAAGTTTAAATCGAAAGAAATAATAAATCTATGAGACTAGAATAACTCCATGTAAAGAAAATTTCAAAAAACTACGAAGCCTAATTCTCTAACAATCTAATATTGAAGAATGAGAATAAAAAAAACCATCTAAAAAAAATGATTGAGTTGTTAAAGGGTAAAATTAAAAAAAAATGTTTAATTAAAAATGACCAAAAAATAATTATAGTCAACTTGGTTCTATATGCCAAACTCGTGACTTAGGTTATGAGATCATGATAAATTCATATAACATAAATTGAAAAAAATTATGAACCCAGTAAAAAAATTATTAAATTAAAAAAATAAACAGGGTCTATCTGTCAAACCTGCAATCAGGGTCATGACATCATTATAACCCCATTGAAAGAAAAAAAACTATGAAACTAATTTTCCAACCAACTTAATATTAAATGATAAAATTTAAAAAAAATCAATTAGAAATAGTGACAAATAAAAAAGATTTGTGTCAACCTGAGTTAACATATTAAAATTCCAACCAACCTAATATTAAATGATAAAATTAAAAAAAATCAATTAGAAATAGTGACAAATAAAAAAAATTTGTGTCAACCAGAGTTAACATATTAAAATTATGACATGAGTCATGAGACATGGTAAATTCATAGAAAGCAATAACAAAAAATATGAAATATCACTTCCAATAGATCTAATATTAAAAGTTGAAATCAATAAAAAAAAATCCATGAGATTAGTAAATGACCCAATATAGATGAAAGAAAAAAATTACAAAGCACAATTCTCATAAAGAACCTAATATTAGATAATGAAATAAAAAAAAGAAAAAATTGAGTTGATGAGGGGTGAAATTAAAAAAACACAAAACACTATTTCAATAAATAATGTTTTATAATTATGGCTATCATGATTTAATCACGCCTTTCAGTGTTTTGTTAGTTGAAAAGGAAGATTGAAAAATATTTTCCGTTAACTAATCTTGTAATGATTGTTTTAGACTGAAAATGAGATGCATATTTTATTAGAAAATATTTTCCTCATAAGAAACATGTTTTGAATTGAAGTAGTGGGAGTGTGTTAGCCAATGAAATAATGATTTTTCAAGGAGCATGGATCATGTTTCTTTGTTTTTATTTTTTTTCCTTACAAAGCTAGCATCCCCTCAAATAAGTGATTTTGGATTTATGATAACCTTCATGGTGTCATGGAAGATTTTTCTTGGCCTTTCAATAAGTTGGGTGTAAACTAGTTTGCCTATTTTATTAAAATAAACTAATCAAAACTTGTGGTAGGAGTAACAATATAATAATCCCTCCCAATTCTATTAATTTTTATGATGATACTTACAATATCTATTCACAAGACCTTTTATCTTAAAAACAAGAAAAATCATTTCTTTATTTCCTTGAAAAATCTACACATATCAAAGATGCTAGGATGAAATCAAGGAATCCATGATTTCAATAGAGTGAAATTATTTTTTCATCACTAGGTTTTCAAAACATTGACCTAATTTAGAAGAAAAAAATCACATGGGACTTATGTTTGGTACCCACATCTTAAAAATTATGCATGTTGTACAAAATGTATGTTTTAATCCATTAAACTTCCAATTATTCCCAAGTTAAATAAATTGGAATTCTTTGGAGGGTTGCGACTTGCAAGTTGCTTTTGACACTTATACAAAAGATGAAACATGTATAATCTCTTTCTCAACGTTTTGGAAAGTTCCATCTTTATATCAAATTATAATGAACATTGATGGCATTTTTACTGTTTCTTCAGAGAAAGCTGAAGTGAGAGGCTTACTTGAGGACCATAAAGGCAAATGACTATTTGGATCATATGATTGTTGTCCATGCTTGACACGAACCAAGTTAAGTTCAAATTTTGTCTTAAAATGCCTATTAACCAGTTTTACGAGATCAAGTATATTTCTTAAACCGTATATGAGATCGATCTAAAATTTTACAAGGAGATTCTAAATACATGGAACTATATTGCGGTGAAGGAAATTCTAGCAATCAAAAAAAATTTTCCTGGTTGAATTCCTATACTAAAAGTTTTGGCCAAAACACCACCCGAGAGAGCTTAGAGATTTCGACTACATGTAATAATTATAGCATGAAAACTTTGTTTTGATTATCTTATTCTATTTATTTGAAGTTGAACAATTATTTTTAATTTTTTTCTTGTTAGACATTACTTAGAAGTTTATTTTATTATTAGATTTATATTAAATGATTCTTAATTTGGGCCTTTTGGCTTACAATTCAAAAAGGGTCCATTAAAGGTTATCTAAAGGAGCCTATATAATGGTTTTGGAATTTTAAATTTCAGCAATATGGTGATAATAAACATGAGTTTCTTTATTTTTATTATTTATGGGGTAAAATATTCTTTTTTTTATAGGGACAAAGATCATACATTCAATTTATCAAAGATTAACTGACTTCGTGATGTCATTAGCATACTTTATGTTCTTAGGTACAGGGTCTTTTATGGATCCAAGTTTATTCCAATACCTTTGATTCTTGTGTACAATATTATCTTTGGGTCAATGTTCTATAAAACTTGATTTTTAGCTTCCTGAGTTGTATTTCAATTTCGTTAAGGATTGCTTGACCATGTGTTTAAAAGGTCATCATCAATGGTATCAAAGTTAGGCTCTGAAATCAGGTTATATCCCTTTATTTTTCTTTTTTTTCCCCGATTCTTCATATAATTTGAGTTTTTTGTTTTTGTTTTTGTTGTCGGTTTTCATAGTGTTTAACACTAAGTTTTGGGTTTCTTGATAAAAAAATACCTATTGTTCATACAATTTTTGTTGTTGTATTGGGATTGAAAAAAATACTCAAGTCGGTTTGGTCCAAACAAATTTGGGAGTTTTTAATTTCCTACTTGTTTCTAGTTTTGTTCATATTATTTTTGAAGTTTAAGCATAATTTTTGTGTTAATTTTTATTTTCCATGTTGTTAATTTGTTGTTAATTTATTTTATTGTGTCTTCGTCTTGTTATAAAATATCTTACAAATCATCACAAATCCTTGAGTGAAACACGAGAGGAATGTAAACCTAATTTCTTGTCAACTAATCAATTTTTTAGATTGATTCATAGTTTGGGTCCATTGGCTTGCAACCCAAAAAGGATCCATTAGGTTTATATAGAGAAGATTATATAATATTTTTGGAGCTATAAGTTTCAGTATCGTGGTGATAATAAACATGGGTTTTTCCTTTTAATCCTTTATTTGTAGGAATAAAGATTACATCACACCTGTTGAAGATTAAGTGGCTTTGTGATTGCCTTCATATATTTTGGTTTTTCAGGTACATGGTTATTTTTGGGTCCAAGTTTATTTTAATATCTCTAGTATAGGACATAAGACCTAGGTTTTAGAATTATGATGCCCGAAACTAATTATTTAGAAGTATCCATGAGTTGCATGTTAATAGCTTGTTCATGACAATGCTACCTTACATAAAGGTAATAAAAATGTTGACTTTTTAGGAAGTGTTTGGTTACTGTCCCATGACAGGAGAGACGAACACAGAGGAGACAAAGCAAAAAAAGAGACAGGGATATGATTGTGTTAAGTAGTGGTGTATAATAAAAAGTGATTGTCTTTGTATCATGCTTGGTTATGGTGGACGAAACAATATAAAATATGAAAAAAATCTAATTTACCCTTAGTATGTATTGTTGTCAAGCTTACATATTAAAAGAAAATTAGATTTTATTTTATTTTAATTTAGTTTATATTGAGTGTTGAAATTAATAATATTATGCTAACCTTGGATGCAAAACAAGGACAAGCATGACTGGGTCAACCCGGGCCTTGGATTGATTTGAGTTTAAGAAAAAATAGAGGAATGATTGACTTAGCCTGATTCGGTCAAAAACTAATTAACTTTTTTTTTAAAAAAATAAATTTGGCTCAAAACAAGGTTGCTTTGATTTTTTTTTTAAATTAGGTCAATTTGTTTGACCTTACTTGTGACCTGAATCTTGTTTCGGTTGACTCTTAAGTTGAGTTTTTAAATTATGATAATAATTATTTTTATTCATTCATTGACTCGGGTCAATCCATGTTGACCCTCTCAACACGTGACTCGGGCTTGACCCTAGTTAACTTCTGAGTTGAGTTTTAAAACTACGATAATAATAATTTTTATCCTTACATTGACTTGGGTTGACCCTCACGATCCATGACCCGAGTCTTACCTAGGTTGATCCCTGAATCAAATTTTAAAACTATGATAATAACTATTTTTATTCTTATGTTGACACAGGTTTTGCCTAGGTCATCCCATAAATCGAGTTTTAAAATTATGATAATAACTGTTTTTATCCTTATATGGACCTGGGTTAACGATCAACTCCACGCATAACCGGGCCTTGTCCAAGGTCAATCCTCAAATTGAATTTTAAAACTATGATAATAACTGCTTTTATTATTATGCTGCTTTTCCCTGGATTGACTCTCTAGTTGGGTTTTAAAATTATTATAATAACCATTTTTACCATTACATGTCTATGTTGGACAATTTTGAAATTGAGAGTTTTTTATAAAGATATTTTAGGAACAAAGAATAATAAAATATTGTATTTGGAAATATATCCACTCTGTACCTTTTATTTTGGAAGTATAGAAACTTACTAAAAAATTATCTTAAGAATAAATTTATTTTTATGTCTTTATCATTGTCTTTTCAACCAAACACATTTTTATTTCCATTGTCTCTGTCTCTTATATCTCAAGACAATAACCAAATGCCACTTTATTTCTTGGTAAAGTTCGAAGTTAATACTCCAACTTCATATTGGCAATGCACTTAAAAAAAAACTTTCAAATCCATTTAGGTTTAGGCCTGATCAATGCTTTATATACTATTTAGGTCTCGACCTAAATGGTGACCCAAGCATTAAAGCAACAAATCTGCATAAAAATATCTTGGTGAATGAGAAATACGTCTCAGGACAACACACAAGTATAGTTATACGTTTCTCAAAATGTAGTGTCAACGTTTATTGGTAACATGCATCATATGTTAAAGAAACCTTTTATTGGCTCACACATCGGGCACCGCCTTATGCACACAAACTTATGTTTTATTGACAAGTCCTCTCAGTGAGTATAAATTTCTATGCAACAAGCAAGAGTCTCATTGTAAGTTCCATCTACAAGAATAAACACAATCTTAAAAGCCTATTTGTTCGTCAATATTTTTCCCCAACACGACACTTTCATTCATTAACCTTCTTGCCAATAATAAGGTCACTTAATGAACATCAACATTTCTACTAATGAGTTGCAACATCAAGGCTTATAAATATTTGTTCACCAAGTAAAAGAGAGAGGAATATGTTCTTTAACTTGCATTTTCTATCAATTAAATTTTAATATTAATTAACAGGATATAAATTTTATTCAAAAATTTATTAAACAGATATATTAGAAAATAATATAAATTATATATTAAAAACTATATAATTGATTAAACTTTTAAAATAATCACGCCCTTTCTTGCATTCTTTCTTTCCAACCATCAATCAATTATTATTGATTGGAGAAATAATTCGAAACAAATAATAGTGTATTTTCCCTTTCCCATCAATGGTGTCACCTTCGAGTTTATTCACATTTTTTGTTTTGATTATTTTTAGGAATATGTTCTTTAAAAGAGAGAGGAACAACACAAACTATCTAGTCCATCTTTGAGTCCAAACACCAGCCCTAAATCTTTTAATCTAGCCCGTGGAAAGCACAAATTTCTCTTTGAAGTTTTTTAGTTTCATCATATATGTTTTAAGTTCTCTTCTCTATAGTCTCAACAATAAGGTATTAGGAGGTTATTTTATATTTCTAAGCGTGTATTAAACAATGCAATTGATAATGCCTTAAATATATGTATGTATATATATGAATATTGTTTTTCATCTAAAAAGTTAAGTGCTTTTTAATGGTTTTAAATTCCAATGATAATATCTTTTCAAAGTGCTTTTTATTCATAAAAAAATATTAAATTGATGTTTTTTTTTAAAAAATCCAAAAACCACTTGAATTGCAATACCGAATAGTTCCTGGTTTGATTTTTTTAAAATTGATTTTTTTAAAGTGTTGTATGATAGTTTTAATGTGCTGATGTAAAAAATAAACAAAATAATATTTTAATATATTTTTAAACAAAAAATATTTTTAAAAAGCATAAAAAAACAAAAAACAACACTCTCTCTAACATGCACTAATGATTACATGGATGAATCAACAATATTATAACCCAATAACTTGAATAGATGATTGTTTAGTGAGGTTTATTAGCATTGATTGTGAGATTTTTTTTTCTTGAAAAAAGCAAATTTTTGGTGGTGAATATCACGTGCATGTGTAGTGTTTCATGTTAGTCATTTGCAAATAAACCCTAGAACCATAATTTTAAAACTCAAACTGTTCCAGAAGGTTAACTTGATACTTGACAAATCTAGGGCTGGAAAAAGAATGAGTTTAAGAAAAATTAAGAAAATATAAAAACCTAAGTTATCTGGTAAAAACTTGAATTAACTTGATAATTTAATAAAATTTGATTGTAATTTATTAATTATTTTTTAACTAAAATAATATTATTTGGATTTATAAAAAAATATTAGAGTTAGCTCAAGATATCTGAACCATGAACTAGATTAATCACTAGGCCGGGTTAAAATATTTACCCAAAACATCCGCTCCACCCAACAGCCGATTAACAGGATCTTCATCGCAGGATGGCTCTCTTTTGTTAAAATACGCTACTGGAAGGTAAGAAAACTCCCCAAGGGCATTTCCGTCACTCAACTCAACCCTCAAATTGAAAGCAGCGTGCACCACCCCAAAAACTCGTCTCACGCTTACCGTCCGATTAATCGTCTGGTGGGCTCCCCCTCTATCTTAAATGCACAAAATTAAGAGATTTATCTTTAACATTTTTTTTTAACTATAAACACCTTTTTTTCCCAAAATAAATAAAACCCCCAAAACCCAAATCAATGTTTTATTTTTCTCCTCTCTGTCTCTCTGTGAAAATTGAAAAACACGAGAAACAAATCTTTTATTTTCTCTCTCTAAAAAACCGACTCATTGTGTGCGTCTCTCTCTCTCTCTCTCACGGACACCAATCGACGATTAATCCCAAAATCGACTCGTCGTCTTCCTTTCAAACGTGACCGTTCTTAACCTTACCCTCGGCGCGTCTAAGCAAAAACCGCCGCCAATACTCAAAAACCCATACCCATTATCATTTAAACCGAAACATCCAAAACGACACCGTTGCTCTTTTCTTTTTTCAAATTCATTACCCGCCGGCGTTTCGGTTCCGGCGATTTTTAAGGTGCGCCGTACATCTCTCTCCTTTTTTTTGTGAAAATTATCGTGACCTGATTATCTAGATAAATCAGTCGTGTTATTCATTTATTGAAGTTTAGCTTCTTGTTAAATAGTCGGCTTCGATTTTCGGCACGATTTTCGCATTCCGATGCTTACTTTCGTCAATTAAACACTCCCGATTCCGAATTTAGGGTTTCCTGATCATTTAAGGTTTATAATTGGAGTTTTAAGTGTGCAGTCATTTGATTTGTGGCTTCACTCATGGATCTATAGTTTGCTTTGTTTTTATCTTCTGTTTTGTTTGTTAGTGGGCTTAGTGATTATTATGATTGGTTTCGTTTCGGTTTCTGATTATTGTTGATTGAATTGAGCCTGTTTTAATGTTTCTTTCATCTCCACTATCATTTGAACTCTTTTAGGCACTTGTTTCTGCTCCTGTTTAGTCTTTGACGGTTGGTTTCGATTCCTGCGAGGTGGGTTTTGTTCGATTTAAGTTTTTTAGGTTTTGAATACCATCATCTGGCAGTTTCAATTGTGATCAGAATGTTCTCTAGTCTTAGTTATTAAATGTATTACTGAACGAATGAGGTTTTATTATTAGAGATTCCATTATTCTGTTATCTGCTACCTTAACTATAATCTTCACTTAATAAAGATATTTTTTCTTTTTACAAATTCGGGTTTTATTTCTTACTAACTAATACAGTGAAGAATATGGGGTTAAAGTTGAACTCTTCTCTTTGAAGACAAAAATTATCTTCTTCTTATAGTGTGGTTTTTACCAAGAACTTTGTGAAGCTTAATTTTAGTTTTTCTTCTTTGTTGTTTATTTTAATTAGTTGGTGGTTTCTAGGCGTTGTGGGGAATTGTAGGAGACAACAGAAGAAGTTACCTCCTGCATTGCATTCATAGCAAGCATTTCTGATAGGGAAAGGCGGTAAATAATTCCATGTGAGATGATGGCATTTTTCAGGAACTATACAAACGAGGCAGTTTCACAGAGTGTCCTAGAAGGAAAGAGGCAAGGTCGGGGTGTAGGTAGAATGTTGGGCAATGAGGATGTAGATATGACTTCTAGTGAAAGAGAATTGGATATAAACACAGATGTGCAATATGAAAGTGAACCGGATGATGTGGTTAGGTTGCAAAGTAATGTAGCTGCCGACCATGATGCTGGCGTGAATAATTCAGAGCTGCAGCCTTCTGGAAGGAAAAATGTGGCTGGAAAATGGGGTTCCAGTTTTTGGAAGGACTGCCAACCCATGGGTAATCCTGGGGAATCCGATTCTGGACAGGATTCCAAATCAGAGGGTAGAAATGCAGAAGGGTCAGAAGATAATGTATCAAATGGAAGGGATGATAGATTAGATTCAGAAGATGAAGAGGGGCAAAAAGAAGCGGGTAAGGGGGGGAAAGGCCATTCTGATGTCCCTGCAGATGAGATGTTGTCTGATGAATACTATGAGCAGGATGGGGAGGATCAAAGTGACTCGGTGCATTATAGGGGGTTTAGCCAGTCTGTTGATTTGAGTTCTAGGCTGCAAAAAAAGCCGGTTCCTATCAAGAATAATGTCTCCAGGAGGTCAAGAGGTTTGCACAATAGTGAAGGTTATGATGGCAATAATAATGATGGCGATGCTGATTATGAGGAAGAAGAAGTTGGTAATTTCTTTGTTATTGTTGCACTGTGATTTGTTTTAATACCATTTCCACTAGAATAAGTGGCGAGATGCATGAATATCTTGTAGTAATTGGCAATTTCTTTTTCTGTTTGATGTTAGATCTATTTTCTTTTTGCTTGCAGAAGATGATCCTGATGATGCAGACTTTGACCCTGATTATGGCATCGCTAGTGGGCATGCAGGAGACAAGGTTATTACCTTTGCACTTACGTATCTGTTATTTGAAGCATGGTTCACTGCCTTTGTATTTTGCACAGCATGTGGATTTATCACAAAGCTTATTGGCCGATTGTCATGATTTTATAGTGCAATCTACTGCTTTAAGTCCAATGTATCATTCCTTGACTTGTTTTGTCTTTATGTTCTTCCATTAGTTTATTGCCTAATTTATATAATATGGCACACTTACATTTTGTGCATGCTGCTAGACATGACAAGAAAACGCTGTAGATTCAGATTATATTGTTTGCATACCAATATTTTATACCAATGCTTTTTACCATGATAAAGTGCTTTTTACCATGATAAAGTGCTTTTTACTGAAATCAGGATAAAGACTGGGAGGGTGAAGATTCAGATGAAGATAATAACAGTGATGATTTGGTCATCTCAGATGGTGATGACGATGATGATTCTTATTACACAAAGAAACCTAAGAGTAGGCAACATGGTAAAGGTGGGCGGAATACAAAATCTGCCAAAGAGAACAAGTCATTGCATGCTTCTGGACGACAAAAGAGAGGGAAACCATCATTTGAAGAAGATGAGTATTCAGCAGAGGATTCTGACAGTGATAGTGATGCTGTTTCAAAGAACATGACCAAGAGAGGTGCACATCTTCGTAAATCTAATGCCCGGTCGACTATGTCAACAAACATTGGTGGAAGAAACAATGAGGTTCGAACTTCTAGCAGGTCGGTTCGTAAGGTGTCATATGTTGAAAGTGATGAAAGCGAAGAAATTGATGAAGGGAAAAAGAAGAAGGCCCAAAAGGTGCAGTCTACCGTGCTATATTTTACCACAAACCTAACTTGCTTTATTGTTTTATCTGCATGAAAAAATGTTATGATCTAGCTGGTTTGGTTAGAAATTATCATCTTACAGATCAGGGCATGTTTGTATGATGTTCTTTTTTAAATTTGCCTTTTATCTTTCTTTTCTTCAAGTTTTTAAAACTGAAGGTGCATGAGTTTTTGCAATGAAAGTGAAAGTAAATTGGTCTTGTGCCCAAAATAATCAGGGTCGTTGGTCTCAACTCCATTTTGTTTTTGCATGCGCATGGTTGTTTGTTTCACTATGTTAGGCCTCTCTTTTTCCCCAGCCTAGCTGGTAAGCCAGATTTTGCAACGTGTATGATTTATGCTCTCTAGGGGAAATTTACACCGGGATATTCTTGTAGAATCCATGCATTTCTATGTTTAGCCAAATTTTTGATATTTTAATTTTTTAGTCAAAAATCCTATCAATGAGGTCAGATCAGTCCTTGTGGTGTATGGTTGGAGGATTCTAGGTAGGTCTCAAAAATTATTTTTTTTGTGTGTTAGAGGTGAATGATGACTGGAAATCATTTGAACTAGTATTCCTAATCTTCTTGTTCATATTTTATATGTAATTGTACTTAAAGATTATTTTATCCTAACATTGTTCTTGTTTTTGCAATTGTGGTTTGGATTGGATTGTACTAGACTTCACAGGCTTCAGTAGTTTAATGGATCCTCGCATTACTATGTCTTCTCTTAAAGATTATTTTATCTTAACTTTTTTCTTGTTTTTGCAATTGTGGTAGTGCTTTGGATTTTATTATACTAGTCTTCACAGGCTTCAGTGTTTTAATGGATCCTCTCATAGCTATGTCTGCTCTTATTACATTTCCTTATTTTTGTCTTCCCCAAAATAGGAAGAAGTTGAAGAAGAAGATGGTGACTCCATTGAAAGGGTACTGTGGCATCAGCCAAGGGGCATGTCTGAAGATGCAGTGAGGAACAATAGATCAACAGCACCTATTCTCTTAAGCCACCTGTTTGATTCTGCTCCTGATTGGAAAGAAATGGAGTTCTTGATAAAGTGGAAAGGCCAGTCACATTTGCACTGCCAATGGAAATCATTCTCTGAGTTACAAAATGTATGATTGCTGTATTTCTGTTGCTTATGCATGCAATTTAAGCTCTATTTTTTAGATGCATTTTTGATTGCTATAATTCTGTTCCTTATGCATGCAATTTAAGCTCTCATTTTAGATGCATTTTTTGGTTTTGATTTACTCTGCTTTGATTTTTTTTATCTGCTGTTTACGTTGCCTGATTTTCTGCCTGTTTTTTGTGTCACCAGCTGAGTGGTTTTAAGAAGGTACTGAACTACACTAAAAAAGTGATGGAAGATGTGAGGTACAGGAGAAAATTTACACGCGAGGAGGTATAACTTTTCTTTTCATAATAGTATGTGAGAAGAAGAGGGAGAAATGCTGGGATGTGCATGTTTAGATATGATAAAAAAACTCTTGATATGAGTTTACTTTGTTACCTGCTGTGGATGTGAGATATTTGTATAGAAATACGCAAACATTGTTTCTACAACAATGAAATAGCTTCATATGTTGTACTAGTTTATTATTTACAAGGACCCAGAATGAATAGGTGATATAATTGGAATTTAGTTGTCTTGCAAGTCAGATGTTTATTTTTCCAAGATGGTAGTCCAACTTGGCATGCTGATACTTGGATACTTGTAATTATAGAAATGCACAAATGCTTGTCTTTTCAACATTATATTCCCCGATCCAAATTATCTATCTGGTTTTACATAGTTTACTTAAATACAAATTAAATTTGCCCGACAAATTGGTTATTTGGGATAACGTTTGGTTTTCCTCTATCAGATCGAGGTGAATGATGTGAGCAAGGAAATGGATTTGGATCTGATCAAGCAAAATAGTCAGGTTTATCTTTTTAGCATTACTTTATTGTGGTCTTTTTTCTCTTTTCTTTTTTATAATCTTACACTGTTTTTAAAATCTCTTTCACTCCAATTCTTGTTTATATGTTTTTGCAGGTGGAGAGAATTATTGCTGATCGAATCACTAAAGATAGCTCCGGAAATGTTGTGCCAGAGTATTTAGTCAAGTGGCAAGGACTCTCTTATGCTGAAGCTACTTGGTATTCTAAACTATACTAGTCTTATTATTTTTGAGTGGTACTTCTGAATTTCTTATATACCTTTTTTATGCATAATTACATCATAGATGTTGTCTTTTTTGCCTGGGTTATGGGGTTCAACACCATGCTTGTGAAATTAGCTTCTTGACTATCCACTGATGAAGTAGTGATGTATGAGTAGGTGTTTGTGATAGTTGCTCTGACATTTAATAGTTAATGATGTGTGGTACAGGGAAAAAGATGTAGACATTTCTTTTGCACAAGATGCTATTGATGAGTACAAGGTTTGGTGCAAACAAATTGTGTTTTTGGTCTTGATTTTTACAAGGAATTTTTGCCCTGGCAATTTACATGCAGAGATTTTTTGTATTCATCATTTCTTTTGCAGGCACGTGAGGCTGCAATTGCTGTACAGGGGAAAATGGTGGATCTACAGCGTAAGAAAGGAAAAGGTGTGTTACTTGGTTTTGCTGCAATTTTTTTGGGCCTTTGTTTCGGTTGAAAAGCTGGATAATTATGACATGTAATATGTGCGGTATTATAATCTAAAATGTTACAGTTTTCTGTTCAGAAAACTGAGGGTTGTTTTCACTTTGCTGCTTCATGTCACTGTCCTACTAGCAATTTGTACTCAGTTTTTTTTTTCATGGTTGCATCATCTATTTTCTAATTTTTTTTTTTTTGCCTTTTCTAATAGTCAAATATCCTTTTGTTTTCTTTCAATTTCTGATTCTATTTTTGCTAGGATAGCTCCTTATTCGATTAAAAAACTTGCACATCTTTTCTATTTTTTTCTTTATTGTATCACGAGTGAAACCAGCCGTACTCATCATTACTCATGTTCCCTGCATGTTATTTTAGTGTGGCACATTGCAAATATAGAAGTTAAATGAGTGAGCATTTTGTTTTCCCTTTTTCTTAGCAAGTTTAAGGAAGCTTGAAGAACAGCCTGAATGGTTGAGAGGAGGAAAGCTTCGTGATTACCAGCTTGAGGGTTTGAATTTTCTAGTTAACAGGTGTGGTTATCATTTGCTTGAAGGGAAAATTGTTGATTAACTTGAAACATAATGTTATTATTAAATTTCCTAATTAGTCTCTTGCATTTGCAGTTGGAGAAACGATACAAATGTTATTTTAGCTGATGAAATGGGTCTTGGAAAAACAGTCCAGTCAGTTTCCATGCTCGGTTTTTTGCAGGTAAAGCTTTTTGCTTTTCTTTTTTCAGTCAACCTTGTAGTTTTATATCATGTTCATTTGTCATGTTACGGAAATTTCATATTTTTTCCATTTGCAGAATGGGCAGCAGATCTCTGGGCCTTTTCTTGTTGTTGTACCTTTATCCACTTTGTCTAACTGGGCTAAAGAATTTAGAAAGTGGCTTCCCAATATGAATGTTATAGTATATGTTGGTACACGTGCTAGTCGAGAGGTTAGTCATATTTTCTTGTCTTTGAGGTAAATGTATTTAGTTTAATTGGATGTTAATGTTGGCATTCAATCTTTAATTTCTTTCTGCAATATAAATTATATTTTTGGATCTTAAAATCATAAGATTTGTTTAAGTTATTGTTATATCACTATCACTATTATTTATTATTTATCATGTGACATTCTATCAATTATAAGCACTTGGAAGGTGCAAAGATTGTTCAAACTGCTGGTTTTATCTTATCAGTGCTGGTAAATGAGAACCATAATAGTTCGACCATAGAGTTCCAGAAGTCATAAAAAAAAATTAATCTAAAAGTTACTTTAATTTCTTGGTTTCTTGTCAGTGTCAGGCCCAGGTACTTTTAGGGTCACTTATCTAGGAATCACTCAAGGATACTGGGATGCTTTATCATTTTGATCCAGATCATATTCCTTTTTGCTTTTAAGAAATATTTCATATTCTCCAGCTCTGTTCTGTGTAATTTCTTTGTTCTAATGGTGCGCTCTTCTTTTATCCAAAAATAAAAAATAAATTGTTGCTTATCAAGTGGTCCATGTTATTAAAGCTCAAGTTTCCAAAATCTCTTGATCCGGGGAAGGTGTGGGATAGCTGAAAGCTCAAAAGCCCTGATTTAGTTGTCATTGTGACAACTGTATATGCGTGCCCCTAGCCTTTTTTTCCCTTGAGAATCGCTGATGGTTGACCATACTCAGTCAACTGCGGGGTGGGGGGAAATTTTGATGTCTTTGTTAATAGAAGTGTAATCCATGCTGGAAGCCATGGCCTCATGATCTGGTTCATCACCATGATGCTAACATTGTCTTCCATGACCTAAGAAAATCTTGCACCAGTAGCATTCTCCGGCACCAGTGCATGATGCCTCAATAGTTGATTAGTTTGGGTCTGTGTAACTCTCGTACTGTCATGTGACAGGGCTTTTGGATTTCTCTCCTCTGTTTCCTTCTGAGACTTGGGGTTTGTTATCCACTGGTATGGTCAAAACTCCAACCCGGAGTCTTAATGGCCTCATTCTTTTAACAAACGGGATGGTAGGGATAAAGACCCAGATAGAAAAGGATTTTGGTTTCTACTCCACCAATAATTGTTATGCTCTTTTATCTGATCCCAAGATGTTTTGTGGCTTGGTTCCAGGTTTGTCAGCAGCATGAATTTTACAATGATAAGAAAGTTGGGCGGCCTATAAAATTCAGTGCTCTGCTGACCACATATGAAGTTGTTTTGAAGGATAAGGCAGTGCTTTCTAAGATCAAGTGGAATTATTTAATGGTCGATGAAGCTCATAGGTTAAAGAACAGTGAAGCGCAGCTGTACACAACTCTTTTGGTAGTGGCATTTCCCAAATAATTTTGTTCTGCATTTGTATGCATGCTGTGATTGATTCTTTTGGTTGTTATTAGGATAAGTCATTTTTTTCCTCTACAGGAATTTAGCACCAAGAACAAGTTGCTAATTACTGGCACTCCATTACAGAACAGTGTGGAAGAGCTTTGGTATTCATTTATTTTCTCAATTCCACTACTATAATTTCTGATAATCAAACTTAAATTATTGTGTGCCAAATTCATGCTCAGATGTGATAACTATGAAGGCCTGTGAAGTTTAGGAAACTGTTTATAGCACAGATTTTTTTCATATAATCTTTATTTTACCACCTTTTGAGATAAGAGCTGCTCATGCATTCACATGTTCTATTCACTTTTTTTTTGTATTTTCTTTCATTTAACTCTCATTTTGGCACATTATTAAACATGCCCGAACCAAGCACCTTTTGTCTGGGGAGAACTGATGATACTAATCATGATATTTTAATGTTGGGCAGATCTATTTTTGTGCATATTTTGCATTTGGAAATCTTTAGGAGGTGATTGATCTGTTGGTTCTGCTGATTGTTTACTGTCTTCATTGCTTTGTTTTGTTCAATGAAAGTTCATTGTTGATTATTATTTTTTGTGACCTTTTCCTCTGAAGTGTTTCCTCCCTTGGTTGCTGCATATCTCTCTTGTTTGCCTGCACCAATTGATTTTTTGTTTTTTCTCATAATATGCCAGGGCTTTGCTTCATTTCCTTGATCCTGACAAGTTTAGGAGCAAGGATGATTTTATTCACAATTATAAGAATCTTAGCTCTTTTAATGAAATTGAGGTACAGTACGCTGTCAGTTTTGCTCATCACCGTTGGCATACACACACATATTGTTCTTCGCATAAATGATTTTTCTTTTGTTTTTCTTTTTAGCTCGCTAATCTTCACATGGAATTGAGGCCTCACATTCTCAGAAGAGTCATCAAGGATGTGGAGAAATCCTTGCCTCCAAAAATAGAGCGCATTCTGAGGGTTGAAATGTCTCCTCTACAGAAACAGTGAGTGATGTTTTCAATTTGTGATAAAAGGACATTCTTCTGGATTGTTTGTTCACAACTTTTGTAATTTGTTGGGTTTGCATATGTTCAGATACTATAAATGGATTTTGGAACGTAACTTCCAGGACCTGAACAAAGGAGTTCGTGGGAATCAGGTTAGTATCTATGATGAAGTTATGGATATTATCCCTTAACTCTAGGCTTGGAAAGTAAATTTTACTGCTATTTGTGACATCACTAGAATTACAAGTCAAAACATTCTTGATGATGCTCTATCTGTTGCGATTAAAAAGATGGCAGAGGCACTGCTTTCATGGATCAGAACTGACTGAAGTTACATGTCCCTTTGTATTGTGTTGAAAACTGACAGTATCAGTTTTATGTTTTCTTATGTTTTCAGGTCTCACTTCTGAATATTGTGGTAGAGTTGAAGAAATGCTGCAATCATCCCTTCCTATTTGAAAGTGCAGATCATGGTTATGGCGGGGACATCAGTACCAATGATAGCAGTAAACTGGAGAGGATTATCTTAAGCAGTGGAAAGCTAGTTATACTTGACAAACTACTTGTCAGATTGCACAAGACAAAACATCGTGTCCTGATTTTTTCCCAGGTTTTTTTCAAAAGCATTTTTGTTGTTATGCCCCCTGGACAGACATTTTCTGACTGTATGTTATTTAGGTATGCCTTCTAACAATAAATGATATTATGATCTCTTTCATTTTGGGTCAGCCTCTCGGTTAAATGTGGATAAGCTGATTAATTATCCGGAGGGTAAACAATGGTCGCTTCAACATTTTCTTATTTTCTTGACAAACAGCATGTTCAATATCAGGCATTTTCTTGATATTCGTGATTTATTGTCTTTAGTTAAATTTGGATAAATTGGTATAGCAGGGAACAAATATTGCATATGGACGCCAGCCTTTGTTTAGTAGATAAATTGTTTGGGCATTTGCCAGGTACCAGGGCTGTCTACTTGGGAACTGCTTATACTCACCTTCCTTGACACATCTTCTTTTCCACTCTTAAAATTCCATTCTATCTCACAATTCAAGACAAGTACCAAGTTCTAGCCTGAAATGACACGTAGCTGAAGTTTTTGCAGTGGGTTGTGATGATAATTTTGTGTGTTACGATGATTATTGTGTCAAATTGAGTTTAATCATGTAAATATCCATTATAGAAACATTGTCTTGGATGCATTATTTGAACTAATTTATTTCAACTTAATTGGCACATAGACATGAAGTGACTAATGAATTGTGGTATTAAACAACTGCTGCAGATGGTCAGAATGTTGGATATACTGTCTCAGTACATGTCACTCAGAGGGTTCCAGTTTCAAAGGCTTGATGGTAGCACAAAGGCTGAGTTGCGTCAGCAGGCAATGGAGCATTTCAATGCACCTGGCAGTGATGATTTCTGCTTCCTTCTTTCAACTCGGGCTGGTGGGTTAGGCATCAATCTTGCAACTGCTGACACAGTTATAATATTTGATTCAGACTGGAATCCTCAAAATGACCTGCAGGTTGGAGCACAACAAGAACCTTTTTCCTTCATGTCTTCGTGTTGAATTATTTAGAGGAAACATACGTTGCTTAACTTAATCGTTTGATGATGTATCAGGCAATGAGTAGAGCTCATAGGATTGGGCAGCAAGAAGTTGTTAACATCTATAGATTTGTGACAAGCAAAAGCGTTGAGGAAGATATCCTAGAGAGAGCTAAGAAAAAGATGGTAGTTTGGTGAAGCTGATGTCTATTAGTGCTTTTCATTTCTTTCATCCCAATAGTCGTTATTTGCAGACACACAAAAACAATAGTCATTTAAAATTTTGACATTCTGTGATGCTGTCTAATAATATGTAACTTGGTTATTTTACTTGTCTTTTGTGCTGCATGTGTTCTTTACAGGTTCTTGACCATTTGGTGATCCAAAAACTGAACGCAGAGGGTAGATTGGAAAAGAAAGAAGCAAAAAAAGGGAGTTATTTCGACAAAGTAAGAACACAATCAAATCATAGTTGTGTCTGTTTTTTTGGTACTAGCCTATATTTCTAAGCATAAATATGGGTATTGAATTGTAGATTGAGCTCTTCTTTTTATGATTTTTGTGACATTCTCAAATTCTGCTATTTGCTGCTGCATTATCGACCCTTAGAATTATTGCACATAAATTTTTGATTGCAGAATGAGCTCTCAGCAATTTTAAGATTTGGGGCCGAGGAACTTTTTAAAGAGGACAATGATGAAGAAAGTAAGAAAAGACTCTTGAGTATGGATATTGATGAAATTCTTGAACGAGCGGAGAAAGTTGAAGAGAAGGAAGCTGGAGGAGAGGATGGGAATGAATTGTTGGGTGCTTTTAAGGTAAGTAAATAACTTGTTATTTTCACTGTTAGAATGCTGCCTGCCTTCGTATTTATGTACTTTCTTTATTTTGATTATATCCAGGCTGCTGCCTCATTTACTTTGGGGTAGTTTTAAGAGTGTAAAAAGTGGGTAAAATGATAGTTTAAAAATTGTATCATGCACCCCAACATCAAATTGATTTTGAATTAAATTGAACTAAATTAAGTATTGTGCATCACGGGTCCAATACCTGGATATACGGGAGAGAAATATTGGTTATAAGTTCGATGAAGAGAGAGAATGCTGAAGAGGACAAATTTCCTCGCTTGAATTGTTGGGTGCTTTTAAGGTAAGAAAAAGTTTTGTTGCCCATTCATCCTTTTTGTGAGTGTGGTAACTTCTGCTTTTAGGTGTTTTTTAAAAGTGCAGTTGCTTTGAAAAAAATATCAAATTGATGTTTTTTTAGTGTTTTTTGATGATATGTGCTGATATAAAAAAAATATCTGAAAAAAAATCATTTTGATGCTTTTTTAAGTGAAAAACACTTTAAAAAATACCCCACACCACAATACCAAACATGCACCAAAGCAAGCACAACCTCAATTGTGTATGGAGACATTTTTTTAGGTGGATGTGGAGGTGGGTGGGTGCTGGTTTGCATAGGGATGCATTGTCATATTTATTGATGCCCTTACAATTAAATTTGCTGATTGATTTAATTTTGGATTTTATTCAGGTTGCAAATTTTTGTAGTGCTGAAGATGATGGGAGTTTCTGGAGTCGATGGATAAAACCAGATGCTGTAACTGAGGCTGAAGTATGCATCTCTTTTGCTGAATTTGATTTAAGATTTTATAGATTTGACCACTTAACATTTTTTTTTTTTAATATGACTAGTGAATTTCAGTTCAATTCTTTTGCAATTATCACAGCTTTTATTTGAGTAATATTTTTTTTCAGGAAGCTTTAGCTCCTCGGGCTGCAAGAAATATTAAGAGTTACAAGGAGGATAATCAACCTGAGAGAAGTAATGAGAGAAGCAATAAACGGAAAAAGAAAGGTTTGGAAGCATCAGAACCACAGGAGAGAGTGCAGAAGCGTCGCAAAGCAGATTATTCTACCCCCCTAGCATCAATGATTGAGGGAGCATCCGCTCAAGTAAGAGAATGGTCTCATGGGAATCTGCCTAAGAGAGATGCTTTACGTTTTTCTCGTGCGGTATGGCTCTAATTTATCTTTTGAATTTCTGAGATTGTTAAAAGTGAAAACAAATCCTTGTTTTAGACAGTCTAGAGCCTCGAATACCTACATTTTCCGTTATTGGATTTGTCAAGTAATAACCAATGTTTTCAGATTCCTTAACTAGTTTTTCAGTTTAATTTATACTATAATCAGCAATTTCATCCTCTGTAGAAAGTTTCAGCCTTCTTACTTTCTTAATGTTGGGATTGGTTTTTAACCCTCATTTCTTTCTTATGTTGTGAATTTGTTGGTAGAATATTTATTTTCTTTTCTTTCCCCTCCCCCTACTTTCTGTTATTTTTTCGAACTCGCTAGACAAATTTAGCCAGTCAGAATCGGTTTTCTTATTTTTCTGACCTGCCAATATCATCCTAATGGAAAACTTGCTGAAATGCGAGAACTGGGCAAGCTTGGAGTGCTTCTGCCATCTTGGAAGTTTATGAGACAGCTCTTTTTTCTTGCCTTTTTTTTTTCATTTTAATTAACAGTTGTAGCTGCTGGCCTTTCATTCCTAAAGCTTGGATTCTCTCTCTTTTCTTATCGTTTTGAATTAGGTGATGAAGTTCGGGAACTTGAACCAAATAGACTTGATAGTTGAGGAGGTTGGTGGAACAGTGGCAGCAGCCCCCCCTGAAGAACAGATAGAGCTTTTTGATGCTTTGGTTGAAGGTTGTAGAGAAGCAGTTGAAGTTGGAAATCTGGACCCAAAGGTTGGTTTTCTGATAATGCACACTGTTTGTTGGCGCTGCATCTTGTCTGTATGTTGTTGAATACCATAATAAGTGTCTCTGATACAACAATTTCAAATGGGATTTACTTTAGGGTCCTTTGTTGGATTTTTTTGGTGCCGCTGTGAAGGCAAATGATCTATTGAGCCGTGTGCAAGTACTTCAGCTGCTAGCAAAGCGAATTAGCCGTTATGAAAATCCCATTGCACAATTTCGAGTTTTGACGGACCTGAAGCCTTCAAACTGGTCTAAGGGATGTGGCTGGAATCAGAGTACGTGTTTCCTGTTTTTTGTAATATTATCTAAGAGGATAATGATAGATTTGTTTCCTTTAGCTGATTGATTATGGTATTTCCTTAGTTGATGATGCGAGGTTGCTTCTGGGAATACACTTTCATGGATTTGGCAATTGGGAGAAGATACGGTTAGATGAAAGGCTTGGCCTTTCGAAGAAGATTGCTCCAGCAGAACTCCAGCATCATGAGACCTTTCTACCACGTGCTCCAAATTTGAAGGAACGTGCTAATGCACTCCTGGAGATGGTAAGCTATGATTCAGAAAGCAGGAAAACCCAAAATTGTAATGCAGGGCTTTCTTTATGCCCTCATCCAGTTTCTTGCTGTCAGCCTTGCAAAGCTATGTTTCCATTATGCTTTTATGCTATGTTCTATTATGAAACTTGAGGTTACCATTCAAACAATTGCCACAGCAGACATGAGTATATTCATCCTAGCTTCATAGTTCCACGGACAATTGTGCAAGCTCAAGTCTTGAAATTCGCAGCCAACCTTACAATACTTGTATACTATGTTTATTGTTAAACTTCTGGTTACCATTTAAAAATTGCCAGAGCATACATGAGTAAATTAATTGAGCAAGCTACCCAGTTTGACAGACAAAAGTGTGCAGGGTCAAGACTTGAAGTTTCATCATCCGTTGCTTATAATATGCTTGTCTAAATATGGAAGTAATTCCATAAGTGCTTCCCTGTTTTTTAATTGTTCATTACAGTTCTATCGCACATCTAATTACAAAGTGCAGTGGATTTTATGTTCTGATACCTTTCTTTTTCAATCAGGAACTTGCAGCTGTTGGTGGAAAGAATGCAAATGCTAAGGGTGGTCGGAAGGCCTCCAAGAAGGGGAGAGAGAATGTTTTGAACTTCTCTGTAGCTCGGGGCAGGGACAAGAAAGTGAGGCCTGGGTCTGTAATGGTGAGTGTACAAACAAACAAGAACAGGCCTCAGAGACCCCAGAGAGTTGAACAGTTAGCAAAAGAGGAGGGTGAGATGTCAGACAATGAGGAATTATGTGAGCAGTTCAAGGAAGTAAAATGGATGGAATGGTGTGAAGAAGTCATGTTTGATGAAATTAAAACCCTGAAACGTCTTAACAAGTTGCAGACTACCAGTGCTGACCTTCCGAAGGAAAAGGTACAACATCTTTTGTTCTGACAGTCCATTGTCTAGCAATTTTTATTTTTGTATGCTAGAAGTTTATGTTCAACCTTATCTTGCAGGTGCTTTCAAAAATAAGGAATTATTTACAGCTTATTGGACGGAGAATAGACCAAATTGTCTTTGAATACGAGGCAGAGCTTTATAAACAAGATAGTATGTGTTTCTCCATCCTGCACATATTCAATTACTTTTGGTGCTCTGCCACTTATTTTCTTTTAAATCAATATCTTCTCAGGAATGACTATGCGATTATGGAAGTACGTTTCAACTTTTTCAAATTTATCCGGTGAGAGACTTCGTCAGATTTATTCGAAACTTAAACAAGAGCAAGAGGAAGATGCAGGGGTTGGACCATCTCATGCCAATGGTGCTGCATATGGTTCTGTTGACAAAGACGGTGATTCCAACAGTTTTCCACCCCTTTCTCGTAATTTTGAGAGGCAAAGAGGGTATAAAAATGCATCAGCCTATCCAATGTCAGAACCAATAAACAGAGGTCATGATGCTGGGAAATTTGAAGCGTGGAAACGACGAAGAAGAGCTGAAGCTGATATTCAACCCCAATTTCAGCCCCCCTTACAAAGACCTATTAGTAATGGTACCCGTTTATCTGACCCTAACTCATTGGGGATTCTTGGGGCTGGACCAGCTGATAATAGGCCTTTTATTGAGAGACCTTTTCGAGCACGTCAAACTGGTTTTACACCAAAACAAAATTTCACTTCAGGTATAAAGTAGGCTTAGTGGAAGGAGAGCAACTGGTTAAAAAGGCTTCAGCCTGTATGTTTCCCCTAGTCGGTTACTTCTTGAGTCATTGGCTATACTGTGGAATTCTTTTCAAACATCACGGTAAGAAGGTGCCAATTCCTATTTGGTTGCTTTCTGGCTTAACTGAAATATCCTTTGGATAAGGAATCTGCATAATTGTACAAAAGGCAAGCTGAGGGAATGGCCAAAATCAATTGACATGAGCAAGATGAATGTGGTCGTGCAACACTTTTTTGTTTGTTAGGAAATGAGTCAAGTAATTTGTTTTACGAATATAGTGAAAGAGTTAGGGAAAGAAATATTAAAATCTCATTCAATTTGAAATATACATAAATGAGCGGAACATCTTCATGCGCCTTTAGAGAAGTGTACATTATCATTTTTGCATAATTTTCCTTCCATTTTACCTTTAATAATTTCAGTTTTTCAATATTATGAACCTTGTGTTAGTCTTGTCTGACACTAATAAAACTTGTAATTGTGTTGATAGTTGTGTTCTGTTTTTGGCATTTTGTTAGATTTTAGCTTTGCTTCTGATGTGGTATTATTATTGTCTGTTTTTAAACTGATTCAGCTCTACTATACACATGACAGTAGTGTTAGATGATGCCTCTTTTTTTTTTTTTCTTCTTTTCATTTTGCTTTCTGCTATATGACGCTGCAAGTTATTTTTCAGTCTATATGAAGTGCTGGGATGTATACGTGCCCTCACCTTTATAATTCAGAAAAATGAAATTGCCTTGGCTATGGATCAGAGGTGAAAACTGAAAAGCTGCCGTTATCACCTGTGAATGTAGGTGGAGTCTAGAGAGACTACCCAAAAGCTGTAGGCAGGTATGTGAGGTGCTGTTATGACCTCGCTTTCCTGTTTTCCTTGTGAGTTCTGTGTTGACCGATGCTGTTTGTTATCAACTAACAGCTGGGAGTGCTTTGCATTAGAATTGTGGAATGTTGATATTCCTCTGTGTCTGTGGTAGCTACCGAGTCTTGATAATGCAAATAGCTATTTGTCGATTAAGTGGTCCGCTCTTCCATATCGTTGATGCTACTTTATCCACGGATTTCAGATGTTGAAAGGTTATGAGTTCTCGTGCTCCTGTCTATTAAACCCTAGCCTGGGTCTAATTTTTTCAGAAGCTGTGCTGCATGTCCATCGATTGCTTGTAGAGTTTGTCCAGCGCAACGGTCTTTTGACCCTCTTCTTCATCCCGCATGCACGCGGACAAACCTTTTAATTGAAAGTATGGATGCTAGCTTGTTCACAGAGGTCCATTAATCTCCCATCAGAACGAATAATTTTGTTAATCTAATATCATTAATCATCTAGCCATTAATTGTTTGTACCAGATAATCTGCTTCCTGCTAGTGCGGATTGTTTTTGTTTTCATGCTATCTGGGGAGCGGGATTAGTCACAGAAGTGTTTTCTCATGTTTGGAAGGACAACTAGGAAAGTTTTAATTCCTGAAGAGTATAAATTGCCGGATATTTTTGTTTTCCTGAAGTGTGCAGGGTCATTATTATTATTATTGTCAATTTAAGTAACTTAATCTCACTTGTATGGTTAGAAATTTGTGAAAGACATGAGGGCAAAATAACACCACCGTATCATATCGTTCACGAGAGGCCAGATAAGGGAAGTAGTCTCCAGAAAAAAAGTAGTAAGCCCCACGAAGTCCAACCCGCCAAAAAACTCAAGGCAGAAACAAAAGGGATGAAAAAGGAACAAGATTGAAAGGTGCTGTGTGGTCATAAACACCACAGGGGAGGTGTGGTTGATGACCCTTTATCACATTATCTTTCACATTGCTTTCTCAACCTCATACCACCTTCTTCCAAAAACCATGCATATAGTGCCAAATGAGGTTATCATTCCGAATCTTTGAAAAAAATAGATGAACAATTAGTTTTGCTTGGCAAAATAGACAGGTAAGTATTATTCTTCTAACAGCCCTGATATTTTACAATCTGTTTTGTGTCCACCAATTGAAGAAATAATTTTCCCTTATGCCCTAATCACAATAACACAGCACAAAGCTAGAGTAAATGACAAGAAGATGATGATGATGATTGGATATGATTTCTAGTATTTCATGTTTGAAAGAGAAGACGAGGGCTCGCTTGAATGGAAATTAGTCCATCTCGATTTTCTTTCCAAGCTTTTTATGATTCAATGGTGACAATATTAAGGCTCTCTAACTTGAAGCTTTACTATCTCTATTGAAATTAAGAACGAGAGTATTGAAACTATGACTATAAGTGCTATTCTGGTTCTTAAATACATAACATCCTTGAATTTCATCTAACATTTAATGCTAAGTATTTCACTTGGCCAAATACTTCGAAGCCAGAAGAAAAGGATAGTAAAATAGAGGGATACCGATGCAAATAAGAGAAAGAAAAACCCTAAACTAGAAAATATGCAGTGTTACTGGAGATTCAATGCAGGCCAACATGTCAAGTCATTCCTAGCCGCGGGATTCCAATCTTTATCTGCCAACTCAGTGAAAAGATGAGCCCGCATGGGACAATGATTGGCTCTCCCGCCCTCTTATTAAACTGAACTCTTCCTTGGCATCTTACTACAGGCACTTGTCCCCTCAACACTCTGCCAAGGAAAAAGAAAAAAGAAAAGAGGCAAAGACACGTTTCTCTACTAACTTTTGATCAAAAGTCACCACAATCAGGCATGTAATCCCTGAAAGCAGTACTCTCTCCTGCTATTCCCATCCTTTTCTGCCTATCTTTTTGTGTATATCTGTTGTATATATCATCATATCTTTTATGTTTCTGTTCTTAGCTTAGCAGAGGTATGGTTTTGTTTTGATTGCTCGTGAGTTACACTAAATTTAGACACTGACGCAAGCCACACAACCACACAAATACACCTGCTATGTTACTGCTTTCAATCTTGTTTTGGTTCCTCTACTTCCACTGCAAAAAAGAACAAAAAAAGATTGTTTTCTTTAAGAAGTTGAAAGCTGATTGAGTAAAATATTGGCATGATATATTTTCATTAATTATTATAATATGTGATAGCATGAACGTGTTGATAGAAATTATCTGTGTTTCTTGATCATTAAGCACGCAGCATGCTTTACATTTCCATGTGCAATCGAACTTCTTAGAAAAAAGAAACGCTTGATTAAGACATGATGTGCTGATGCACTCTCTATTTGAAGAAAAACTCAATTTGTATTGGAAGTAGAAGAACTAGAGTTAGATACAAGATGTAGTTAAGACTTAAGATCATGTTGTGTTTCAAATTTAATGTAGTGTCGATTTTTAATGATTTTTTTTTTGTTTTTTTTTATATAAGCAACCTATAAGAAGTAGACAATGATATGCCAAGGAGTCATCCGTGTGGTTTAACTCGAAAAATCTACTTAATCGTCTCAAATTTAAATTGTAGGATGGCTGGCTGGAAATTTAGGGAATTAGAATACGGTTATTTTGCTATTATTTGTCTAGATATATTTAATGTCTTCAATGGAGTTAAAATCAGACCATTATGAATGAACTTGCCTATTTTGAAGTCAACAGCACTGCATGAATTGTCCAAATGAAACTGCCTAGAATGAAATTCTAAAATTTTAGCTCGTTGACACAAAAATAGTTTGTTGGTGACTTTCCATAGGGGGGAAAATGGACTACTTTTATGGACCAGGAAGGAATCATCTGTTTGTTCCAGGGCCGGTTAATATTCCTGAATCAGTCCTGAGGGCAATGAACAGGAACAATGAGGATTACCGTTCTCCAGCAATTCCAGCTATGACTAAAACTCTTCTTGAGGATGTGAAGAAGATTTTCAAGACTACCTCAGGAACTCCATTTATCATCCCAACCACAGGTACTTTCATCACGACCAAGACTTAAAGTTCTAAAATGTTTGTAGTTAATCTGCTGCACAAATCCAGCAAAATGCTTCAGAATCCCTGGATACTACTATGTCTTAATTTTACCTGGTTACAGTAAAATTTGTTTTTGGAAGTATTTGCTAACTTATGCCATCTTATTGAAGGAACGAAATAACTGGCGATTACTTCTATGTTATTTAGCTAATCGTAGTTTGTGTTAGTTGACATTGTTATTTTGGTTCAGGCACTGGTGCATGGGAGAGTGCACTTACCAACACATTGTCTCCTGGAGATCGAACTGTATCTTTCCTGATAGGCCAATTCAGTTTGCTCTGGATTGATCAGCAAACACGCCTTGGTTTCAATGTTGATGTTGTAGAGAGCGACTGGGGTCAAGGTGCCAACCTTGACATCCTGGCCTCAAAACTTGCGGAAGATACTGCGCACACCATTAAGGCTGTTTGCATTGTTCACAATGAGACAGCAACTGGAGTTACCAACAACTTGGCTAAAGTTAGAAAAATACTTGGTAAGTGTGTATGATTAACGCCTATCAGTGGCAAACCTTAGCTGCAATAATAAAGTGCCTCCTCGTATGAATCCCTATGTATGTTAATATCCTTGATTGTTATATTGCTTGCTTAGATTTTTCTCAGGAGAAATCAAGGATCTTTTCCAACATAGACTATCTAAAATATGCGTTGATATCAATATATAATCCTATAAATGTCGTTGGCATATTGTGTTTTTCTAAGTTCTGGATCATGAAAGCTACACCTGCATCAGATTCAGTTGCAAGGGGACCGACTGAGGCACCTATATATATAGAGAAAAATCCCCAACTACTCGAGAGTTTTGGGTTGATACTCGAAAGTGCTGTCCCACTTGTATTCTGATCTTCAAGTATGATGTAGGTTCCCCCGAAGCAAAATAGCACTTCTTACGGTGGGTATATTCTAATGCTTATTACGTTTGCTCCAGTGATGTTGCGCTTCTTCTACCTATCCTCTAATAAATGCATTAATAGAATGTAGATAATGCATTGTACTTGGATGATAAGTTCGACTACATATAGATCAAAACTGAATTGTGATCCTTGCTTAATATTGTCCATCTCGCTAGGGACGAGAAGCTTTTCATAGCACTTATAAATCAATAGTTCAAAATGCACGAGTGAGGCATACTCCAGCGTGCTCTGTGCTGGAATTTTATGGGGTAGAGCTTATGCAGTGCAAGATACATGGAAAATATCGTGTTCCTCACCCATATATTGAAAACGATCAATTCTAAACTTACTATTTATTTTGATTGTTATGCTTTATTTGACAAACAACATAAAGTTGTGTGTCAGCATTCAGCTTAATTTTTCCCGATTCTGTGGCTTTGGGACATGATAATTCAGTTCTTTCATCGTTTAATTTTAATCTCCATCACTTGAAATCGATCACATGTTTTTTTATGATTCAGATGACTACAGGCATCCAGCTCTCTTCCTTGTTGATGGAGTGTCCTCCATTTGTGCTCTTGATTTCCGTATGGATGAATGGGGAGTAGATGTGGCTTTAACCGGCTCTCAAAAGGCTCTCTCTCTTCCTACCGGGATGGGTATCGTGTGTGCAAGCCCCAAAGCTCTTGAGGCATCTAAAACTGCCAAGTCGTTTAGAGTATTCTTTGACTGGAAGGACTATTTGAAATTCTACAAGCTTGGAACATTTTGGCCATATACACCTTCCATCCAATTGTTGTATGGACTAAGAGAAGCACTGGACCTCCTTTTCGCGGAAGGACTCGACAATGTGATTGCAAGGCATGCTCGTCTAGGAAAAGCAACAAGGTTACTCCTTTTCTTTTCCTTTTTAATGTTTTCCTTTCAATTAAGTCATCTAAATTATTGCTTCGTCGGACAGATGCTAAGTCATGACTCTTTGAATCTTAAAATTTAGGCTTGCTGTGGAGGCATGGGGTTTGAAGAACTGTACTCAAAAGGAGGAATGGTTCAGTGACACAGTGACTGCAGTTCTTGTTCCCCCATACATTGATAGTGCAGAAATTGTTAGGAGGGGATGGAAAAGATACAACTTAAGCTTAGGTTTGGGTCTCAACAAAGTAGCTGGCAAGGTTTTCAGAATAGGGCATCTTGGCAACCTGAACGAGGTAACCTTCATTTTTCCATATCCATTGGCATGTGCATTTAGTGATTCATTAAACATCATCCAGACAACCATTTTATGAATAAATCCAAGAAGGATATTTGAGTACATGAAGACACTGCCGGCAGTAGCAACAAATAATGCACAAAAAATAAATAATAAAACAAAAAACTGTCCTTCAAATTGTATTAGAGAATCATGAAACAATTTGCCTGTTATGAATGGATTCATCAGTCATGCATCAAGGGAAAAAAGAATATGATCAACAGTAAGAGGTCAATGCATCTTGTTGCCAGTGGGAGCTTCAATTTGTTTCCTATCAGCCTTTTGAACTGGTAATTGTGGGCAGGGAGACTGCTTTGGAATGTTTAAAGACTCAGATTCTTAAGAGTCATAATAGCATCTGAATGGTCTCATGGGGTTCAGAGCTAAACTAAAGATATAAAAATCCTATTACTGTTTAAACTTCAATGCTTGTCTGAATATCTTTTAAGTTCTGATAACAATATACTCGATTAAGTAGCTGTAGTTCAATAAAAAATGCAACCTTTTGCTTTTATAACTATGACGTAGTAGCGGATAAACTGAATCTTAATTATCAGTCATGATAAATTGTTAGTATCAAGACAGTCATAACTCTGCCAAATGGATCCTGATTCCTGAATTAGGCCCTCGTTCTCTTCTTATGCAACATGATCTGTCAAGCATTTTCATTAATATTTCCTTGCCTTAGCATTTCCTTTTAAAGATAATGACTTGGAAAATATAACCCACCAAAAAGTCATTTTTATGGTTGCTCTGCTTCATTCCTTCTCTGCATTTAATTTCTTTTCTCAGTTGCAATTGTTGGGCTGCCTTGCCGGAGTGGAGATGATACTCAAGGATGTTGGTTACCCTGTAAAGTTGGGAAGTGGAGTAGCAGCTGCTTGTGCTTATCTGCAGAACAGTACCCCTCTGATCGCTTCCAGGATTTGATTCACATGCCATCAATGTAATTATTCTTTTTCTGCTATTCGCTTCCAGAAACTCTAAATTATGAATGTTTTCCTTCCCGTGCTTGTACTCATTGAGACTCCCAAGGTCTCGTTATGTAAATCTGTGCTTCTTACAGTATCATGTATCTGAAACATCAAATCAAAGTCTATTTTTTAGAGAATATTTGAACATTTAAAGTATTATCTAGTAATTCATCAACAAGACAGGTACTTCTGATGCAGATAATAATTATACAAGTACACGTTGGAACTAAATTGTGCTATATATTTTGGTTATAAGAACAATCATTGTATGTCAAATCATACCGATGAGACCCAGGACTTGTAGTCACAATGTAGTGGCAGTAATATTTGGAGTTCATGGATGCTGAGGAAACTAAATGGAGAAATACTTATTTCACATGGCTGTAGTTTCTTGATTGACTTGTGCCTCTCAATTTTCCAAGTTAGTGTCGTGTTGTATTCTTCTTGACTTGTGCCCCTCAATCTGTTTTTCTTTACAGATGCATAAATTCTCTTGTTTTTACAAAACATAGCTTCAAATCCTAATGCTTATTGCTAGATGAGAGTAAAAGGGTCATTTAATTTGATGTTTCTGAAATGCCTCTCACGTTTCTTAGAATCTCTGTAGCTCATCATTCTGTGGATCTTACATAAACGATTTTAGCTTAGGTTTCCCCAGGAATCAATGACAAGAGATTTACTAATTTCGTGGCTTCTTGGAAGGACAGCAGGAATAAAAGACATTTTGTTTTTTTAATTTACCAGTGGGATATGTCATCTGCAGCATAAAAGACTTGGAAGTTTAGATGTTTTTGTGCTTTAAAAATATTTTTTTAAAAATTATTTTTTTATTTTAAATTAATATTTTTTTTTTATGTTTGTAAATCATTTTGATACACTGATATCAAAAATAATTTTTTTAAAATAAAAAATATTATTTTAATATATTTTTGAGTGAAAAACACTTTGAAAAGCAACCGCAACTATGTTCCCAAATACACCCACCAGAAAGCAGTGGCTAATTATCTCTCGTTATTAAAACTACATTCGTTAAATCAGTTTAGTCTGTTAACTCGATAAAGTTATGATATGATCCGATAAAGTTTTAATTTGAACACTGATGTTAAAAATAATGTTTTTAAAATAAAAAAAACATTATTTTGATATATTTTTGAGTGAAAAATACTTTGAAAAGCAACCGTAACCACGCTCCCAAATCCGCCCACTAGAAAGTAGCAACTAATTATCTCTCGTAATTAAAACTACATTTGTTAAATTAGTTTAATCGGTTAACTCGATAAAGATATGATATGATCCGATAAAGTTTTAATTTTGAATTGATTTTGTTTGATTAAAAAGGGTTAAATAAAAAAAATATTTTTAAAAAAGTAAATTAAGATTATTTTGAACAAAAATAATATATATTGATTGATTTAATGATCCATGAATTGATTCTACAACTTAATTATCCAAATATTTGTTTAGATTAAACCTTAAAGGTTGTTAAACAATCATGATTAAAACTTGAAATGCTTAAGATAATATTTTATTTCCTGAAAAGTTTGAAATTTTTTTTTATATATAAAACATTTCAAAAATCTAATTGGTAGATCACCTTACAATTTAATGCATTTTAATAATTCACTTAAAATTTTCAAATATAAAATTAAATTTAACCAAATATTTTTTCTGGAGGGTTTATTTGCCAGGGTATTTAATAGTGTTGTAATGGTTATTTTTTAAAGTTTTTTTTTACTTGAAAATACATTAAAATAATATTATTTTATTTTATTTTTTAACATTAAAATATCCAAATATATATATATATATAATTTTAATTCTTTTTTGACTAACAGATTTGTAATCCCAAACGGGGCATAGAACTGAGTCGGACACAGCAACCATTTTTGGAGTTTATTTCTTTCTAATTTTATTTGAGTTTTTAATAAACCATATAGAAGGTAACCGAAGATAATACCTTAAGGATGTATTTCGAGTTTCGACCTAGTTTTCCAGACTGAGCGGCCCACTGGACCATTAGCCAAGCCCGCTTGTCTGTGACTGGAGAGTAGAAGTAAAAAATAAACGTTAGGGTTGTGGCTTTCAAGGTGGTCGAAATTTAGAAAATTCTGAGCTCGTTCATCTGAAGCCTGAGCTCTCGACAGCTAACAAAACAGCAAGTAACCTTGGTGCAATCACTCCTGCTTTTTCTTCTGCTTCAACTTTCTGTCTGCACTTGCAAAATCCACCTCTCTTGCCTTGCAATTTCTTGTTTTTCCTATGCTTTAGCTTCGTTAGTTTTTGCTTGTAAACTGTTTGTTCTGGTACTTGAGAGAGAACCTAAAGTGTTTTTTCTTTTCTTTTTTGGGTTTAGTTTGATAGTAGAATTTGAGAAAGCATAGAATACAATGGATGGAAGATTAGCGAATAAATGGAGATTAACAGTGAACGAGAAGAAATTCATAGAGACTGCTTTGGCTTCAAACCTTAGAATTGATGGTCGCAATCCTCTTGAGTATCGTAAAATTACCATCAAGTTTGGCAGGCGAGTTGCTTGTTAGTACATTTTTTTTCTATGCTTTTTTTGTTCTTGAGTTTATGTTTCATCTTTCAAGCTCTCCTTTTGGTTTTACACATTTTACTGTATTGTTATGCCTGTCATTAATTATAAAAAAGTTGATGTAGTTTTGTTTCAATGACGCATAGGAGCTGCAAGAGGAAAAGAATACTGGAGTCTCTTTGACGAGTTGTTATCGTGTCATAATTGCTAGTATCTTGCCATAGTTTGGTTTTATTTCTGAAGATTGCAAAGTTCATGGCTGAAAATTATTGTATTGGGTTTTGATTTTTATTGAATGGTATGTTGTTTATGGTGAATTTACAGAGAAGATGGGTCATCAGAGGTGCAGCTAGGACAGACTCATGTAATGGGTTTTGTGACAGGTCAATTAGTTCAACCTTATCAAGACCGACGGAATGAAGGGATGCTTTTGATTTTCACAGAATTCTCTCCAATGGCTGATCCTTCATTTGAGCCAGGCCACCCTGGGGAATCTGCAGTGGAGTTGGGTCGAATAGTAGATCGTGGTCTAAGGTGATTAATCTCTTCACTTGTATTTGTTTGAGCAGCATTTCTCTTGTTTACTGGCTTGATGTTATTCTTTGTTGGCGGTTTTATCAAGAAATGTTTCCCTAAGAATATCATATCTGTACAAGCTAGGTGTATATGTGTGTTCACTTGCATTTTCATAATCATACATTTCTCATAAGGGATTGCCATGGTGGGGCCTTCATAGCAAGTGTCAGCGCTGCACATGAAACATATGTTAATCCTTCAGAAGAATACAAATGTTTTTATAAGATAGTTTAACTTCGTTTGAATATTTAATTGACCTTTCAGGGAGAGCAGGGCTGTGGATACAGAATCACTTTGTGTTCTTTCAGGAAAATTAGTGTGGGCCATTCGTATTGACCTTCATATCTTAGATAATGGGGGGTAAGCTATTATTTTTTTGATGTTAAATTTTTTAACTTTCATATCTTAGAAATTTCTCTCATTAAGTTCTTCTACAGATCTGTGCTTTATTTCTTCTTTTACTAATACCTAATAGTTATCTCATCTATCCTGCAAACAGAAATCTTGTTGATGCTGCCAATATTGCTGCTTTGGCTGCTCTCTTAACATTTCGAAGACCAGAATGCACTTTAGGTGGTGATGATGGTCAAGAAGTAACAGTGCATCCACCAGAGGTTGGCTCATTTAATGCTTTTAAATATTCACGTGTAATGGAAGCTTGAATTTTTACCAAGGAAGCATTTTCTTAGTTTTAAGTTTTTAACTCTAAGAACCAACTTGGTCTGTAAAATGTACCCCTTATTGTAGTTGTACTGTGTCTGTCTCTGAAATTTTGGATAACTCTCTGAATCGATACTTCGGAAAATAGTAAAATAAATACCTGTTGAACTGATTTTGTTTATCATTTCACCCTTATGTCCTTCTAAGTTGACTACCCTACTTTGCCTAGCTATCATTCTGGTTGCCTTTATACACAAATACAGATGATCAGAGTGCCTTCCAACCCCATACGCATTCATGTATCAGATTGATCAGATACGTGTGGATCTGGACTGAAAAATGGTTTCATCATAATGCATGAGATAGACTTCGTGAAGAATTTTTGTTTCTTCTCATAAGGTCATTTGATAAATTATATAGATTAGCAATGTGCATAAATCTGCCATGATTGTTAGAAAGCTTCGTGCCTTCTTGGTTATTGTGTCATCCCTTGGGTTTACAAGCAATAATTCATTTTGTTCAAGTCATTTTGTTCCACGCAGGGTATCTAAGAGGTCTTAACAGAATGATAATCCTAGAAACTGCGATTCTTCATGCTGTGCTGAACTAAAATTATTCTCTTAAAGTTTGGAGCTTAATGTCCACAAAGTTTCCTATAATAGGGACTTGGAAGTACACAATGAAGATTGGAATGTGTCTTGTTTAGAATAAGGGTAATACCAGGGAATGCTCGCTATAACTGTGTTCACCATCCTCATGCATTGCAGCTGTGTGTATATCCTTCCATAGAAATAATCATTTCAATGGCTCAGTAGAAGTAATTGAAAGCTTTCATCTCTGATGTTGAGTGCAATTGTTTTCTTGAAAGTCAGGCTCAGGCATTGTATTTTAAATCAACTGTTTTCCTTCAGAATAAGAGTCTAATACAACACTCTTTAATAGGGTCTCTAGAAAGTCACAGAGAGAGGAACGCTTCATATCTCATAAGTGGCCATGTTTCCATGATCTGCGTCTTGAACTTGTCCACATAACAAATGGACCAGTTACTCTGAACTGGATATTAAGAAGTCCTTGTTAGAAAGTCTGCACCTTCCTTTTTCTTCTCCCAGTAAATGTTGTAGGCTTTAATGATGTTGTTGTGGCAGCAACATTTCAAATGTTTTATTAACTTTCATCATTTGCATTTTTCATATTGTTAAGTTGATTACTATTCATTGCATTGTGACAGGAAAGAGAACCGCTTCCTTTGATAGTCCACCATCTCCCTATAGCAATAACTTTTGCATTTTTAGGCAGTGAGGGAAAAATGGTGAGCAGATTTATCCTTTAGATTCTTTTGTGTTCACTCCCTATGCATATTGATGTTGAGTTTGAGAAGCATGCCAGCCAGTTCTTTTAATCTGAATGAGTGCTATGTAGGTGGTTGATCCTACCCATAGTGAGGAGGCTGTTATGGGTGGAAGAATGACTGTAACAGTTAATGCAATTGGTGATATTTGTTCAATTCAGAAAGCTGGAGGGGAGGGTGTGCCACAGAGTGTTATTATGCATTGTTTGCAACTTGCTTCTATGAGTGCTGAATCCATAACAAAGAAGATAAATAATGCAGTGAGTTTATTCTCTTAAAAAGATTTTGAAAGCTGAGGTGCCATTTCTTTTTTGATACCAAATATTCATGCGCTTTTAATGCAATCTACTCTTTTTCTCTGTCAATTTGCTACTTTTTAAAGGATGTAGCCATGGGACTATGTCTTTTGATCGAAAACTAATTTTATCATGTGAATTGATGGAGGTTGAAGCATACAGCACAGAGAGAGCATTGCGCAAGATCAAGCGCCACCCTACTTCTGCTGCTGGCAATGTTAGTGTAGCTGGTAGTGATGTAAAAGAGCAAAATAAAACTGTTGAGCAGGTGGGAGGTAGTGAGCTGTCGAGGCATCATATGGAGAGAATGAAGCTGGTATCTGAGGAAACCTGCAGCAGTAGAAATAATGACAATGATGGTGATATCAAATCATCTGAACAAGGTGGAACAAGTCGAGGAGAGAGCAATGCTATGAATTTTCTTGGGGGTCCATCAAGCTGGTACGGTGCTAGCACTTTCCGATATTTTTTTTAAAGTTTAAACTTTCTCTGCCAAAAGAAGATTTTACATCCATCGCTAAAATCATAATCATGAGCTTAGCATAACAAGTGTGCATTTTGTTGGAATTGAAGAAAAGTTGTCTGAATCATGAATTTGATTACTGGGGAAGGATATCTTGGCCCTAACATAGTTTAATAACATTAGTTTCCAGACCTTTTCTCTGTTATATACTTTAATATTAGTTTATGGCTCCGTGTAATGGATTCAAGTCTGTATGATCACAACTTATGGAAAGAGAGAGTGAAGAGATGTGGAAATGGGTTCTAATTAACCACTTCATAAGTTGGTTAGTTATCAAGCTGTCCTGGTTTTGTGGTAATTAGAAGTCCTATAGGATTATAATAGACCTTTCTTCTTGTTCTTGAGCTTTTTGAAACTCTATTCTATATGGTTTAAGGAATTTTCAACTTCATTTGTTTCCTATCTTTGAATAATTTCTTATTAATAGTGACACAGATCTTCTTCTCTCCTCAGGGATCCTTATCTGAAGGGTGTTGATGATGATTCCCTGAAAGCTAATGTAGCCTCATGCGGTATGCAACTTGTACAATTTTCTTAGAAGTATGAAAATTACCTTGGCTTCTATCCTGCTTGTAAATGGTTTTGCTCTTTTTCCCTACAAGCTTCTTTCATATTTCACTCATTTGTAATACTACATAAAAGTGTGAAGCAAAACTTCCCCATCAAAGGCAATTCAAAGCAGACTTAGACTAGTTCTTTTTGGATGGGAAGTCAACTCTTGAATACATTTCACAAAGCAACAAGGAGACTGCAGATATCCTGCCATTCCATTATTTATTTTTTCGAAAGGATACAGAATGGCTAGTTGGTGCTGCATGAATTAGCTGACAAGGAGACAGCAGATCTCCTGCCATTCCATTGTTCTATGGCTAGAGTTATAGCCTTCATTATTTTGAGGCATAGCATTTTCTGTGAATTAATGATACAGTTTTAATGCCTGGGCATTTGGGTTTCGGGGAGTAGAGTAATAGCCTTATTCCATAGAACAGGGTGCAGTTATCATAGATTAATCTAATACATTGACGACCTTACAGTGGCTGCAAACCATCCACCTGTGCACAGCTGCTTTGATCATTAATTAAATAGTGGATAATGAACCCATACATGCAATGTGAATGCTTATATTTTTTAAAAACAGGCAACCTGGTGTGCTTTTTTTTTCAAAATCTGTTTGTGTGCCAAAGCAACATGTAGCCTATTAGTGGTCGTGGAATCATATGTTCCAGCTTTGAAATGCATTGGAAGGGTTACATTCCAATCCTTTCCGATTCCTGCATGTATGCAGTCTACTTGGATGATTCTGTGATGGGATACAGAGAGTATGCATCACTGACTTGCGTGTGAAACATGCAGGAATATCAACACAGCATATGGAACAAAAAGAAAGTGAGGAAAATAGTCCCAATATGGACACGGAGAATCCAACAGAAGATATTAAACAAGCCACTTTAGCTACAGATGCATCTGGAACTGCACTGGAAACAAATGGAGAGAAAACTTTGAAGGATGCTGTGAATCCCAAGAACAAGAGGAGAAAGAGGGCTTCCAGCATGAATGCAAGTTAGATGAACTTGTGAGCAGAAAATATCTACCTTGCAGGTATATCAGCGAAAGCTTTTATTTTTATTTGTATGGAAGCTCCATGCATCACCACTCTGTATAACACTCAGATGGACTGTTCGATAGTATTTGAAACATTTATTTCTTGTATTGTGCTTCCTGCTGGAAGGAGAAGGGGTTGGGAGGTGCAAGGAGAGGCTAACATCAAGTCTTTCTTAAAGAAAATTGCTGTTGATTTTTTTTTTTTTTTGGTGGACGGTAGTTATCAGAGAGAGAAAGAGAAACCTGCCCTCGTTCTTTTTCTAAAACCATCTTAAATGAGTGGAATATCAGTGCCATATCATGTGTTGGTTCCTCCTGACAAATCCAGTGCATTCTTCTTTTAATGAAGTGAATTACCACCTCGGATATTTTTTTGTACTGATGGTTGATCCTTTTCAGATTCTTGAAACATGCTTCCTTCAATCCATTTGTTATGGTGGAGGGTCACTGGTGTTGAAATCTTTTACTTCATATTCAACAGTAGAAGACAATGAATCAGCGGCGGCCAGGATATACAGAAGTGAAGACCTGAAAGAGGCTTTTCTAAACTCTCTGAATGTTTCTCTTGCTAATGCTAATGCTAATGCTAATAGAGTATCGCATGTTGTGTTGGCTGCATGAGTGTTGTCACGAACTTTGCTTGTGCTGCTTAAGTTGCCCATTGTTCGGCCATTTATTGCTTTGGAATTTTGGATAGGAGGTTAACTTTTTAGAGATGCTGTTTCAGTGGCAATGGTGCTTTGCTTTGACGCCATATGCCACTTCTTACCGTGTTCAAGTATTTTTGTTTCGTTAATACATATAGTTAGGTAGAGGAATGAATTCAAATTGTCATTCTCCTCTGTAGAGAAGAAGTGTGATTTAATCAGGTATCTCTTGGCTGCCGATCTCTTCTTGATGGGTCGGTCGGTCTGTTTGTTTCGCGGTATTCATCATTGAATAGGTGGAGGCATTCTCTGTTTCAAGCAATACAGGAATAAGAAACATCCATACAACCAAGCCTGGTGCAAAACCTGATATGCAAGTCTCTCTGCTGATTATCTATCATTTCATTTCTTTACATATCTTCTTCTCATGCGATTGATTAATTTTTTCAAAATGCATTTCATCCCTATTATTTTCTTCTGTTACTTTTGTTATTCTCCTCATGCCATGCACCGGGAATGCTGTGCTGTTTCAAGTGGGTGAGACTCCTGGCTCCCCTGCCTGAATGCAAACATGCTTTGTTTTCCACCGCTAAACTGATGATACATGGTCCTTTGGAATAGTCATCCTCTCTGCCTGCCATTATTGATGAATGGGAAACTTAAACACGTAATTGCAGTGTCGGTACTGTAGAAGGTAGATTACAAGCAAGGCGGTTTCATGTGTTCTTCAAATGGGTCGCTAGTCACCATCTCAATCATGGATGATCATGGTGTGTGGATAAACGTGGAAAATGTAATATGGGCAACTGCCGTTAAATTGTTTTTTCGAGAAAAAGATCCCAATTGTAAGCAAGGGATAAAACCCTCCATTTTCATGTCCCAGCTTTCACTTGTATGTATATATTCTTGCGTCTACAAAAATTAAACCTGACTCCTGATAAAAATATATATTTTTAAATGTATTAATTTAGATATAGATTATCTGTTTAAAATTTAATAAAAAAGAATTTAGTTTTAGCATATAAAAAGTGGTCTGAAAATGCACTTGTCATGAATAATAGTAGGGGGGGGGGGGGGGGGGGGCAAAAAAAAAAAATAATTTTTTTAAAAAAAAATGATTAAAAATAAAAAATTTAATTAAAAAATTTTTTTTTAAAAAAAAAAATAAAAAT
>Ga0325404_1000314_pt1 | contig 48384 bp, 30 predicted proteins | sample PopdelMetagenome_18_FD_205664 | JGI IMG/M metagenome (GOLD analysis project Ga0325404, IMG submission 205664) | Populus deltoides microbial communities from Bellville, Georgia, United States - Xylem-Control-R1 | ecosystem: Host-associated > Plants > Phyllosphere > Stem > Wood/Secondary xylem...
TTGCACGCCTCTGGTTACTGGAAGAAGAAAGTTGTGCGCCTCTGGTTACTGTGCTGTAAAAAGCAGCTTGGAGCTGCTTCTTCTCCCCCTGCGTTGCAGACGCAGTAATCAATGGGGCCCATGAACAATAAATTCCGTTTTTTACTTTACCAAACGGCTTAAATCTGTGGTTTACTTAAAACGCAGACGCAATCGCTTAAACAAACAGACTCTAAGTAGAAAAGAAAAGGAAAAAGAAAGAGTGGGCCCGTGTGTTTTGTTATTGTTTTCTTGAATTTTGGAAGACAAGCTCTTGTTATGTATGAAAGGGTAACGGCATAATTGGCCTTTTCAACGGGGTCATTGTTCTGGTTCCCTTAAGAACCTACATTGTAAAGGTTAGAGTAGATATTCGTTAAATTTTTTCTAATTAAAAAAAAAATTAGAAAATATGTTAAGGTAATGTTAGTATTTCTAAAGAAGTAAAAAAAAATGAGATTTAAATTATTCACATTCAATAAATTTAGTTAATTTAATAATATAATTTTTTTAAAAAAATCATATAAATAATACAAAAAAATACATTAATTAACCATAAAAAAAAATTGGCTTGTATTATACTCGTAAGTAAGGAGAAGAAGAAAACGCCCTTTGGATACAATTTAATTGTAGCAATTTCATGGAAACCGCTCAACTACAAAAAGAGTTTATTGAGATATTTTAAATATTATCGTGAAAGCATTTATGACAACATTAAAAAAGATTATATGTATTATCAGAGCAACAACTTATAAAAGAAACTAAATAAAATATCATAGCATCTTGTATTTAGATTAAATTAATTTAATTAAAAAAATTATATAAAAAAGCTCAATTTAATAGAAAATAGCAGATAAAAAAACTCGAGATAACTTGAATAATTATTAAAATTAATGAAAAAATTTATAAAAATAAATTACAGAATGGAATCTCTAATCTTAAAAAATAACAGATTAAGGGGATGAGTTTAGATTTTTAAGGGTCAGAGTGGAAATCAAATAAGAGAAAGAAATTAAAAAAAAAAAAAGAAAAAGGATTGCACTAGCTGGAGATCAGTTTGGAACATCCATCGCACCTGGACAAAGGGGGATTAATTTTTTTTGGATAATTTCTACCCACGAAAAACAATGCCATTAACAGCCTATGTCAGCTGAATCTTGCATGTTGCCAAGTCACTGCATATATTGAAGGGGCGCTTAGTAAAATTATGCGGCCATGGCCTCTGAGCAGCGATGGTCATGGTTGTTATCAAGATGTCATGGCTCTTTAAACCGTGAAGGATGCGGCCATGGCCTTTAAGTCATACTGCTGCACATGTCATGCATGTGATCATGATATCGATTTTTCAAGGTCCCTTTACCATACTGGGAAGTTTTAGTTCGTGTTGAGAAGGAATTTTCGACCTCACATTTGATTTTTATTAATTTAGTTTTAATCCACGTTAGGAAAGAAATTAGAATGAATCCATAAATTGGAGTAAAACACATGTTTGACCGCTGAGAGAAACGTACAGCCCAACTTCTCAAGTCCAGCTTGAGAGTATAGCCCAGCAACCTTTCCGATTGTTCTATGAGTGTAGCCCATCTTTAGTTCCTTGATCGAATAAGTTTCTGTTTTTCGGCCTGCTCTTGCCTCGCCCGGAAAGCCAGCTAGAAGAGAGCCAGCCTTGCACGGACCAGTTCTTTTAATCCTAAGATTGATTGATTACCCTTCCTGGGATCAATTTAATAGTCATAAGAACAAAAGTCCGTACACTGTTGAAGAACAGAACAGAACAGAACAGTAGATACATGAAGATTCCTCTCAGCGTTCATTATGCACTGTCAGGGATTAATTAATGCACAAGTTATGATACATGTTTCCATAAATTTAGCTCAGCTTTGATTGCGTTCCGTACATGCACATGCGTGCGTGGAGAGGGAGAGGGAGAGGGAGAGGGAGAGGAGCTGAGTGCATTTAACTCTTAAGAAAGCAGTGGCATCATGACGTGGATCTTTGAGATTTTCGTGTTTCCTGTTTTCTGAGTGATAATGCCAGTTTGTTTTGTGTAAACTGTAAGATATACATGGCAGTATATGTTCAAGGGTCATCTGCCTCTTCGTGTAGTCATTGAGTCCATAAACAAACATTCCTCTTCCTCTTCCTCGTTAAATAATAATAATAATAATAATAATAAAAAAGACTATGGGAAGGAAGGAGGAGGAGAACTTTTTTTTGAACTCCTTCACGCGATACTATTCGTTAAAATTATATGTCCTTTTTATTAGGCTCGGCATACAAGGAAAAGCCTAGGTGCGCACCTAGCCTTTTTCTTTAAAAAACACATGGAGCAATGTCGCATTGTTTTCTATATTATTTTTATTTTAACGAAGGACACGTCTTTTGTTTTTACATTGTTTGATCACCTTTACTAATTAAAAAAATTCAAGATTTCAGTGTTTGAATTTTTTTAAAAATAATTTTTTTTAAAATACATCAAAAATATTATATAAACCTTAACAAACACATCTCAAATCTTGAAACATTATCTAATTAGCTTAAAAACTTATAATCAAACTCGATAAAAAAACAAATTAACAAGTCCCAACAACATGTTGAAGGATGAAAGCACCTCCACGAGTTTCCCTACTTGTGTTGAACTCGTTGACACAAAGTTCGATTATTTTTGTGGCTGGAATATTGGCTACCAACCATGTTCTCTTTTCTTGTTATTTTTCAGTGGTTTTATATATCAGTCCTTAACATATAAAGACTAAAACATAATAAAAACAATCTTTTAAATTAAAACATAAAAATCTAAAACATCAGATATCAAGCATTTATAATTTGAAACTTCAAGGATGAAAATCATCTTTCTCATCCTTTTAAAAACAATGTTTTTTTTAAATATCAAATTTGATTATTGTTTTTTTAATTTTATTTCTAACAACAAATTGAGATTATATTTTATGAAGTAGAACTTTAATTTAGCATTTAATACTATATAAAATTAATTTAGCATTAAAATACCATACGACGCATCGATGAATAGAGATAGAAATAAATAACAACACATCAGATCATGGGTACATAATTTAAAAGGTTGAAATTGAAAAAAAAACCACTGTGTAAAGAAGCAAAAATTTCATGAACTAAAAAAAAGAATTCATCACCACCATCTATTAAAGTAAAAAACTAAGAGTACTCAATAACAAGTACTACTTTGTGTTATTTATTTAAAATATTTTTTTGTATCGTGATAGTTTTTGTAATCATGGTTTGAAAAAAAAACTAATTTTAAAAAAATTATAAATTATAGCGGTTTTTTAGCCGAAATTTAAGAAAGGATTTTCGGATTTAATCAAACATGACCGAATTTATGATTCCATTCCATCTAGTGTTGCCTGTTTCCTTGCAGGGAGGGGGATATCACCGTCACCATCATCATCATGGACAGCCATGCTCAGTATCCAATAAACAACCCCCACGTATACATGCTGCAATGTCTATTTGTCCCCAAGCAGCAAACGTCAGCCTTTCCAAGAATCAAGAAGAAGAACTGATCAGGCACTAGGCTCACCCACGCGTGTCCTCATCGTCTACCTGTACAGATAAATAATAATATTCTCCAGGCAAATCAATCCCCGACATCTCTTCCTGTTCATGACTTAAGTTAAACTCAATCCTGTAATTAACTAATTGTTGCTTGCTGTTTCAATCCATCTATACAATTCTTACGTTTTTTAATCCGTTTTATGAGATAGTTCTCTCCAGCTCTCGTTTCCATTCCTTTTCTATTTATTTTGTTTTAAAATCCTTATAAATATAAATAAAAGATTAGGCAGGAAACTTTGACTTGGAAATAACGCCTCTGTGTTAAAAATAAAAATCTATTGAATTAAGGACAGAGAAGGGTAGTTAAGTCATATTTAATAAATCTCTACACCATAGGGACTGGCAATTAGTTTACGGTGAATTATAGGGATTTAATTTAATAATTATCTCTCCTAATGACGTATCCTAAAAGAACCTTTCCAATCCAATTCCCTCAATCACAACCGATTCCTATTTGAACAAAGATTTAATGTGCCTTGAAAAAAACGATCCAAAAAACATTAATGCTTCCTTTGAATTGTAACTTTAATTTAATAAACTTCACCCCCATCCTTAACATATATTTAATTTAATTTAATATTCCCAAAATACAGGCCATGAAATATCACAGTGATTTGCATTGCACCGATCACCACTCACCTCAAGATTTCCCATCTCGCCACGTGTCAACCTCCACCAAGTGAAGCCTCCACCGAAGATTTCGCCAACTCTATCTTCCCCCCTCTGACCCTCTCTCTATATATTTTAAAGTGATCAGTTTCAGATTTTCTTCATCGCAACGTTCCTCCTCTATCCTCCTTATCTCTTCGCCTCTCACAAAAAATGGCCACTCCAACACTCACCGGGTTGTTAAAACGGGTCGCCGGAGAATTCCCTAGCCGTCGAGCCGTCTCTGTTTCTGGTAAATTAGATTTAACTCACGCTCGTCTCCATGAAATCATCGAACGTGCCGCTTCTCGCCTTGTTGCCTCTGGAATTAAACCTGGAGATGTTGTTGCACTCACGTTTCCCAACACTGTTGAGGTTTTTAGTTTCGTTTTTTCTCGTAAAATATCAAAGCTTTTTTCAGTAATATTTGGATTTTAAAACAGGTTTTTATTGTTTACGTTAAATTTGGTTTTGCAACCTTAATTCCTAGTTGTTTTTATTGTGATGATTACAGTTTGTGATAATGTTTTTGGCCGTGATACGGGCCCGCGCCACGGCAGCGCCGTTAAATGCAGCCTACACTACGGAGGAGTTTGAGTTTTATTTATCAGACTCAGAGTCCAAGCTATTATTAACCCAACAGGAAGGAAACAGTTCTGCTCAAGCCGCAGCTTCCAAGCTTAAAATCCCTCACGCCACCGCCACACTCAGCGGAGCAGATTCTGAACTCAATCTTTCCCCCAGTCCAACCGAGTCAGACGACCCCAATTTGATCAGCCAGCTCAGTAACGACCCATCTGATATGGCTCTGTTTTTGCACACGTCAGGCACCACAAGCCGGCCCAAAGGGGTGCCACTGACCCAGCTCAATTTGGCTTCTTCGGTTAATAACATTAAATCGGTGTACAAACTCACCGAGTCAGACTCGACGGTGATAGTCTTGCCGTTGTTCCATGTTCACGGGTTGTTAGCCGGGTTATTGAGCTCGCTCGCGGCCGGAGCAGCTGTGGCTTTACCATCTGCGGGCCGATTTTCGGCTTCAACATTTTGGAAAGACATGGACAAATACAACGCCACATGGTATACCGCTGTCCCTACTATACACCAAATAATTTTGGATCGGCATTTTAGTAACCCAGAATCGGTTTACCCAAAGCTTCGGTTCATTAGGAGTTGTAGCGCCTCGCTTGCCCCGGCTATATTAGCTAGACTCGAGGAGGCATTCAATACGCCTGTCTTGGAGGCCTACGCGATGACGGAGGCGACCCATTTGATGTGTTCGAATCCATTACCGGAAGATGGGCCTCATAAGGCGGGGTCGGTTGGTAAACCGGTCGGTCAAGAAATGGCTATATTGAACGAGAACGGGGCGATTCAAGATGCTAATGTTAGTGGCGAGGTGTGCCTTAGAGGTCCAAATGTGACAAAGGGCTACAAACACAATCCAGAGGCTAATAAGGTTGCCTTTCAGTTCGGGTGGTTTCATACGGGTGATCTAGGTTATTTCGACTCGGATGGTTATTTGCATCTTGTGGGGAGGATTAAGGAGCTTATTAATCGTGGAGGTAATGTTAATTATTATTTAATTCAAAGTATCATGGTACAAAATTATAGATTGGTGGGAGAGTGAAGTGTTCCATTCTGGGTTTTGCCCTCTTCAAATTACTCTATTGATTTTGACCTCTTTTTGAGTGGCAACAAAAGGTTTGATGAAGACATTTGCGTGATCACCTAGGAAGCTATAATGATTCTTACATCTTGTGAATTGTTGCTTGGCGTTTGTCACCCTAGCTAGTTCATTACAATAAATACAAATTGCCAGCACTTGTGTATATGAATGCGACATCCTAATTGAGGTAGCTGACCTTTGCTCCTCTTTTTTTGTTTTTTTCGTGAATGATCTTGTTTTCAGGGGAGAAAATATCACCAATTGAAGTGGATGCAGTGCTTCTATCTCATCCTGACATTGCTCAAGCAGTTGCTTTCGGAGTTCCCGATGACAAATATGGTGAAGAGGTAACGCAATTTATTTCCTCCATTATCAAGCATCAACCATCCTGTCTAGTTAACACCTCATTAATTCTTGATCCCACTAGGGGCCACATTAATTGTTAACATTATTAAAAAGGGGGGAAAAGAAGAAGAAGCTGCTTTGGGTGCCGACGTAATATAGGCACAGAGTCCAGTCATAGGAAGTAGCATTTACTTTTATTTTTCTATTGTTTTTCTGACAAGCACGGACAAAAGTTATCGGTCATTTGTTACTATAATATGGATGCAAATTAGGTCATGGCATACCTTTTGTAATTATTCCTGCCGATCACGTATGGAGATGCATAGTATGACACGGATGATTATCACCCCTTTAACCAACTGTTGGCTTCTATTTCTTATTTCGGCATGATGTGATTTGACGAGCGATGGCAATGAAATACCAGCTACAATTCTTGATCTCAAACTTTTAATTTCAAGAGAAGTTGGAGGTTTTCTAACACCAAGTTTTGTGTCATCGATAGATAAATTGCGCCATAATTCCTAGAGATGGAACAGACATTGACGAGGAGGAGGTGCTGAGGTTTTGCAAGAAGAACCTAGCAGCGTTCAAGGTCCCAAAGAAGGTCTTCCTTACAGACTCCCTTCCCAAGACAGCCAGTGGGAAAATCCAACGAAGGATTGTATCAGAACACTTCCTCGCTCAAATTTCAACTGCTAGTGTCCCCAAGTTTGGTGCCTAAATACTGTCATTAATTTATTTGCTCGACTCCAAAATAAGTTATGAGGTAGACGGATAGATTGGAGCAATTCATCTTTTGCAAATGAGATTTAGGTAGTGGGGAATAAACACGTACGTTATTTTCGTTTTCGGAAAGTAATAACTCTCCTAATTATTATTTTGTTGGTGACAGTTGATCTGTTGCTTCAACGCGCAAATCTACCTATTATGTGAGCATACAGGATGCACACCTTAATCAACGAGGAGTTTTCTTGATGAATATTACATGTATATTTGGTAACGTAAATTGTCGTGATAGTTTTTGAGATTACAGCATAAAAAAATAAATTTAAAACAAATTGAAGTTTTGAAAGAAAGATCTATATATGCAAAATTGGACAAACCACAGTACTGCACTATATTGTTGCAAAAATAAAGAGCATACATTGAAGTGGAAGCAGTGCTTTCTACCTAATCCTTACATTGCTAAAGCAGTTGCTTTCGGCGTCCCCGGTGACAAATACGGGAAAAAGAGGTAACACGATTAATTTCCTCAGGCGCCATCCTATGTAGTTAACAGCTCATCAACTCTTGATCCCACGAGTAGCTACATGTAATTGCGAACATCAAGAAAAAGAAAAGGAAAAACTTTGGATGCCGACGTAATATGGGCACACAGTCCAGTCATTTGGCCGCACTGTGATTGAAACATATACCTGAAAGTAGCGATTTAGCCAAAAAAAATTTTCTTCCTCCTGTTTTTGTTTGTCTTTTCTGACAAGTACTGGCTAAAGTTATTGGCTCGTATGTTACTAAATGGACGCCAATTAGGTCATGGAGGGCCTTTTGTAACTATTTTTGCCGATAACGTATGGAGATGGATCGATATGGAACTATAAAGGGAAGTATTTGGTTACAGTATGGTTGCTCACAGGAAATCTGGGTTTTTGGAACCTTTTAGGTCATGGATGTCATGTGACTGAACTTTGGTGTCTTATAACCAGGTCAGATTGAACCACGTTGGGAGTTGTAACCAAGTGGAAACCATCTCCATTTTTATTACCTTGGCCCAACTTAATTCTGGGCCTTTTTCCCTGACAAAGGGATAAGACTGGGCAAAATTCTGATTCAATCTTGGTGAGCTGAGCTGGGCCTAGCAAATATAATTGCGAAACTGGACTTAGAACTGGACATAAAATAAACAGAAGCCTGTTGCGAATCCCTCCTTCCAGTCTCCAGCAAAAAAAAAAAAAAAAGAGGAGAGAGAGAATACATTGCCACTGTAAAACCCTACACAAAGACACGGCTTCCTCTTAGTCCAAGCTCCTCTGAAAACAACCTCTGTCGTTCTTCTTTAGCTCTATACTTTGAAGACAAGATGGTGAGCAAAAGGCAGAAACTAGCACGAAAGATATACAAAGAAGACCATCCAGAGTTGTTTCCAAAACCAGAACCAACACCACCTAACGACCCCAACAAGATGAAGAAGAAGAAGAAGAAGAGCTTGTTCAAGAGAAAAAATTCTGACCCAAAAAACCCAAATAAAGCAAATAAAAAAGGGTTTAGAAAACAACCTCTTAGAGTTCCTGGTATGAAGCCTGGTGATAGTTGTTTTATTTGCAAAGCTAAAGATCATATTGCCAAACTTTGCCCTCAAAAAGATGAATGGGAGAAGAATAAGGTTTGTTCCTTTTATTGTTTTTGGTTTATAATTCTCTGAAAATTTGAGTCCTTGTGAATTTTTAGAGAAAAACAATTTTTGTTTTACTTTGTTTGATAGGTGATTCTCATAAATTTTGAGTCTTTGTTTCCTGGTAGGTATTGAATTGGTTAGAGAAAAGTTTTTTTTTTTTTTTTAGTTTGATATGAGTTTGTGCTCTTGATAGTGTTGCAGCTATGAAATTTAAAGAAAAGTAGGTATGGAATTGGATATTATGTGTATACTATGTTTATAATTGAAGTTTTCTTGCTCATTGAAACGATTTTATGGCCGGATGTGAGACATTGTTTAGTTAAATGAAGAAATTGATGGTGGTGTTTTTGTGTGTTAATGGTTATGGCTGCAGATATGTTTGCTTTGTCGGCATCGTGGGCATAGCCTGAAGCGTTGTCCTAAGAAGAACGATGAGACTATGGATCAGAAATTGTGTTACAATTGTGGGGAAACAGGGCACTCTCTTTCTCAATGTCCTCAGCCTCGAGAAGATGGTAATTCATCTTTCAATTGAGTTTAGATAGCTCTAGCTAGGGTGACTTTTCATATGATTTTCTTATGCAATTAGTTTCAAAGGAAATAAAACATCTCTTGGTATAAAATATTGTGTGATTAGTCTCTTTATTTCCTTCAGTTGTTTTGATTGATTGTTTATTGGTGAATGCAACTTGAATACTGGTAAATCAGAATCATTATTTTAATGTCTATAGAAAAGTGGCGGTCCATGTATTTTTGTTTTTCTTGATAAACGAAAATGACTGAATTAGAATTTTGGAATCAGCTATGTTATAGATTATTTATGTAAAAACCTTTTCAGTTACCAGTGGTAGTACTTGGAAACTGGTCGCCAGGAGTATTCTTGAGGAGAGGTTAAATTGACTACATAAGGACTTCGAGATTTAGGTCCATATGTATGGCATTATACATGGTGTAAAAAAGATGCAAATTGCAATCCTATTAAACATGAAGCATGACTCATTGGAAGGAATTCAACTTTCCTTGTAGAAGTTATTAAGTGGGAGTGAATTCAGTAGTGAGCTCAGTAACCTCTGGTTTTGTTAAGAGAACTGGACCTTTTTGATACTTTGACAATGCTATTGTTATTCTGAAAAGTAATCTCTCTCTTTTATAATGCAGGGGGGACGAAGTTTGCCAATTGCTTTATCTGTAATGAACGTGGACATTTGAGCAAGGACTGCCCTAAAAATACTCGTGGCATATACCCAAAAGTATGTGAAACTTCACTATTTTCTTGGTTGCTATTGTCATAGTGCAAACTATGTTCTTTTCTTTGATGTTGGGGCAACATACTTGGTATCTAGATAGATGCTCAATTGACTTCCATCTCAAGCCATCTAGGCACCCCACCCATCCATTATTTTTGACATCTTAGAAATATATTGCTTTTAACAGGGTGGTTGCTGTAAACTATGTGGTGGTGTAACACATTTGGCTAGAGATTGTCCCAATAAGTGCAAGAGAGGTGACGCTGCCTTTGGCAGAGGAGGTAAGCATAAACATGCAAGCTTTTAACTGCTATTATTTCAATTTTCTGCTTATACATATCTTGAGTTGGTTACTTAAGATTTTATGCAGAGAAGAAAATTGCTTCTATTTTTTTCTGCATTGAGCCTGTCCCCCTTCTTATGTATATTGCAAATTGTTGATGTTGTTTTAAGTTCTGTAGTATTTGGATGTTGTATGTGTACTTCTACAGTTCAGTTCTTTATGAAATAGTTCAAAGACAAATGTAGTTACAACTCTTGACTATAATTCAAAGGCTCTGGATGTCATTCTCTTTCTAAAACATTATTAGACGACAGAAAGAAAATAGGAAAACAGGAAATTGGTAGTGCTTGATCAAGAAAGTTAGCAATTTTGAATGTATGATCTGATACTGACTACTGGAGCTGGAAAAATCATGATGATCCGTTGAAATGGTCGATAACAGTATTTTGTCTTGAATGCTTTGCCCTGTCAGTTGAAGCATGAATTTTGTAGTCTCACAGTAATAGGATCGAGGCTGATATAACATGATAAGAGCCATATATAATCCTGATATAATGTGCTAACTCACTATTTGCGTCACAAAATGAAATATGGCTGAATGGGAACGTGAATTGATATGGGAACTGTAAAAGATTCGGTGTTTGGGTCGCGAACCAGTACTGTCATTATATGATTTTTGCTAATGATTCCTGTCAGCATTTATATCCTTTAAAGACCATATCTGTTCTTTCTTTCTTCTTCATTTATTTTTTTATATGATGTGTAATATTTAACTTACCCGTTACTTATCTCTGACTTTCAGCCATTGGAAGGGAAGTAAGGCCTACTGCGCGAGTGACTAAGTTTGTAAGTGGAGATGAGCTTGATGATGATTTTATGACCGAAAGCATGTATAGCATTCCAAAAGACAAGTCAACTGATTCAAAAGTTGTTCCTCCCGATTCGAAGGATGGTCATGTAAAATCAAAGAAGAAACAAGGTCCCAAAATAGTGAACTTTGTAGGATAGAAACAGTCTTGTGATGAATATGACAAAGCTTTATCTGTAACATCTTTTCCAGTTTTACCTTTTTCTGATGTTCCTGTGTTACCTACAAAGAGGCAAATCATTTTTGTGTTTAATCAGTGTCATTTTCTGCGGTGCTCAATAGCTTGTACTTAATAAATTGATTAAGTTTTTGTTCTTGCCACTTGAATTGTAGATTTTCCTTTCCTTTTTCTTTGAGGATGATCTGTTTAATTACTCTTTTATCAGAATTATTTTTCATACTTAACTAGTTGAATTTTTGTGATCAATTTGCACATGTTCTTTAATCACAGTTCGATTTTCCACAGCTTTACAGAAGCCTACCTAGCCATTTTCTGTAAAAAATAAAAATAAAAATAATAATAAAAGCCCTTGAAGATCATTGACCAATACCTTCATAAGATTATTATGATTACATGCAACCCTTGTAATAGAGCACCCTTTTTCCCAAAATAATACAAGCCAGCAAGGTTGATACTTGATAAAGGGGGTGAGAGGGCAGGCACAACGTGGCAACATTAAACAGTTGGTGTTTACTATTTTTGCTGTCTTTGATACACGAAACCTTCGTTGTGGACATGACGAGCCTTGAAATGTTAGGCAATTCTCAACCCATGTTTTGCCCCTCAAATCTCTCTCCTTCCCTGTATTTGTCCAAGCTCTCATTGTATACCCCAAGTTAAGGATCTCTATCCCCTTCCCTTCTATTTTCCCATCTTTCCATTCCATTTTCCTTTCTCTTCTTCCAGCTGGGTTCTCACAAGGCTTTTGCTCTCTTTGGAAGGCAACATGGTATGCTCCTTTCTCTAACCTTTTTATGGTAGATATTCTGATAGTTATGATACGATGGCTAAGAAAAAGAAAGCATCTGCCATTAATCTTCTACATTGAGTTGCATAATTTATACAGAACCTAGCATGATGTGCTGTTGGATCAAATGCGTGGATATTCAATAAGCATTGCTGTTTCATCAAATTTTTTGTTGGGGCCTTTTCCTTTTTTTTCTTTGTTTTTTATTTGAGCATCAAGGTCGTTTCTGTTCACTCATTGAATTTAGCTGCTTAAATGATTCATGCCCTATATTTTCAATCACCATGTCTATCATGCAGTTTCGTTTGTTCTAGGCTTTGAGAACTACTCTGATTACTATTTTTTTATCTTTGATGGTTGAATGTTTGGAAACCTGCCACTAAATCAATATGGTTACTGCATCTAGTTTGAATCTTGTAACCACGTCGGAGAATTGAGAAAGATTTGAAGGAAAAGGGAAGGAAAAAAAAAGCTAACTAATGAAAATTTATTTGGCCAGGATTGTTAATATATTTTCTAGGAAATTCTGTGATTCGTGTATTTTTATTCTGTTCTCTTCACATTTGGAATAATTAGGCGAATGCAGCGTCTGGAATGGCTGTTGATGATGAATGTAAGCTGAAGTTTTTGGAACTGAAGGCAAAGAGAAACTATCGATTCATCATTTTCAAGATTGAATCTCAGCAAGTGGTGGTAGAGAAACTCGGGAGCCCTGAAGAAACCTACGAGGAATTCGCTGCTTCCCTCCCTGCTGATGAGTGTCGCTATGCTGTCTTTGACTATGATTTCATTACCAAAGATAATTGCCAGAAAAGTAAAATCTTCTTCATTGCATGGTAATTTAACAGTTCCTCAAATTTCTTTACATTTTCTTTCGTATAATGCCTAGCTCAAAAACCAATAATCAAGAGCAAACTATGCATGTGATTCTGGCTATAGGCTGTCCTTCTTGTTTGGTCACCATTTTGAGCAAGATATGTAAAATGCTAGCTAGACACAGCATAACTAGATTGTTTTTTCTTTGCAGGTCACCTGATACATCAAGGGTGAGAAGTAAGATGGTTTATGCAAGCTCCAGAGACAGATTCAAGAGGGAACTAGATGGCATTCAAGTGGAGTTGCAAGCAACCGATCCTAGCGAGATGAGCTTCGACATTATAAAGTCCCGAGCTCTTTAGACACTGTTCTTGTTTCTTCTTTCAGCAATCATCCTTTCTTGACAAATTACATTTTGCCGGTGTTTATTTATTTGTTTGTTTGTTTTTTTATGTTTATTCTTCTAACTTGTTCTAATTTTCGTTATATGAATTTTATGTTAAACCTTCTTGTTTGATGTGATATTATGCATTATTTATTTTGTTCTAATATTGTTTATTGCAAAATAAAATGAATATATTATAAAAAAAAGATAAGAGAAAATAAAAAGAATCATAAAAGAGCAGTTAAATTAGTGATTTGTATCTATTCATATATGAATACCATTTGCATTGCAAATAAGATTATTATCAGTATAATTGAAATTAGATTTACAAAGTTGATTTTTAACCGTCAATCACATAAATATTTGTATTTTAATTAGAGTTATTTTAAATTATACATTAGATTTGAAATAATTAGATCCTCAAGAAATAATCATGTCAATAAGAGAACTGCATTATTTGACCGAGTAGTTGTCATTCTTGTCTAAACTTCAAATCTTTTAATTTGATTTATTTTATAAAAAATATATTTCTTCTAAAATATCGTATAAGCTTTCTGCTTGTTACTTTTTTTTTTTTGGATTCGAGGAAACCTCACCTCCCCGGAAAGCGCACTTTGTGGGCCCAGATGAGGGAGTAAAATCCCGGCTGTCCCAGGCTCTTACAAGAGATGCACGCCCTGACTCGAACTCGAGACCTGCTGTGCAGATTTCAAACCCTTTGCTATCACGCTACGCTCCTTGGAAACATTTCTGCTTGTTACTGCTAATGAAACTTCCATGTCCATATTTTATTTAACCACAAGCTCATTATAACTTATATAGACCTAAGAGCTATAATTTTAAAGGTCTATCTCTCACTACCTCAAAAAAAAAAAAAAAAATACAGTCTCATCATCTCATACCTTAAAACTAACACAATTTGTAATTGAATCCGGTACCGTTTCCTCTCATTTAACTACTAACATGATGCATCTCCATAAGTTCAATTATACTAATTCTTAAATGTATTTTACCCTTATGATTAGATTTACCCTTGTGTTCATTAAGAAAATGCTTGCTTGTTGGTTTTGTTAAACCATCATTTTATTTATTGAAAATATACTAATCACTCACGAATGTACTTAGCAAGTTTTTTAAACTTTAATTAAAGTTAGTTTAAGTTAAGTGCTATTTGAGCAGTGACTCAAAATACTCATTTAAAATAAATAAAATATATTTGTTAATTATATCTCTACTTAACAAAAAAGTTTTAGGTATAAAATAAAGATTGTTCAAGATTCCACTTGTTAGATATACATAAAAAATAATAATAAAATGTTTCTTAAATATCTTAAAAGATATTATTTATAGTTTTGCTCAAGAACTCCATTCACTTTCTCTCGAACATTAAAATTAAAGTTAAACTCTATAGAGTTTACTCTGATTTAAATATTTGTTATTATATATAATAATTAGAATCATACGTAAAACTATTTAAATATTAAACTATTCTAATTAAAGAAACCCAAATCAAATAAAATTATAAAACCAAATTAAGAAAGGAATCCAGGATCAACTAGGAAAATAAAGAAAATTTCAAAACAACAACCATCCGAGCCTAATCTGGACACAATCTTTTGCTGCTGCTACAGTTTTCTGCTATTTTTGGTTTCGAGTTTGGTTATGGCTTTCTCAAACTTCTATGTAGGTTTTTTTTTTATCCTTGGCTGCCTCTTCCACTCCGAGGATGCCAACTGATTTATCCCGAGCTATTATTACAAGGAAAAGGCTCCATTTGTTCTGTTTAAAATACTTGACAAGTTGCGACATTGAACATCATTTGCATACAAAGTTCCAGCTGCCCATGCCTGCCGCTGAAATTCCGAGGCAGTCAAATCATGGCATTAACATTCACACCATTTATAATTAATGGACAAGGATGGCAACAAAAAGCTCTAGTTAACAGGCTACGACTACAATGCAGTGGCAGGTTTGTTTTGAGGCATTGCTACTTATACAGTAATTACCATGTTGACCATCTAATGCTTTCAGAATAGTTTATTTACAGGTAGAAATCAAGGGATAAAGAAAGATGAAGAAGTTTGTTGCGAATATCCATACTGGGCCATCCATGTGCGAAAACAAGCTTTGGGAACCCAGAAGAAACGTAGAACAATGCCATTCAGGTCTGCAGTCTGCCTACTGATCAAGAGTGTCACTCCGCTGTCTTTGTTTCTGATTTTACAACAGATGAGAATTGCCATGAATTTTTTTGCAGTAATCTAGTAGTTTCCTAGTGAAGAGGTTCCAAATGTGATTCCTGCATGGTCTTTTGTTCTTGGATTTGTTGATGCAACAGATGAACGAAGAGCGCCAGCGGCAGAACTAAAGTTTAACGATCATTTCTGTCACGTTACTAGCTTGTATAATCAGAAATTTAACGGACAACTAGATATTAGAACATAAATCAACGTAACATATTCTGTTAAAGATCATTAGAACAAAAATATAAGCTAGCAGCATAAGGTACTGTCTTGATAAAAGATATTTATTTTATAGAATTCGTTCTCGGCTAACATTATCATCAAAAGATGTTTATCCGTCTCATAGTGAAAAAAATGGAAAGAACAGTTATTCAAGACTATATATTTATTTATGTGCATTGAAAGATAAATACCAACACTATATTGTGGTAGCTAAGACTGCTTAATTTGATTATCCCAGTATTCCTTCTCCCAAGACTCGACTTGTTTTATCGAATTGCCATTTCTTTGAAAAACGGAATGGAGAGATGGAGGATCATAGGGAGGAGGCATGGTGCATGGACTTGTGTCTGCAGGACTCATCACCATGGAGTCCATCATAAACTTCTTCTCTAGACCATTTGCTGGGCAAGCCATTGCTTCTGCACATAGTTCAATAGCTCTTCCAGGTATAGTAGGCTTGAAGGTTAAGAGTTTAGCATACTCATTTAAGAGATGAAACATGTAGTCATAGACATAATCCATCTTCAAGTCCTCTTGAATGAATTCACTTGCCGCTTTTCCCATTGCCTGTGCCTGGCAATCCAGAGAAAGAATGTTATGTGCTAATGAGAAATCTTCTATCTTCTAATGTTAATGGAGCAGTAGAATGCCATAAATGTTTTTACCTCTTCACTATGGTTGTTACCCCATTCAACAGCAAACTTAATGGATCTACATTTGTCATCCTCCTTAATAGGCCAGTAGTGCCGATTCGGCACCAAACTTCTTGTGAAGAAATCATAATAATGGGGTTTCACCAGTAAGGTAACAGAGTCACATGCAAGAATGTATTTTTCACTGACTGACCACGCAGACCCTTCAATGTAGATTTTATACCTGCATCAATTGCATTATACAAGCACAAACAGTGAGCATTCATCGTATAAAGTAAACAAATATAACCATATAGAAACTAAAGATTGATTTTATTTTATTTTTTTACTTGTGAACGCATTGGTTTGCCAAGTTTGATTGCTGGTATCCTTGCTGTGATTCTTTAATCCAGTCCTGCAAGAAAGATTTTGAGGCATCATAAAAGCTGTTATATGACAACGTAGATCATCGTGGAGGACTGCTAGGAGCAGCCACGCTTGTTGCGACTGCCCCATCTGGACCGTGCATGGCGCACACACCAACGAGATCCGCCGGATTGTGTGAGGCAGGAATGGTCCAGACGGGATCCACTGGGCTTGTTGTTACCTGAGCATAGACACGAGCATTCCAGTCTTGTGTTTCAGATGCATGGCATTTCATAAGGTCTTGCCTTGTTGCAGCCACAGATGGATTTCCTTTCCAATAAGCATAAGGTTCCCTTTCCATCCATTTGGTGATCTTGTTTCCTTCTTTCAAGTCATTCGACAAAGACTCCCATGGCTTTATATTAATCTCTGGCCTAAACCACCGAGCGCGACATTAGCTAGAATAAAACTATAAGAAAAACACCAAAACACACCAGACTATTGGAAAAAATGGCTTCGAGGGTCTTACCATCCCCAGAAGGACCAATCAGGAAAAACAACATCGAGGGAGTCATCATCACCACAATACCGAAACAAAGCAGGTGGAGACGTGGCATTGGGCCCACTATAATCGCTTGATCGAACAACAGGCCAGTCAACACAATCAAACATCATATCCAAATCAGGCAATTTCCCGGGGTACTTCCTCAGTAACTGTATGATTCCCCACACTGTAAAAGTATCTCTTGACTGAAAAGACTTTCTATATCTTTCCATGTATGCTTTGCCATTCACAATCACCAGTCTAAAATTCGCTGTTCTTTTAGCCCTTTCTACCATGTCTCTTGAGATTCCCGTGTGGGCCCATGGACGTAAGTCTTCGTGGATCCATCGGAAGTACTCAGGACACGTGGATGGTGATGGACGGTCTGGACCTTCTTGAGTGTTTGTCGGGTAATTCGGGGGGCATTTTCGTGTGGGGTTGAATGCGGTGCAATTGACCGGGTACTCGGTTTTGTTTCGGGTTATTTTAGGGATTTTGTCAGTCAAAAATGTTTTCACGACCGCGCTGCCCCCAGTAACCTGCAAACACGTCCAAAAAAATAAAAAGAAATATCTTAATATATGAATTGGGGTTTGGAAAGACAATATTTTAATTTTAATTTAAAAGTTTTTAAATTGATTAATTAAATGCATAAAACATATTAGATACATACATATAAATGATTTTAGAAATGCACAGCTATTTATTTTAGTTGAGTAATTAATAATAAATCATATTATCAATAATTTTGTTATTTTTCTTGTATTTTTTATTATTAAATATTCAAGGGTTTTTTTTAAAAAAAAAAATTACTCCACTTGGCAAATTTGGAATGCAAAACCACTCAAGGCTATTAATAAAACACATGCATATAAAGTTAATTTTTATGGGACCTATTATTTTAAAAAAGAAAACCTTTTTAAAACCCTTTTTTATCTCTAGTACTAAAAAACTAACTAGCTTTTATAATTATTGCACCCCTAAATCCTCCTTTTTCTAAGTGTAAATGCATGAGATCTTTCCTCAAATTATGTGGAACAACACCATACACCTTTATCAACTGAGTTTGCTAGCAATATTCACTAATAAAATGTATTACATATATATTAGGTTCTTCAATATTTTTTTTTATGTGTAATAACTCAGCTGGTATATATAGTCTTAAATAATGTTTGTTTAAAAACAAAATGATATGTCAAAATATATATATATATATATATTCACACACAAATATGTTGTAGTTTAACGGGTTAATTTAATGAACTGTCAATTCCATTACTGATTTTAATTAGATTTCAAGTTAAATTATATAAAAATTATTCAAGTAGTTATAACCAAAACTCAGTTTAATTTTTAAAAAATAAAATGATATTATTTTAAATTTAACTCGATAAAATCAATTCAGAAACATAAAATTATCTGAAGCCAAAAATTAAAAAAAATAAAATAAAAATCATGAGAGCATGGAACTCGATGTTTGGGAGTGGAAAAAGTCAAATACCGGCCAGTAAAAGGGCTCCAGGTGTTGTGCTAATAAAGTATAAAAAGCAGAGTCGAAATTATCTATGTATCATGGAAGTGGGGGGGACCTCTGACATGAAAGAAACAGCATCAACAGGTCAAAGACAACATGCGTACCACCATTTATTCATCCCAAAATTGGTGAACCGACACTCTCCCCTTCGAAACTTCGTCAATTTCCATTTATTTTTTTCCCATAAAAAAATGAAAACTATATACCATCACAATTTTATTATTCATCTCTTTTAATGACGTTAATGCGAAGAGCACTTGTCAATAAATCTGTATCGTCTGCAATCATAGCTGTTAAATTTAGCCTCACCTTAAATGATTTGATTGATTTTAAGTGAATCGAATAATGCATTAACTTGGTTCGGTTTTGGTAAACTGGCTAACTTGGCTACTGGTCGGATTAACATAAAAAAATGTTAAGAAGACATGCTTATGATGAGTTTCACATAACAGTTGTGTGACGGAGGAGATTGTTTTATATATATATAATTTTCGTAAATAATTTTGATCAATACTCACAGTGGAGTCGAGGAGACGCGTGCAGACCAACGCGCCGACGATGAGGAAGAGAAGGAGGAAGATGACAACAGACGATCTAGCTGGTAACTTCATGAATGGCCGCCAGATCATACTTTCTGAAAACCTCTGCTTCATGCTATTATTGATCTCTCTCGTTTTTTATGCCTTTTGATGACTTGGAGATCTGACAATCATGTTACTTGGATGATATCCTCAAATGGGCACTTCAGTTTTGGCTGATTTGAGCTCTGAAACACATGATTATGAGCCTTTTTTTCCTTAAACCAAACGTGGGGTTGAGGGAGTTTCTGTTCTTTCTTCCTTTGAGTTTCCAAGAAACAGAGACAGAAGCCCTACATATATGATCTATGTTACTTACAAGCGAGTTTCCACAGTGAGCTTTGACTTTGGGAGGTTTATAGCTAATTAAAAGAGAGAAAGGAGAGATTTTTCAAGTACAGCTGAGAAAAAGAGAAGGAGAGACAGAGAAAGAGGAGATGTCAGACGACTGGTGAGTGAGATCCAAAGTAAGGCGGTTTAGAGAGGTAGAATCTCGTGAGAAGGCGGCTGTTTGCTGTATGTTTCAGTACCTCTTCTTACAGCAATAAAGGAAGAGAGTAGTAATGGGACAAAGGTGCCTTGCTTTATTGCCTGTATATATGGGGACGCTAGCTACTGACAAAGCTCAAACATAGGAAGTGCCTTGTTCCTGGTGGTTCATGTTTCACCACCCATATCGCTCATACACAGAAGATTTTAGTTATGGACTTTGGATCTGAAAACCTGGCTCACATTTTGGCCATTTTACTAGTGGAGGTGGATCTTAATTATGGTTAGTGGTGTCCAACTAGATATCCAAGGATAATTACGTTCTTGGATCTAGTAAAGAGTTGATTGTCAAACAAGTTATTGCTTTCTAGGTAATTAACCTAGGGTCGAAAAAGAAGTATCTGGTGTGCTCAAAGCTCGAGGAAATAGCACTCTATCAAATCCTTGATTGACTCCGTTAAGCAAGAAAATTAAGCAGAAGGAAGAAAAATATTATTGGGGATTAAAGAGCATGAGATTTAGATTTTCAAGGGTAGCTGTGCTTGGTGAAGGGGCGGGATCATGGAGTGTTGACTAAAAAAACACTCTACTAGATCAGTTGCCTCTCACAATAATATATGTCCGTATAGAAAGCGAAACATGCGATGGTAGATATATGGTGTATGGTATAGCGTGAGTACGGTGTACTTTTCCTTTTAAAAAAAAAACACATTATTATGCGCACACATACACGTAATTGCAAATCAGATCTAAGAAAAAGAATTACTTGGAGTGCTCAAAGCTCGAGGAAATAGCACTCTACAAAAAATATATTTAAAACTGAAACAAAAGAAAATAATATGAATTCTATCATTATTTTCATCTTTGAGCAGCCAGGAGAGAGTGAAATGATATTATATTCTCAACGGAACAAATCTAAGCAAATTAAGACACCTTCAGCCAGTCTAGAAAATAAAATGAGGACAGGGTGGAATGGTTGATTTTTCATAGTCACCTGTAGCATAAGCAGTGCAATGAGCAAGGCTGTCCTCCTTTCCTTTAGAATCGATTCCGAGCATGGCTTTTCAAGCAATTTTCCGTAAGAAATAACTAAAATTATAATATGGTGAAAAATAAAGACATAATATGAAGTAAAAAATCAATAATTATAGAAACTACTACTTACTTGTAGAAATCAAATTCTTCAAGGTCACTATTAATTAATTATATATATATATATAAAAGGAGAAAGTATAAGGTAAAACACATTGCTGTCAGTATATAACTTCACTCTTTTCTTTTCAAGCCCCATCTCCTTCACGTATTCCAGCCCCATATTGCTCGACAATAATCTCAACCATTGATGTGATGTTTGTTTGCACAATTTCTGAAGATAAAAGATCTTCATGGGCTTAAATGGACCAGCTTCGGTGGAATCAAAACGATACTTGGGCTGTCTCTTAAGAAGTAAGCCTAAAGCCGGAGTTTATATAAGCGTGGACCACCCAAGAAGCTAGAGCTAAGCTAAGACACCTTCAGCCAGCCTAGAAAGTAAACAAATTCTTTTAGCTAGAGTTAAATCCCAGCCCATCAAATTATGTAAAACCCATGATCATTTTGCCCCCAAGTAAGCCTTCCAAATTATGACATTTATGCTGGCTCCTCTCATTCATTTTGAATGGACAGGTGAATGATATAGTTTTCATCTCCATCTCCATCTCCATCTCCTTTTTTTTTTCTTTTTTCTTTTTCTGCAGCTTTATAAGAGAATATTATTGTACGTCTGTGTGTGTGTTAGAGTATTTGATGCGCTTTCCCAACTGGGTATTGTTTGAATGTGTGTTCTAGTCTGCAGGCTGTACAAAGGTTTAGTGCCTTTAACGTCAGAATTTCTTTACATCATCAATAAAGAAGAGATTCAGCTTCTTCCTTTTCTTTTCCCGGCCTTTCCCAGTAAAAGCTAAAGTAAAAAAAAGAAGGGTTTCAGCACTTTCTTCTGAAATTCTTTTGCAGTGCCAAAGCTGATTTTGTAATGCTTAGTGCTTACTCCCTTTTCTTTCTTGGTCTCTCTATATATGTGGACTTTGTGGACATCGAAAGAATTGTGTTCTTCTTCTTCTTCTTCTTCTTCTTCAGATTACCGCAGGAATTGCGGTATAATTAAGTACAATTAATTAGTTAAATACGTTTTGGTTAACAAATAAATGAATAATGCGTTCATTACATGTGCAATGAATCGATTAGGTGTATCTAATTGTAATTGACAGAGTTCAAAATTAGTTATTGTAAGTATTAGCAACAAAGTAAAAATATTATGATAATGACATATTTTTATTTTCCTTCTATTACAAGACATTAGTCAAACACAATCCTGGTATATAAATTTTTAACAAATTTGTATTATGATCCTTTATCCAAAAAATAAGAGGCAGGCATTGTATAAAAATGTTATTCTTTTTATTTTTTTAGCTGATAATTAAATAATTTTTTATTGGTTGAGTTAAAAGTTTTTTTTTTTTTTGGTCTACATTGACTCTATTTTATATCAATTTATATTTATTTTTATATGAATATTACTAACTCGGTCATAATACAATTATCTTGATAATAAAATATTTGTTATGCTTTTAATTTACTTGGATCATCTTAAATTCACCCTTAATTCGAAAAGTCTTTTTTTTTTAAAAAAAAAAAACATTGTCAATAATCTACACTTTTTTTTAATCCAATTATAGATATTATGAGAGTACAATAGATCATAGCTGGCCTATTATAAAGTGGGCACCGCTAATATTTAAAGAAACCATAACAAAATCAATATGAATCATCAAGAATTGGAACCAAAGTCATGTGAAAGGTCCTACATAGAACTGGCAAATGTTTTCTTGTCATAGATTTGAGCATGTGATCATTTCACAACGAGCTAGCGTGCCCTCAAGAAAAGAGCATAAAAGGGGCTCTCACGCTTTCCTAATCCACGCGTGAACAATCTCATTGCATGCTTTCAAATTTCAAAAGCCAAGAAGCTGCTTCCCATCCTTCTCCCTAATTAGCCCTAGCTTCCACACTCCTGCCAAAGTCACCAAATTCTTAATTAACTTCATCAACCATGTCTGTAAGTCTCTCTCTCTCGCAAGCACATGTACATGCATACATTGATTTGTTTCATAAGTATATACATTGATATTCTTACATGTTGGTTTTGCAGCTGATGGTAGAGGTAAGAGTTCCAAACTTAGATTGTGAGGGCTGTGCTTCGAAGTTAAAGAAAGCTCTCCTCAAGCTAAAAGGTAGGTAGGCCTACATTTTGTGCAAAAGGTGACGCTTATATTGCCAATGGTCCAGGCTATGTAATGTCGCCATTGTCGATTCTATGCCTTACCTTACTTGAGTATTTCACTTCAAAGGTGGTCGAGGGCCTCGTGTATATATATATATATATATATATATATATGTTTTGCAAGGGCAAACTTTGGAGTACAGAATTGAGATAGTGTTTGATTAATTTTTTTACATGAGACTGGAAACAGGAAAACAAATAGTTTAGTCTCATCTCATATATATATATAGCCCAATTTCTCACCTCCTATTTAAACGAGTACATGTTGGATATAGTTATTTCGGCCAAATGAAAGTCTATATGAGATTCAGAATACTTGGTGTATGCTGAATGGTAGCTCTCTATCTGATCTGATCTTTCTCATGTGTACATATCAGGAGCAGAAGAGGTAGAAGTAGAGATGGAAGTGCAGAAGATTACTGTTAGAGGCTATGCATTGGAGGAAAAGAAGGTGATCAAAGCAATTAAACGAGCAGGGAAAGCAGCAGAGCCATGGCCATTCCCAGGATACTCTCATTTTGCCTCTTTTTACAAGTATCCAACCTACATTGTCAACCATTACTATGACACATACAAGAATGTTGCTAGCACTAATGGTGTCCACACCTTTTTCCACACTCCTGCTGTCTATTCACTTGCTGTTGCATCTGATGAGGCTGTGGCTTCCCTTTTCAGCGATGACAATCCTCATGCTTGCACTATCATGTGATGCTAATTTAATTATTATTATTTTTTGCCTTTTCATGTAATATTTCTTTCCTTGTTTTTTAAGAGGATTGCTGTATTGATTTCATTTGAGTTTTGTTTAATTTAGGATGTTTGTATTTTGTTTTCATGATTGAACCAACAAATTGCTTAATGTCGATGACTGGCTAGCTTTCAATTGCCATTCCCCCCCCTATTTCAACATGATATGTTTTTGTCCTCATTGGTAGATTAATTTCTTGCCTTCATCTGATATTGGACATTTGAGAACAAGAACACATAATGTTCCCTTGTGAAAGTTTGGTCTTAAAATTAAGGGATTGAGATGCCATCATCGATCCTTATCCCTAGCAATATATTTGTGTGCTTTTATATATTATAACAAGTGAAATAAATTTAACTTGGTAATATTGGCATAAATTGCTAGTATTGTGAAGATTTATTTCTAATTCAATTCAATTCAATTAGGTGACTATACTATTCATAGTGATTATTATCAAGGCATCAAACTCATATGGATTATTAAAGCAACAAACATTCAAGAGCCTTTGGTTTAAAGGTTTTTTTGTTTTTTTTTTGTATAATTATTTGCACAGCAAAAATATGATTATATCATTATAGAAAATTATAACCATTAAACTTGCAAAGGGGGATTTTTTGTATTTTCTTTTTTCTTAACAGTGAAGTTGGAAGATTGCCCTTGAAAAAAAAAATATGCATGGTTTCAAGGGTATTTTTGATTTTTACTTGTATTTTTTTGTTATTTTTTAGTTGATCTCCATAATATTATTAAGAAAAAATTGTTGATGAATGCAACTTAAGCATCACCTCGTGACGGTTCCTACACTATTAGGGTGGCGTGTGCGGATTCATCCGATTACTAGGTGGTGTTAAGAGCAGTGCATTGCTCTCTTTTCAACGGTATAACACGTGCTTGTGGAAAAAATACGGTTGGCCTCCGACATGTATTTTTTATTTTCTTTCTAATCCTAACCTAGAAATTAAAGATATCCCATCTAAAAACAAATTGTGTCCTCAAGTTTGTATTTCCATCAATATTATTATAAGAGCTAAATTAATTTTAAGTTGTTATCTGTTTATTATTCTTTTGATTGTTTTTTATTTTATTATTTTCTTGATTTATTTGTTTTTCAATTTCATCCATGATTATTTTATTGCATTTATTTTTTCTATCTAGTTTTGGCCCTCTTTTCTTATTGCTATTTTCTTGTCCCTTTTTATTTATCTTCTTTTAATTTTGTCCCTCGATATCTTATTTTATTTTTTAATTTGATTTGCGTCTTTATTCTTTTGATTACTATTTTTTATTTTTTTAATTTATTTTGTTTTTCAATTTATTTCCTAATTATTTTCTTTCACTTGGTTATTATACCATAATTGGTCCATATTGTTTGGATTTTAAATTCTTTTGTGATTAGAAATTTTACTTTGTTGTTTTTTTGTGTCTGTCTTTCTACAAGGTAATCTGGGTCTCATGACCCGCATTCGATTTAAGTTCATTTTTTTTTATCTTTTATTATAAATTGATTTTTTTTAAAATTCATCATTTGATATTTTGGTTATTGGACCTTGAACTTTATTATTAGTTTCACTTTTGTTTTTTTAGTTATCCTGATCTCATATCCTGATTAATGAATAAGTTAGGTTAATTCAGATTAACTTAGGTTTTTTCTCTTTGATGTTATTTTTGCAATTTCTTCCTTTGGCATCATATTATTAACCCTGGAACTTTGTAATTTTTTTGCTTTTTTTTATGGGATTATCCTGAGTGCAAGTTAGTTAAGTCAACTCTGGTTATCTTGGTTTTTTTTTCAATATTTTATTTATTTAGCTTTGGCTTTTTTTGCCAGGTTCTTCTTTTGAAAGTCTAATTATTTTTATCTCAATCTCACATCGCGGGTGGTGGTTAGTCGAGTTAATCGAAGTTGACTTAGTTTATTTCTCTTGATATTTTTTAAAAAATTGAATTTTTTTTTCAGTTTTATCATTAGGCATTAGATTATTGGCTCTTTAGCTTTGTTATTTCTTTTGTTTTTCTTTCTGCAAGGTTATCTCGAGTGCGAGTTTGTCAAGTTAACTTAGGTTAACTCAGGTTAACTAGAGTTTTTTTTTTAATGTTTTTTTATTGAATTTCAATTTTTTTTATAGGTCCTTCTTTTAAGAGTCTGGCTTTTTTACTCCGAACTCATATCATAGGTGATTGGTTGGTCAAATTAACTCGGGTTGACCCTGGTTTTTTTCTTCAATGCTACTTTTAAAAAGTTGATTTGTTTTTTGTTTCATCATTTGACACTAGGCTGCTAGACCTTAAGTTTTTTTTTTTTTTACAGGTTTACCCCGATCTCATATACTAGGTCATGTATTAGTTAAGTTAACACAAGTAGCTCGAGTTATCATTGCTTTGATATTTTTTTATGTTAGAAAAAATCCGACTCAACCCGTCACATAACACATGCCACCTATCTAGCATGTGTAAAACAACACGCTGAAATGATATGAAATTAAAATGTATCATTTCAATTAAAAAAATAAAATGTGAATCGAAAAAGAATGGATAACCTTAATAAAATATTCTTATTACTGTAATGTATTTTATATTTGTTTTCTTCTTTATTTGTTTTTAAAAAATAAAAAGATATTCTCTAGTTACCGTAAAAGTTTCCGTGAAATTGAAAACTTCATCGTCTTCAGTATAATTAATGATACAAAAGTACTTTAATTGTTACCCGAAAAGGTGAAAGACTTTCAAGGTTCAAAATAAGAAAAAAGGGCTGCTCCTTTTTCTAGCCTTCAATGGAGGGAGGGGTAGACAATCTTTCTTTTCAACTTTTTGCGAGGAAGGGAATCTTCAAGACCGAAAGGGTGAATTAATTATGACAGAGAAAGCAATTTGGTCACAGCCTTCAAGTTGTCACCACATTGGGAAGGAAAAGCCTCCGTCCTTCCTTTCCACCCCGCCGACGCCGACATGCCCTCCCGGTGTCTCTTGGAGTTCTGATTGTCAAAAATATGTTTTATTTTAAAAAATATATTTTTAGTATTTTTTATGATTTTAATATACTAATATTAAAAAAATTATTTTAAAATTATAGACAATGGTTTCTATATCTATGTTGCCATTACTATTAGGTATTTCATTTCAAAGAAAAAATTATTAAATTTCAACTCAAACTCAATTTAAGTAAAGAAAACGATTCTTAAATGGATAATTCGAGTAAAACATGGGTATTTCAAATAATTTAATTTTAATTTGTTTAGTTTTTAATATTTTCTTCAATCCAACAAAAATACACATGAAAAAACAATTTTTTAAATTTTAAAACACTGTTTGTATCAAAATTCTAAATGACACCACACCCTCATCAATTACCAAACAAGAGAGAATATTTCTATAAAGAATGGGAAAAAAAGAAGAAGAAATAGTGACAGTCCAATCAATCAATAATCTCCAACTTGTCCATCGTGCTAAATTTCATTTCATTTTTGTCAAAAAAGTGACATGGATCCACACACACACACACACACACACACATCTATTTGCATGGAATCCACCACCGCCACCACCTCACATCTTCAAGCCCCTTTGTTTATAGATATAAAGCCCACCACAAATTTATCAAGCACCTAGACTTCTCTTCCCTTCCTCTACCCTCTCTTCTAATGGCTCAGGTACCCTCCTGCTCTTCTTTATTTTCATGTTCTATTGGGATTGATTTCTTCCTTTTTATTTTTTAACAAGTACTCTTGTTAATTTATCTGCAGCAGAAGTTGGTGTTAAAGGTCTTGACCATGACTGATGATAAGACAAAGAAGAAAGCAATAGAAGCCGCTGCTGATATTTTTGGTATTTCTTTTTTTTTTCTTTTCTTCGTGTAGTTGTTCTTTGGAGCTGCTGAGATAAATGAAAGATGTACTTAGCAAGTTTTTGTTGGTCACTTTGTGCTCTATTCTTGTACATAAACAGGAGTTGATTCCATAGCAGTGGATCTCAAAGATCAGAAGCTAACAGTGATAGGTCTGATGGATACAGTGGCAGTGGTGAAGAAGCTGAAGAAAGTAGGGAAAGTGGACATAGTTTCAGTTGGACCTGCTAAAGAAGAGAAGAAGGAAGAGAAGAAAGAGGAGAAAAAAGAGGAGAAGAAAGAGGAGAAGAAGGAAGAAAAGAAGGAAGAAAATAAGGAAGAAAAGAAAGAGGAGGAGAAGAAGTAATCAATTAAACCAAGAATTATTCACCCCCGGCCCCTCTCTTCCTCCTCCTTCTTGCCTTGAGTTATAAGCTTAAATATTATTCTAAACAGAGCTAAATACATATTGTAATAAGCTTTTGAGAGAGAAGAACCCTTCTAGAATCCATATATCTCAAGATACCCATGTACAAAAGTGGAGCTTTGAATTGCACAAGGAAATAGTTTGCTTGCTTGTTTTTCATACCATGTCTTCACTTGCTGATCAATTGTGTAGCACTTAATTACTGGCTAGATCCAAGCAGAAGGGTTTTTCTCTCTTTATATTTTCCTATTATTTTAGCCCTTTTGGATGCTAATCCTATGCATCATTTTAACAACCTTCGATATTAGCAATGTTGATTAAGCTAATGTAATTTGGGATCTTCTTTCTACATGTAATTGAGGAAATCTCGCTGGTTTTGTGTAATGGAGTACAAAGTTCGGTCAAACGAGCTTCCTCTTCCTATTAGTTAAAGGGTCATTGTCCATCCAAATACCTTCTGCACTGCATGTGCCATTAAGATTCCTTCGCCGGAAAAAAATGTTAACAAAAGGACAGGCGAATTGCATCATTTCTTCGAAGGTCAAAAAAGAGGTAGAGTATTCACCATTCTTTCTTTCAAAGATTACGAGGGAGAATGCAAGAGAGTGACGTCAATGAGGTCACCTTACCATGAACAATTCGTGGATGGGTTCGAAGATCTGAAAAAAGAAGATGAGATAAAGAAAGCATGAAACAGTTGATGCACCGAGAGACCATTTGCTGGATTCATGAAATGGGAATTTATGGCACCAAATCTAGAGCCATTTTCATTATCAAATTAAAAAAGGTTGAACAGAATCTGTTTTTGTCTTGCTAGGCTCCTTATTATAATGTTTAGTGGGCTGGTTCGTCATTCAGCACGCTAGTTGACAAGAAACAATGCTTAGGCCTTTAAAATTAGGCAGGCACAGAAAACCTTGGCCAGCTTGATTTTGAATGCCTCAACACACAAAAGTACCTGCTAATTCCAGATTCCTGATCTCATCTTACAGCATCACAACAGCAACTATGTGAAGAAAGGCAATGATACCCGTATAGAATTGCTCGGATATACAAGTCGAAGCAGTTTAGAATCAAGTCGTATAAGAGTTTTGACATGCCTGTTCTGCCCCGTTTAATTTCATGATGTCAAAGATATCAAAAGCTACCTAGATATAATACTAACCGGGGATAAAGGAATCAAACTCATCCTCCACAATTATTTAGCACCATGATTTGGCCTGTTTTGTCTTGCTATGCAAATCATTTTCACGTTCTCAATTGGCTACGGCATGCTCTTTGAGAAATGATATGATAATACGAGCAGCCAAGAAACATAATTGTCATTTGGGCCGCTGCCAAAACTCTTACACGTCAGCATGGCTGGAACATGGTTAATGATCAGTACAAGGGTAAAACTCCGATAGTCTGCCAAATTGGCCCAGCAGATGGACTAGCTTTACAAGGAAGAACAAATTCTTGTAGCGCAGCTGGTCTGTTGCATCTTGTGGACAGCGGTGACAAAAATCTCAAAAGAAATATCTATCCAATGCAGGAAAGTTGCGGCCAGTTTTCTGAATGTCTCCATCTTTCAGTGTAGCTCACAAATATGAAGTTCCCAATCAGATGTCATGCTCATACAACTGGAACATGGCAGAAGGTTATCATGGGATAGCGGATAGCACAGAGGCACAGTGAATAAGTAGCAGAATAGAAGTCCCAAGAATAACAGTCTATAAAAGGTATTTGGCCTTCAAAGGAAAATTCTTGAGGTTAGGAGAGAAGAATGATAAAAGGGAAAACCTTCTGAGCTCAACCATGATGACCAACATGAAGCTATTTGCAAATTCTGCATAAGCTTGAATTCTTCTTCTTAGTTTAATACCTTCAGAGGTGGTTCAAACAAGGAGCATTCTGCATAAAAGAAAATAAGGTTTTAGATTGATAAAAGAAAACTGATAAGGGTTATTTGAAGAAAATAGATATAAATGAAGCAATGAACCATCCAGAAAAAATTAACAGTAAAATTAGCAAAGAAATGCAAGTAAACCAGTAACATGGTTATTAAGACAAGCACAGTTGTCTATAACCAACTCAAGTCGGTGGAAAACAGTGGCTAATGGAATTGTCACCATCTTTTGATAATTTAAGAAATTGCTCTTACCAAGAAACCTCAATTCTCGTCATATGCACCAACCACACTTTTCTTTCTTGAATCAACTTTCTTCCCATAGACCGTATTGAAGTTTGAAGTTCAGTATTTTTGCAGTTCCATTCTCCAATTCCGAAAGTCACTGTTCTTTTCACAATAAGATCTTAATTCCTGTAAACATTGACAAGGATTTACATTGCTTCTGATGTGCCACTGTTGTGAGCGCCGTCACTAGATATGAGCAACTGGTCCATTGGCACCTTAATACCGCACGGTTATTCGCAGCACTGACATTGAAGCAACTGCTGCCACAATTACATTATTTTCCTCTACCTATCCATTACCCCACCTGCGTAACCAGTGGCACACCTGCATCACCAACTTCAATGGCACGGCCACAGCCTTCACTTTTTACCCTCATCGAACCCTATTCCACGACACCTACTCAGAATCCTCCCTTGAAACACCAAACTCCTGAAATCTTAACCTCAAAATAGCCAAAATGCTAACACTTGGAATTCTCAAATACTGATCACAAACTAAATGCGGGAAAGAATTACACATCGATCCATAAACAATATAACTTCTGAGATGAAGGTAGAAGGGGAATCAAAATATAAACTTTCAAACATACAAGTAAATAAAGGTAAAGTAATTTAATACAATACTGGAAGGTCACGGTAGTTTACAGAACACTAAACCCATAGATCTTGGAAGCCACTAATCAACCCAGGTTTTTTTTTTTTCAACTCAAACCGGTTTCAATCCTGAGTTAACCAGGTTCAAGGTCAACCTACTAGCCGGTCTGATTAGCATCCAATCTTATTCTTTAAAACTTCCAAGATCCATATTCTTATGGTGTTTCCTTATCAAAAAGGCCATTTACAAAATGATCAATGATTGAGATAATGATATCAGTTTCAAAAGATAGCATGAGTGCCAAAAGAAATTATCATCACCAGCTCCTGGTAGAAATGAGGGTTAACAAAAAAATCATGTAGCATCATCATAATGGTAAGATGCACATAAATGAATTGAAAACTTAGAAATCATTATATCAATACTACTAGAACACAGCAAATTTCAGATAGGCAGAAGCATCACAAGAAGCTGATGATCCAGAGAAGTTTTTCAAAACTAACTTCACATAAGAAATATAAAGGAAAACCAAGCCTTCTATTCTATCTCAAGAGTAAATGCGACCAGGGAGATACTTTACCCTACTAATTTCCATGAAAAATAATACTGGAATCAGGTACAAGGCATCAATTGAGCTGAATCATTGAGAATCTTCCCATGAAGTTACAATTGAAAATTAAATAAGGTACAACATGTACCATTGCATCATCTCTTATATCTTTTGATCTTGGTCACTAGATGGCTGTATTGGCTTTTCTCTATCATCTGCTTTATCACTTCATGAGCTTCCGAAAGCTTTCCAGCATTCCGCAAATTTCTTACCAAGGTTCTGTACACATGAAAATTAGGATTGCAGCCTCTGGATTCCATTTCTTTGAGCATGGAACATGCTTCCTCAAACTTCCCAGCCATACAAAGCCCACGAATCATAGAATTATACGTAAATACATTTGGTAATTGGCCGTTCACTATCATCTCTTCAAACATTTCTTGTGCCTTTTCAAGCTCACCATTCATTATATATCCTGTGATCATTACTGTGTAACAGACAACATCTGGTATGCATCCAGCCTTTATCATTTCATCAAAAAAATACTGGCAGCCAAGTAAATTTCCAGCTCGACCCAGTCCATCTATCAACGTAGTGTAATGAAGAACAGTAGGATCAATACTCGCTTCCTTCATAGCATTCAAGAGATCAAGTGCAGCAACTGGATTGTTTGTCTTTCCATAAACATGTAGAAGGATGTTATAGGTGTGAAAATCTGGAAAAATTCCACAACTAAGCATTTCATCAAGTAATCTATGAAACTCAGGTGCCTTCCCCAACCTACATTTTGCATACAAAATAACATTATAAGTAAGAACATCCGGGGAATGACGCTCCTCCAACATATGCTGATATACCCACTCAATCAACTTGTACTGATGCAGAACCAGTAGTGAATGCAGAATCGCATTGTAGGAGTTCTTGTAAGGCCTAAAATTGAATGTTTTTGACCTAATGAACCTTTCCACAACATTCATAGCCAAACCAGCCTCACCGCAAGTACAAATTAATATATTAAATGTCTGTGCTGTAGTGTGAAACCCCTTCTCAACCATCTCATCAGCTAGTTTCCACATCGCCCTAAACTCCTCACACTCTGCAAATATCTTCATTAACAAATGGTATGAATTCACCGTGTGCTTGTAATTTCCCCGCTGATCAGACCACATGAAAAACTTAAAACCCAATTTGGCACACCTGGTTTTGTTCTCCTCATTTATGTTCCTCAAAATTCCAGTAAAAACTTCCCTCACAAGAAGCCACGAAACCTTTATCTCTAACTCACTTAAAGCCCTTTTCGCATCAAATCCAGGGCCATCTCGTCTTAGAATATCAAGAACTCTGTCAGCATCAATCCTTGTGCACTCAACATAACTACGCCTAACTGAGAAATGTTCCTCCTCAACACAACTTTCACTCTGAAAAGAATCAAAATCTGAACTTTTATACATTCTCTTCAAGGGTTCTTCAACATATTGAAACCCATTATCATTATTATCACCACCATCAAAACTATAATCACATAACCTCCTCGAAACGGAAGGAAAGCACAAGAATTTATGAACTACCCTCATACCAAATAAAGCTACAGAGTTCATTGTTTGACCTTATTAGACCCATTATCTCACCAGCTTTACAATACTCAACAAATCCAAGAAACCAACCAAAAGATTGAAACTTTCCACCTCATAGAGCTTGAAACTTTTTCTACAATAAAATTGAGAAATACCCATCAAACAGAAAAAACTCAATTGAACGAAATAAGGGTTTTACCTTTACAGCAAATGCTCATTGAACAGAGGAACTGCAAGGCAAATTCAATCGAGATGGCCCCAAAAAAGACATAAGAGAATGAGAAAAGGCTGGGGACTCACCTGGTTCTAACCTATTTGCTGAAAAGATTAAGCATAAGTCTTTTAAGGTGCTTATAGTCCTTCAGCAGGGTGTTTATATTTTTGTAAAGGAAAGGGAAAGGACTGCAGTGAACAAAACAAAAACCCCAAATGCGAGGGGATTAAGCACTGCAATCAAAAGTTTTTCGTAGAAAAACATGTCACTTGAAGAAACTAACCATAGAAGGCCACGTAAGTGGACTTAGAGTTTAGACTGGTTGGTGTTTGAGTGTAAGGACAAGGCCCAAGAGAGGCATAGCACTATAGAAAGGGGGAACTCACTGTTAGAGGCCCAATGGTCCAGATTTACAATATATGTATCCAAAAGTACTGGTATAATTGAAGCTAGAGAGAGCCCTAATATTGTATAAGCAGAGCCGAGGCGATCTCTGCCTCATTTCTCATCATTATATTTATAAAAACTGATTTAAAGGGAAGGGAAAGGACTGCAGTGAACAAAACAATTTAAAAAAATTAAATTAAATTAATTTTTTTTTATTTTAAATTAATATTTTTTAGTGTTTTCAGATCATTTTGATGTGTTAATGTTAAAAATAATCTTTTAAAAATAAAAAAATAATTTTTTAATATATTTCTAAAAAAACACACTTTAAAAAGCAACCGTAACCCCACTTCCAAACATCTTAATTAATATTGATTTGTAGTAAATCTTGAATCATGGATCAGAAAAGTCAACCAAGTTAATTTTAAAAAATATATTTATTAAAATGATCAAAATGATATACCATTTTTTTTAAAAAAGTAAAAATTAATAAATTACAAGTCAAGTTTTAATAAGTTAAACCTAGATCTATAAATTCACTAATTAACTTTGTTTATCAACTCAAATCAATTTAAATCCTGAGTTAACAAGGTTTGAGGTTAACCTACTAGTTGGCCTGAATTTTAAGGATTATTGAACTTAAAACTTTCTATCTGAAAATACCATTTTTTTCAAATAAAAAGACTCAAACTTTACCGTATCCAATAGTGGATGGGACGGGGGATTATTTTTGTGAATCCTTAATCATATCATCATCACATTTCCTCGAACCCACATAATAGATGCACTCAGAATAAGTCTAATGTGTCGAAGAGTTAAATCATTAGAAACTTGCAGCGCCCTCGAAACAGCTTCAATTTTATGCTTTTAGGAACAAGGACCTCACAGCATCAAAGAAATGCATAATTTTTCAAAATTTCTTAGCAAGAATATTACTTGATCCATCCATTTATTTCCTTCCTAGTCTTTCTGATTTATTCAAGTAAAACACAACTATCACCATCACACCAAACTTTCACAATTTGGATGCTCAAATTTGAACATAATATTAATACCACAGAGGAACTGCATCTGCACTCTCTTGCTTGAATACAATTGGAAGTGATGATGATAGTGATAATCACTATTAAAACAAACACAATCACTCTGAAAATTCAACAAGCTCAAGTTACTGATTCCTCGAGTCTCTTCTCCCTCCACTGGCATAAGTAGAAAACCCCTTGGTTCCTGCTTTATAAAACAGCAAAAGACATACCAGCATAGCCAATCAGAAAGACTGTGAGTGATGCAATGAATTTTCAGAATTTACTTAAAACTGATCAGGTTCCAAATTCAATTCAAGACAGGAAGGATTGCCTGAATTGGAGGAACCAGATGGCTTCTGCTGAGATGAACAGGACACTTTACCTTTAACAAAGAATCAATAGCACCTTTTAGCTCATCAATCATAACCTCGTAAATTAGTCACAGAATCAGAATCCACCCTTTCACCAGAAGCCTCTTTTGTTTTGCATGAACTTCTTTACTGGACTTCCTCCTATCCCATCACTTTGTTCATTGAAGAAAATCCAAAATTTAGACTCAAATCCCATTTTCTTCCTCCTCGCAATCTGAGTAATCTGTGTTACTTTGAATGGTTAATATAGAATTACACTTAGAAGGTTGAATTCTCTCCCCTTTTTTCTCAAAAGATTAAAAAATTTATAATATATATTTAAGAAAATATATAACATGATGGACCATAGCAGATCTTGAGAGTTAGATAAAATGGTTTTCCATAGCGTCCACCACAATTTATACATCCATGCAGTGCCATTACAATTTCATTACAGTTCCATCCACACAACACTTAAGGAAAACAAACTTTTCATAATTAGTAGAAAAACCAGCTATGTTAAAAACACAGTCTATCTTAGTAGACATTGCTTGCTCCTCAGTTTCCTGACTCCTGAAGTCTCCTATCCTCTATTTCTTCTCCACTAGCATAAGTAGAAGAAAGCGCTTGAGTAACTGCTAACAAAACAATCAATTGAACTCGGTTTTCTGATTTTTTCCTAAAAACTCAATTTTCAAATTCAAATCAAGACCACGTTTAATCTCTACCTGCATTGGAGGAACTAAGTGGATGCTGCTGAGATGCCCTGGACCCTTCACCTTTGACAAACAAAGAACCAACAGCACCTTTAAGCTTACCAACAGTTTTATCAGGAATATGCACAGAGCCTGAATCCACCCTTTCACCAGAATACTCTTCTGTACTACTACTCTCTAACCTCCTCTTCACCTCCTCCGACTCTGTCACTGCATCAGCCTTCCCCTTGTTCAAAGTCTCCGAAATAACTTCAGAAAGCGCCCTGTCTTCTTCTCCAGGACTCAACTTCTCCACGAAATAGTCTTTCACTGACACCCCTTTATCTTTCCCTTTAATCATGCTGTCTGCTTCATTGCTGGTGTTGGTGCTAGTGTTAGTATTGCCATAGACTTTTGACATCACAGTACTGCCTAAACCAACAACTTTTTCATACACTGGAGTGAGTTTCTCTGTCACAGTTGCAGCAACTTTCTTTCCATATTCCACTGACGATGCTGGCTTCGCAGCATTTTGTCCTTCATGTGCCACTTCATGTTCTTGAATATTATCGTCTCTCTCTATATATCCAAGCTTGGAAGCTATGACATTTGTGGCAGCTTTTTCTTTATCAGCAATTGCAGAAGTGGCAGAGGAGGTTTTTCCAGTGTTGCTGCTCTGGTATGATGGTTTCTCAGCAATGTCACCTCCTGGTTGCTCCTTGATTTTCAATGAATCAATAGACTCTGAACCTGATTCTGGGTTCTCTTTGGGGTTAATGGAAATTGGGGGAGTTGGTTCTGCAGAAAATTGGTCATGGCTCCCAGTGGGAAACATAGAGGGCTGAGTACCACGCGGTCTGACAGATGAGTTCTTTTTTTCTCCTTGTTTTGATCATCATAGATATTCATTTTGTCAAAAGACTGAAGCATTGGAGTTATTCCAGCCTCTTTCCCTCCTGCAAGATGCAATAATTAGCCCCTCTGAAAGACAAAAAAATTTCCCAAACATCAATGCCAAAAAGGCCATGTTGGCATGCAAACATTGAACAGAACTTACCAGAACCAGTTGGATCAGTGGCTTTAGTCTGATAATTGGAAGGAGCATGATCCACAAGTCTATCCTTTGGGGCGTGATGATCCTCCTCCAACCCTACTGGTACTTCCAAATTAACTTCAGGTTGCCCTAGAATCCTCTCTTGTTCATGAACAAAACCTTTAACGGGATCAGCAGGAGAAATAGATGCAGGCGAATTAACTGGGGCATGAGGTACTTCTTTAATAGCAGTTGTCCTTTCGAGAAGAACCTTTGGTGGTGCTGACTCATCTTCCTCTTGTCCAAGAACAGAGCTCTTTATGGGACCAGTGCCTGTATGTTCTTCTTGCATTGTTGTTGGACCTCCATGATATGTCCTAGGGCCACCTAACCTTCCCCCTTGTCCATGGGCTGAGCTTCTAAGAGAAGCAGAACTATAGGCTGCAGTTTAATTCACAATCGAAACCATAAAAATCCAAAAACAAAATCCATCGCACACAAATCTAAGCCCCTTTTTTCTCTAGCAAGGTCATTTACCAGTAGTTAATTAATACAGACATTGAAGCAAGTAGCAACATTAACATACCTGAGGCTCCATGAACTTCTGGGTCCCCAACCATTTCTTCATCCTCGTCATCATCTTCCTCATACAAGTCATGATCATCAGGCACATGAACTTCATGATGTTCGTCCTGGCCATGGCCATGACCATGTAATTTGACTTTTTCCTTCAATTTCTTGGCTTTATCCTTCACTTTCTTCAACACTGACTTCTTCTCATGGCGATGCTCATCTTCACCCTCTAGCACCAACATTTTACAGTACATAAAACTTAACGAAAACATAAACCACGCTTCAATAACATAGGAAATTAAGTAAATAAGGTTCTTACCAGGATGCAGTCCAACATTGTTGGGACCATGTTCATGGTCATGAACACCATGTGGGCGTGCCATTTGTGACTCCATAGCGAAACCAGAAATTGCCAGAGATTAGACCGGAAACAAGTTTCTATTAGTCAGTTACTTGCTTGACAGAAAAAGATAACCATCCAGAAAAAAAAAATTGAATAATCTTATAGGGACCAAGACAAGAACATCTTACAGTTGCCACATTTGCATGGAGGTGGGTTTGAAGGGCATTCGACACGTGTAAAACAAGCATGATATCTCCATTTCCTGACACGTAACCAGAGCTGCTTGTGCACGCGGTGGCAATGCCGGAGAGAGAGTGATGGGAGTGGCCCGAGTGGGTAATCTTTATAAAAAAAATCACAAGGGTCTATTGAATATCATCAAATTGTATGGACCTACAGGGAGAGGGCCAAAGTTGATTCCACTAGTGGATGATATCAAGTTTTTCTCTCCAGAATATCAAAGAAAAATGGTGTCAAGTTTTAATAAGGTCCATTATATCTGTAGTGTGATCCAGTGATGTGTTGTCGGCTTTTGGTTTGGCAAGAAACACAGACCCTTGTTGAAATTTGAAGAGAGAAGGACGTAAGACAAAATAATTCGTGATCAACCAAAAATAATGACGCCGTTGCCGGGGATCGAACCCGGGTCACCCGCGTGACAGGCGGGAATACTTACCACTATACTACAACGACCTTGTTGAGGTAAGAATAATTACTTTTTTATTTATTTATTCTCAGTTTTCTTTTTAAATTGTTCAAAACGTGCTTTGACAGTGAAGAATAAATATTAATTATAGTGATCAAATATTGTTATTCTTATAGAGTAATCACACAATATTTCTTGAGTTGATGACGAGTCGGATCTCTAAAAAGACTGGCATGGGTTAACATTAAACTAAAAACCCTCCTAGAAGGAGGCTTCTACACAGAGCTGCAGGAAATTCCACCAGGTTTCCATTTACAGAAGAGATATCACATTGCAGTGGAAGTGGAACGCCCCTTTCTAAGGCAATCCATTCTGCCATTCCACAACCACGTTTTCCCTGGACTGTAGTGTTTCTTAACAGGGTCAGGGAAAAGAGAAGGTTGCTGCAGCAATTCCTTCCACCCCTTGCACATGATACATCTACTCCAAATTTTTGGTGTTCAGGAAATATATCAAAGGCTACTGATAGAAGAAGTCCGTCTATTCTTGAATTTCTCAAGTACCATGGTGGGAGCACTCCTAGAAAAGTACATGAGTAGAAGCAGCAGAAAGAAGCTATAAATTTGTTAAGTTCATCCCGGTAGGAAAGAACTCTAGCCTTTCTAATTCCATCATGGACTTACAGTGATAAGAGATCATCACAGGTATGATATGGGAACCCTCATGTATGAGAAATTTTGTTGTGTTAAATTGTCATCATAGTAAGATACTTCATCAACTACATGGTTTATATTTTGCAATGGATGATAGTGGAAGCCAGACTAGGCTGGTCTGGACTTATGGAAGGGCCCACCACCATCTGAGCAAAAAGTTCAGGAGAAATTGAGGGGAAAGAATTGTTCTGAAAGTTATAGATATCTGGGGTTATGTTGATAAAGCTATGGTTTGGTTCTTAAACATCTGTACCAATGCTATACTTTTCTTCTAAATCTTGTAAAAATGCCATTTTTTCCTGCGCATGATATGATATTGCAATATCTTAACCTCTACATTCTGCAAAAATGCCATTATTTTCTTGATGAACATAGTTATGATAGGTAAACTTCTTTTAACACAGTCAACTTAGATATTATTATCACACCCATGGTTGTATCACACACCAAGGTTCAGCAAATTTACAAAGCCGAGAGTCTTGGTGTATAATTGGATTGCTTGAACACATTCGGTGTTGTGCAGCAAGCACTATAATGTGAAAAGGTATCAGTGAACATAAATATGCTGCCATTGTTTAACTTAAAATTCTAGACAGTGATGTCTGAAATTTGGAATCTCTTTTTATATATCTCACTTTCAGTCTTGTATTTTCTCAATATAACCACGTTTCAGCTTAGGCACTATTATACTTCTACATGAACATCACAAATAAGGAGTACACAAAATCCGCATAAAGCAAAGGAGTATGTAATTACTACGTTTTTAGTGAAAGATCTACTCCTTTCTGAACTTTTTTCCTGCTTCTAGAGCACCTCTAGCTCAACTCCCATTACAATGTGCATAATGTTTAGAAGACCAACAGTCTTGCTCGTCAGATGCTCACTTTAGCAGATGCTTCACTCACGCTTCATTTCTTTGTCTGACATCCATGTCTGAAAGAGTAAGAATGCTAGCTTTTCTTACCATTCTTGAGGTTTCGTACAGTCATGACAAGCTGTTGTCTTTCACCTTCTACTTCTGCAAATTTGAGGCTGATCTCTGAGTATCTCTCTTGCATTTCTTTTAGCTCAATTTTCATACATTTGTTCTTTTCTTTTAGCTGAGCCATTTCTGTCGACAGTTCAGTTAGGTTACCCTCATCCATTGGGTGGAAAGTGCCCACTACTAGTTCTTCCTTTGAGCAAGTTCTTGCTTTTCTGTCAAAACAAATATCGAAGAATGAAACCAATTTCAGTGATGATTATGATCATAAACTCAAACATATTTGGATGCACAATGAGGTGCTTAGATTTATCAGTGTTGGAAATTAATTACACAAGAAAAAGGTGGTGGGTATATGAAAAGGCACAATAATCAGTATGTAAACAAGAACTTTGAAATTTTACCTTTCAATACCCTTTCTTCCGTTCATCTGCATTTCATCGTCCATTGGAGTCAAGTTCTTTTCATCTGAAAAAGAGAGCTTCTCCATGAAACTAGTATTTCCATGTTCCTTCTTTTGCAGTTCACCCTTTAATTTGATTACTGGTTGCTGCAGTTTTTCTTTCTCGCATTCTTCTTCGGACAGGCTATATTTTAACGCAATCTGCTGATCTCTGAGGCTTTGAAGTTGCGATGAAAGGTTCTTGATCATTGCCTCTTTTTCATCCTTTAAAGACCTCACATTGAGTAATTCTTGCCTTGTGTTTTCTGCTTCCTTCTTTGTCGATGCAAATTTTTCCTCTATTTCCTCCCTTTCTCTTTTCCATCTTTCTGTTAGTATATTTGTTTCTTCACAAGATGTCTTCAATTTCTCTGTTTCATCTCTTAAGTTCACCTTTTCCTGCTCAGAGATGTCATTCTTCTCTTTTCTGAGTGTCTCTATCTCCTTTTTCAGCATTTGAATTTCAACTTGGAAAGCCTCTTGCATTTCTCCTCCTTGCTTCAGTTGGTTGGAAGCATCTTCTAATTCCACTGACATCTGCTCTACATGTTTTGTCTTCAAATCTAGTTGCACTGATAGTTCTTCCATTTTTACTCCCTTCTGGTCCATCACCAGTGCAAGCTCTTCGTTAGCTTTCTGAAGATTCTCTTCCAGAATTCTGTTCTGTGCTCGGAGTTCATCAGCTTCTGATATTGATTTCTTTGTCAGCTTCTCATTCTCATCAAACTTGCCTGCCATTTCCACAGAAAGTTTTCTGAATTCTTCCTGTATCCGCTCTGCTGTAACAGCATTTTTCCACCTTGTCTTCCTCAAGGCCTCTTCTGCACGGATAGCTCTCTGTTCCTGCTCAATTCTGGCATGTGTCATGGCATCAAGATCATTTTCAAATCCTTGTGCCTGTTTTTCCAGTTCTTTCCCCAACCCTTTGACCTGAATTTCCAGTTCATTGATGGAAACCAAAGATTCTGAGAATTCTTGTGTTTGCGTCTTCAATCTTTCCTCTAATCTTTGTACCTGTGATTCAAGTTCTTTAATGGTAGCCAAAGATTCTGACGATTTGTGTTCTTGTATCTTGCTCTGCTCTAACTTGGAAGATACATCATAGTTTTCCTGCTTTAGATTCTCATAGTCCTGTGTGAGTTGTTCGATATAATTCTCCAGTTTTTCTCTATTTTCTCTGTGGACCTCAATTTCATCGGATAGGTCTATGACCCTTTGCTTCAGCAGACATAATTCATCATCTTCCCTAGCCTTTTCTTCCGGTGCAAGCACCGCATGTTGATCTGTGTCCTCTTTCATGCTGCATTTGCAGTTTTTCTCCTGAACCTCATCTAGCTTGCTGGACAGACAAGATATTTCCCTTTTTTTTTCCTCCAGCATTTCATCAAGGTCTCCCACTGCAAGAATCAACTCAGAATTTGAATCTTGTGTTTTCTGGAGTTGCAACTTAAGATTGGTGTTCAAATCCTTTTGATGACTAAGTTCTCGCCTGACTTCTTCTAGCTGAACCAAAGAATCCTCGTACTCGGCTCGCAATTGATTCAGGGATTCTCCTTCAACAGATTTTCTTGAAGACTTGACCTGCTCACATTCTGTTTTGAGTTCATCTCTTTCCTCTTCAAGTTCCTTAACCTGTCTTGACAAATCCTGCCCCCTTCTACTCTCTTTGGTAATCTGTTTCCGAAGAGTCTGTAATTCTAGTTCTGATAATTCTGACTGCCTCATTAGACTAGATAATTCACTTTTCAGTCTTTCAACGGTTTCATCTGAAGCTTCTTGAAACTCTCTTGGAAGGCTCTGTTCAGGGCTGTTTGTTGAGCCAACTAAACTTCCATCTGACCTTGAACCCATTGACCAATCTGTGCTTGTTCTACGATGCAAGCGGTTTTTTGTTGTGATGCCATCAACTGCACCCTTTGGAGGCATTGAGTCTTGTCTGAGAACTGATTTGAAGCTAGAATTGCCCCCAACAGATGATCTGAAGCTGCTTTCTTGTTCAGAATTCTGTGATAAAAGAATGTTCAAGTCCCTGTCCTGTGACATTTATCAAGGAATAGTTCAGTTATAACCTTGAATAACAGCCCATCCATTTCCAAGATTTGCCAAAAAGGAACTTGTTCAGTTCAGCCCTTCCTGGACTGTATTGAAACAGAATATCAACATAGATAATTTTAGGCCTTACTTCAGTAAAACTTTCATCATTTTCATCTGTATGGGCATTGCTCTGCTGGCTTTTCAAGCTTCGGTCTTGAGAAAGTACAGGATCTCCATTGTCTCCTATTTTTCTGAGATTACAAAGTCCATTTCGTAAATTAGTAGAGAGGAGAAAAACTTAAATTAGAAGCTAAAACGGAAGTAAAAAAGATAAATAAATGCAAATTGTGAATTGTTAATGCTTGTGTTCACCTTGGATCAACATCTCCCTGCATCTTCTGAATAGTCACCTGTTTCAAAATTACTTGATATATGAGGAAACAATGATCATATCGAAATGGCATGGTCTATTTAAATTTTGAAAACAGATATTGCTCTAGGAGTGAATCAACATAGGGATAGAGTCAAATCAAGAGATTTACAAGAGCGTGTGTGTGAGAGAGGGGGGGGGGGGGGAACTAACATGTAGAACTGCACCAGAGTTGGCAAATTTAAGGGGCAGGGAGACAGTCAATGGCTCGGGTTCATCAGCAAAATCTGCAAAGTCAATTGAAGCTTCTCCCAGATAACCTGACTTGGATGACCCCTGCAAGAATTCATAGTAATTAGCGTGCGCGCGCGCGCACAGTCACTCACAAATCACTATACCTTAGAAAATCATCACAGATTTGAAATGTGACTCTAACGTACACTTGCAACAATGAAATGGTATATTTTCTCATGCAGTATTCCTGATTTTGGCTCCTTGATGAGCTTCACGGTTACATAAACCGGATTGTCCCATGAACAAATTCCATCCTGAACTGCAGCTTTCTCTAGTTTGAATGTTGTCTTTCCAACATCCTCTGGCACCAAGGATATTGTCAAGGCAGGTTTCTTTAGATGTGGCACCTGAAACGGAGATGAAAAATTAGGTAAGAGCTTCTTGTTAGTATTTATCTGAATTGTTCCATCACACTACCTACATTATACAGCTTAGCACGCACCCATGATTCAATAATTGATTCCAGATAAACAAAACCCATTTCAAATCAGTGACAGGAAATACTTATTATCTGCTAGATTAGTACCTGAGTTGCCTGAAATTGCAGTTTGAATGTAGCTTTGATCTTTTTCTTGTCGTTCCTCCATGACTTGAACATGTTTTGACCTTACTGTATATTCTTCAGAGAATCTTCATCAAAAGACTCACTCAGTTTTCAGTACTTCTAACTTGGATCTTCTCTGAAACAATCTTGGCTTTGTTATGGCCAGGACAAAACAATCTATTCCAACTGTTGAACCCAAAAAAAACCAGAAAGCAACAAAGAGGGCTGCAGTGGCTAGTGGTATTTTTTTTATTGTTATCTTTAAGTAAGATTAAGATGCAGCAGAAAGCTTGGGAATTAGAGCTGAAGAGGAGTCTAATCTGAATAGAAAATGGAACAGTTACAGAGTAAAAAAATTAGAGGCTTATCTGCACATAGTTTGATCAGACCATGTGGTATTATTGTAAAGAACAAAATATAGCTGTACCGTAGCAAAAGTTTTCTTTTTAATGCAGGAAGGCATGAGGTGCTGTCGTGCAGAATGCTTCAAATGACATTGATGGCCTCCACTTTTTTTATGGTATGTCTTCTAAAAAGTCTTTGGGAGTAGCTTTTCATCGCTTTCCCGACATCAAAGATATAAAAGATCGTTAAAACACGAACGAAATGATTTATATCATTCTAAAAGCTTATGAAGATTTATTTTCATGTTTATGTCTTCTATGTATCTATCTGGTTTTGGACCGCTGATTCAGTGCTGCCCCGAGCATCTATTTTATAAAAGGGATATTAAACTGTAGGAGGCAAAGGATTTTAAGAAGAGGTTGCCCCACGTAAGGTGGCGATGATAGGTAGCGATGGAAGAATTTCTGCATCTACCTTATTTAGTAGAAGCAACTAATTTTCGTGCTCTGCCATCAATACACATCTCTGAATTTTGTCACTACTGAACTCTGCTTTGGTGTGATATTTGTCGGTGCTTGTATTTTTACTATTAGTTTAAATTATTTCTTACTATTTCGTGGTCACATCCATAATTAAAAGGAATCTATTAGGTATGGAAGGGGGATTTGCATATGATGAAGTTTTTTTGGGTAGGCTTATGATTACTATCCTTTTATGACTGTTTCTGCAACTTTGCACATCATCATCATTCAATGAATATTTGTATTTTGTAGTTGAGATTTCTCATTTGCTCATGGAAAAGTTTTCAGCCAATCAATTAAACGATTGATTCTCGGAGAGGTTGGTGAGAATTTACAATCAAATAAGGTTTATTTTCAATAGTTGGTTAAACTAGTTTAGGTTGATTTGGGAAATCGAGATCCGAAGCCCGACTTGGATCAAGTTTTCAATTGAATCGAATCAAATATTAATTCGGTAAAATCAGTTGATCTGACTTGTTAATTAGATATTGATCCAAATCAATATTAAAAATAGATTATTAAAACAAAAAAGAGAATAAAACAATATTATTTTAATAAAAATATTGACTTGGCAACTCTAGATTAACTCGATAAACCCAGATCGGGTGCTATTAAATGGACCGGATATGTTAGACCGTGTATTAAGAATATTGAAACTGCAATCATACATGCATTATTGAGATTGCTGAAATGAAACAATAAGGAGGATATCATAGAGCACGATTATTGGAGTGTTAGTTGAGAGGGAAAATAAGGGTTCGGTACGTCCTCTAAGACAATGGTGGGGCAAAAGAGAGGGCCCTGAAATTTATTAGCTGCCACAAAGCTGTCGCAGAAGCGTTGATGCATCCTTATCGTCTCCCGTATCTGCGAAGACCCACAAAGCTGCTGCCCCATTAATTTTTTGGTGCCTTGTTTGTGGTCAAAACCCCCCAGCTAAGTTGCTCTGTGAATGAGTGCTTGCATGTGGCTACATGTGCTCTCTTTCTTCTGTTTGTCCCTCACTCAAATTTTCCTGTGCTAGTGCTCATATACAATGATTAAATTATGGGTTAACCTCAAATTTCTTGTACTAGTGCTCGTATACAATGATTGAAACTATACAAAACACAAAGAATTCAATCGAGAAGGATGATTCCATCTCCTTTTCCTTTTCCTTTTTCTTTTCATGTTGTTATAAGTAAGCAAAATAGACCTTTCCTGCCATGCTCCCCAAGAAAACAACCCTTCAACATCATAAATATATAGAATACATGGTGTATAAATGCATAGAGAGATAGAACCATGTATGATGTTTGCATGCTAACTCTTTTTTCCTTTTCTTTTCATTGAGAACGATGGAAGTCCTGCTAAGTGCCAATATTGAACGTGGGAATATTTTCTCACGCGTAACGTAAACTAGATAATAAGATTTGCTTCACCTCACTTTCGATGCAAATATGGGGTGATCAGATTGAGTGCAGGTATATAGTGTGTTTGCCTAAAGGTTTGAAATATACTTCATGTACAGATCATGATAAGAAGTCAAACTAGCCCATATTTATGATATAATATTTCTTTATTAACTCACTGTTCATCTCTTGGAAGGCACAAGCACATCTTTTGTTAGAGAGCTTGCTTAGCTGTAAGAAATTTGACAAAAAAATTGAAGTAAGAGAGACCAAAGGGCCTTGAAAGAGATTAAAATATGTGTTGACCTAAAAGGAGAACAGAAATCTGGATCTTAGAGACTTAGATTAAGATTTTCTTTCGAGATTTAATCTAATGAAGGCACTGTTCTGTATAAACTAATCTTGGTCGCAGTCTGTGCAAGAGCTGTAGGATTTTCTGGCTGGGCCTTCTCTCCATGCTCTTTCATATGGGCTTTTAACTGCTGATCTACGTCTCATCTCTGGCTAGATGGGCTAGCTTTAGCCCTTAGGCCCAATTTAGAGATGTAGTTCAACTGATTTTTCATTAAATTTTATTTTTTTCTCTTCAAATTAATTTTTTTGTTTGTGTTTTTTTTATTATTTTGATGCATTTCCAAGAAAAAACACTTTAAAAAATAACATCAATCACGCTCCCAAATAATCCTTTAACCAAAAATCTCATCCCATTTATTAGTAGTCGATTAATAATGCTACTATACCATTACCACAAACAAATATGTTTCGACTTTGGAGTACACTAGATTGGTGGCTCACGCTAAGCTATGTTCCGAATTAAGTTTTTTTTAATATAAAAAAGTAATGCTTAGGTGATGATAATATTTTTTTTTAAAAAAATTGAGACTTGTGTTATTGATTTGAGTGCATCTAACAAGTTTAGTTAATTTAATAATATGATAAAAAAAAAAACAATGACAAGAAATAGATAGAAATCCTTTTTTGCAATAATTAACTATAAAAAATGAGTTGTCGATATTATACTTGGAAGAAGAAAAAAAAATATTGTTGGAGACTCACCATCGCCCACCTCAAAAAGAAAATCACTAAGACAGTTCTAATATCATTGTAAAAGGTTACATGACGACATTGAAAAAAGTTAACGCGTCACTAGAGCAACGACCCAAAAAATAAACAAATAACATATCATAAAATAAACATCTCATGCTTATATTTTATTAATTAATTTGATTTGATTCAAAAACAAAAATTATTTATAAAATATAAATTTAATAAAAATAACAAATAAAAAGATCTAAGCAAATAAAAATTAATGAAGCTCATCCAAAATAAATAAAATATTTAATAATAAAACTAAAAAAACATGTACTCAAATGAAGAAAAATAAAAATCAAGCAAATTAGTATGAATCTTTTAAACACAAAATAATCTTTTAAACTTGTAACTCATTAAATTTTAAACTCAAATTCAATAAAAAAAACTTAATTCTCGTTAAACCTATTTAGTATTAAAATGCAAAAATTAAAAAGAAAAAGAAAAGAAATCATCGATGCGAAGTTAAATTTTAGCAAGCTAAACGTGTTTAGGAAGGGAGGGCACGCGGAGATAATTTCAACAGGGCCAAGGGAGGCATACACGTTAATTCGCTCCTGGAATCCACATTGCAATCAATGAGGACGCGCACACATTAATTCACTTTATCACTTTTAGTTTTTTTTTTAAAAAAAAAAATTTAACGGAAACAAAATCACTTAACGGAACCAAAATAAAATAAAATAAAACAAAACTAATTAAGCTATAGCCCTACACATTGATAAAAAGATGGATCCTCCTCCCACTAGATCATTAGATATTTGAAGGTCCTGCTTCAATTGATGTCACACATGACTTCAGCTGATAATACCCCGCGACAGCGACCTATTACGGTGTCGTTTCAATATTTTTCCTGCACGCATTTCATCGAGACCCATCAAGATCTCACAGCTAACAGGACCCCCTTGGACATTCTGTCATCATCAACATCAAACTTTCCCCTTGTTCTCCGTGGAAAAGTGCTTGGATTCTTCGTGGAAAAACCTGCATCACCCCATTTTCTTGAACGCTAATCAGACAAGTTTTTCGTGTTTCTGGCCTCAACGTCGCCTATCTTTTCATTTATTGTTTCTTTATAGCTGATACTAGTTACATGACCCGCGCGATGCCGCGGGTCAATGGTTTTTGCATAAAAAAATAAAAAAAAAAGTTAAGATTTAAAAGTATTAGGTCTTTTTGCAAAACTATACCCAAGAGTTCTGGGTGTGGATGCAACGCCTGACCCAAGACTAATATTTATAATATTAATAATAATATAAAACTTGCATGACCCAAGTTTAAGTGGGTCTTACTGCAATACCAGACCCAATAGTCTTGGATGTGGGTTTGGTTGTAAGGTCATGT
>Ga0325404_1000318_pt1 | contig 47717 bp, 36 predicted proteins | sample PopdelMetagenome_18_FD_205664 | JGI IMG/M metagenome (GOLD analysis project Ga0325404, IMG submission 205664) | Populus deltoides microbial communities from Bellville, Georgia, United States - Xylem-Control-R1 | ecosystem: Host-associated > Plants > Phyllosphere > Stem > Wood/Secondary xylem...
GGTTTTCAGAAAAATATTTTCCTTTTATTTTAAGCGGAAAACATTTTTTGAAAGTTATGAAAAATTTAGAAATATCATATTATTTGCTGATTATATAAAATTTGGTCCTCAAATTTATGATTGCTATATATATATATTGTTTTGAATATTTGTTTTTCAATTTCATCCCTTATAATTTAATTTTTATATTAATTTTGGTCCTTATTTTTATAATTGTTATTTGCTTTTCTATTATCATTTTTTAATTTAAATTTTTTATCTATCAAATTTGATCCTCGTTCTTTTGATTGTTACTTATTTTTTTGAAATAATTTATGAATGTTAATTATTATTATTTTAATTTCTTCATCTTTCAATTTTTTTATTTTTTAGATTTGATCTTTATTATTTTAATTATTATTTATCTTATTTAAGATAATTTATGAAATTATATTTTTTTTCAGTTTCATTCTCGTTCAACTTTTTAATTTGTAAGATTTGTTCATCATTATTTTAATAAACTTGAAAAAAATAAAACATTAATAAGTTATTTTTCAACTCATTTTTCATAACATAACCAAACATTAGAAAATATTTTCCAACTTATTTTCCATTACATTACCAAACATCAGAAAATAATTCACTTTCCCGAAATTCACTTTAAAAAAAATTATTTTTCAGCAAATAAACGGGGCCTTAATTTTTTACGAGGAGATTTCAATAGTTTGTGTTCATATTGAGTGGTTCTTGCAACTTTTGTTAAATCCCACCAGGGAAATTTTATACTAGCTTGTGATTTTAAAATAATCAGAGCAAGTTTTTTTATTGTTCTTGAAATAATAAATTTGAGATTAATATCTAATTAATATATGACTGTTCTGTCTTAAATAAATAAATTATAATAGATTAATAATTCTTTAAATAATAATACGAAATAATTATAAAGTTTGAAAGATTGGTTTGGTAATTTACATAATTTTTAAAAATGAATGATTCATTTACTTCAATCTAAGAATTTTATAAATGAAATAGAAAAAAAATGATAATCTCACTTTTAAATTATCTTTTGAAATTTAAAAACTAGAAGAATCGCACAAAGAAAGAAAAAATAATTACTTTTCATTATTCTTATTTATATCATTTTCAAAAATAAATTTTACACCATTTATAAAATTCTACTTTAAATGAGTTTTTTTTTCATGTTAAGTAAATCCTAATTCTTTTGAACAAAAAAGTTATCAAAGAATTAAAAAAATAATAATTTCTCCACCACCAAACTTGAAAAAAAAATGATGCCTAGCTTCTTTTGAGTCCATCCCTCACCAAAATCTTTTTTTTTCCCCTTCATCTACACCCATTTGTCCACCAACATTGCCATAAAACACCATACTTTGAGTGTGAATAAGCACACAAGAGAAAATCCCAATATAATAAACTCTTTGCAAACTCTCAAGAAAATAAATGAATAACTCCAAATTATCCAAAACTCCAACCATCACCACGGTTTAACCACGGTGAAAGCCACCCTAACCATGGTTATCTATAAATTCACCCACCCAAATAGACTTCTTTCCATTTATCTGCCTCTTTCAGACAATTTGCCACCTTTCTCCCTCCCTCCTTGCATTTTTCTCCTTGTTTTTTTTTTCTCCATGGGACAGTAGCAGTAGAAAAATTTAACCCAAACGGCTTTAAGGCATTTAAGGTCCCTACTTCTTCTCTCTCTGTCTAAACAGTAAGCATAAGAGCAATATCATGACACAAGAGAAGAGAGATTCTTCTTCTCCTTCTTCTTCCTCCTTTTCTTCCTCTTCTTCTTCTTAACCCCAGAAAGGTAGAAGAGAGAAACTTTGTTAATTTCTTCAATGGTTGCAGCAGCTCTTACGAATCCACAACTCATTAACTTGGTAAAGATACAATTTTTTTCTTCATTTCTTTATTTATCAATAAATCTTGGATCCCATGTCTTAAATTTTGTATCAAACCATGTCTTTCGTGGTTAAGTGTTGTTATGTTGCTTGATCTTCTGTGCTTATTAATTGTACTGTCGTGGAATTTTGTACACACTATTAATTGTTGATATCAATCAATATCTTGTAATTAATTAATCATCATTTATGTCACACAGAAAAAGGAATCCTGTTGATTCTTAGTGTCTTTTCATGTATCATGGTGATGAGTGATGACCCTTTTGGTTCCCTGCTAATTCATGGCGCGTTGTGTCCTTTCACCGCTTAGTTTTCAGGAAAGATGGCTCTAGGAGACTTATTATACTTGTTTGTGTAACAAAAGGCTTGAAATTCATCTTAAAAGATCTAACATCTGATTTTGTTAAAGACTTACAGTGTTGTTATTGTTGAAAGGGTGAGTGTGTTGTTATTGTTGAAAGGGTGAGTTTCTTTCTTTCTTTTTTCTCTGCTTACTTAACAAGCAATTTTGCTGGAAGTTTTTTTGTCTAATAAGCTATGAATAATCACACACATCTCTCTCTCTCTTATTTTTGGTAGAGAATCACATGCTGTTTAATCTTAGTTGTTAGTGATGTAACAAAATCCAGTTACAGGTAGATCTACGGTTTATATGGATTATAGTTTTGACCCTCTTAAAACTTTTGCTTCTATGTTATGATGATCATCAGTGAAGATGGTGCCCTCTTGTTTATTTTGTAACTGTGCTTATGACTGAGTCGTTGGTTGCTAACTTTTAATTTGAAAAATTTTTGTGTTTTCTTGATATCTTGACATGTAAAATGGGGTTGAGGTATTGTATCTAATTTCATTATATTATTATTGGTTTTTTTTTTGGTAATATAGGTATGCTTAGATGTAATTAAGACTAGTTGTTGGGCATGTCAAGACATAGCCCACCGCCTAGACACCCTGTTGACGTGTCCGAGTGGAGGTTGGGATCCGCGGTTTTTTCGCTTAGGATTTGAATTTATGTTGTCTGCTTCTTGGTGATATTGATTTACCATCAGGTTGCATGCAGTTTTCATATCTCTGGAATTATTTTTCTCACTGACACGAGAAAAGCAAGTTCATTTGTTTCAAACCGTAACTGGTTCTGATGCTGTTGATGATAAAGCTTGCTGTATGTTATGTTTGCATATTTGTTTTTTTGTTTGTCTTACAAATGTCCAGCTAAAGAGAGCCGTAATGGACATATGATTATATTTGTATGTCGGTGGGTATACGCTTTGTCGGTCTTCTAAAACAGTTACTCTGTTTTTTATTGTTTGGTAATTAGGTATTAGTCTAATTCATGGTGTCTATGCTATTCCATACTCTGTGTTTTACATTAAATCAGAGTTTAATGATTCATTGTACACGATCTACTGCAAGATAGAGTATTGGAGAAACTTTCACCAATTATTTAAGTGCATTTATTTGGCTCGCAGGAGCTTAGCTGTGGCTGCCTCTTCCTGCATCATATACTCTGAATTGCAAAGTATAAGAATAGGTGAGCTTCTAAGCGATAGCTGTGCACGGAGATTGATATCGCAAGAGAGGTGAAGCCAATCTTAACTGAGCTTAGTCATCCATCCATTTCTTAAAACCAAGCTGACTCTGGCGTGTGCTGAAATGGGAATCTTTGAAGAAATGGGATTTTGCAACAATCTGGACTTTTTCTCGGCTGCTCCTGGAGAAATGGATGTGGTTCCAGAATGCGAACCAGAGGCAACAATCGAGGAGGATTACAGCGATGAAGAGATGGATGTGGACGAGTTGGAGAGGAGGATGTGGAGAGACAGAATGTTGCTTAGGCGACTTAAAGAGCAGAGTAAGAATACAGAAGTTGTTGATAATGCAAAACAGCGTCAGTCGCAGGAGCAAGCACGAAGGAAGAAGATGTCACGAGCTCAAGATGGTATCCTGAAATATATGCTGAAAATGATGGAAGTTTGCAAAGCTCAGGGTTTTGTGTATGGGATCATTCCTGAGAAGGGAAAGCCAGTGAGTGGAGCATCTGACAATCTCCGGGGATGGTGGAAGGAAAAAGTCAGGTTTGATCGGAATGGGCCTGCTGCTATTTCCAAGTATCAAGCAGACCATGCAATCCCTGGAAAGAGTGAAGATTGTGGTCCAGCAGCATCCACACCTCACACCTTGCAGGAACTTCAGGATACAACTCTTGGATCGCTTCTGTCAGCCCTGATGCAGCACTGTGATCCACCTCAGAGGCGTTTCCCCCTGGAGAAAGGCGTTGCCCCCCCATGGTGGCCCACTGGGAATGAGGAATGGTGGCCTCAACAGGGTTTGCCCAAGGATCAGGGTCCTCCTCCATACAAGAAGCCCCATGATCTGAAGAAGGCTTGGAAAGTCAGTGTTCTAACAGCAGTGATTAAGCACTTGTCTCCTGATATTGCCAAGATTCGCAAGCTTGTTCGTCAGTCTAAATGTTTACAGGATAAAATGACTGCCAAGGAGAGCGCCACTTGGTTGGCAATAATTAATCAGGAAGAAGCACTGTCTCGAAAATTATATCCAGATAGCTGCGTTCCCATATCTGCTGGTGGAAGTGGTTCTTTTATCATCAGCGATTCCAGTGATTATGATGTTGAAGGAGTGGATGATGAACCCAATGTTGAAGTAGAGGATTGCAAACCTCTTGATGTCAATCTTTTCAACATGGCAACAGCTGCTGGACCAAGAGATATATTTATGATGCCACCAGTGGCTCCACAAATTAAGGGAGAACATGTTGAGACAAACATGAGTTTCATTCAGAAAAGGAAGCAGCCTGCTGGTGAGCCACACATGATGGTTGATCAAAAGATGTTTAGGTGCGAGTATCCTCAATGCCCCTACAATGATTCCAGATTTGGGTTTCTCGACGTCACTGCAAGAAATAATCACCAAATGAATTGCTCATACGGCACTAACACTTCTCAGGGATTTGGAATGTCTAATTTCCAAATTAACAGTGACAAACCAGCTGTGTTTTCTCTCCCATTTCCCCAAACTAAGGCAGCAGCTCCAAACCAGACCCCTTCATTTAACGTTTCAGGGCTTGGACTTCCAGAAGATGGGAAAAAATCGATTTCTGATCTTATGTCTTTCTATGATACCAATCTTCAGCGAGACAAGAACATGAATCCTGGGAGTGCCAATGTTATCGGAGATCAAAATCAGCAGCAACTGCAAGAGCAGAAATTTCAATTCCATCTGGACCGCAGGAATGTCAATTTTATGGGGGACCAAAATCTGCCGCAGCAACAGCAACAACAGAAATTTCAGTTTCAGCTGGATTCTAGGAATGCTAATGTTATTGGTGGTCAAAATCAACAGCAACAGCAGAAATTCCAATTTCAGCTTGATGATAGCTTCTATGGCCAAGGGGCTATAATGGGAAACAACATAACTGAAGTGACCAGCATGCCAGTGAACAGTTCTGCTTTCCCATCAACTGAAATTCAGTTTGATCACTGCAAGGCATTTGATTCTGCATTTGATGCCAATGTCAATGATAATGTTGCTGACTTCAGATTTGGCTCTCCGTTCACCATGCCACCAGTTGACTATTCCATGGATCCAATGCCAAAGCAGGATGCTGGCATGTGGTACGTCTAACACTCTGGGAAGAAAGTCATCATCAACACAGCCTGCTTCATAGTTGTGAAACTTCATCACCAACACAGTTTCTGCTTCATAGTGCTGAAACTTCTTCCTTGGGAGTTTTAGTAGCTTAATATGTTCGTATATGTAGATGTTTGTGAACTTCTGAGTTTATGTTCTGCTACTTTATGTTGCCAAGTCTAGGATTTCTAGGTTGCTTTCAATGCAGTATTGAAGAAGGGCCAATAAAGAATTGGCAAGGACCAAACCCATGTTCAGTACTGCTGTCGAAAAGTTTATATCGGCATGTAGTTAAATATATGTGCACATATATCAATATATGGTGGTTTCATACATTATGCTGTATTTTGTGTTTGTGCAAGATCCCTGCATTCCTTGCTTGGTCTGTTTTTTGATCCTGCTAGATATGATTAGAAAGTGACCTTATAATGCCTCCACTTTCTCAGCTCGTTCAATGCACTTGACCAGTTTTTCTAAAGGTACTTGAACAGAAATGCTTCTTTTCCTGTGTGCACAACACACCCTCACACAGACGGCAGAGACAAAGTAAGTAGTGGTGGAGTCCAGGAAGAGTCGATGGATGTTAGCTGAAGTTACAAGAAAGATGTGGAATTCTAGCAGGCAGCAGCACTCAAAAGCTGGCAACAGTATCTACCACATCAACCATGGACTCTTCTTTTCGCATCTCAGGACTTCCAAGCACTAACATGCTTTTATGTCTCGGGTCAAAAAACTTGATGGAAAGATTCTTTTGCACATTAAACACATGCCTTTCTTTCCTGTTCGAAGCAGCGATGATCTGATAGGGCTGTTTTGATATCATTCTTGTTTCTGTTTTCTCTATTTCGTGTACAAATTTCAACTCATACACGGTTGAACTCCTACTGAGGGTTCAAAATCTTTACCATGGAGCCCAGCTTTCTCTCATCCCTGAATCCCCATCTTCCCTGCCCAAGGTTTGAGGCCAGGGGTGTCCTGGTGGAAGACATGACACGGGGAGTTAAATTCATGCACCAAGTATATAGATGTGTGAGACTTCCTGGTCTGATTGGAGGCAGGAAAGGAGCTTCAACGACAATCGACTAATGTTCTGCTTCTGGTTCGAAAAATAATTAATAATTAAATTGATGGTTTTTTAAAATACATGTACCATGAAAAATTACTGATTTGATAATTTCGGTTTAATTTTTTTAAAGTATTTTTTGTTTTTTTTTAAAAAATAAACTGAATTGATGCTTGTTTTAGATGCCAAAATCATAAAGAATTCAACTAGAAAACATCAATTTTACAACCTTTTCAAACAAAAATAATTGAAACAAACACATTCAATGGCATTATGAATCAGACGTTTAAGAGATTAATATTCACACAAGGAGGCAAAATATCAGACAGGTCCCATGCTTTTTGTTTGGCATGGGGAAAAGAAAATCCTGAGAAGATCAGTCAAAGTTAGGCAGGTTTTGGAAGTGAAGGTATTTGCCATTGGAGCACGTCCTTTTCACCCCTTGCAGGCTTAACCCTTTCCTTCAACCCCATCTCTTGTCTTCAAGTTTCCAATTTGGGCCTTCCTTTACATTATCAGACAAGCGTGTGCAGACAAAGATGCTTGCACACATTTTCTTAAAGCAAAAATAGACTCTACAAGATCTAGAACGGACTATGATTTGTGTTTACTGATTTATTTTTTAACGGTATATTTCAATAAATCCTTGAGATATCATATCATTATTAAAATCATATGAAGATCTAAACATAAATCTTTTTTTTATTTATCAAAAACCAATATCTAATTGAAAATGTAGTGAATTATTAATAGATATCAGTTATTTATAAATTGTGTTTGTAGATGGAACCTCGAGAAATTATAGAATAACATTCTTTGCTTCTTGCAAGGTGTCAAGTAAAAATAATATTGGAGAGTGTAGTTGCGGTTGCTTTTAAAAGTGTTTTTTGTGTTGAAATGTATCAAAATAATATTTTTTTTATTTTTTTATAATTATTTTTAAAATCAGTGTATGAAAGCAAAAAAAAAAATTAAATGATTTTTTAAATGGGGATAAAGACTTTACTTCTATGTAAAAAAGGGGTAAGAATCTTGAAAGGATTTTATAATATATTTTTAATCATAAAAGTAGTTTATGCTAAAACAATAAACTTTAAGATGCTCCAAACAATTATTATAATAAATATTCTGAGTCATATAATTTGTCGCCATCCAACCATTCTATTATTCACTTGGTAAAATTCAATGCAAATTCCAATGATTCCTTGTCATGTGTCCTCCTCAAGGAAAGTTGAGGGATACTATTTATTGTCCTGAATTCTTCTTTTTATTCCTTTTCATGTGGTTTTAATGGTGAAGAATCTGATGATGTCTTAATCTAGTTTTGGTAGCTGGAATCATATTGCTTTATCACAAAAATAAAAAAATGATTTTTTTTTCTTTTTTAAGAAATGGTGGATAGATTTCAGCAAATAAGGAACAGGCCTAGAAAAGTCCAATAGGAAAAAAAGTAAAATTAACGCCGCCGGTGTTTGGGTTAAGAGTTACACAACTCTCAGGCCACCCCAAATACGTTTAAAATATTATGTATTAGCCCTTAGAATGGTGATCAAAAGATAAATTTGCAGGACAACCGGTCCAGCACGTCGCCTTGTTAGCTCCCAAAAGTGGATATTCTGGTTAATCTGCACTTGGCCATGGACATCATCCAATGGAATTGGGTCTTTTATGCAGTTATTTGGGGATCTATAGCTGCTGCAACTTCCATTTGTGTCATGATCCTCAATGCCATTCTTATGTTTGCTGGCTACTCGTATGTCCTCTTCTCTTCCACAGATGTAGATATTACCCGTATAAATTCTCCCTTCAGTTAAGCTCACAAAAAAAAAAAGTAATGTATACATGGACTGACTAATGCTTGCAACTGGGACGTAATCTGACAGGGCAATCTTCAACATGACGGGGGAGGGATCTTTTTGGGTGTGCTTGCTTGGTATAATCATAGCAGCACTCCTTCCTCGTCTTGATGGCATTCAGATTGCAAGAGAAGCTGAGAAGTTCGGCCATCCATGGGACATAGCTGTAGAAGTAGAAATGAATCCCATCATGAAACCTCCTCCTTGGAGATGATGATTGCTGGTAATCTTGGTTACATGAATACATACATGTACATGAACTTTCCCATGAAAGAATCTGATGCGTTTCTTTCGTCTATTAACATCTGCAATTATTCTTCCAATGTAACAAAAGAATGGTTAAAAGATATAATAGCATCTGGATGCCAAGGCAACAAACAGAAGAACACAGAGTATAATTTCAGATTTCCAAATGTGACAGCAAAAACCAACCATTGAAAACAAATAGCAGCAAGCAGTTTTCTCAATTTCAAGTCAAGTTCAGAAAGCAGAGCTTTCATCTGTTGACAAACAACTAATCACTAGATCCAAGATAGCAGGACGTAAGGATATCAAGATAATGAAGAGCCAAAGACGAAAGATGAACCTCAGTTGCGTCATTTAAGCAAATGACTCAGAGCACATTATTATTAATACCTTCGTTATCATGGCTTTTTTTTTTATTATTATTATTGAAAAGAAACCTTGGCTTTCAAGATTTTAACATGACTTCCCATTAGTTATTTTTGACGATGGAAAGTCACAGCCTTCATTGCATAAACCTTTTTTCCCAGTAATAGTCATTCTCATTATACAGACCACCTAAAGATAATATAGAAGACATATGCTTGAACAGATGTCTAGACAGCCAAAAACTCATATGCCATTCCAATCATGGAATATATTTATCGTGACAGCAGGATGATCCTAGAATGACAACAAGAAGATTCTAAAATACTGGGAACCACACAATAACATTCAGAAGCAGCAGACAACAAAGTGCAAAAATATACACGCTTTATACGATAACAAGCAAAAAAACACTCATATTAAGACAAACAACCAGATTTGTTCAAGAAAAAACAAAAAAAAAACCATGCCTCTAAAGAGAAAATGCACTCGATAAGAAAAGTTCTAGAACCCATCAACTTATTCTAGCAAAACAAAATGAACTGCCACACAAAAATAGAGTTCTACCAGTGCAGGCAATGATGAAAATAACACCGCATAAAACAACATCAACAAGGGATTCTTTCAAAATTTGAAAAATGCAGAGACAAGCACAATGACAGATCTTGTAAGAGAACTACGTACGCAAACTTTCAACATTTGAGTGTAGTCTGCAACAGATCCTCGTGCCTCTAGCCTCACAAAAAACAAAAAAATTTGCAAAAGTTCAGCAGCTAAATTACAAGTTCAAAAACTTGAGTTGCTAAAGTATTTAATAAAAAATGCATACAAAGGGGAGTGCAAGCAGGCAGAGAAGGAGCTACTAACATATTTATAAAGGAATCTATTAACCGGGTTTTCTACACAAACTATACATTACACAGATTTCCATCGTGAGGAAATAGTTAGAAAACCACGTACGTAAGAAAACCAAAGGATGCCTAGCATTATTAGGCTTCCTTCCCAACCTCGTTACTATAAAACCTTAATCTTGTTATAAGAAGTACACATGGTGTGTACGAAAACCAAAAGCCCAGGAGAAGACTATCAAGTGGGCTGGCGAGCAAGACATATACATCTTGAGCTAAAAAAATTGAAGCAGACCCTAAAACCAGAAAAATCAGAGTTGAGTGACCCGAAAAAACATCATCAAAAAGTTTTTTCTAAGCTAATAATGGTTATAGGCAATTGATTGGACAATTTTCATTTTCACTAAGATAAAACTGCACGTTCTAACTCAAATCTACCACACTCAACAAGAAGGAAAACAATTTCTTACATGAGTGACACTAATAGCCAACTTCTCTAAATTTTGAGGTTCATCGTCCAAGTAAAAATTATAGCTCAACTCTTCTTTAATTAGTCCCTCGAATGAAAAGACAATCCTATTTAACATTATTACAAAATTGTATGCAAGTAGTGGTGCATTTGGCATTCTAGCATCCAATGTTCAAGAACAATTGAGAAAGGAAGAATTGTCTCCAAAATGCATCAAAATATGGATTCCATGTTCGATGGCCAATTGAATGCTTGTTTTGGTCCAATCATCTTTCAGATATATAAGGTCGTTTACCAAGTGCACCAATGAGTCCAATATGTGCAGTATTGGAAACGAGTTGCAATCTCAACAAATTGAAGACATGGGTGATATAATTTTTTTTGAGAACTTAGTGGTAACAAAAGCTTGAAAAACTTTAAATGTCACAAAAATACATGATCATCAAAAAGGTTTTTCCAAGCTAATATTGGCTATAAGCGATTAACAGGACAATTTTCATTTTTCACTAAGATAAAATAGCACATTCTAATTCAAATCTAATACATTCAACAAGACGGAAAACATTTCCTTACCTGAGCAAAACTAATAACCAACTGCTCTAAATCCCGAGCTTCATCATCCAAATAAAAATTACATTTCTCACCCAAATCTTCTTTAATTAGTTCCTCAAACGCAAAGCCAAGCCTATTTAACATTATTACATAGTTATATGTAATTAAGCAGTGGTGCATTTGGCATTCTAGCATCCAATGTTCAGGAAAGCAATAAAAGGTATACCCTTGTGAGAGCAATAAGTGTTGCATTACGTACCTGTATAACAAACTTCCATCAATATAAAGAAGAAAATCCAAGCTTCTTTGACTTGAAGTAATAAGTTGATTTCAATCAGTGTACAATTAATATTTAAGCATTTCCTCAAGAGCAAGAAGCTCTTTTAATTAGAACTCATTAACGATCTTAAGATCAATTATTCAACTGTAATGAGAGCATTATAACATAAGCATGGTAACATGTGACACGACCCTAACACATCAAAAACTTAGAATTGTAAAGGCAAACAACAATTTGAATCTTGATCACTACTGAATCTCCAGTCCTCCAACCCCACATCCCAACAAGCTGATAATTGCTGCTATTTTTTAAATTTGTCTGATCATTTCACTGAAATTATGACAATTGGAACATTTGATTGTCTTGCTTGCTTCATAATTTCACTGACGCAATCCTGTTGGCAAAATTAGAGAATAAGAATTTTTTAGAAATAGATGGGAAAAAATTAAATTACGACTGCAACAATGATAAGGTAGAACTTAAGATGGAAGGATGTGTATGTGTGAATGTGCCATGAGGAAATCTCACGATCATGAATGCAGAAGGAATAGGTAAAATAGGCTGACAGTAGATCTGTTGCTCGCGCTCTACGGGACGAATTTTAAAGGCTCAAAATGCGTAGTTTCGGTTTTGCTATGTTCAAATAAAGGCTGTAAAGCGTAAATAATGAATGAGGACGTTGCAATTGTAGCTGGCAAGTAGGGCTGGACCGTCCAGCCTGGACGATACTTGATACGTTAAACGATAAGTTTAAGCTATCACATTAGGTACGAATAGCGTTAACAAACATGTTTGAAACTGAGAACTGAGGAAGATAAAGGCTGCATGGATTCTAATTAAGAAGCTGGTATCTTATTATGTACAAGCATTTCCAGCAGGTGCAGTCCGTAGGCATCCAAAAAGTTATGGCAGCCTCCATATGTAGTAGCAAAATGCGAGCCTGGTGGATAGTGCGGCAGTTATGCGTCTTCAGTGATGCTGCGCAAAGACAGATGTAATCATTTCAAAGCAATGCTGGCAGTGGAAGTAGCTTAATGAATATTGAACCACCTGAAATGTGGACTACTAAGAAAGAAGAACATGCAGTAAGGGTTAATGGTTTTTAACATGATGCAAACTGTTTTGTCTATGACATTTAAAAAACAGAAACCTATATTGCAGACACCTCATGGTAGATTTCTAGGAGAGTTCTTCCATGATGAGTCACAAATAAGCAACATGCATGAGAGGGGGGGAAACGATTCCAGAACTGTTCGGCCATCGGTTTAAACAAACGTGGAAACTTTATGAAAAAGGGAATATCAAAGGACATAAACTGCAAGGAAAAAATGAGGAAGCAAATGTCAAAGGAAATACTTATACCTACACATTTAATACCAGCAGATTCTTTGCCTATTGATTCTTTCCTTTATTAGGATATACTAGCTGTAAATTAGCTGTTTCTAAGGGCTGAAGATCAGCCAATATTATTTCCTGTATCAGCCTGTATTATTTCCTGTTGTATTCTTTCTTTTCTTAGCTTGTAAATTCTACCTATATAATGGGCAATTCTAAATGAGAAGACACATAATTTTATTCAAAAGACTTTAAACTGTCAGCAAAGATGCCACAAATTGGTAGACAAACGTGTGGCAGTTCTAATAGCAACAACCCAAATCCAAACAAACGATGAAGAATCAACAGATGTTGCTGCTTATTTTCGTGGTTTTCAAAGGCTGAAACATATATAGAGTATGTGAGTGCAAAACACTTGAAGCAACGACCAAAAATTACATTGACAGTGTCTCAAAGAAAGATAAGGCTAATAAAGCGTGTTGGTTTGCTAAGCACATCATAGTTCATTAATGTATTTTGTTAACCGAGCCACAAGAAGTTTAAAAACAGAGTGGTTGAATTAGTTACCTCATCCTTTGAGGGTGCAGGCAATCTCCCTTTCTTGGCTATCAGAGACTTGTCGGCCTATGTTTTTGTCGCACCTTCTTCGTGGCCATGCTCCACCATAGACCACATGCTGCTTGGATGAGGAATATCATTCTTGTTTGGGCTAAATTCACGGGATTGAAGAGAAACAGAAGCTAATAAGAGAAGGCTAAAAAAACAGAAATGATAGTTCTCTAGTTGTAACATGCATGACTTCTGAAGAAAGAAAAGTGGTCTCTTTCCAGTAACTTATCATTTTTTTTATGTTCAACCAAAGAAGCATCCTACTTGTCCTGTTACCAAGAGTATTTAGTGCATACTGAAATCGAATGCAAGACAAAACATGCTCTGTAAGTAGTCAGTTTCGAAAGGTTATTATTGATCTTTTTTTTCCTTTTGTTTAGCCTCGGTAGGTGCATTCGTAGACGGAGATGACTGTATTGAGGAGCTGGCTAAAAGGATTGATCCAGGTGTGGTCCTTGTGGTGGTGGTCAGGTTCCCTGGAGTGGGTGGGCTAGTGGGTGGTCATATGAGGTGGAGACAAACAAAATGTTAACTGAGATGTTTAGCAAGTGCCATTAATCATGCATCAAACCCTGAAAAAGTCATTGATTGCCAAAAAAAAAATTGAAAAGGTAAGGGACTAGGTGTGGAGATTCGAGAATTTGATGTTAAGATTGCAGTAGAGTAGGCCAGGATTGAATCGCAAGCTCTGTCAATAGATGTTATATCCTTGGATGTAGCTGTCCAGTATCTGGGAAGGGTGGCTGTTCACTTGTCCTGCAGGGAAACAAATGTGCTGAACATGTCAGGAAAGGGCAATAGATGAAACATGAAGGACGTGGTTTGAAGGTGATAGATTAAAGAAGAACCATGTCAAAGAACAATGCATGTAAGCAAAAAAAGAATCAGTAACATAAGTTTTGAGTAGATGGCTATCTAAATGGTGTAAAAGGTGGTTGTTTTGAACCAAAATCCAACTAATCTTTAATTTGAAAGAACTACAAGGAATCAAAACCCTAATCTTTAATTACAACGAAAACAGAGAGAGTGATAAGGAGATAAATCAATACCTTTTGGTAGGCGTTGAGAGAGGGGGGGTTTTGTATTGTTTTGTAGCTGACATTATTCGACCAGAGCTCGCCCTCTCGAATTCTTGGACCGGAGTTTCCCATGACGTACTGAAACCCTAACCCCAGGGAAACTGACTTAAAAACAAAACGAAAGAGAAAGAAAAAAAGGAAGAGGAAGAAGGAGCAGAGAGAGGAGATTTCTGTGCAAGGAAGTCATGTTTCCTAGGTGTATAACGACGGTCAAGGAAGCACCGCGTGATTGTTACGCTGGAGGAGATTTTGGGCTTGATGGGTCTAATTTAAAGTGAACCGCGTATGTGTTAATTCACCTCAAGCCCGTATCTTGTAGGCCCATAAAGTTTTCCCACAAAAAAGACCCACTCAGCAAATGAAGGCCCAGATAAAAATAACCTGGGCCTAATCATTCCTTGATTAATAGCTAATTAAAGTCTCTTTGTAACTTAATTATGCAATTGTGGCCTTTTCAAGGCAACAGCGGATCAAGAGTGGTTCGGGAAGCAGCCTCCCGTACGGTTTTTGTTTTTTACAGTGTTTATATATTTATAAAAGTCCCTGTAATTTATAAATTATTTAATTATATCCCTACATCGCAAATCTATGTGCAATTAGATCCCTAGCTTATAATTTTTTTTCCTCTCATTTCCAAAGCTCAAAACCTATCTTTCCATGTGTGTTTAGCATGTATACGAGTTTCAAGCAATAAAATACATATTCTTAACATAGATTTCTTTAATGAATATTCTTATCTCTTGTTTCTAATTTTCTACTATGGTCCGTTCTTTACATTATCATGCATTTTATGCATACAAAATAAGATTCGACTTGGATATAGTTCGAGTCATAAATTAAAAAGGTTAATTTTTTTAAAATTAAAATAATATTATTTTGAATTTTTTTATTAAAAAACTACGTCAAAAATTTTTAACTGAATCACAAACTAATTCAGGTTTTAATCAGGTGAAGCTCTAAATCAATCAAATTCTAAGTCAAACAGTTGAGTTAGGCGGGTTTATTAGCCAGAAATGTAGACCTAAGCAACTCCAAAGCTCATGAATCTGCTAAGATGCTTGTAAAACTATCACTTCATATGTCTTATATTAATTTTCTGCCTGAACCCAAAACACAGCACCATAAAACCTACAGGTTTTGGAAGGATTGGGGATGATGTACAATTAAGGGCAGGTTGGAAGGTTAAAGAAATTTGTTTTGTCTCTTCACTTCTTAAGTTTGAATTTTAAGATCCTCGTTTAAATAAATCTATATCTTTAATTACACCGAATTAAATTTAATACCCTTCAAAGAAAAAAAACTTAATCTTGATGTATATTTTAACCATCAAAACCACATAAAAAAAATTAGGAAAAGCGAATAAATATCAAAAGTTTTGGTTAAGGTGAAAATGAAAATGTCCTCAAAATTTAGATTGGCCATGACTCTAATTCCATGTTAATTCGATGTATTTGACAACAACCGTGATGGAACAGTTGACATGAGGGAGATACTTTGTGGTTTCTCCAGCCTCAGGAACTCTCGAGGAGATGATGCTCTCCGTCTGTGCTTCCAGGTATGCTCTCTTCCCTGATTCCCCTCCAACTTGCAACATCAAGAAGTAACTTATCAAGCTAAGGTGATTTTTTCTTTTGCTTTTCGGCCAACAGATGTATGATACAGATCAATCCGGGTGCATCACCAAGGAAGAAGTGGCATCAATGCTCAGAGTAAGCTGCTTCCCTTACAATTTTTATAGCTTGAAAAGTTTTAACTGCTTCCAAGACTAGATGACATATGGAATGTTTTTTGAGCAGGCTTTGCCCGAGGACTGCCTTCCAGCAGATATAACAGAGCCGGGGAAATTGGACGGGATATTTGATAGGATGGATGCCAGCAGTGATGGAAAAGTCACCTTTGATGAGTTCAAAGCCGCAACGCAAAGAGACAGTTCACTTCAGGAGGTACTCCTCTCATCTCTTCAGCAACAATAATTTTCCCACTTTCTACTCTCATCATCATCTTTCCATCTATGCTTCTTGTTTTTTTCTTTACAAAGCCTTTCTTTCAGCTAATGCTATACAGGCAATAGAGATAGTGACTAAATGAGGTAAATGAAATTCTCTCTTAATTTGCGGTCGAAGTTGGGAACTTCTCATTGTGATGGATATCAAACCAGTAGAAGCATAGATATCGGGGAATATAACTCAACCATTCTTGATGCTTGAATAGGTTTCACTTCATTACCAGAAAAACTTTTCAGGAGATCTTAGTAATATTCATAATGCATCCATATGGTCAGGCTCAATTCACCTGCTAATCTTATCCAATAATTGTGCATTTGTCGAATCAAAATTTTGTTTGGCTAAATGGAATAGCCATACTACAGTCAACTAAATACTAATATTGGAATTAGTTCTGGCACCATAGCCTTGGTGGGTTCGACTCTAACAATGGCAGAAGAAAGGGGCTGGTACAAGGGAAAGGGAGTTCATTGGCAAACTGGTGAAGTGGCAAGTTCTAGCAAGCTCTTTCAACTGAACTATTTGTATGCACAAAGTCAAACAATGCAAAACCTTCCCATGGGGTTATGCATTACAATATAAAAATGTCCCACCCTAAATAATTGAAAATACGCATGATCTGAGTTGGAAGCTGCAGTAGTTTTGAATTTGCAGGGAAAGAAAATGAATTTATGCTTATCCACTCTGTAGCTTTGTAAAATTTACACACAAATTCTTGCCACAAAATGAAAACGTGCAAGATCCAAAATTCTATATTTCCATTAAACATAAGCAGGATAATTCCCTTGATTTAGCAATTCCTACAACGTGAATGAAACTAGTTTCACAAATAGATTCCAGACAATTATATGAACTCTCCAATTTGCTATCCTATGACAAACCAAGTGGGTCACTACAAATCATCATCTCCATCAAGACCTTTTGTGAGATCACTGCTTCTGTCATCAGTACTCTCGTTGGAGTTGGAATCATCAGTATTTTGTACTTCATGATTCACTTCCTCAGTGGTGACTGTTACATCCATCCAGCTTAAGTCTTCTTCCAAATCCTCCACCCAGTCTCCCATATTGGCATCCATAGCTTCTAAGCATGTAGGATCAATGTTGTTTCTCATGCACCTGGATTTAGTTGCCTCAGCTCGCCTTCTTGGATGTAAAACAGAAAAATTAGCATTTGCAACATTTTACATTCAAGGAGAGTTTAATCAAGAGAAGAGGATCACAAAGGTATAAAATATCATTTAATATTATATCAGGACGACAACAAAAGTTCTTATAAAAGCCAATCAACTCTGATGAAAGGCAAAGAAAAGTCAATCAATTACTTTCTCTCCAATGTGAATAAAGCATTGACAGACCTTATGAAATTGTGCAGGAACTAAGGATTGATCAGTGGTAGTGAAATTGGTATCATGACTTCATTAAGGATAACAATCAATCCATGAAGCTTAATCCAAGGAATGCTTGGTAAACACAAAAAATTGAACACGGAATCAAGTCATTGAGATTTCTTTCATTTTTCAGAACCAGAGGATGGAAGAAAATGTGTACGACAGAGCTTCCAGTCTATCGTCCAACAAAACAGCAGCAATGAAACTGATGAGAAGAAGGAAAATTACCTCTCTTTTAGGAACAAGTTATGGTGAACAAATGTAAGGTCACTTAATCTTTGCTGCTCTAATCGATTTCTCTTCTTATACTGGATAAATTCAAACATGCTCCAGCTCCTCTCAGATGTGGTGATGCTACAGGTCTGACTTAATATCCTGACTGCTAAGCGCTGCAGATCAGGGTAATCTGCTGCATAGAGTGACCACCATGTAGCTGCATAAATAGACAGATTTATTTAATAATAAATTATAAAAGAACTCGGTTACACAAACTTTGTTATGGACATTAACCTGGCACTAATGATTCTCGTCCATGTAATGCCACAGGTCGACCAAAATCCCCTACGGCTTCCTCATAGAATTTTATATGGCTAGTGATTGTAACTTGGGCAGATAAACTAGGCTCTATGGTCTCAATGCAATCAAGTAAACCTTTTTGAATGACTTTGTTGAAGGAGAAATTGGCATTATAGAATACAGCTGGGTTGAGATGGTATGCAGCTGCATGAAGAGGGCTATGGAATTCCTCTTGCCAGACATGATCAATAATCTTCAAGTATGATGCATAATCAGATTCCATATTGTCAAATGCTGCAATAATACTTTTCTTTGCCTTTTCCATCGCATCATATACATATCCCATGGATGGTCTATCTTCACAGTCCATGAGGTGTAAAACGGAAAGCAGGGGCTTTGCAACATTCAAAGCATGGTCACACATGGACCAGAAAAGTTGATCCACCAAAATTTCTGCCACCTCAATTCCTGCTCTTTGCTTAGTAAAAGATGACTGCATCCATGAGTTGCTTGTAAACATCTGCTCAAGATGGCCTTTCAAAGTTACAATTGTTTGCAGTGTCAAGAAGATGGAAGCGAACCTTGTCCTTGAAAGTTGGATAATATCTCTTCCACCTGTTTTCTTCCTCATCAGATTAAGGACCCGAGCATTGTTATAAATGAACCGAGTTACTCTTTTAGCCTTTTCTAAGACCTCCTTTACTTCATCCTTCTTTGAAATTTCCTCGAGCATCAGGTCAATGCACTGCACTCCACAGGTGCTGCAGAAAAAGGTCTTGTATTTATCTGCTAAGAGTTTTCCTGCAGCTTTATAACTGGGAGAAGTATCTGTCACAAAATTGACAATAATCTTGGGACCAACTTCTTGAACAACACTGTCAAATAGATTATAGAGTCCCTCTGCTGATTTTGTAATGTCTGTCGCATCCACAGATTTCAAAAACATGGTACCCTTGGGACAATAAACAAAAAAATTTATGACTGTGCGATTAATTCTATCCATCCACCTATCAACTAAAACCGAACATCCAGTCACTTCCCAAGACTTTCTCAATTCTGTGCAATATTCTCCTGCATCCTGGACACTTCTATTCAGCAATCTCCCCCTCAAAGCATAGTAAGAAGGCATCTTATAGCCAGGGCCTACAGCAGCAATACTATCAGCCACCTGTTGAAAAGTACAAGAATTTGCTGCACTTAATGGTACTCCAGCTTCGTACATAAATCTTGCAACAGCGATATCAGCCTGGTCGATGCTCTCTTGGGAAGCAAGATTCTGGAGCAAAGGTCGAGCAACAACAGGCACAGCCATTGGCAGATATTGCTTCCTGCGTCTCTTGGTTCGCTTAGATGTCCCTTCCAAGACCTCTTTACCCCTTCTCCTGATAGCCATCTTTTGCAGTGGCCCCGCATCATCATTGTCCTCGTCATCTCCTTCCTTATCCCGAAAGTACGACAAAAACGAATTCTTTGCGCTATTTGCTTCTTTCTGCTTTCTTAGCTTCTCCAAAACTTTAAAACCCAAATGCTGCTGTATCTGAACTTTAACTTCCTCGGGTACTTCTTCACACGGAGTTACATTCCCTCTTTCTCCAGCCAAATGTTGCTTCAGTCTAGAAATTCCGCCGCCAAGAAAAATCTTATGACAGTATTTGCACTTGATTTTTTGCCTACCCCCATTAACCATAGTCCCGTGAGCCCATCCAGGATCAGTAGCTCTAGGAGGTGCCAAATTCTGGAGTTCATAAACATATCAAAAGTGCAAAACTCAAATACTCAAAAACTACAGTTACTTGAGGTTTAAGCTAAAAAGAAAAATCATCAAACACATCAAATCCTTACATGGTTATTATCCTTAAATTGCATCCTGGAAAACTGTTGGAAAAAACTCTGACTTCAAAAATAAAACATCAGTAACCCAACAATTAAGTAAAAACAGGAATCAAACAGTCATAAACGAAACTTTTTCACTTACATTTTTAACAACATCAATATCTACCCATAATTATGATCAATCACTACTAAACTAATCATGATTAGCAATTTCAAGACCAAAAAAACACAACCCATTTCAGCTTTCAAGCTAAACTTCATCAACTCACTTGATTAAGCTTCTAAAACTGATAGATTCAATCTTTCAAGTCTGATAATGAAAACAAAAGGAGTGCTTACTTTGTTAAGGAACTGTCCAAAACCGAAATCTCGGGTTTATTGGGCCGAAAAATTGCGATGAGAATCGGCGGTTTCGGGTGTCGGATCCGGAACGCGAGAGTACAAAGCTTTTGGTGTATCGGAAATGTATCGGCGGAATGTGATAGGGGAAAGGAAAAAAAGTTCACTCCTTTTTTAGAGAAATACAAGGTAAAAAGGAGGAATTCTCGCTTTCATTAAAGTGGTGCCGTTTCGTAACTTTCGTTCAGCTTTTTTTTTTAATACATATAATTTTGGTAATGATAGGTTAAAATTAAGAGTTTTTTTTAAAAAAAAAAAAAACAAAAGGAGAATTTATAAACAAATGAGTGCATAGATGATCATTTTTTTCCTCTTAATAAAAAGGGAGAAAAATATTAAACATGAGAAGATAAATTGTATGATTCTCTTCATAAAAGCTAATTCCTTGATTAGTAAAAAAGAATTAAAAAAAAAAAAGCTTTTTAACTAATAATTTCGAAATCTCATCCCCTTTTTTATCATGAAAATCTCATCCCTCTTAATTAGAAATAATATCTTTAAACTACATATGCATTGATATATATATATATATATATATATATATATATATATATATATATATATATATATATATATATATATATATATTAAAAGTTCATCTAAACTAATATTTGAGTAAGCCTTAACTTAGATAAATGTTTCTTTTATTTTCTCTAATGAAAAAAAAAAGAAAAGAAAAACACCAAAATTTTGTTAGCTTTTTTTATAAAAAAATCTCTAAATATCTTATTATTTTTGTGTTTTAAAAGTATTTTAAAAAAAATTAAATTTTTTTATTTGTTTCAAATTAATATATTTTTTATATTTTTAAATTATTTTAATATATCAAATTTTTTTATTTGTTTCAAATTAATATTTTTTTATATTTTTAAATTGTTTTAATATATCAATATCAAAAATAATTTTTAAAATATAAAAAAATAATTTTAAAAAATAATAAATACCACACTTCCAAATACTTCAATTTCTTTACTTCCGGATGTAGACTCGGGCACGAGCCAACATTTCATGCAAGTACAAGCGGTGAAGTGGACACGACATGGACAGTATGAAATGAAATTGAATTGTTTGACTCATCGTATGTTCAAGGAGCTTCTCACGCAGGAATTGATATTGCCGGTGGAGACTCCAACGGAGACAAAGGTCTTGTTTGAAAGTGTGGATCAGTGGCACAAGAAGAAGCTCTTGCTATTCGCGAGTCCCTAGCCTTGGCTTCGATTTTCCACCCCCAAGTGACTACAATTGAATCCGCTGCTGCTGCTGTGTCAGTCGTCATGGATTCTACCCCTGTGCATTGAACGGGAGAAAGAAGCAGCAACTGCATATCATGCATCATGGTAGTGTTGTTATAGCTGTAGGTAGGAAAGCAAATCATGCTGCAGATTGGATAGCCAAGGCAGATAGGTCCACTATTCTTCCTTCTAATTGGGTTCATAACCAACCCGATAGCCTTAACAATTTTCTTGTATCTGCTAGCAAAGTATTAAAGGAATACGGAGTCTTGTGGAATCAACACACTGAGTGTTTAGAAAAGATGAATATAATCTCCAAGAAAATAACAAAATTTAGATAAAGATATAATTTCAAAATGAATAATGTTGTATCCAACTATGCATAGCAGATTTCCGATTGAAACCACAGATGCTTTTATTTTCGAGTTATGCCGAGATCATTAGGATTTTTACTTGGAGCGAACTCGCTGTTGTTGGGTAGCTAGAGCAGCGAGCATAATTCCTTCTATTCTTTGCCATACTTCTTTCTTAATCGTTCTCTGACAAAATCATTACGAGCTTTGATACGAGCTCGTTGAGGAGCAATGTTGACATAGCATTTATGCAAGCCAAGAGCAAAAAGAGCAGCTCCAGAAGCAAATAATCCTATAGTCATGGCCAGTTTCTTGGGTGTTGAAGGAAAGCACAGTCCCATTTGGTTACCTTAACTAGAAGCACAGACCAATGATCCAAGATTCCTACAACCAACTGAAATGCTTAAACCCCACAAGGAATTGAAGACAAAAATGCGAGAAAGAAACGAAATAAAGCATCAAATTCATCAGTGGCCCGCAACCGGCAATTCATCATACACATGATAGGCATTCTTGGCATATGATAGAACTCGGAAACAATTGAAGAAGAAGAAAATACAGAAAGAAAGAAAGATACCAGGAAACTTAAGCGAGATTCCGAAGCTTTTGGTGTATCGGAAATGTTTCGGCGGGATGTGAACCGGTGTGAGAGGAAACGGGAACACAGTTTTCTCGAGGAAAACAAGATAGAGAGAGGAAAGCTCGCTTTCGTTGAAGTTATGCCGTTTCGTGGCTTTCGTTTTTCTTTGTCCAGTCTCCAACTATATAAAAAAACATATCGCTTTTATCATTACATAGTATTTTGTACGAATCTTATTTTCAAACCCTCGAGGACTTCAAAAATATATATTTTTTTTATCAAATTCCAAGTTTTTTTATTTATATTTTCCTTCAAATTGTACTTTTATTTTGTAATAAATGATATCATTTTATATAAAATCTAATAGTTTTTGTTAAATAATTATAACCGAGTTTAAGGGTAAAATTAATATAAAAAATAATTTGGCTGTAAGAAATGATACTACACCGAGTATATTTTATGTTTGTCCCTTTTCTTGATGCCTTCTTATCTTCAAAGTTTGGTAATTATTTTTTTTTTAATCAATTAAAGTAGGAGTTCACAGAGGATACATATACAAATTTTGCATCTATGACAAGTTCTTTTCTCTCGGATTTTTCTTACCTATACCAACTTCTTTCTTGTTAGATAGAAGATCTAATGATTTTTGAGTTGCATAAAGAACAAGAAGGTAATAACCTTAAACTCTATCTTCACATTCTGTAATGATTATAAAGATTACTAATAATAATAATAAAAAGGAGCCTAGTCAAATAAATCCATTTTTCTGGCCGCGAATTGTGATCCTCAAGTCAAGTTTGACATCAAGAGGGATAAACCATTGCTGGTTTTGAAAAACAGATGAAAAACTACGTTATTGGTTGAAAAACAAGTTTACGGTCTAGATTAGAATAAGAAAAGATTTAATTGGCTATTGTTTGGATTCATAAAGTGGTCTGGCCTCATTCATTTGGGAGTGTTGAAAGAAAAATATCCTGAATTAGGTAGATTTATCATGGATCCGTTCCATAGGCAGGTAACAGAAATTGAAAAAATGGTTTTTCTCCCTTTTCACTCTTCAGAAATCTTCCCATGCAGGCAGCAGAGTTGCTGAATCCTGATGGTGATCTTCCAACACCGTGTTTGAAATCAGTATTGTGACAGTGATTTGCGTAGCAATGTGCACTGTTGGGGGCCTGCACAGAGCATGTGTAACCAGGCAGAGATTAAGAACCCTAAAGATAGTTCTGCTGGTAGTTGCAACTACATTTACGAGGGGAGCCAAAACTAATAAAAGAAATGACACCAGCTCCAAAAGATGGGAAACAATAATATATATGCAATGCTCATTCAATATAATATTATACGACTGTTCACAATTACTCGCATTTACAAATCAAGTTTCCAGCCCATTGTTACAAGGAAACCATGTATTATCTTATCTAGACGTTAGGAATAAGATTAACAATGCCTAACTACAGCTAATCCAAACTTGGTCATATGGAATAGCAATACCCCATACCTAACTACAGCTAAGGCCACACGTTGTATGTCACTGGAGCATGCACATCATACACGAATGGTTACCAGACCAGAAAGAGCACACTTCCACTCCTACTAGCTTTCCCGGTGTAGCTGGAAGCCTGGATCTATTTTGGGCTCAACTCACCCAAAGGAATTCTAACAGGTTATACAATTCTTGATTACAGAATTGGTAAAATGAAGCTGCTGCCAGAAAACCTGCAGGAATCACAGATGTTCATGTCAGCACACATTATTTCGTTGTGCCACATTGAAAAGACACCAGCAAAAACACTTCAAAGAGTGGATCGATCATATCACATTCTAATATGAAGGTGTTTCTAGCCCAACCGCAAGAACAGTCTCCTCAATTTCGGTCATTATATACATGAACCTCAGAAAGTAACATTCTGACTCGGACATCTTATACTAGCAACTGCCATATTAAAACTTCAATTACTACAAGAACCCATGTTCTCTGAATATCTTCTTCGAGTGAGAATGTGTTATATAATAACCAATGCCTAATGTGAGGGAACACTGCAGAACTAGTGTTGGTGGCCTCAAAATGCCAGCATATCATCTACATTCAGCTTAGCATAATGGTAATTTATAATCTAAGAGTGGAAATTATCAGTATTTCATATCTTATAGTTAGCACATAAGGGATTTAAGCCAATGGCGACCTGTTTCCAACAACCATGCCAACACTGATCAAACCAAAATCAACTAACCAGATTAATGTTTTATAGCCACGTCAAAGCAATGAAAATTAGTCCATTTTGCCATTCATGGGACAAGCAAATTGAACTCTGCTAAGACATGGGAGTTGGACTAAAGATCTTGCTAATTATTCAATGAGTAGCAAAATTTTAAAATCCAAATGAATACACTTACAGTTCTCACAGTTGCTCACGGATGTATGCCATTGATCTCAACATGGAACCAAGTGTATCTCTAGAAACCTGAAATTTTAACTCTGTTTCTCCAGTTGTTGTCTTGGTATCTTGGAGCTGGAGACAATAAGCAAAAAAAAAAGAAAAGAGTTGAAAAAAAACAAAACCAAGCCTTGCATAATTGTCTATGTTGGCTTTTCCTAGTGATTTATAGGACAAACAAAAGATTGAAACTTTCAAGTGACCAGATGATGCAATACTATTCATTTGAGATGATAAGTAAAATAAAAAATAAATACTAACATGATTTACCTACCTAACATAGGAGCAACAAAAAACAAAAAGCCCTGACATTCTCCAAGACATCTAATATTAAGCATGCCTTTGGTGAAACTCACCGGTCACAAGATCACAAGGCTGTGAAATGCAAGACATGCTTGACATTTCTGGGTTTAATTGGCAAGTATAAAGATAAAAGGAGGTTATGGGACATGGTAAGGTTTTGTGGATTTATAAGAACCGAGTTTCCAGAATCATTATCCCAGCTCTTTAGTGGGATCTGTGATTGGATCTCAAGCCCGTGTCAATGATGTGCTGCATATAGCATAACAAAGAGATTTTCTATACTTTCTTCAAGAGGATGGTGCTAATAGTGGAGGGAAGCAGCTCTCACGTATAATGGCCATCTTTGAGACTTTTTTTTACATCAATTTTTTATTCAGAAAAACATGGAGCTGGTTTCATTCAAAAGAAAAGCCTATGTCATACGAATCTATGCAGACCATAATATTAAACCTTATTAGAGAGAACTAAAAATACACTAATGAAAGTGATTAAATCCAATCTGACACAAAGTATTTAGCCTACTGTTTTAGCAAGTTTTCACATACAAGAATAGTAAAATCTGGTTTTGTACCTTCAGATTGATGACAGCAACTCGATTAGCTGGAGTTGAGAGCTGCTGGCTAATGTAGGCCATGGATCTCAACATAGGCTCCAGCGTGACCTTGGTTAACCTAAACTGTACCTCTGTCTCCCCTGATGGATTTTTACCATAATCTTGCAACTAGAGCAAGGGCAAGGGAAATAATTGATAATTTATAGCATGCACAAATGAAACTGAAAATGCTAGAATAATAAAATGAATGTATCACAATATGCTCATTAGCTAGCATCCATGCTTAATTAATTTGTGAGCATATGAGGGACCAAAATGAACTGGTTAACAGTTAAAATTTCATTGGACATAGCAACAGCTGTGATATTAATAGTATGCAAGCTCTGTGCAGAGGAAGCTGGTGCTTTCAAATAACACAATTGGCATAAATTTCTAGCAAATAACGTGTAACTAGCTAATGAAAATTTCTGAAAAATAATGTAAGACTAGGTTTACAAAAGTCAACGGCTCAGTAAAAGAAAAGACTACGTACCTTCAAGTTGATGACAGCTACTTTACCAGCTGGTGTCAAAGTCTTGTTTTCAATGACCCAAGTCATGGACTTAAAATAAGTGAGAACCACCTGCATTATTTCAATGATAAAATCACAAACTATGTTCAGATGCTTGTAAGGAAAAATTTCTATGACCTCAAATAGTATACTTTTATGACAATGATTAGACATTAAAAACATAGGTTCTGCTGCATACCGAGTTATCAGTTGGACCGCCATCACGGTGAATAGATACAGGAGCCATGCTGGGCTGATTCAAATCTGCACAAGGTACTCCCCCATCATTAAGATTAAACCGAGGTGGCATAGCATCCTGCCAAGGCCACAATGACGGGATCATTTCATGAGGAGCAGTAGGGGTTTTCTTGTTATTTTCTTCTTGACTATTTCCACTAAAATGTGATCTATAAGGTGTGACTTTTGCAACACTTTTCTTCACAGAAGCAATCTTTGTTCCACCCTCTTTTAAATTGCTGATTGCTGCATTATAAGTCTCAATGGCAATTGCTCCTTCCTCTGCATATTTAATAGCTTCAAGGCACAAATTGTTAAAGCGAGAGGTCAGAGTATCAAGACCTTGTGAATCCGCACTCTGTTCCTCTGATCCAATCCAAGATTTTGCATTCCTAGTCCATCGCTTCAATAGGTAGTGAGATGGGAGGGTAAGAATGTTTGTTACAGTGAAGACAGTTAGTATATGTCTACAGAGAATGCCACAATATTCAAACATCTGGCAGCTACAACTCGCTTGCATCTCAGATATATTCAACATCACTATGTATGCCTTGTCATCATGCTCATATTTTGCAACCCTGTATTTAGTGGCCATCCCGTCTTGTTCAATCTTATTTGCTGTATACACAAAAGTTTCAACTAGTTCTTCCTGAAACTTTGTGAACACTTTCTTGGTATAAAGGTTTGCAGCTTGTTGTTCCATTGGCGATGGTGTCTTGAGTACAGGAGTGGTGCAAATTGTATCATAGTCTGCTTCTATTTCCTTTTCCAGAGAATGTTCAAGCACGAGTTCATATTGTTTAAAGAACAAAGGTATTGTGGTCTGTTGATTCACATACCCATCAAAGAGGGAGCTGATACCATGATTTGAAGAAAGGGCAGCAAAGAAAGTGTTACGAAAATAAACCGGTGCCCACTGTTGGCGAGCATTGTACACAGCTTGAAGCCACTCAATCCTTTGGAGGTCGTATTTTTCAAGGAGAGAGGCCCATGATGATTCAAAATCCTCAATTGTCTCAGAAAAGTTAATGCAGCTATAAAGCTCTCCATAGAAGGAAGGATGAGCGAGATATATATGAGCCAACCTATCTTGGCCTTCTCTCAAGATGTGCCACTTGCAAATACAGTGACGAGTTTCTGGAAATACCTGCGCAACAGCCATGTGTATGGCTCTATCTTGGTCTGTGGTGAAAGAAACAGGAGGCTGGCCATTCATTGCAGATAACCATGTCCTAAATAACCAAGTAAAGGAAGACTCGGACTCATCTAGAAGCAATGCACAACCAAACAATACCATCTGACCATGATGATTCATGCCTGTAAAAGGAGCAAAAGGCACTTGATATTGATTTGGTCTATACATCGTGTCAAAAACAACTGCATCGCCAAAGTGACTATAAGCAATCCTTGATCTTGCATCAGCCCAGAAGACATTAGTCATGCGGTTCTCATCATCAAGTTGTATTGCATAATAGAAGCCAGGGTTCTCAGCTTGCATCTTCTTGAAATAGTTCAGGAGACTGTGAGCATCTCTTCCAAGGGATTTCCTCCCGCCAGGAGCCCTGAAATAGGTTGCAGGCAGAGGTGCAACATTTCTGACTAGATTATTAGGTTCTACAGGGAAGGCATTCCTAACATGGTTTGGTTCATGAGGCACGTGGCTTCCGTCTGTTGAAACATAAACATCATTAGTGGCATCCAGCGTTTCAGCCATGTTTTTTGTAGCACCAGCAAAATGCCTGCGTGGTCGAAGGACCTTACCAGGAGTCCCCAGAGAGTGGTTATGTTCCTCAACAAACTTTGTCACAGCCCAATTGTCTGAATGTGAATCTTTCCTCACTATCCTAAGCACGGCATTGCAGCTCTCAATATTCTTCCTTTTGAAAACCTCCTTGGAACAAGCAAACTCCCAAGTCACGATTGGCCCATCAGGCCTACTACGTGTAAACTGACCAACATGGGTGCTAAATCCCATACGCTTAGCATAGGTATCATAAAATGTCTTTGCAGCATCTTCTGATTCAAATTCCATGCCGACATGCGGTAAAGCAATTCCATCATCATCCTGATTTCTAACTGCTGCTTCCGTATAATTCCCGGTTGTATTCTGTTTCTCAGTCTCATTCGGGTCAGCAATCACTGCCAAGTGATTATTCCCTTCCCTGACTTCCACGTCTACCACCTCACCATCCATAGGTGTAGCGTGAATGCAGATTTTGTTCTCTCTGCGTGACTAGAACCAATTCTTCATGTTTATTCCAACTTTATCGGCAGTACAAACAGCCTGAATAATCTCTCTTATCAGAATTAAACCAAAGTAACCAGTTCAAAACACTAATCCATGAAGATTACTGAACATGTCTAATTGCAAGCAAGAATTGTAACAAAAACAAAAGGTGGCTATTGCATAGTAGAAAAAATACATATAACAAGAAAACTAAAGATTTTGCCTTTATTCACACTTCAAGCAAAAGTCACTTGAAAAAATAAAGCATATAGCAGCTTTCTTGTTTCTCCTTCATTCTTTCACTGCCATTGTCACTACCATGTAACCAGGCACTGCCTAATTACTATCCCAGCACAACATAGTTTTATCAAGAATAAGAGCAAAAATTAACAAACCCATCAAAAAAACAACGAAAACAACAGAATTATAAGAGCAAAACCACCCCAAGCAAATGTGCAGAGTGTATTATGTTTTACATATCAAAATTCAAGTAAACAAAAACCCAGTAACCACAATAAATTCAGTTCTCATTTAAAAAAAAAAACCACAAAATCATTGACAAAAATCAATAAAGTTTCAAACTTTATCGAAATGAAAGCCATAAACTTCAACATGAAAAATGGGGTCTTCATAAATAAAATGAAACTGACCTTTAAAAGGGTGATAGAGTGAATTAAGCTAATAAAACCTCTTTTTAACAAACACCCACTTCCCAAATCTTCTTTACCTCTCTCTTTTGTTAGGGTTTTTGCATAAAAATTTTGTCTTTTGTGTTTTTCTGTTTTGAAGAGTACTGGTTTCTGATTTCTTGGAGCATTAGTAACCCTTCAATTCTTGTTGTTATTAATTTTTACTTCAAGCCTTTTTGGTTTATCAGTTTCACATTTTCACCCTTTCCTATTTTAATATTTACAAAATTATATTCTGACAGTTACAAATATGGAAATTTTTATTTTTTCTTTCCTTTTTTAGAGGTGGTTAGAAATGTGGATTTTGGGTGTTTGTCAAGGGTACAAGCCAGGCCCATGGGATTTTCAGTTTTTCTTCAGTTTTTCAACGAGGATTTTCATTTATCTTGTTTATAAAAAATGATATATTAAAAAAATATTATTTAAAGATTTAACTAGCCCAACTAAAATTATCTTTTATAAAGATAAATTATAAATCTCATTTCCTTTGAAAACATAATATTTATCATGGTTTATACCTCTTTCAAACTCCAACCATCCAAATTTGATAAAACTTATTCAATTTTTCATCTGTTTGTTTTTTATTTAAAAAATACTTTTGAAAGCTTTTTAATTTTTTTAATTTTAAATTATTTTTTTATAATTTTGTATTATTTGCATTTTTTGATATTAAAAATAAAAAAAAAATATTATTTTTATATATTTTAAAATAAAAAACACTTTAAAAAATATTTGTTACCACAATTTCATACCCTATTCAAAAATACTATACTCTCTATCTTTTGTGTGGCTTTGCAGGTAAGCCAACCATGAATCAGTTTAGTTTAGGAATATAGTAAAATCGTTTTATGAAAGTCATATTTATTTTAAAATATATTAAAATAATATTTTTTTATTATTTTTTACATTAGCACATCAAAATAAATAATAAAAAATATTAAAAATTAATTTAAAATTTTTAAAAAAATTAATAATTTAAAAACAAACACGGCAATACCCGCCAATTAAAAGGGAAAACAAAAATTATTGAACTTTTTGATTCATATTAAAAATATACTAAAATTGCTCAGTCTTTCACTGTAGCAATCCACAGTGAAAGGCTGAGCTGTTTCATCTTCTTTTTTTTTTGTTTTTTTTCATTTTTTAATTTTTTTTAAAGCTATTTTTCTTCATTTTTTTATTTTTTCTTTTTTGATACCTTTAGCTTTTTTCTTTCTTTGTTTGTTTTTTTTTCTTTTAATAAATTTTGTTTTGTTTAATTTAGTTTAAGCTATTTTTTTTATTTTTTTTATTTTTTCTTTTTTGATGCCTTTAGATTTTTTTTATTTCTTTGTTTTTTTTCTTTTAATAAATTTTTTTTGTTTAATTTAGTTTGTTAATGTTAATATTTTTTTTAATTTAGCTATAGACTTTTATGACATTGATCCCGGGTTTAATAGGTTAACTTGGTTTCACGAGTTAACCCGAATTTTTTTTCTTTTTAATTAATTTTTTTCGTTTACTTTAGTTTTGTTAATGTTAAATTTCTTTCTATTTAGTTATCAGACTTTCATCACAAATATCTCAGGTTTCACGGGTTAACTTGGTTTCATGGGTTAACCCAGTTAATTCTAGATTAACCTGTCCATTTTTTTTTTGTTTTTTTATTTTGTTAATGTTAAATTTTTTTATTTAGTTATCAGACTTTCATGACAAGGATCCCAGGTTTAATAGGTTAATCTGGTTTGACAAGTTAACACGGAGTTTTTTTTTTTTCTTTTTAATTAATTTTTTTTGTTTACTTTAGTTTGTTAACGTTAAATTTCTTTCTATTTAGTTATCAAACTTTCATGACACATATCTCAGGTCTGACAGGTTAACCTGGTTTTACGGGTTAACCCAGTTAATTCTAGGTTAACCCGTCCATTTTTATTTGTTTTTTTCTTTTGTTAATGTTAATTTTTTTTATTTAGTTATCAAACTTTTATGACATGGATCCTGGGTTTAACGAGTTAATCTGGTTCGACAAGGTAACCCGAAGTTTTTTTTTTCTTTTTAATTATTTTTTTTGTTTAATTTAGTTTGTTAATGTTAAATTTCTTTCTATTTAATTATTAGACTTTCATGACACATATCCCGGGTTTGACTGGTTAACCTGGTTTTATGGGTTAACTGAGTTAATTCTTGGTTAACCCATCAACTTTTTTTTATTTAGTTATCAAACTTTCATGACATGAATCCCAAGTTTGATGGGTTAATCTGGTTTGAAAGGTTAACCCAGTTAATTCAGATTTTTTTTCTTTTTATTCATTAATTTTTTTATTCATGTTGGTTTTTTTTCTTTTTAATTAATATATTTAATTATCATATTTTTATGACACGATCTTACAACCAGACCAACATCCAAGGCTCTTAGATCTGGTGTTGCAGCCAGACTCACTTAAACTTGAGTCATGTAAGTTTAATATTATTATTAATATTATAAATATTACTCTTAGGTCAAGCGTTGCAGTTAGACCCAAGGCTTTTGAATATATCTTTGCAGATAAACCCAACACTCTTAGATCTTAGCCATTTTTATATTTTTTATGCAAGAAAAAAAAATTAACCTGTGGGTATGCCTTTGTTTTTCCCCCCTTTTCTTTTCCTTTTTAAGCATTTTATTATGAACTGCACAGTGCAGTTTACAGTGAAAAAGCTGATGCCTTTAGTTTTTTTCTAGCTTTTTTCTTTTTTAATTATTATTTTTAATTTATTTTTTTAATATTAAATTTTTTCTATTTAATTATCAGACTTTTATGATACAGATCTCAGGTTTAACGAATTAGCCCAATTAATTTTAGAGTAACTCATCAATTTTTTTTTCATAGCATCGCACAAATCATCTAACTAATTTTTTTTTGAAAGAAAACAAACATGGAAGGAAAAACAAAAAAAACACTAGGGATCTTTCAGGCCTTTTTATTCGCATCCACCTAAACAAAACCCAACAGGACAAAATCTAAACAAACTTCAACAATCCTCGGCCTCCAAAGTCCAAAAAAAATCCAAACATAATAGTTACAAGAAACTGAGGTGGTCGTTGAGCAAGTTGGTGAACTTGAAACAGAGTCAGACAACAACCTGTCCTTCCCCTCCATGCTCCTTGCAACACCAACCTCTTCAACCCCTCCTGTGCTATTAGTTTCCATAGCAACATGCATCAAACATCAAGTCAATGTTGTCTTCGAACCCTGTATGATTGAACAAGTCCGGCAGCTCGCAAGAATTTTCGAATGGAAGATCAAGCATTGCGAGGTTCCATCCTGAATCCATACAAAAGCTCCATGCTTGCTCGTGCTCTTCGATGGTGTCCGTAATAACCATGGGAGATGCGCCATCCAAGCTTGAATCTAGCTGTGTGCATTGAACTTGCAACGACGGAGCTACCTTTTGCTCTTGTTCCTTTTGTTGTTGCGGTGATGGTTGTTCAACTCCTGCTTCTACTTCTATGCCGGGATCAATCGAGTTGTTACCAAGTTGTTGTTGTTGTTGTTGTTCTTGGAGGATTTGGTCTATAGGGATGTCTTTCTCCCTCATCCGTTCTATATAATTGCCTGCATCAAAATTGGTCACAGCATTTGCTCCTCTATATTCTATTGCTGCCATGTCATATGCCGCCGCTGCCTCTTCTTGCGTATCTTTACAGAAGAATTAACAAACAAGAAGTAGACAAACAAAATCTGATTAGTGAATTAATTAATCAAGCAATCAGCAAATTAAAGATCATGCAAGAAGAGTATAATTTTATGGAACATAATAAATAGTGGCTGATTGCTTCAAGTAACAAAGCTAGATTGGGAATTCACATGCCTGCCATGTACTTGTTATTTTAACAATAGGATTCAAATCTCACTTCTTGAAGTTTCATTAAGTTTGTGCTCTTGATTGTGCCCTAGCTCATTGCTGAACAAGATCTTGTTGCTTGTAGACAAGCACAGCATCAAGAATCAGCTGTACCTTCAAGTTTTTTAACCAAAAAGAATGTCCATTTCCAAGCATGTAAGGCCCCACACCACCTTGCCTTCTCTTTTGGAAGATGTTTTGTTGGGATTCTTCTAGGTGATCAATCCTATGTTTTTGGTGATTTTTTTCCTGCTAGTACCAAGGGGAATGTTTATTTTAGCCCCTAAAGATTTATCGACATTCCATTTCAACCCATGTAGTTTGAACTTGCCAATTTTAATCATGTAGTTTTGAAAAAGTTCAAGCCCTGGCCTATATCCATCATGTATATCTAGCTACTACCTGACAAAATGCCCACCTTCCCTTCCTTTTGCCCTCAGCCTTTTCATATCTTCTCCCTTCTTTTCCTTCCGAGCTCCTATGCATAAGTCAAGAATATCCCACAAAAAAAATCTTAAATCTCAAAAAAATGAATTCACAAAGGAGGGCTCATCATTAGCTACTTGACCACAATGGGAATTCTTGGAAACCACATGATTTAAATTAAACTACAAGGACCAAAGTGGAATGTTGTTGAATCTACAAGGGCATGAAGATATTTTACCCCAACTCTTACACCCAAAAAGCAATTGCGGTGTAGATCCTCTCTCGCCCATGAGCCAGGTATGCTCTTCCAATGAAATGAGACAGACTGAACAAGTTTTGACTTCAAAGCCACCGTCATCTACCCACCTGCAACTGCTATATATTTCTCCTAGTTAATAAGCAACATAGGCCGACCATGACGGTGACCACGAGGCCGTGACAAGGGCCACTCAGGTGGCTAGTTAATGCCTAATTTGTGGTCATGGAAGCCTCACCTTGTAGTGGGGCCGCTAGGGTGGCTAATTAATGTGCAGAACTGCAGATATGATTATTTTTTAATTAAAAATATATTAAAATAATATTTTTTTAATTTATATTTTATACTAGAATATTAAATCAATACGAAAACACTAAAAATAATTAATTTAAAATAAAAAAAATAATTTTTAAAAAATTATGCAAGCAAAAAATGAAAGATCTAGGGTTTTTGGCAAAACTGACACGTGCCCATTTTTGTCATTGAAAGGGAGTGTCACGTGACCTCCTCCTCATGGTGATTGAATCTGTGGGTATCACATTCTATACTAATTTAGTAATTAGATTGATATGGTAATCTAAAGATCTAATCCTTTTTATGATCTGATATGCTAATCTAACCTGGGCCTGATGCTTCTGCAGGTGCTATGAGCTAAAAAACTGTTCTTGCAATCAAGACATCTAACCTTAAAATTTAATTCCAATATACCCCGACAGCTTTGTTTTTGGAATCTACCCAGCAGTCCTCCTCCTACTCTGCCTGCCTGCTTACTGTGCAATTCAAAAAAGATGTTGTTGCATAGTGTTTTTTAAATTAGTTTTTTATTTAAAATTAAATTTTCCTATAATTTTTTATATTAGCATATCAAAATAATAAAAAAAAACTAGAAAATATCACTTTAATATTTTTTAAAATTAAAAAAACACCTAAAAATACAAACACAAACGGTATCGAACAACCGTTAAAAAAAGTCCACCTTTCTGATAGTTTCTTCATGATCACTGGAAGTTTAAAGTTCAAAAAGCACACATAAACAGTATCCGTCAAAAAAAAATACCTACCCTTCTAAAAGTTTCTTCAGGGTAACTGGAACTTGAGTTGAGATAAAAGATTTGTTATCAAAATTGAAGTCAAATTTGCCAACTGGGGAAGGTTTTGGAGAAAAGTCGAAGAATTGTATTCTTCCCAGAGCACCCACTCACGCTCGACATTCAAGTAAAATAGCAAATTGTTGTAGTCTCGTGCCAGTAAGGTATAGCTTCAATAATTATTGACAATAAGATATATAGGATATGATGAGACATGAGAGAGAGAGAGGGAGGGAGGGAGGGAGGGAGGAGCATACTATAAGTTCCAAGATAGAGATATTTATTCCCTTGAACACGTCCAATTCTGGCTTCCCATCGACCATTGTGATGATGCCTATCAAGATTCAAGCCAAGCAAGTCAAACTAATCATAGCCAGTGCCAAGAATCAAGGGATTAAATTATAGTAGTCCAAAAAACCAACTATTGCTGAAGAGAAAGGAATAAAAGACGACAGAGAGGTGGCATTTACCTAGCCACCCCACGGTACTTAGAGACTCCTCTGGAGAATCCACTGCTTTTCCGTCTAAGTGATGCCAAGTACTCTTCCCTGGTCACCCTCTGCATCTCTTCGATCTCCGTTGTGTATGTTTCTATCTGCATCGCCATCAGTTTATGCTTAAAACAGGCTTTTTCGATCAACTTCACTGTATAACTTTGCAATCTGTCGCATGAACCATCCGACCCGGTTCGTATGAGTCAAGATCGAGTTACAATTCATAATGTGACTGGTTTGAGTGTAACTTAGCAAGTTATCACACGATCTATCCGACCCAGTTCATATGAATCAAGACCGACACATTAATGTGACTGGTTCGATTCATATGCTCACACGAGATTCATGTAATAATTGGACATGTAACTTGCCATTGAAGTACATGAATGTTGGCGATGGTCAATTCCTGAAAGAAAGAAAGAATGAAAGAAAGTCAAGGAAAGAGTGTGTGCTATACCGGAAAATTCAAGGTTGTATCTTCCCCCCAGTACTTTAGGGCAGCAAGATCGTAGGTGTGTGCGGCTGCCTCCTCATTATCATAGGCACCTGCATGTTACACACAATTAGGATCCCATGATCTTTATTTTTTTGTTTTTTTATATATATATATATATATATATATATATATATATATATATATATATATATATATATATAACAGATTGAGATCATGAGGAGGAGTGCTTACCCAAATAAACTGAGCAGCAGACAAAGTTGTGGATGTGAGCGTTACAGTGACGGGGATGAGTGTAAAGAACAAAACATGATCAGAAAGTATTAAGAAAATAAGTAAAATTTTATAAGTAATAAACAAAGATTATAGATCTCCTTGGTTTTAGTTGATCTTTAATTAATCAAGCAAAATCCACCTTGTTTTCCCTTCTTGTTTTGAATGTTGTTCCATGAACTCTTATCCCAGAGATGAGCTTCAAACCTTCCTGTCCATCTATGTCTGTTCTTGATCAACCAACAAGAATGTCACTCGTGCATATTTGAAAAACCCCACCAGGAAAAAGAATCATAATTTGAAAAGACGAGCAAGATTTTGGTACCTGGTGACTCCTCTGTAAATGGAACTTCTTTTGCCAGAGTTAGGACTGTTGGCAGCAACAGCAGCAGCATTCTTCTGGGATTTCCCATGATTGCTCTTTTGGTTTTTTCTAATGCGTTTGACTTTTGGCTTCTGAATGCTTTCAGAGGCCACACAATAAGGTGAGGAGGAGGAGGAGGAGGAGGAGGAGGAGCAAGACGAAGACCTCTTCATTTACCTCTTCTTTTAGCAATGTGAGAGCACAAAATATGATGGAATGCAGGCAAGCAAGACTTGTCAGAAGAGAAATGATGGGTCTATGTTATGTTCGCTTGCTAGGCCTCTCTTGTTTTCCTACCCTGGCTTAGATTTTGTGACTTTGGAAATTGAAAGAAGGGTATTTTGGTGACCAAAAGTGGTTTACCAAAACAAGGAGAGACAACGGGAAAGGAGGAGTGGAAGTGCAAGGCATTAAAATAACGCACAAAGCCGCCACAAGAGAAGAGAGGAGAGGAGAGAGGCCACTTCACTAGAGCATGTTTCTTGGCCTCGTGGGGTTTAACTTTAACCATACATGTGGTTAGAGAGTTTTGAGCTGGGTTAGTTAACCTTGAGTTAATACCCTACACTTGGCTAACTCGTGCAGCCATGCCACCAATAAAGATTTTCCTGCTTCTACTAAGCAATTTAGAGTTAAAGAAGTATACATGTCAGTTATTTTTATTGTATTTTCTGGTTTTTTTGTTGTTGCTGATGGGTTGGCTTTCTGTGTCAGATATTTTGGTGAGTTTGATCTGTGACTCACTTTATAACAAGGGACGTGTAAGGACATGTCTGCAGAATGTATAGTTATATTTTCGCCCCTAGGCTTTATTCATATTACCACAGACCCAGTGGAACAAAGATTGCAGGGTCCCACACACACCATGGCAGATAGCAATTAGCAGAGCTGCAAGTGGAACAAGCAAAGCTTAGCATTGATTTTTTGGGATGTGGTTGTTACGCGCTTCTAAAATACTTTAACTTTTTTCAGTTTTAAATTATTATAGGATACAACAGTACAGTGAGCTTGACAGGAACAAATATGAATCTGTAAAATTGTACCCAGAGGTGGAGAGATCAGTTCCATGAAGAAAAAGTAAACCTTTTTTTGTACTTAGAACCATGGGGGTATTGGAAGTCTGGGCCACCACAACTAATCATCTTTGGCTTGAAGCTTATTGCAGAAAAGAAAAGAAAAATCAACAATGATACAAATATGATTTATAGCAGTATCTTACAACCATTATATGAGCTTACAAACACCTACAAAATATGTGCTCCACACAAACCTGAGCGAACCCTTTCTTTACAACACCCTTGTTTAGGGACCCTAAGTAGAGGTCCCAGGCGCCCAGCCCTTTTACATAAATCACATATCTGTAACCCTATTGAAAGTTCACTGTGCAACAAACTTCCTATTTTCTATTCTCAAGGACAATCTTGAATCACTGTATACAAGACATCAAACCAGCACAAATTGCACACAAAAGTTCTCCACATTCCAGATGGTCAGGATGGATTTGTGGGAATCTAACCACGTCATTTAGATTACGGCAGCAAAGGGTGAAAATGAAACTCCCATGCCTCCGTCGCACAGTAGCACACTACCTGACTGGATTCTGTTATTAAGGAACACTGTGTCAAATAAGAAGTTTTGCCTCGAGGCCTGCAAATTATATTCATCCGGATCGAAGTGGTTTGATCTTAAAATCTTTGAATTGATGGCAGGTTTTTCTGTGTCTTTCTCAAAGCTTTTGACATACTTCCTAATATCTTGCTGAAGTTCGATGGAATCATTTGGCTTTTGAGCAAAAGAAAATTGCAACCTCCGACTGTCTGGTGTTTCTGAGCTGTTTAGAGTGACTTCCTCTAGAGCAGGCTCCTGGCAGCTGCCAGTGGTTGACAGCACTGATGCACCGTGGCTATGTGTACCAACCAATTCCTGAAAGCATAAACATAATTTATCATTAGACTAAGATTCTACTTTTGTTTCTCCAACATGATATTGTATGAAGTATATGAACGCTTATATTTTTTCTCCTTCAGCACTTCAACCTCACTGTCTTGAACTTTCTTTTCTAGAAAAAGGGGGGGGGGGATTCTACTTTTGTTCTTCCACCATGATGTTGCATGAAGTATATGGGTGCTTATATATCTCATTTACCACTTCAGCCTCATTGTCTTACAGTTTTTTTATAGAAGGAAAAATAAAACAGACAAAGCAAAGAACAAGACAGGAAGAACAAACACCTCAATGAAGAAAAGGAATTAAGTTTAAAATGAGATGGCATCAGTATCTTTTGAAAATAAATCACTGATTCAGCCAGCTGTATTTCTTCAGAATAAAAATAACAGATAAGAATGTAGAGAGGAAAAAACCTGTTTACTGGTAGCAAAACTGTTGGGATAGCAGCTGGCTGCAGCGTTAGAATTTTCCTGGGAAAAGGATGCACAATCACCAACACCAACTAAGTTGATTGGTGGATCCTCAGGCGATGAGAAGTCAGAGCTATCAAATGTTGACAGCGACACACATTCATCAAAATAAGCCATGGCTTCATCTGTTAATCGTTTTGACACCTTACTTCTTTCAATGCTGGACTGCCATCAGACCAGAAAAAACAAAAAAAATACAATTAAAACACTCATCTATATGGTAATGACATAGAAAGTCCACAACTGCTAAGCATGTGGAGGCTGAACCATAATGTGAATGAACAGAACAGTAAAAACATGGCTAAAATCATTATCAAAAACCACCTCTATGAGTCTAAGCCAAAGATCTTCAGGGGGAGGGAGAGAGAGCAAGAGAGACCATAACCAGATAAGATTGAAACTATAATTAGTTTATTTACTTAAAGCATGGATAATTAAGTTCCATATTTTAGAATATCAACCATGTGCAGAACATGTAAACTCAGATTCAGAAGGATATTGATTTGACTTGTGTGGTATCATCCCTCACTGAACATATTTAACTGTTTTCTCCTTCTGTTCTACATCAATGCTAGACGTGCTTTTTAATGCATCTAGTGAAATATGCTTGAATGAAAGCCACACATGCAAAAAGAAAAAATAAGGATGTACCTTTCTTCCAGCACGGGGTTTCTGCACATTTGACATCTTCGGATGCGGAAGCACTTCCTTCAGAATTCTACTGAGCTCTAAGCCACGGTGCTCCTCGACAGCAAGGTCTGCTCGAAGCTTCCTTGCCCGTTCCTGGGACTGCAAGTTAAAAAAAGATCCAATCGTAAGTGCCTGTTCCAACTAAATTATAGAAGAGAAGTGAATAGGCATAAAGCACCACAGACACGACATCATGAAAATTATGGATCTCAACGCCTATTTATCAAAACTAGGAAACAAGAGCGACCCCACCCCCTCCTGTCCTTGTCATTTCTAACATTTGAATCTAGAATCTATCCCAATCCCATCCCTCCTCTTTTGAGCTTTTAAGCGTTCTTCAAGTGGCAGCGGAAGTAGGAAATAGGCATCAGCAATTTTTAAATTTCATCAAAAAATAATTTTCATCGGGCCAATTCACAGATTTTCTTAGAAGAAAACCTTACTCTGCTCAGCAGTACAGTGGCTACAAATCACATGGCAAACACAAGCATCGACTATGCATGTCAAGTTTTCCTTAACTTAATTTGAAACTAGAATCTAACACACACCAGCTCAACTCAAGCAAATGTCAAGGGGTAGCAAGTTTATAATGATTTCCTATGGTCAATCTAACTTCTCAATCACAATCTCAGCTGAAAATGAGCAAAACTTACCTGCTCAAGCTTCTTGGCATATTCTCTTCTGATGTCCAAAACTAATTCAACTGCACTTGGGTTGACTAGATCAGGAGGAATATCATTCACATTGGCCAATGCAATAGCAGTTGTGTTACTCCTCCGGATAGTCTGAGCTCAAAACAAAGTCCAGAGAGAATTATGAACAAGCACAAAACTTGGAAGCAAGCAGTAAAATACAAAGACTGCAATCAAATGTGCAAGAAGTAATTAATATTCTATAACACATCCCCCCCCCCCCCAAAAAAAAAAAAAAGAAAAGAAAAGAAAAAAAAAGGGAACCATAAAATCCAGCAGATGCTCCTGAAACTTAACGTCCTCACATCAAATATCCAACCGACCAATCCAAAGAGTCAAGGCAACCTACTCATCCAAAGAGTCAAGGCAATATGTCATGTTCTAGGTTGGCAAGTCAGGTAGCTAAGGTCTCATGAAACAAGTGCGTGCCAATACTAGTTGGCTAAACTTATGCCAGGCATTCATAACTAGTAAAGCATTATAATAGACATCAAAAGAATTGTTTTTTTTTAAGGGACATCCTGCATGGAAGCAGCACAACTTAGATCATGTAAGAAAACCTTTATCACCCATGAACCACAGGAACTTACACTTTCCAAATCATTTTGGATGTCAGCAATGGCACGTCTAACTTCAGATCGAACAGTTTCATATATACGACTAGAGGTGCCATCTCCCAAATTATCCCCTTGGAATGACTGCAACATGAGGTCATAACCAAAACTATATTAGGATCATGCATCTTATCCATTGATGTTTCAGAACCATTCACGTAAAAAGGCAGCATACAATCTCATTCATTAACCATTTAGAACACCGGCACATAAATAACTTCAAATCACTCATGTCCACACCAATTAAACATAACACCATTCAGGTCTCACCTGCATTTGTTCAAAAACTGCTTTAATAGTTCTCTCTTCAGCTTCTGAAATTGAGCTTCCCAGACCTTTATCTTCCCAACTCCTAATGGGCAGAGAAGGCTAGAAAAAAAGAACAAATAAAACAGGAAACATCATTTAACTAAAAAGCTTCATTCAAATCTTATTATAAATGCCAAAAACATAAAAGCATTTCTTGAGACAATACCAAGTCTGAAGCAGATCCATCTGATTGCATCGGAAAACTTCTCATCTTCTCAAATTTACAATCATAACTCCTCGCTAAATCACTATTTCTCCCAGCATTTGACACACTACTCAAACCGCCACTCCCATTTCTATACTTCGTCAACGAACTCCCTTCTCGTTCAGCATCACTCTGTCAAAAACAACAACTAACAATAAGCAAAACATGCTTTGCTACTCTCGAATTCAATAAATAAACCCTTTCAAAACAAATAATTTCAAAATCCTTCGCGATTCTTGAATCGAATCGATAAAAAAAAACAGTCTTCCACTGTAAATAACTAACCCTTCTTTGCTATCCATGAATTGAAAATAAAATAAAATAAAATAAAGCTTTCATACAAGAAAAATGAAAGCACAACCTCGGAATTCACGAAATGGCCTCTAGAGCCAGGAGGCCGAGACACAGACCTCCCTCTGGAAACAGGACCCCTGGACAAACTCCTACCAATCCCGGAAACGTTTTTTCCAGCATCAGCCTTTCTTGACACAGATCTCCCTCTCCTACTATCACCATCAACATTTGGCTTTGTGGGTGCACTCTTAGACTCTTCCTTATCAACCACAACTTCACAGACTTCTTTATCAGGTGGGGAAACATTGCTCCAGTAAAGCGGGTTGTCTCTTTTAATCAATAAATTTGTTGACCCTGTAGCTGTTCCTTCAGCTGCTGTTCTTGTTGTTGAAGTATCAACAAGATGGGATCTTGACACTGCACTCACACTTCTTGATCTTCTTGGAGGTACCGTTTTTCTTGGTAAAGCGTGCTGCTTTGTTGAAGTTTCTTTATCTGATGTTGCTGTACTTGTTGTTGCTCTTCTTGACGTGGATTTAAAGGCTGCCACTGCCATTCTTTCTTGATTCTTTGACAATTGCTATGGATTTAAAATATGAATAAATTATTGAATTGGGCAACAAAGTTCTTTACTTTTCAATGTCAGATTGAAACAAATGAGAAGGAAACTGTTCTGTGTTGGTGTTTTTTTGAAGGTTTGGTTTGGTGGGTGGTGATGACGATGTTGTTGATGTGGAACTTATGTAAGACAAAGTTTCTGTGTGGGATATTCGCAGAGAGAGACAGGTTGTTCGGTTTGGTCGTGCTATCCGGGCGTTTGGTACAATGTTGGATTTTGGAGGCACGGTACTGTCCTAGAATTATTTATTTTTACTTTAAAAAATATTTTTAGTATTTTTATAGGTGTTTTTTTTATATAGTTGTTTTTTTATTATAATGATGTGCAAGTATTAATTTACACTTCATAAGTTCTTGCAAATTTCTGGTTGTGAAAAGTATTAATTTTTCTCTCAGCAACAAATTAGTGGAGTACCTCACTGAATTTTAAGGGACATCGATTATGAGTTAAGGATTTAAATATGATGACCATAAACTGAGCAAATAAGTCAATTCTATAAATGTTCCATTGGTATCGTCGTGTAGAATTGTAGTTGCGGATAAGGTTTACCCGTAATCACAATTTTTTTTATTTGATTAAGCAAAAGTTATAATTTTTTTTTGTAGAACCAATCATTTATTAAGACACAAATTTATGAGAAGCTGTATTTTGCTGCTTCTTACATGCGGAGAAATCACTAAACAATTGAGGCATGCTTCACTGTTTACATGCCGGCCAGACCGTGTCCGGTCAAAAGTTAAAAATACATTGAACCAGGTGACCAAGTAAAATAATAATAAAAAATTATTTTTTATTTTTAATTGTATTTTATTCAAAAAACTAGTATTAAACATTATTCAATAACACTACATAAATTAGACAGAGATCGCTTGATGACGTAACATTTGTAGAATTTGATTGCAATCTCAATTTTGTTCTTGATGATATTTTACCTGATGTTGTTGCGTACTTAAGAAACCATGGAAAATGTAGTCCTTGTTGGATATATTTCGTACGTGATGAAATTGCACATGGTTTAATGGAACAATAAAAAATATTTGATATCAATATTATTTATTTAATGATGCAATAACAATAGTTAAATCTATAATATTTAAATTAAAAACCTTCAATATTAATATATATATTAATTATTTTATAACCTCAATTTGAAAATCATTCTTTTAACCAAACACATTAAACTACTTTTTATTCAACCTCGATTTCAATCATAGTTTTAAGCAAACATATATTTTTCCAAACCAACCGCAACTAAAAATATTTTTTATAAAATAATTTTTTTCAAACCACAACCACAACATCTATCACAATACCAAACATATAATATCATAGCAATTTTTGGAGCTCCCTCAATGTGCAGCCTTATGATGCAATTATCATATCAACAAACTGCTTAGATTATGAATTTGCTCCATGTTGATTGCAGTGGAAACCATTGTACTGACTTGATGATTTGTCAACTCACATCTTGGCTTGAGTCGGTTTAACTTTGAACCGTTCAGAGAGATAATTTAATCAAATTTGAATGACTTAGCGGGTGAGTCTGCAACTCATTAAAAATACTCATCGGACCTGGGTTTATATGTTGGATCTTGTTACCCTAAATTCTGGATTGTCCTGGGCTCTTGTTTGGCCTATGAAAAAAACACAACTAAAACTTCTTAGTAGTAGAATTTGCGACGGTGATGCCACCTCGCTTAAAAATTATATGGAATAATTTAGAGAAAACGACTCATGAGTTGTGTCAAAGATCACATTTCTCAACTGTGCTGAAGCATATGCGCGCACAAACTTTAGCTTCAAGGAGATACTCTTCTTTTTGTTTTTATGCCAAACTATTTTTCATTCCCTGATTTCAACATTGTTCCACGATGAACAAAGGTCTATATGTATTCTATATGTAAATATGCAACAAAAATATTGATAAAAGATGTTGATTCAAAAGGTAGTCCTCTCTATCAAGGAGGATAATTTGAAAGACTGAGAAGCACGTCCGGTGGATTTTTCATCATCAAGATAGAACTTTTATTTTTGCCTATCAAGCTCTTAATTAAAAAAAAAAAATCTAAATTTAAGGGTTATTGGATGAGGCTAAATTGAGAATATCTTGAAACACCAGGATTGAAATTGAGATTTTAAAAAGAAGGAGCCTTATGTAAAACATTGCTAAAATTCATAGGAGCATAAATATAATGTGCTACCCTTTTTTTTTAATAAGAAATTGAATAAAAATAGCATATAGATATATATAGAGATAGAGAGAGAGAGACTACAGATTGATGGACAAGAAAAACCAGGAGCTCATGGAAGATTTCGAAAAGAAGGCATCATTAACAGATACAGAGGCAATGGAGACTGAAGCAGCCGCCAGCAGCAGCAAACCCTCCAGCACCCTTCTTTTGCTCCGCAGATTCCTTGAAATCCAGCAAAGGAGAGCCCAAGCTTATGCCAAGCTCAAACAGTACTTTCTCTCCTTCCCTATCATTTCTTTTTTTTCTCCCCTCCGAAAAGCACTTCATTTGAGCTTTTGATATTATTAGTGAATGTAAAGCTGGAAAAGACTATTTGGGGCAGCTATGTTTATGGATTTTATTTGAGAAGTTTAGTTCTTTTTTGGTTTTTTATTGGCTTATATCGATGAATTCGGGAGCGAAAAAAAGATTGAATTTTTAAAGGTAACCCGGCTGTGATTGTAGGTCTTTCTTCCTTAGAAAAGTTGTTTCTTTTGGGTTCTTGATTTTAGGTCTTTCTTCCTCTTCATGGATCTGGTATCTGGATCACATCATAGAGGCCTGATTTGTCTTTTTGGGAAATGAGTGAACAAGCTCTTGGAAATAGGACACAAGCTTCCCATCTGTCTTTTGATCTGAAAGTTTATTACAGAATAAGCTTTGGTCTGCATTATGTACGACTAAACTATTTATGGGGGATTCTGATGCTTGTTTTCCAGGGGTTTTTCTGAATATATGGTCTCAGGAGGGGAATTAGCTTACCAGCAGCTTTGCAGCAAGATCACAGAAGAGTTCAATGACTGCTCCAAACAAGTACACCCACGATCCTAGTCGTAGTATTTCTTTCTTTTCCTTTCCTTTTCACTCTCTCCCCTTTTTTGTTTTTTCCTGGAACTCTGTATTTATTGTTTTTTCCTATTCTACTTGAGTGCAGGTAATTGAAATGGAGTCCCTATTTCTAAACCCTGACCAAGACCGAGTTGATCTGGCTCACCTTCTCAGAGACATCCAAACACAAGAAAAGCAGAAGTTGCATCTGGTACATGCTCGTGCAAACCTGTGATTTCTTTCATTGGTGTCCCTTTGGGAACTTTGGATAGAAACCTGCAATTATGTCTTCTTTTCTTATTGATTTTGATCTATGTCTAAGTCATTGGTTCTGTCAGTTGCTGAGTCAATAGTATTCAATCTTGTGTTGGGTATATTCTATTTCTTTGTTTTCTTCCATAATACACATTTATGCCACTAATATTTTTGTCAACACTCAAATGGGTCCTCTTAAAGACATGGAAGTTCCATTCATCAATTACCTGCTTCATGTTTGGTAGCATTTACATCGTTTCCTTTGCTTTCTCTTAAAGACAGCAACCATTCAGCTGTTAAAGAAGGCTGGTCGGCCATCAGAACGTCTTGTGAACCATGAAAACTGCAGATTTTCAAAACCAATGGAGCATGAGTGTGTGCACCTTCATGAAATAACTGAAGCTTCTGGAACTGAAGAGGCAGAAGCAGATGCTGAGTACGATAATGCTCTCAAGGAAGCAATCAGAGGTGTACAGGATTCTGTAACCACCATAAATGAACACCTGGAAGAAATCAAATATGAGATTGCAGCCCTTGAAGCCCAGTGACACAACATTTTTACTGATCCAAGACTGCATGGCAAAAACATTTACTAGAGGTGGTAAGAGTCTGCTTATCGAGTTAATGCTGTATTGTTTGGGTCAATGGAATGCAGATAAGATGCTCTCCTTTTTGTTTTCTCCTTTTCTCACGTATAGCAATCATAACTTTTGCAATTAAACATGCTGGTTCTATGTGAAACTGCTTCTTCCTTATTAGAATCTTCAATACCTAGCTGGCATAAAACAATAATATTGAAACTGGTATGCTCCATATTATCAACCATTCAGAGGACAATGAAACCTGACAAATAGAACGACAAAGGCCTAAAGCTGAGCCTATAGCAGCGTCCCTGCTTGATGGGTTCTGAGGTGAGTATCTCCAAGTGTAGTATGGGGCAAAGGGAAGATTTCATGAGACTATGCTAGGCAAATGGGTTGATTATGTAGCGTCTTGGAAATTTACAAGGAATTCTATATGGTAACTTATAAGGGTTGTTTTGTGCCTGGGAGCCTATTTGGTATCGTGTTTTTTAGAGTATTTTTTGTTTGGATATTTCTTTTCAGGTGTTTTTCGTTTGGAAATGTATTAAAATAATATATATTTTTTATTTTTTAAAATTTATTTTTAACATCAGAAAATTAAAACAATCTAAAAATGCTAAAATAAAATTAGCTAGAAGCAAAGAAAAATAAAAATAAAATTATTTTTTTAAAAAAATACATTTGAAATAAAAAAACATACAGGCTTTTGAGATCCTTTCTCGTCCTGGAATCAATAACAGCCTGAACAGTCTCCAGCAGAAATAGCTAACCGGTTGCTCTGAGTGTGCATTTGTGGAAACCAATCAATAAAAAAGCTTGCACTAATAGTCTCTGCCCCGAAATTCCATGGAGACTGCTTGAAACTGTAACTATAGGTATTAAACCTCACCAGTCACTATGATTGTAATATGCAGTTGCAAACAATGTAGCTTATATTCGTGACATTAGCAATATATAGGATCAGAATTCTCATTTCTCTTCTTAGTATTACAAGCCACCTGCAATGCTATTGTGCCATGTCCAAATGAAAACCTTAATCCTGCCATGGACGTTCATGGGCCAGACTTGCTTCCATACCAGGTTAGCAAAGCTGTTGCCACCATCATCTTCACCGATTCTCCCTGAACCTTCTCGTTTCATGAGATCCACCACCTCATAATATTTACGAACCTAACTTGTATTCCAAAACTGCATGCATCTAC